>Ga0187892_10002189_pt1 | contig 40762 bp, 52 predicted proteins | sample MA1701073metaG_FD_139345 | JGI IMG/M metagenome (GOLD analysis project Ga0187892, IMG submission 139345) | Bio-ooze microbial communities from a basaltic lava cave in the Kipuka Kanohina Cave System on the Island of Hawaii, USA - MA170107-3 metaG ... | reverse complement strand
ATCGACAGTGACGTTGACCGGAACCGACGTCCCGATCGCCTTGCTGCCAACCTCGGCGTTCCCGTTCGCCCCGCCGTTCGCCTTCATCTGGAGCGCCATGTCGCGTTCCAGGGCGACCCAGCCCCCCTGCCCGCCGGTCTGTGCGATTCCCACCGTGGCCTGCACCTGCGGCGAGGTTCCGGGAGTGATGGCCGAAGCATCGTCGAACCAGGTCGTGGAGGCGACCGGATTATCAGGATGCTTCTTGTTCTCGGTTGAGCCGGTCCCGCCGGACCCAGCAGCCCCGGGGCGGATCAAGTAGACCACGCCGCCCCCAGCCGTCCCGTGTCGGGCGTTTGCGTATAGACCCACGATCCCCGCACTCACCTGCGCCGCAGTCGCGGCGCGCAGGTGCGTCGAGAGGGTTTGAGTCGTACCGTTCGTGGTTGTTTCCCTCGTCACGTCGTAGTAGAACGGGATGGTAGTCTCTCCTTATGTGGCCTTAGAACGCCGCCAAGCGCCCGTCCGGGCTAATGCTATTTTGATTTGATTCCGACGCCGAGGTGACAAAAACGTGAATAATATCTTATCAGGCCAACAACTTGGCGATCTTCGCTGCGATGTCTGCTTCGAGCTTCTTGACCAGCGACACCTTCTCGTCGTAGTCCGCGACCACCGCCTCATGCTTGCGCACCTTATCTTCGACCACGATAAGCGTAGCTTCTAGCTCCGCCTTCCGCGCTTCGTACTGCTGAGCTAGATTATAGTCCAACTGCGCGTAGTGCGCCGACAAGGCCTGCTCCTTCTGCGCCGCGTCGCGCACCGTCTGCTGGTACTGCTCCGCTGCGGCTCTGACGCCCGCCTCGGACGCGGCGATGTCGCCCTGAAGCTGCTCCCAGCGCGCCGTCGCCTCCGCGATCCGTTTGTGATTCGCGGAGATCTCGGCTTGAATCCCCTCGCGGTCCACCGCCAGGCCGTAGAGCTTCTGCAGCTCGTCGCTGCGCTCGACTTCTTTCTTGAGGGACTCTCTGAGATCCATCATGCACCCCTTCGCCGGAAGACGATGACGACAGTAGCGCTGGAGTCGCCCGCGCCTGAGAAATTGGGTCGAATCTGGACGGGGCACTCCAAGCCCTGCTTCCACTTGTTGCCGTCCGCGAACGCGTACGTCATGGGGTTGCCGTAGCCGCGCGAATCGTTCAGGATGCCGATATTCTTCGCGACCGGCGCCGTGGGGAACGTCTCGCTGCTTCCCTCGATAGAGAGCGCGGCGAGGGTTGTGCCTGAGTTGATGACCAGCTGGACCGAGTAGTCCGTGCCATCAGGCACCGCTATCCAGTCCCCCGTGTCAGTCGTCAGCAGCCCGGTCCATTGGATGACCCGCAAGGTGTCAGGGTTGTGCCCCCGAGCCTGTTGGTTGGTATGGTTACGTACGGCCATGGAGAAGCTCCCTTATCTTGGCCGCAACGTCGGCCTGTAGTTTGTCGGTCTGTGCCTGCAGCTCCGCACGGGCTACCGCCCGCGCAGCCAGCTCAGCGACGTATTCGTCCTTGCTCCCGGGGTCGAGATCGACCGCGCGAACAAGGTCCGCATCGGTCCACGAGTCGAACAAGTCCATCGAGTCTGCGCGGAAGGTAGCCATGTGTGCGGGTTCTACTCCATGCCAAGGTAATCGATGTAGCCCGTGATCCGCCTGTTGGCGATCAACGTGGCGACACCAACGGTCCCGATGACGGTCACCGGACCGGCAAGCACTTCCCCGACGATAGGCGCGGCGTTCGTCCCGCCTGACCCACCGAACTTGTACGGCCCGCCGCCGCCAGCCGCCGTACCGACGGTCGCAGCCGTCAGGAGCGGGGCGTTGGTCGGGCTGTACTTGGATGCAGATCCCGCGATGCCGACGTTGAACGTCGCGGTGGCGGTGTTCGCTTCCCAATACATCTCGCCCCCCATGATACGAGCGCCGGGCGGCAACTTGCAGAGGTTGATTGTGTCAGCGGCAGCCGGAGTGGCCGTCGCGTTCTCCCACGCGAAATACGCCCGACGCACGCGACCGTGCTCGTCCGACTTGATATGCTGGACGGGCACCGCGTTCAACTTCGCCATCTGGACTGAATCGAAAGAAGCCATCTTGAAACTCCTTCACCGTGCAGGCCCGAGTAGCAGGATCAAACTGCTCACCCAGCGTAACGGCAGCAAAGGGTTGGGGGAAATGTCGAAGGGTTAGATTTGGTGGCAGTTTGTTTATCGGGGACCCGCCAACCCCGCTGTACGTCTCGGCTTGCGCCGGAGCCCGGCTCGCGTGTCGCGAGCTGCTTACAGCAGCCCTGCGATTTGCACGACTTTCGACTCCTCCATGCGGACCCCGCCGATACCCATGCAGGCGTACACGTACCAGGAGAACCGCTTGTCAGGGCGCTGGGCCACTTCGGTCTGGATGTCCTTGGCGACGCCGAGCTTCACGCCGCTTTTCGCCCAGACCGGGTAGAGCCAGTCAGTCGTGTTCTGCGGCAGACGCTCCGTGCGACGGATCGAGTACCCGAGCAGCGAGTCGACGTCTCCGCCTACGAGGGCCTTGACGCCGTTGAAGTCCTGCGAGGTGACCTGCGTGGTGTTCAGGAGATCCGCCTCACCCTTCGAGGAGACCGCCATGTAGAGCGACTCGACATCCATATCGACGTTCCCCTTCTTCAGGATGCGCCGGGAGTCGATCATCTTCGGCACCGTGAGACCGACCGCCGTGCCGCCGAAGTTCGACGCGACCTTCTGCGCAGCCGGAAAGATGACGCTGGTCGCGCCCGCCTTGCCGGTGAACGCCGTACCGTAGAAGACGCCGAAGTTGACGCCGCCATCGGTCGGGTAGGTGATGGTACCCTCGCCCGAGGTGCCCGCGCCCATCAGCACGTCATCGACCGCGCGCCCTAGGGCGTTGACGGCGCTGGTGGTGTAGGGCGAGGTGGGATCGATCAGCATCCGCACCTTGTCGAAGTTGTCGATCATGTCACCCCAGTCGAAAAAGCGCAGGGTGATCCGGCGCCTATCGTGCGGGGTACTGATGAGCGGGCTATCACCGTGCCGCGTAGTCACCTCTTGCGCGGCGACGGTCCCGATCTGCTCGAAGAACTGCTCCTCACCGTTCATCGTCTCTTCGGTGACGGCGGAACGGAGCTTGCTACCCTTCTGCTGCGTAAGCAACGCCACAGTGGCGTTGAACTGCTTGACGAATGCTGTGTCGACTTGGAACGACATGAAATTCCCTCCTGGGAAGTTGGATTTTCACTGCGGTCGGAGGGTTGCCCTTGCGGACCCTGCCTAGCCTGTCGCGGCTAGCGTGTTCAGGTCTTGTCGTTGTTCACGGGACATGAACCAAGGTGAAACGCGAACGGTGTTACTCGGCCCAGCGGCCTTCATCGCCATACTTTCTATGCGCGAATTGGCGCCTCTCGGCGCGTTCGAGCGCAGCATGGCGGAGCGTCTGACCCGATGAGTCGTCTTGCTTCTGTCTCCAATGGCCTTCGGCATCCGCGTAGCGGTCGCCGGGAGCCGTAGTGGTGCGGACCGTCCGAGACAACTCGACCACGGATCCCATCCGCGAGTCGTAGATGTAGCGACGGATCATCAGTAGCCAACACCCCGCGTCGCAAGCGTTCGCGGCGGCTTCGGCTTCTTCGGCTTCGGTGTCTTCTTCACCTGCGCCACAAGGGGGGAATATCAGACGGCCGCTGGTACTCCTGTTTCACGGACTTGATGAACTTCATCTGCACCTCGATGCATTCGCTGGCGTAGAGGGTGTTCGACGCCTCGACGACCGCCTTGTGCGCCTCGATGCAGTCTTCCTTCGCCCCGAAGATCTCGGAGAACCCGCCTTGCGGCGAAGCAATCCAGAGCAGGACGAAGAACGCGATGTCCAATTACAGCCTGTTGATGCGAACCTGGAAGTTCCGGTTAGTCACGTCGAACATGTTCGTGTCGCGCGCCGTGGTAAACGTCACCACGACGTTGACGATCGTGTCCGACAGGTCGCCCTTGAGATTGTCATCGGTGGCGGGGACCAGTGTGGCGGTGGTCGCCGCGACGGCGCTGCACCGCATCTTCTTGTTGTATTCCATGAGTCGGCCTCCTTAGCCGCTGTGAGCGATGGGGTACAGATCGTTGATGCGCTTGATCGTGGCCTTATCGCCTGCCGCCCATTCCTTCGACGCCATGAGGCGGTCGATCTCAGCCTTGGCTTCAGCCGACTTCATCCCGAGGCCCTCGCCCTTGATGAGGTTGGTCTCGACCATCGGGGCGCCCATCTTCAGGCAGAACTTCAAGAAGCGCGGATCGTTGCCCAGGTTGGTCTCGTCGAGGTACGCCTTGAACTCCTCGCCGCCGAACTCGTGGACGCAGCGGTTGACCAGGGCCAGGTTCCGGTCGGTCATACCGCCCCACTCCTTCTGGATCTCGTCAAACGCAACCTCGGTATCCCGAGCCTGCGCCCGCTTCATGATCTGGAGCCCCTCGGCCGACATCGCAAGGTAGTCGTTCATCAACCCCTCAGCCTGTGACCGCGTCAGCCCCCGCTCGTGCGCCTTCTTGAACATCAGCGACTCGCCGATCTTACTCCACGGCATGCCCTCAGGCACCTTCAACTCGATCTTGTAGTCTTCCGGCTTCTCCGGCCGGCCGAGCGCACTGTAGAACTTGTCCCACTCCTCCTTCGGTGCGCCCTCTTTCGGAGGCGTCACACCGCGAGGCATCTTCTCCAGGTTCACGTACGCCTTCGCGACGTGACCTAGCAGTTCCTTGTCGTTTGCGCCCTTGAACTTGTCGAGCGACTGACTTGCCTTGATGTCCGGGTCGTCGAATGACTCACGCCACGCGGCGGTAATCGGCTTGCCCTGATCGGTGCCCTTCGGTTCTCCCGCGTCTCCTGCCGGGGCCGCTGGTGCCTTGTCGTCTGCCATTAGTCGTTGCTCTCCTCGTTCGTGGTGGTTGTCTTCTCGTCGCGTTCCATATAGTTGAGGATCATCAGGTAGACGTCTCGCTGCCCCTCGTGAAATGCGGTCGCATTGGAGTCTGGCACGAAACTGCGTCGATTCCCAAACCGCTTCTTCAGATCGTCAAGAACCGCAGCGCCGGGGCCGCTGATGAAGCAGCGGCGGTACTCCTCAGCCAGCTTCTCGATGGGCGTCAGCAGCACTTCACCCGTGACGCCGTGTTGCTCCGTCAGACCAAGCTGACTCCGGTCGGCGCGTTTTCTCATTTACCCGGCCTGAAGGATGTTGGACGCCTGCGGGAGCGTGCCTTCCGTCCGGCCGGACAGCGCCTTCACTAGCGGGGCGACACCTTGCGCGGACTTAGCCATCGACTCCGCCTTCTCTTGCGCGGCCTTCTGCTGCGCCTGCGCCGCGCGCTCGTCGCGCATCTTCTTCACGTCCTCCATCGGGCGCATCATCCTAGCAGGCGTCCCGACGCTCGATCCGTGCTCGCGCGCGACGAAGTCCAGATCGACGTTGTCGAGCACTTCGGGCTGGATCTCGGTCACCGGCAGGATGATCTGGAAGTACCGCTGCATCGCCGTAGACTCCGCGAGTCGCTGCGCCTTGGCGAGTGGCCCCTCGTACTCCACGTCCATCGCGACGTTGTTCTTTGTGCACCACTCCTGGATGCGCCGGTACGGGCTGTTCTTCTCAGAAGCGCGGAGGCGAATCCAAAACACGCGGTTCGTGCAGGGGTTCAACCATTCGACGTTCATGCGGCCAAGCGTCGGACCCAGCACACGCTGCATTAGCTCGAAACGGACCTGAGTCTCGTAGGCGGTCATCTGTGGCCCGCCCTGCGCCATCTGTAGCTGGTCGGAGTAGAACATCCGGCGAATTGACTCCCGGACCTTCTCCTCTTCCATGTCCGCGATGTTCAGATTGCCGCCCAAATCGGTCAGCGCCTTGATGGCGTCCATGTCGCGGACGTACGTAATGCCCGCCGACCGGAACTGCACCGTGCCGATCACCCCTTCGTCGCGGACCATCATCGGGGGGTCGACGACCTTCGCCCACGCCTTCAGCTTCAGCTCAACGGCCTTGTTCAGCGTCTTGATATCGGGGAGCGCGATGACCCCCGGCCCACGGCCGTACACTTCGCCGGACGTTTTCGTCCAGCGGGGCACCATAATCGCCTGCTCGTGGTAACCCGTCTCTGCGACCGTGCACCGTCCCTGCACGTCCACCGTGACGTGCGCGATGGGATACTTTGTCGAGGGCATCGCGCGCCCGAGGTTAAGCGCCGCGTCCGAGCGCGGGTACACACACTGCAAGAAATCGAACTTCTCGCTTGAGTTCTGCTTCAGTGCCGCCTTGACTTGGGCGCCGACCCGGTCTTTGAACTGCGTCGCCGCAGCGCGGGCCGACAACGAAAATTTGCGGTAGAACGTGTCGACGTAGCCCTCGTCATCCTCGTCGATGGCGAAGCTGCCGGGCGGGAACGCCGTGAAGCGCAGCGCGCCCGGGCCCGTGGTGCGGTCTGGCGTCTTCTCCTCAACCGCGATGGCCGACGTCCCGAAGCAGGGGGTATCGAGGTAGATCTCGTGTGTTTCAGACGAGAAATTCGATGCATTGTATGCGTCGTACATATCGGCGCCGCACCAGTCGAGGTCTGCCGCCAGTTGGCTGTCTCGCCCGACTTCCACGCCTTTGATGCGGAGCGCGAACCAGCGGAAGGCGCTCGACGTCAGTGAACCCTGCATCGAGGCCGCGAGCAGCTCATTCGCGTGCGCGGCGGTCGAGTCGAACATCCGGTCCGTCTGCTGCTGGGCGGAGCTACGCTTGAAGGAGATATTCCCTTTGCGCGGCTGAATGAAGTCGGCAAGCTCCTGCCAGAGCGGGAGCCAGAGACGTTGCTCCTGCTCAAGGTCGCCCCACCGCTGGAGCGCCGACTCCGCCGTCTTGTCGACGGACGAAAGGATCGCAGCCACGTGGGCGTTACGCGCCGAGCGTAGGCTTCAGAGTCGGTGCGTTGGTCGGGGCTGCGCCGAGCGCGGCCTTCGAGGTGCCGAAGCTCCCCTCGGACTGGGCCGCGAGTGACCGTCGCTTCGCGTTGGTCGCAGCGGCTCCGGCTGCGGCCTTCGCCTCTTCGTTGGCGTCGGGATTCTCGGGCGGCTTCGGAACAGCAGATGGAGCGGGCGGCTTAGACTTGCCCATCGGAGGAGGTGTCCTTTCGGTTGATGTACCACTGAAAATCGTCGGTCCTGGCGTATGGCCCGTAGCCGCACCGCTTGGCCCAAGACTCCAGAGCATCGAAGCGTTTGTCACTCGTGCGGATCTTGATAACGGCGTCGAGACCGCGCGCGTGAACCGCGCGCGTCGCGTCGCGGGACATCTGCATCATCGTATGGAACTTCCTTTTCGCGGTCGGCCGTACGATCAGGTGATCGACCGCGCAGAACCCGTCCTGAATCCAGCCCTCGATGAGCCCGGCGACAAACCAGCCTTCATGGTGGACCCAGACAAAGGGCTCCGGGAGACCCACTTCAGCGTGGATATGTTCGAGGTGCATGAGGCGGATCTCGTAGTTCATCATCAGAATGCACCATCGCCCACGCCACCAGGACCAGCGCCGCCGCCGCCGCCGTCACCGGAGGGACCGCCACCGCTGCCCGTTCCGCCACCCCCGTCGCCGCTGCCCGTTCCGCCACCCCCGTCGCCTCCGCCGCCGTCACCACCACCACCACCGCCGGGATCGAACGCCGACAATTCCGCGACCGTGACCGCGATGATCGACGCGGTCGGCAGGACCGTCACGAGGGCGTCTTGCGCGTCTGGGTCTTCACCTAATGGGTCGACCGAGTCATTCTTCGGCAGGTTCGCGTGGTTCAGCTGGCGGAGACCAACCATCGAACCAGCGAGGGGTGACTTCAGGTAGCCGCCGTTGCGTCCCCGAGGGTTGCCCATCGACGCGATCGTCGCCAGCGCGTCACGCGGTGAGAGCGTGTCGATAGCGCCGCCGAGTCGGCTAGTCGCCAAAGACCGACCACCTCGTGTGCGAGTGTTGCGGCCTACCGGCCGGGCTATGTGGCTCGTCGAAGACGCTCCAGTGCGTGTCGCCTTGCGTGGGGCGCTGCGACTCGCGCGTCGCGAACAGCCCGCTCGCGCTGCTGTAGAGGACCGCGCGATAGCGCGTCATGTCCGCGTAGTGCGACGTCCAGTCATGGTGTGGCTGGAGCCGGAACGTCTGCGTCTTCTCGTCGAACTCGCGCCGGTAGCCAGTCATCGCGTCGATCCACGTCGCCATCTTTCCGTACTTCCGGTTGGCGACGTCCTCGTCGACCCAGAGGTGCGGCAGCATGCGGCGCACGGCGTTGATGCCGTCCGGGAGCGAGATCTTCGGGACCACCTCGAAGTGAAGCCCCATCCGCGCGGCGGACTGAAGTCGCGTGTTGCCGGAGCCCCACTCCTGCACCTTCAAGTCGTGGGGACCGTAGTGGCGCCCATAGGTGTAGGGCTTTGACTGCATCAAGCGCCAGTAGTGCTCGAGCCCGGCGCCGCCGCCGACTTCGATGTCGATGAGCGTGATGATCTTGCGCCCGCGCACGCGGTCCGTGACGTTCTGAAAGAATCCGATGACCGTCTCGTCGTCCACGCCTAAGTCCCAGGCGGTGTCGACGAGTACGTCGCGGTCAAGCGGAACAGCGGTGATCCGGCCCTCTTTCCGCATTCGCTCGATCAGGTCGCCGTAGTAGGAGCCCTGCATGGCGCCCTCGAAGGAGCAGAAGAACTCCTGCTGCACCAGCTCTTCCATCAGCCCGCCGTCGCGCTCCTGCTGGACGGCCTCGTCGGTAATCACGGGACTGCCGTCTTCATCGGGCGAATCGCGCCGGGTATCGCGGATCGTCTTCAAGCTCGTGAACCACTCGGGCGACTTGCGGGCGTGAGCCCACAACTCCGCCGCCCAGTTCCGACCGCGCGGGGTGAACACGAAGACGGCCCAGCCGCCGTTCTCCGCCAGGATCGGGCGGACCAGGTCCCACGACGATGGCGGGATGAGGCTGTACTCGGAAAAGACAACGCCGACCGGGTTCGTGCCGACGATCGAATCGATGTTGTCGGCGCCGACCAATTGGAAGGTGCTGTGCCGCCCGTTAGGCAGCGCCAGCGTGATCCTCATTTCCGTCTCGTTCTTCGCGACGATCAGCTCCGTCGGGAAGTGATCGAGAAACGGCTGCCCCGAGGGCTGCCGCTGCGCGTCCCAGATGACCTTCTTTGCTTGGGCGTATGTTGGCAGGAAGTAGTAGTAGGTGCCGGCGCGTTCCAGCATGGCCTCGATCACCCAGTTCAGCGTGGTGTCGTCCTTCCCGGCGCGTCGATGCCAGACTAGCGCGGCGCGCTTCGCCCCGGCGCGCATCGCACGAATGAACTCCCACTGATACGAGCGCGGCTTGAAGTACCTCGGGATTTGGAGCGAGATCTCAGGTGACAGTGTGCTTCTCCGCGGGCGTAGCTAGAGGCGGTATTCGTGGGGTCCGTGCAGTGCGGGCAGGGATCCGGTCGGTCGTACTCTTCGTCCACGCGAACCTCCGAGCGGAGGCCTGAGCTACGGGGTTACAGGGTTGACGGGGTGTGCAGCACGACGTGACACGACGTGTCATCGCTTGGGGCGATTACAGCCGCAGCAATCTCGAACGTCCCGGGCGATCAGCGCCACCCCGAGACATATTCCAGCCACGAGGAGCAGGCCTAGCGTCTTCAAGGTGTCCATCGCGAACTCCGGATGCAAGAAGGTCATGGGACCAGCAACCATTTCCGGGGGTAGTCGAGAACGCCATGGGCCCAGCCCCCGTCCTTCTGGTTCAAGGCGCCGCAGTCCATGCACCGCAATCCGGGCAGGGCCTGGGACCCGTACGGCACGCTGAGCAGGATCTCCTGTCTAGGATGCTTGCACTCAGTGTAGCCGGCGTCCTTCAATGTGCGGAACGTCGGCTCCAGAATGTGCATCACTATGTGTCACGCCTTGTCAGGCTGCATGTTTCAGCGGTACGAGGAGCACCGACGGTTCGTCATCGTCGTCACCCCCAGGTCCGTCGAGCAGATACGCGGCGGTGGAGTCCGCGATGCTAGTGTAGAACTCCGCCTGTTCGTCAACCCACTCGTCAGCTGTCCATCCGGTACGCTCGGTCAAGTCAGTGACCTCAGTAGAGTGTGTGGAAGTGTGTAGTCTGTTAGTCCGTAACGGCGTAGCGAATCGCGACTTGTGTTGTGTGTGGTGAGCTGTATTGGCCCACCTTGCCTCCTTCGTTCTGTGGTAGAGTGCCTGGCTGTCAACCATGGAGATCATACGAGGCTAAGTGGTTAATGTATTTCGGATTTTTGGTACTATAGCCAAATAGGTCCCGAACTCAATGAGACAGTGCGTCAATTTTGGGGTATGCCCCCGACGGCCGGGCGAAAACGCTTGTATAACAATTACTTAGCATATGCCACAGTGCGCATCGCCGGGGCACATGGCACCCTCTGACGCGCCGTGACACCGCTGTGACACCGCTGACGCGCTGCTCAGAGTGACAAATAGTGTCACTATATGACGGTAAGTGACAACGAGTGACAGCGGTTAGCAGCAGGTGACAATGAGTGACAGCTAGTGACAGCGATTGACAGCAGGCGACAACGAATGACACACCTTGTAATCGCTAACGATTATAAGAGGTTAGCGTCGAAGCGGAGGTGTCTGCTTCGGGTCGAGCCGATGGCGCTTCGTTAACCACGATGGTAGCGGGTGCCGGAGGCTGGACCTTGTGGACATGCACCACCAGATCGCCGCCACCGGTCAGTGAAGCCTGCGCCTTAGACACTACGACGCCGAAACGATCGAGGAGTTCCGAAGCGGCTCTCGCTTGCAGGGCACCGTCGTCGTCCACAAACTCTTGGACCTCGCTCGTGTTCAGACCGACGTTGACCACTAGGCGCTGCGTCCGCTTGGCCTTGGTCAACTCAACCAGCTTAGTGATCGCCAGTCGCACCACGACGGCTTGCTCAGCCTCCGTGACCCCGGCCATCTCCAGCATCCGCTCCCGGAGCCCGAGCGGGCCACCGACAGCGTCAGGAGAGGCAAGCGCAGCTGCGGACCGGATCATAGCGGCCGGGGACTGCTTTCGAGCGATGAGAAGGCTCCTGCGCGCCACGGAGCCGAGACTTCAGCACCGAGCGAGGGATAGGATGGCGGCCTACGGCCTCACAGTGGCTACCGATAACAGACAGTGGCTCCGACAGTGGCTCTATAGTCCTCTGGCCGATACCGGGCTCCACGATTGTCAACCAAATGACACATGTTGGTGACACCTGTACCTAAATGGGACAAATTACTACCTAGTTCACGTGCAGGGTTTTGCTGGGCCCAGACTGGCCCAGTCTAATAAAGTCTTTCTTCTCCGCTGGTTACAACCTCTTTTATGTCGGAGCTTGTCGGAGCTTGACATTGGCCCGGGATATGCTTTATAATACACAACATCAACATAGACCGGTAAAGCCAAGGAGACCCAGCAATGAACAAGAGTCATCAGACGAGGTACTCAGAAGTAAAAGTTACCCTTTCCATGCCGGACGCGAAGGCTCTGCTCTCACTGCTCTGCACCAGCGATTCGTTCCCGGATGTAGTCGAGGAATTGAGGGAGCGTATCGCGATCATCGAACGCGATCAGAAGCGTCGGCAATGAAAACCTACATCACGGTTAATCGCGGAGTTATCGACTCTAACCGAAAACGAGGTACGAACCAACCACCTATCCGCGTGAGTCACGGCCGGTACGGCAAGGTTCGCTACGCACATAGCGCCCAGATTCGTGGGTTTGCTACGTTTCGGTATGACGCTAACAACCCGCTACCCCATGGCGCGCGATTGTGGGTTGAGACCGATGCGCCAGTGAAGACCACTATCCGTGTAATCCGCGCGGCTAGGAGTGCCAGGAGTGCCAGGAGAAAGTAGATCTGGAGGGCCTGTGCCGTGGCTACGGTGCGACCGCTACCGCTTGGGACTGACCAGCGCCGCACGCAGCACTCGGATATCCTGGGCCGTGTACAGTCTCCGGCGACGGCGAGCCTTCCCCGTGTACTGGGCCGGGCTGAGGATACCCTTGTGACGAGTCAACCAGCTGGCCAAGGTGTTGGGGTTGATAGGTACCAGCGCACAGACGGTCTCACGGGAATACAGAGGCTCCACAGGTAACGGGTAGTCGGCGCCGCACCGGGGACACTGCACCAATGGAGTCGTTATGTCGTTCCTGGTAGGAGTATACGGTAACAGTAGCAGTAGGGGAGTTACAGAAGTTGATGGGGGGAGCGCGACCAGCGCGACTCCCGTAACAGCTTCGATAACCTAGTAACTCAATAACTGTTACTGCTAGATGGCTATGTTTACCTGCTCTGCCTTACGGCAGGTAAACGAGCATTAGTTACTGTAAGTACTAGTTATCGTTACTAGTTTACCGATCATTGGCTACGTAAACTAAAAGGCTGCTCTTCGAGCAGCTTTAGTTACGAGCATCGGATACGTAACTTAAGTAACTAATAACTCAGTAATTGTTACTGCTTCTAGGCAAGTTTCATGCCAATTTATGAGTAGACAGACTAGTAGCGTGGTATCTGCGGCCTATAGACGGAGAGGTGGGAGAGCATTACCTCTCCCTATACTAGAAGTGCTCCGGCACGCGAAACTATTTTCAGTAGGTAGGGGCCCGAGGCCAGTCAACCAAATGACACATGTTGGTGACACCTGTATCCAAATGAGACAAACTACTGCCTAGCCAATTGTGGGGCCCGGTCTAATGAAGTCTTTCTTATCCGCTCGTTACAACTATTTTATATGGGGCTTGACATTGGCTTAGAATGTGCTTATGATGGGTGTATGCGAGAAGAGAGGAACAACAAAATGATCCCCAACATCAACCACAGAATGGAGGCCAAGTGATGTTCTGGATTACCTGTCCGTGCTGCAAGCGCAAAGGATCAAGCAACACATGGGCGAAGCATGACCCGGACGGCGGGAGTGAGATTTGCGTCTACTGCCGTTGGGCTGGATGCCGGGATGCTGAGTGCCGGCGGAAGAAGTAGCTCATGTCTAAACGGGGGCGCGACCACATGCAATACATTCAAGATGGGCAACGAGTAAGGTTCACGACAGAAGCGGCCGAACGCTATGGAATGGACCCGACGCAAGTGTTCACGGTCAAATCAATCTTCCCGGACCGCCACTACAAGCGCATTTGGGTTCGCCTTGCCGAACTGCCGGAACCCCTGAACGTAGTTAAGCCGAGTGATCTTCGCGTGGCCAAAGGGGAGACCATGTACCGCGCGTGTGGAGACAAGTAATGGGGACCTCGTTGACATTTCACCGGAACGTGCCGCGCGTTCGTTCGAGGGGCCTGCTGCATCAGCCTTGAGCCGGGACGCGCAAGCTTATAGTGCTCTGCGGAGGTCCAGCGGGCGCTAGTATCCCAGGCGGCATCACGTCTAAACGAGGGAGATAACACTTGAGACACCGATTTGACCTATACGGGGCCCTCTGGGCGTTTTGCAGCCACTACCACTCCGGCAAGAGTAGCCGGGGTTACCGTATCCTGTCCCGTCTGGTACTCGCGGGGTACCGGCCCGGGCTCGGCTTGCAATCGGGCAGGTTCGAGTCACCGGAGCAGCGCGTGACGTTCCACCATCTCATCCGACACTACCGGAAGAGTGTTGCAAACGGAAGGTATCAAGCAACACGTGGTTAAAGCATGACCTAGAGAACGGGAGCGAAATTTGTGTCTACTGTCGAAGATACGGATGCGCAGCCAAATGTCAGAGACCGTCAAAGAGGAGGGACGTGCGGTCAGATACCCAACACCAGGAGGCGACAAAATGAAGCACATATACCATGTCCATATTACCTCCACGTCGCACAAAGGGCTCGTGCTCGACGCGCACTACGCCATCGCTGCGACCACGCCTCATACTGCAGTCTATCGCGCCATGACCACCTTCGAGACGTCCCGGCTTAAGCCAGACGGCCACGAGGAAGGTTACCGTCCAGTGCTCGTGATGCTGACCCCCGCCGCCATTATCGCCGCCGTGGCCGACGCGGGGGCCATCTGGAACGGCATCCAGTGGTTCCCGGACGTGGTGCTGGCCCGGTTCACCGATCCGGTCACCAAGTCTACCATGAGCTTGCCGATCCACGAGGTGACCGCCGACATTGTGCGAGCCGCCCTGGAGCGTAAGCGGAAGGAGTACGGGTCATGAACGACGTACGGTGCGATCGGTGTCTTCCGAGCCGTGTTGTCCCGACGATCCCACGGACGATACCGCGCCGGAGTCGCCGCGGAAAGGTAACCACCATATAACGAAGAAAGGCTTCGAAGCGCTTGCGGCAGCATTGAGAGCCGTGCCTAGTATCAACCAATGGGAGTCGTGGTATGGCTGCGTCAACGCGGTAGCCCAAACCTGCGCAAAGGCTAACCCCCGCTTCAATTACGCCCGTTTCCTAGAGGCATGTGGCGTGGAAGGGAAGCCAGGGGAGACAAGTGATGAAGAAGCATGGCGGTAACATTAAAGTGTTGGACAAGGAATACACAAGCATTCCGCGCGACGTCCTCTGCTGGTTTTGCGCACGCGGCCAGCATACGAAGTGCAGGATTCCTCGGACGTGCGCTTGTTACGGCTGCTACCACCGCAAGCGAAACTATTATCAAGGAGGCTAAGTGATGCGTTATTACGACAACGGTCGTTATTACACGGTGTCGGTTTCAAAGCGTGAAGTGGAAGCGTTCAAGAGAAGGTGGCCATGCTCGGAACTTCCTGACAAGAGCATTGCTTTCCAGTTTGACAAGCGCAATGGTGACCTTGTGGACATAAGTCTAGACGTCGACGGTCCTGACGTATTGGCCCTTAGTGAGGATGCACAGGCCTATGGCGAGTCGGCCGTCTCGGCTTCCTCTCCCATTTCCGATGCCGTTACTGCGGTATAGGGTTCTCTCAGTCGCCGCTTAGGGAGGATGGCGTGCCTAGCATGAAGTGCTACGAGTGCAAGAAAGTTACGAAGTGCCGCGCAGTCGCGAAGCGGGGTGAGGACGACCGCATCACGCTTGCGTACTACTGCGCGCCTTGTAGGCGCGCGATTGTTCAATTGCTAGTCGACACGGAGGATAAGGGAGATGAAACGTAATTCGCGCTTAGAGTTTTGGCTTAACGTCCTAGCTCTCATCGCACTACTGGCGTTAGCCTTCTACTCGTCACCATATGAGTACTAGCGGTACGAGAGCCGCGCCATGACGAGAGCTGAATTTGACGCGTGGATCGAGGAGCACTACGAGCAGCTAATCGCCGTAGCAAGGCGCCGAGTGCGGACCGGATACGAGGATGTAGCCCATACGGCTATAGCCCGGATGCTGGCGAGTCCCGAGTTGGCCGTGCGCCCGGTCTCTATGGCGTGGCCTTGGGCGGTCGGTGCGGTACGAAGCGTAGCCGCTAACGCCCGCCGTAGCGCTGACCGGCAGAAGGAAGCCCTTCGCACCGAAAAAATAATTCGGCATGCCGGAGCACTTCATATACAGGAAGACCTCAAATGAATAAGCTGACCCCACAGCAGCGTGGCGAGCAGGCAGCAGGTGGCCACTACCTCCGCAGCTTGGGGGAAGACCATATGGTTGACAGCCAGGCACTATACCACCGCATCCCGGATATGGAGCGGCTGTTCCATGCCGCATGGTTCACGGACTTCAGAGAACGATGGCAGGATGACCTAAAGCGCGAGCATCTCAACTTTGTAGCGCGGTTGGAGGTGGTCGTATGTGGGAGCTGCTCGGCCTGATCGGCGTGGCGCTTATCAGTCTAGGACTGCTGGGCATTGTCATCACGCTTGCTGGGATGAACGGCCGATGACGACGAATTACCGACTACTCGCGCGGCTAGATAGCCGCACTACCGACAACCGTAACCCGATCGACATGGCGGGCTACGTCGCCACTGTGCGACTTCCGGAGAGGAAGGAAGCGAGAATTAGCGCTCCAGAGGAGTGCCAAGGCGACGGTACACAATGAGCCGGACCGCGGCCGCTCAGCGCGCATGCAGCTCACAACCCACAACTAAGGGGTCACACGGTGGCATTTAAAGAGTTGGTCGGCAGCGGTGGAATAGGAACGGTTCTGAAGTGGCAAACGCCCGGACAGGTGGTTCAGGGTCGCCTCGTGGCGACGAAGCGCGGGAAGGTTTTCAATGGTCGGACGACTACGCTCGCCATCATCAAGCAAGAGAACGGCGTGGACATCACCATTCCGCTGACAACCGTTCTGGAGTCGCGCTTCATCGAGAACAACCTCGCGCCCGGCAACGTGCTCCGCATTACGTTCACGGGCAAGGAGACCGGCAAGAACGGCATGGAGTACAAAGCGTTCAAGCTGGAGATCGATGATAACTCGGAGCCCGTTCCACCGGCTGCTCAACAGAACGTGACCGGCCCCACACCCGCCGAGATCGAGGCCGCGAAGGCGATGCTCGCCGGACTCGACAGGCCGACGGAGCCGGCTCCCCCCGCGTCTGAGTACGACCGGCTGCTCGCGGTGCTGCACGCCAGTAACCCTAAGGGCGCTGCTGCTATCAAGGGCGCGCTGGAGGCGATGTATCCCGAGTCTGAGCGCCTGGGCAAGCTAAAGGAGACCTTGGTGCATCAGGGTATCAAGGTAGACGGCTAAATGCCTCCCACCACGGCGCGCGAGACCCTGCTTCGCGCCCTGCGGCTCATCGAGATCGGCTGGACGCGCGGTCGCGACAAGAAGATGCGTGGTTCCCGCGCGTCTTACTGCCTCACCGGCGCGATATGGGCGGCTGGCGCGCCACCGAAGGTGCGGTGGATCTCGTTACGCGCGGTCGGCTACATCCTCTCTCCGGTCCACCCCCGTAGCGACCGTCAAATTGTTCGTTGGAATGACATGCCGAGACGCACCAAGCCGCAGGTGATCGCGGTGCTGAAGAGGGCCATCCAACTGGCGGGAGGTTACCGTGGTAATCACTCGCAACCCTGACCGTGAGCACATCATCCTCGACGCGCTACGCGCGAGCTTCGACGAGGTACGCAGGGATATCCACGGGAGCGATTTGCTCTCGGTGCGCCTCGCATACTTCAGCCGTATCATGCCGATGCCGCTGACGCACTCCGAGATCCTCTACTTCTTGGCGGGACGCGGGCATGAGGAAGTCTTCGCGCGGCTTGTGGGTGTGCAAGCGGGTGCATCCGAAGTGAAGACCGTGAAGGTGCCGGGCTTTGTCGCCGGGGAGCAGCGCTTCAAGCACGGCATCAGCTATCGGCCCGACTTCCGCTGGGACGGGCGTCCGACCGAGTTCAAGACACGGCGAAAAAACCTCGCCAAGCAGGGCGAGGAGGCGCTCGTCTACAATACCTATCTGGAGCAGTTGAACGAGTACTGTGCGCTAGACGAGCAGCCCAAGGGGGTACTCGTGGTGTTTTCGCTCCTGGAGGGGCGCAGCAACGATCCTCTGAATCCAACGCATCCGGAGCTTGCGATCTATGACGTGGTATTCTCGCCGGGCGACCTGAGCCAGATGCTCGACACTATCATAAAGCGTAAGACGGCATTTGAAGAGGCGCTCGAGGCGGGCACGGTTGAAGCGGCGCAGTCGTTGCCGCTATGCTCCGCCTGGAAGTGCGGCAAGAACCGGAAGGAGGTCGTGAAGCCCGCGTGGTGCGTCGAGTGCATGAAAGAACTGGCAGAGCCATGGGCCAGCAAGCATACGAAGACCAAGGGCGGGGCCGGGCACACGGTCACGCCCGAGCAGGTGAAGTGGAACTACGAGCCGCGCTGTAAGTGGTACGTGTTCTGCCGCCCGCAGTTGGTCGACCCGATGCGAGGATCCCGGTGAATGGGCTTTCCTTATGCGCCGGAATCGGTGGGCTCGATCTCGGGCTCCATCTCGTCGTCCCCGGATACCGGACCGTTTGCTACGTCGAAAAAGAACCGTTCTGCCAAGACGTCCTCCTCGCTCGGATGGCGGATGGAGTCCTTGACCAGGCTCCTATCTGGGGCGACATCGCAACCTTTGACGCCCGACCTTGGAGTGCGCTCGTTGACATCGTACATGGCGGGTATCCGTGCCAACCGTTCAGTGTCGCCGGCAAGCGTGCCGGAGCCGCTGACTCCCGGCACCTGTGGCCTCATGTGGCCCGCGTCATGGCCGAGTGCCGGCCGACGTACGGCTTCTTTGAGAACGTCAGCGGTCATCTCAGCCTCGGATTTCGAGAGATCGCCCGAGACCTGGAAGGTCTGGGTTACCGCGTGTCGGCAGGACTCTTTACGGCGGTTGAAGTCGGCGCGCCACACCGCAGGCAGCGGCTCTACATTCTCGCCCGACGATACGAAGAGAACGGCGTGGGTGTGGCCGACGCCGAATGTTCCAAATGGCGGCTGTCAGCCGAAGGGCGGAATGTCACCAACCGGCTTGACACCCGACGGGAAGAAACGGCAGGTGGGTCTGCACAATGCGGTAGCACGCTGGACCTTGAGCGAGAAGGCTCTGACGAATGGCCTGTTTGGCCACCGGGCCCCGAGGAGCGGAATCAGTGGACTGCCGTCCTCGCCAGATGGCCCGAGTTGGCCCCTGCGACTCAACCCCCTCTTCGTAGAATGGCTCATGGGGTTCCCCATCGGACACACCGACTTAAAGCCCTTGGCAACGCGGTCGTACCAGACGTGGCCGCGACAGCATGGACGGGGCTTCAGTGCGATTTAAACAACGCCTCGTAATCGGAATAAGTTTTCCCGTTTTAGGACCGCTGCGGGGGTCGCGCGAGTGACGAGAGACGAGATTGTACTGGCGCTATTCGGTTTGCTGGTGTTTGTCTTGGGCTTCTTCGCAGGCTGGTTCTCCAGAGCGGTATGGATCTTGTGAGAGTCGTGTCACGCGGCGTGCGGCATGAATCCTATTCTTGAAGCAGCCCTAGCCTATCGGGAGGCTGGGCTCCATGTCGTCGCGCTTCGCCCACGCAGCAAGCAGCCACTGGTTCCTTGGAAAGAGTACCAGGATCGGATGGCGAGTGAAGAGGAGATCCAAGGCTGGTTTGCCGTTTGCCCCAACGCCAACCTCGCGCTCATCATGGGGCACGGCGTGTTCGCGGTCGATGTCGACGGCCCAGAGGGCGAGCAAGCGCTCGCCGGGGCGGGGATTGATCTTTCCGCCTATCCTCGTTCGCGAACGAGCCGGGGTTTCCACGTCTTCCTGTCCGGTCAGGAGATCCCCGACCGCATCGGCATCGTGCCCAAGGTGGACGTGCGCGGCGTTGGTTACGTCGTCGCGCCACCTAGCATCCATGAGAGCGGGCACATTTACACATGGGAGAAGCCCATCGAGGGCGCTCTCCCCGCAGGACCGGAACGGCTGTATGACCTGATTCGCAGACCGCAGGCGAAGATCGCGCCGGGGCCGGGGGGCACCGACTGGTTTACGCAGGCGCTGATCGGAGTGGCGGAGGGCGGTCGAGACGCGACCTGTACAAGGCTCGCCGGATACTTGCTTGGCAAAGGCATCCCGCAGGATGCAGCCGAACTCATCCTGCAAGCCTGGGCCGAGCGTTGCTCGCCACCCTTCCCCTCCGAGCAGGTTTCCAAGTGCGTCGCTAGCATCGCGAAGCGGGAGGGCGTGCCGGATGGCCCGCCGCAGCCGCTTGCGGAAGCTCTGGCACGAGTCATGAGTCACCTCGAGAAACCGGTCAGCGGTGGCGACTTCGAGGAGACCGGCTTCGCGCGACTCGATGAGCTGATGGACGGTGGCTTCAGAAACGGGGAGTTGACCTACCTCGGTTCCCGTCCCGGCGTCGGCAAGTCCGCGTTGGCCCTTCAAGTCGGGGCGTCGGTCGGCCGTAAAGCCGGTGTGCTCTACATATCCCGCGAGATGACGGTCGATGCGCTCGTGCGCCGGCTGCTCGTACAAGAGTCGGGCGTCCCGCTCAAGGCTCTGAAGCGCGCGGCCAAGGAGCCGCTGAACGACGTCACCAAGCGGGTACTGGAGCAGGGTGCCAAGTCACTGCTCCCGGTGCAGATGTGGCTCACGACAGCCGTGAATACGCCTGGACAACTTGACGCGCTCCTGGAGACATACCAGATGAGCTCGTTGGGGTTGGTAATCGTGGACTACCTTCAGATCCTTTCCGCTGACGAGTACACGCGAGACAGCCGCGCCCGAGTCGAGCAGGTTTCCTCGGCGCTGAAGCGACTCACGCTGAAGTACAGTCTGCCGTTCCTCGTGCTGTCATCACTGTCACGCCCGCCTCGGGACAAGGATTGGGAGCCGGGCCTTGCGGATTTGCGTGAGAGCGGCGAGCTAGAGCATGACGCTGACACTGTGTGGTTTCTTCACCGGCCGGATTTGAACAAGCCCGAGACGAAATTTATCCTCGCGAAGCAGCGGGACGGCAGTGTGGGGAACTTCCACATGGCCTTCGACGGTCCTCGCGTCACCTTCAAGGAGGCTAAGTAGGTGGAGTTCTGTCTGAGGTGGTTTGCGTCCCAGTTGGTCATCTCCGCGCTCGCGTACTGCGTGATGCGTGTCTTCGGGCTGGTGAAGTGATGGGGACCAGCACTGAGAAGGTGCGCGCGTGGCGTAAAGCCAACCGCGAGCGTCAGCAGCATAACCAGCGCGTGTGGGCGAAGAAGAACGCCGCGAAGATCGCGGCTGCTGCGGCGGCCCGCTACGCCGCCGACCGTAATGTGCGGAAGGAGAAGGTCCGCGCTGCGCGCTACATGCGGCTCTACCGTATCACCGTCGCGCAGTTCGACAAGATGATGACGATGCAGAACGGCTGTTGCGCCATCTGCGGACGCGAACCCACGCCGGGGCGGCGGCTGCATGTTGACCATTGCCATAGGTCCTTGCGCGTGCGCGGGCTGCTCTGTGGATTCTGCAACCAGCACGTCCTGGGACGCGGTAAGGAGGAGGCGATCCTCCACGACGAGGCAGCGGCATACGTGCGCTCCTCCTTCGATGGACGGCAGCTATGACCCTCAAGCCCCCGGCGGGCGAGCCAAAGCGCGTCATGGACTACCCGGCAGCCTGGGCATTTACGGTCGCCTCGAATGACGTAGCCCACGATCCGTGTTGCTCGTTGGATTCGGGCGCGGATGCTTTGCGATTGCCTGGTGGTCTGGGATGAATATGAGCGACGAAAGGGGGAACGATATGTCACGGCTTATGTCACGGCTTACGTCACTCGAACGGGGCGCAGTAGCCGCGGTTATACAGGAACGGCTTGCGGGTGCAAAGGCCGATAGCACCCGGAAGTCGGTGCAGCGGGAGGAGGTTAAGTGATGATCCCACCAGAGCTCCCGCAGCTGCGGGAGGCACTAGCCGAATATGCGGCAGAAGGAGTCGCTCGATGGCTCATGACATAGAGGAAATGGCGCGTGATATCGTGGAATGGTTCTCAAGTCCTACGCACGCAGAATCTCCGAAGATGGAAGACTTGGAGAGGCGCATTGCTGACGAACTTAAGGCCACCCGGGCCGAGGTCGATCCCCTCTTGGCCCGCCTCCGGGCGGTCGAGGCCGAACGCGACATGTGGAAGGGGATAGCCGAGTCGCAGACTGAGCTGTGCGTTCGGCGCAAAGCCGAGCGCGACGCCGCCCGGGCCGAGTTCTTGGCCAGTTGGATGGCCCGCAAGAAGACGCCCTATGACTGATTGTTACACGCCGTGTCCGACTTGTGGACAGGCGCTTGAGTTATCCCCAGGGGCGAAAGACGAACTTAAGGCCGCCCGGGCTGAGGTCGCACGGCTGTGGGAGATACTTGACACTATTCTAGAGAACATCCGACGCAAAGCCGAGCGCGACGCCGCCCGGGCCGAGGCCGCGTGACTTCCCCCACCGGAGGGAGCTGTAAGACCATGGATCAGATCAATGGCGAAATGACTAGTCGCGAAGATCAGGAGATGCTGAACCGGCTGCGCGCGGTCCTGCCGCCGATCTACGAGAACGCGTGGCCTTCGGCTGGCATCATCGACGGCTCCCGCATCTGCCTTGACCTGGAGTGGGACGAGGATACGGGCGCGCTGGAGATCATCGGCTTTGGCAACGAGAAGTGGGTCTGCCAATGGGCGTGGCAGACGCTGAACGAGCAGAGCCGGGAGCGGCTCCGCAAGGCGCTGCTCTCAACGCTCGCGTCTACGGTGGTCATTATCCAGAATGCGGATGGCGACATCCGAAAGCTGAGGGCTAATGCGTTTCGGATTTCGGGTCCTGCCGATTTTTTAAAACTGGAAGATCCGATGCTGGCACATGCGGTGCTGCACTCGGAGGAAGATCACGATCTGGGTTATCTGAACGCGACGATGGGCCCGCTGCCTAACTACAAGCACCTCCGTAAGATCGCACCACGTGAGTACAATGCAGCCGATGTAGTCTCGACGTGCATGGTCTGGGACGTACTCGCGGAGGAGCTGATCGCGGACATCCAGGCGGAGCGCACGTACCGCACGCAGCGGCTGCCGTTCATCTGGCTTGCCATCGAGAGCGAGGAGGCGGGCGTGGCCGTGTGCCCGACTACGCCGGTCCCCCTCTACGAGAAGTTCGACGGCAAGCGCCGGCAGGCGCGCATGTTGCTACAGGCTTACACCGGATGGCCCGCGAACATCAACAGCCCCGACGACATGAAGCACGTTCTCTACAACTTGGAACGGCTGCCCATCCAGCGCGACAACACTGGTGCGGCATACTGGGAAGAAGAAAAGGCTACTGCCGACAAAAATGCCATTGCGACGCTGCGTCGCCACGTTGAGACTGAGTGGGACGAAAGCGAGTCGCCGACGATGGAGCAGGCGTGGGAGAACATCGAGGCGGGCGGCAACTCGGCGCTGGAGGCTCGGTACTTGTTCATGGGCGCCCAGCAGGCGGTGTCGCACTACGTGCTCCCGTGCTGCGTGACTGAAGGCGAGAAAGACAAGAAGCGCGTGGTCGGAGTCCGCACTCGGATCTACCCCGAGCTTCGGCAGCATGTGCAGGCGAGCGGGCGACACAGTTACGTCGGACCCGCGTTGCAGCAGATGAAGGGCGAGCTTCTCACCCTCATCCAGCCCGACGCGAGCACCTGCTGGGTTGGCCACGACTGGAAACAGATCGAGGTCCGCATCCTTGCGTTCGAGGCAAGGGATGAGTCGTATCTGCAAGCGTTCCGCGAGGGCAAGGACATTCACAGCATCAACACCCGGGACATTTTCGGGGCCGTGGGCAACAAAGAGCTCGAGGAACTCCGGCGGCGGTTCATCAAGGCCTTTGTCTTCCGGCTCCATTACCAGGGCAAGCCCGAGAACGCTGGCGACATTCCCGGTACCAGGGCGTTAGGACTCAACGCGGATGGGCTCGTCGACGCGAGCGAGCGATACCTAGCCAAGCATCCGGCGCTGCCGGTATACTGGGCGCGGATCGCGGCCGAGGCGGAGCGCACCGGTATGGTCCGTACGTTCATGGGTACTCCGAGGCGGCTCACGTCGCCGTGGAAGAACGCCCGAGCCCGCGAAGCGTGTAACCATCCGATGCAGGGCGGTGTGGCGGATATCTACTCTACGACTGCACTACTGGTGAAGGCGACAGCCCCATGGGCGCGGCTCGTCTTCGGGGCGCATGACGCTCAGTGGTGGCAGGTGCCGATCAGCCGTCGCTTGGAATTTTTGGCGCGGTACGCGCCTATCGTCGAGCGCGAGTTCACGATCAACGGGCAGCAGGTGAGCTTCCCTGCCGACTACAAGTTCAAGGACGTGGCGGCGTGAGCCTACTCGGCCGACTCGACGAGTACCGACGTTATAATGCATCCTAGAAGAGCAAGGCCCTAGTTCAGCGATACCGTATTACCAGATCAAGAGCGCGCCTAGCGTGATGCAGCGGGCCGACCTACGGCGCGGAGTCTCCCGGAAGAGGAAGCGATGAGCTGGCAGGCTTCTGGACAGAAATGGCTGGAACAAGCTGCCCATGCGGAATGGATTGCGCAAGGGAAACCCCGGGGAAAGAGAGGGCGGTATTTTTCTCCTCCTCAATGGATGCAGGACGCTCAAGAGGCTCTTGGTCAAAATGATGAGGAGAAATTCAAGGCGATTAAGCTCGCCTGGTTGTCTGGAGTCGCCGTAGGTCAAAGCGGTGTTATTAAAGGGAGGAAGCGATGAGAACTTGTCACGATGACCCTGCGTGTCCGGGAGATCCGAAGTGCTGGAAGGAAGGCGGCGAATACTGCCGTTGTCAGTGTCATAAACGGAGTAAGTGAGTGTGGCGCATCTTCGCCCCCAACGTGGCCGTGCGGCTGGGCCCCGGGCGTTATCTCAAGGTGCTGTATCATCGAACAGGACAACCGATCTGGGCGGCGTGAGCCTACTCGGCCGATTCGACAAGTACCGACGTTATAATGCATCCGAGAAAGGCAAGGCTCGAATTCAGCGGTACCGGACAACCATGAAGGGGATCACCACGCGCGCCAAACACGACACTAACAGCAACGCCAACAGGAGAGGCGCTAAGTGAAGAAGGGGCAGATCGAGCAGGGCTGGGCCAACCGGGTGAAGGTGCTTCGCGCCGCGATCCGTCTCAAGCATTCCATCGCCGCCGACAATGAGATCAACGAGATGATCGACGCGGAAAGGAAACGCTACTTCAAGAGTGTGCAGAACGGGAAGCAGCCCGGCCCTATCGCTATAGAGGCGAAGCATGCGTAAGCTTCGCATCCTCGATTTTGACACCGAGAACCGGCCGCTGTCGTATCTGGGCCAGGACTACACGACGGCCGAGATCACCGCCATGGCGTGGTGTTTCGTAGACGAGCCGAAGACCATGACGTGCATGCTCCTGGGCCGCGATGACCCGCGTAAGATATTGTCGTGCTTCCTTGCGGCGTATGAGTCCGCCGACATGGTGACCGGGCACTACATCCGCATGCACGATCTGCCGATCATCAATGGCTCGCTCGTGGAGCGCAGGATGCGGACGCTGGAAGACAAGCTCACCTGCGACACCAAGCTGGATCTGGTGAAGAAGGGGCCGGTCTTCTCCGCGTCGCAGGAGAACCTTTGCGCTATGCTGGGTCTAACGGCTCCGAAGGTCCACATGAATACCGTGCTATGGCGCGAGGCCAACCGCCTCACCGACGTGGGTCTAAAGCTCGCCGCGAAGCGCGTCATCGGGGACGTGATCCAGCACATGCAGCTCCGGAAAGCGCTCGTAGCTCGCAACCTACTCTCAACGCCCACGATATGGAGGGCCTAACCACATGTCACAGAGCATCCGACGTGCACTGTACCTGGCGAACGGGTTGCCCTATCCGGGTCCGACGCCCGCAGTCGACCCGATGCAGTTGACCATCCTGATCCCAAGGCAGATGAACGAGGCGATTAACAGTCTTTCGGACTTCGTCGCCAAGGAGTTCCCCTTCCATAACGACTTCCTCGTCGAGCTGCTGAGCGAAGGGCTGCGGAGCGCGGCGCAGGCGGCACTGGAAGCCCAGCAGGCGCTAGAAGCCAAGAAGACCGAGAGCAATCGCCCGGCTATTGAGATCGTGAACCCGGGGCTGGAGCCCGGCGAGGCGGCTAGGATCTCCGCCCGGCTCCAGGCGCTCCGAAGCGGCAGTCCAGGCCCGCAGTACGGGGAGCGTGGGGTATCTAATGGCTAAGGGCAAGACGAGCCAGCCGATTACCATTGCGGTGCCCGAGGGCTGGGGCAACCGCCCGGAGATTAAGGCGCTCGCGGACCAAGGGCACACCGTCGTCGAGATGCTGATCGGCCCGTACGACTTGATACTGGCCCCGCAGGCGCACTTTTTCAACGACATGATGCTAGACTACCTGCCCGCCGCCATCACGGCGGCGCGCAAGAGAAAGAAGGAAGGCACGAGGTAATGTTGCCAGACATCTACATCGCCGGGAAGTTCGACGCTAAGGACCGGCTCCGCATCGAGCGCGACCGCATCTGTGCCTTGAAGGCGGGGCACGTGATCTCGCTCTGGCTCGACGAGGAGACGGCGGCTCCCGACGAGACGCGAACGAAGGGGACCGGGCTCTCCGCCGAAGAAGGGCGCACGTACGCGAAGCGGGACCTGTATGAGATCCAGACAGCGGATCTGTTGATCCTAGACACTTTCGACGACAACTTGCGCGGGGGGCGCGAAGTGGAGTTTGGTTTTGCGCTCGCCACCGGGATTCCGGTATGGGTCGTCGGCCCTAAGCGGAACGTGTTCCATGAGCTCGCTCGACACTTCGCCTCGTGGCCCGATGTACTGGAGCAGTTGATTGTGCAGCGGAGGAACGCATGAATCAAAGGGGCGTACAGAGCCAGAAGTTCCGCATGGACGCCGCCAGGGGTCCACGCCTCGGGCTGCCGCAGGACGCGGCGGCGCGCAAGCGCACGCCTATCGCGCGTGGAGTGCTCGACTACTTTCCCGCTGCCCTGGCTGCCGTCGCGGAGATCAGCCTGCTGGGCAACAAGCAGCACAACATTGGCGAGGAGCTTCACTGGGCACGGGGCAAGTCCCAGGACCACGCCGATTGCATCGCGCGCCACCTTGTCGAGCGCGGCAGCATCGACGTGGACGGCGGCAGGCACTCGGCCAAGCTCGCGTGGCGCGCGCTCGCGCTGCTGCAAACCGAGCTTGAGGAAGAGGCTAAAGAAGAGACCCACGAAGTGCGTGAGCCGGTGCAGATGAACGGGCGGACGGCGATGCTGCCGACGCCGGAGGAAGTGCTGAGGCGCGTTCAGCGTATGGAAGGCGGGCACGACAGGCCGTGACCCGGCGGGATCAGGAAAACGGTCGGTGAGCTACGTCATAAGCGTACTCGCGATCTTAGTAGCGGTGAGCTGGGTCTGCATGGCGATGCCGACGCCGCAGGAGCGCGAGCGGTTAGCCGATTCCATCGGCAAGACCACAGGGGTGAACTGGCGATGAAGCGGAAGATTGTCTAGCCCGCCAAAGCAGACAGACGAAAGCCCCGGCTCAGGACATCGAGACACGTCGTGACCGGGGCTTTAGTGTGTCTTACGACTGAACGGCGGCGGCTCGAGGCGCGTAGCTCCAGTATCCGCCGACGCGGACACCAGCCCACATGAACCACTGTCGCGCCTTCCAGTAGCCGAGCGCCTCAATGGCTTCTGCGAACACAGCGTCAGCTTCGGCGCGGGTCACCTGCACGGCAGCGGTGCGGTAGAGCCAATCGTGGATGACTGCGGCCTTGCGCACCGTGTCGCCCGCGAACCAGTAGATGAACGGAAGTCTAGGAACCGAGGCGAAGTCGGTGACGAACCCCTCCGGCACCGTGATCTCACGGTCGAGGACCGCGCTGTAGAACCGGAGTGGCGCCAGCAGTTGCCAGTTATCCTTGGAGATCTCTTCGACCTGTAGGGGTGAGAGAAACTGGGGTTGCGCCATGGTTACAGCCCGAGGAGTGCGGCGAGCTTCGGCAAGTACACCATGACCGCGTTCGCGGCCGGAGGACCGCCGTAAACCGCCGCAGCCGATGCAGCCCCGGACAAGACCACGGTCTGTACCTTTGGGTTCTTGGCGAGGGCCCTGAGCTTGCTCATGCGCCCGACCCCTTCGGCTTGCCCTTAATCTCCACCGGCTGGCAGTCCGTGATGAGCAGGCCGCGCTCTCGGCCGTCCTCAACCGCGCTTTCGCACGCCTGCTTGGTGCTGAAGTGGGCCATGCGGGGGTAGTCCTCTCCGGGGACGAAGGCGAACGCGACCCACAGGATGAGTGCTGCGACATCAGACAAGAACATGGTTAGCCTTCCTTGGGCAATTCGAGGTGGGGATAGTCCTTCAAGGTCGTCCAGTTACCGCCCCAGACGAGGCCATGCTTCGTTGCGAGTGGACCGATGGGCAGGTACTCGCGATGGTCCCACGTGACCTTGCCGCCGATGCAGACAGCCACGTCAAGGGCGCGTGCGGGCGTCAGGTTGTGGTTGCTCTGGCTGCCTGGCTTCCCGGATAGCTGCGTGACGATGCGGCTTGCGTCCTCGATGATCCACGTGCCGTCGCGAAACGCCCGACCTTGCTTGTAGGCAGCCATCTGCTCCTCGGGGCTGCGCTTGGTGCAGGTCACCACGAGGGAGCGGCCCTCAGACGATTCTTGAAACTCCGCCCGCAGGGCGAGATACTTGTCCCGGAGATTCTTGTCAACGTCCTGGAGCGACGTGCTGGGCATGCATGCTCCTCGGGAGTCTTTAGCTCTTCCACAACCACTGAGCGATGACGGTACCAACCGCCGAGACCAAGAGGGCGAGAACCGTCACCGCCTTCCAGATCCCCTTCGAGAACGACCGAGACGCGAGCAGCGAGTCGATCTTTGCGGTGATATTGTCGACCTTCCCGTCCATCGCCACCTGCCACTGCTTGTTTTCGCGGTGACGTTCCTCGACCTTGGCGTCGAGCGCGGCAAGCTTCGCGTCGCTGCGCGGCTGTGAGCGAGCCATTACAAGAGAAGTCGTGCAGCAGTCGGCTCGATGTTCGAGGCGGCGCTGGTGTAGAGCCACACCATTGGGCCCGTCCAGCCCGGGATGCGGTGCTTGCCGTACATTCGGCCTACTCCGTTTCCGGCGACCGCGCTGTGCCATTTCGTCTGCACCGTCGTTATCGTCGCCGGGCCAAGCGGCAGCGGGTCCGCTACGGCAGTGATATTTCCGCCGTTCGTCTCACCGACTAGCTCGTACTCCTTAGCCCACGCGGCCGGGACGACCCCGGCGAGATCGTAGGCGACCCACGTCGCACCCGAGACCGCTATGTCCGTGCGGTCGAGCTTCTGCCAGTAGTCGTCTTGCTGCATGAAGCGCATGAGTAGGCTGGAGCCGTTTGTCCTATTCCAGGACACGCGGCCCGCGAAGGTATAGCCGGTGGGGAAGGTCACTGCCTCCGTCCCAACCAACGTATTGACGGTGAAAAGCGCGAAGTCGCGCGTGGCGTCCGCCGCCCACGACGTGCCGTCGAATGTCGACACGGCGCCATTGGCGTAGGCAGGCGACGAGGCATCCACGCCGACCGTGACGTAGTTCGCGCCAATCGTGAAGTCGCCCTTGAGAACGACGTGGTACTGGGTGCCCGACGTCAGCGACGGACGCTGCGGGAATACGAACCGCATCCTCAGCCGGTTGGTGGGATCGAGGTCATCCACGGGGATCGGCATGGATCGCCCGCCCGTGACCATCGTATTTGACGGGACGCCGGCGTTATTAGTCTGGATCTCCGCCCATAGGGTTCCCGTGGGCGCGCTGACTTTGATGAGACTCACCTCGACGCTGTGCAGCGTGGCCGACGCCGCGACTTGGAAGCCTTGCGCGATCCTGGTGCGCGCGGTTGCATCGCGGAGCGCCAGCGTAGCGTCCCGGTTAGAATCCGCGTAGTCCTGGTCTTTGGTCCACTGAAGTCCTTTCGACCAGACGGCGCTGATCGTGCCGTCCGACTTCCCGATCAAATAGGCGTCGTACTCGGTTGAGGCGGCGATGGAGCCGGTGTCGAGTCCACCAGCGCCGGAGTCGCCGAGATCAGCCGTGACGTCGACGGCAGTAAACCTCTTCGGATCGCCAGTCGTGGGGTCCCTGAGGACCACTTCATCAGCGACGATGCGGATGCGCTGGGCGAGATCGTCCACGTCGTTGAAGACGCGGAGGCTGCGGAACGAGGCCCGGTCGTTGGTCACCACCACCGCCGTCGTGCCAGGGAAGGTCTTGCCGAAGGAGTAGATGAGGCAGAAGCCGCCCCCAGCGGGGGCCAGCGCGACGCCGAGGGCGCCCTGCGGCGGGTCGTTCGTCGCGTTCATAGTGGTACCGGTGCCTTCAATGGCCTTGGTCGTTGCTGACTTGCGGACGTACTCGCCGCGCCCGATGGTACCGGTTGACTTCGCGGATACGACACCAGAGAGGATGTAGCGACCCGAGGACAGGTCGCTGATGACCGCGTCCGCGAAAACGAACGTCGCCTTCGAGGAGACCGTGTCGCCCAGAACCACCGAGGAGTCGTTCGCTGTCGAAAGTGTTACGACGTCACCGACCGCCGATGCGCCGCCCGTCCGGTTGGTGAGATCCTTCGGCACCTGACCGTCCAGGTTCAGCGCCGCCCGCGCCGCGACAGCCGTAATCGCGCCGGTGCCGCCATCGGCGATGGAAACCGGCAAGCCCAGCGCCCCAAGCGCGGCAATGGTGGCGTTCTCAAGTCCGGTGAGTCCGGCATTCCAGCGAAGGAAGCGCCCTGCAACCGGATCGGGTGACGTGAGGTTCTGGAACAGCGAGGTCACGGCCAGCTTCAGCGTCCGTTGATCGACCTCGTTTAACTGCTGGGCTAGCAGGGTGAGCTTGTCGAGGGCCGTCTCAACCGTGGTGCTGGGGAACGGGTCATTCGCCGGGAGCTCCGACAACTGGGTGATCGGCAGCACGCGGATGAAGATCACGGCTGCCCCGTTCGCCGGAGCCGAGGTGAACGTGACGTTTCCGCCTGTGGGACTCCCGACACCCGAGACCGTGTAGTCGGTTGTGAGCGTCTTCAGCACTCCCGCGACGAATACCTGGAGATCGGTGTTGAGGAAGATCTCGAAGGGATACGCGAATGACGTGAGGACGCCGTCAGCGGTGTAGCTGACGCGGTTGAGCGTGGACGTAACAGCCATGAGGATCTCCTAGCGCGTTTGGCTGGGTCGGGGGTACTTAGTCGGGGCGGGCTTCGGTCCGAGCGGATTGTCTTTGACAACGCCTAACGCAGCGGCTTGTTCGATCTTCTGCTGGACCACGAGCCACTTGAGGTACGGGTCTTCCTGCAAGAGCTTGGCCTGCGCGCCGACCTTGAACGCGGTGTAGAGGCCGAAGAGGTACAGTGCGCGTTTCTCATCGGTCTCCGCGCTGGCGTAACGATCGGACTTCATCTCGGCCAACATAGCGGCGTGAAGCGTGCGCCCCTTCACCTCGATCTCGGTCGCCATGATCTGGAGCAGACGGTCCTTTTCCCACGCTTCGAGACGGACGCCCTGCGTCGGCTTGTCGTCGGCCAGCCCTTCGGCGGGGGCTTCGCCCCCTATGTGGTCGGGCGGCGAGAAAATCGTGAACTGCCCGCCGACCTTGTTCCCAAGGCGGTTCAGTTCGATGGCGACGACGTCCTTGGTGACTTCCTTGTTCCACGGTGCCAGTCCGTCGCGCGGGATCGCCTCGTAGGTGAGGAAGTTCTTAAACGTAGGGAAGCCCTTCGACCATCCGGGCCAGCCGGAGGTGATCTCGTCTTTGAGCAGCTTCCACTCGCGGTCGATGAGATCGCCGCGCGGCGTCGCCAGATCCGGGCGCCCCTCGGGCGTCGTCTGCTGGTCGATGAAGGTCACCAGTGCGGGCTTCGACAACGAGATATCCGCGATTTTGCGGCGCATGTAGCGGAGCCAGTCGTTGTCCGCAAGGCCGGATTTTATCATACCGAAGACTTCGCTCCACGCATTGAGGTACCCTGCGTGCGTGATCGGCTCTCCGAGGGCTTGCAGCGCCCCTGTGACCAACTGCCTGCCGCTCTGCTCGCTCGCGTGTCGGAGCATGAAGCTTAGATCCGAGCCCATCGCGAGCCAGCCGGATATCGGTCCGAGTGACGCGTGGCTGACGAGCGGCTTGCCGGTGAAGGGGGAGTAAATCGTGTTGGGACGCCCGCCCGCCAACTCCCAGACCTTCCGCTGCGCGGGATCGCTGGGACCGTCGCCGGTCACTAGGCCCTGCATCGCAGCAGCCATCCCGACGCCGATGACGAGCGTTCCGGTCGCCGTACGACCGATGGCCTTGTCGCGCGCCCTACCGCCCTCTGCCACCGCGTCACGCCACGTCTTCGATAAGAAGTTTAGACCTGGCGTACCCTGGAGCGTCATGTCAAGGATACCGACGTCGATGCGCGGGAACGGGCTGACAAGCACCTTGACGATGTTTGACCGACCGGCATCTTGCAGCATGCCCATCGGATCGTCCGGTCCAAACCGCTTGGTGAATGCCTGCGCGTCTGCGTGCTCATCCGCAAGCTTCATCATTTCGGCGGTCGGGTTGCGCTTGTAGAACTCGACCGACTTCGCATAAGCCGCTTGGTCATTTGGGTACTCCCTCAACGCCTGAAGGTGCGCCTGGGTCACCAGTTCGACGTGGCGGTTGATGATCCTCGTCGAGGCGCGTTCCGCGCCGAGCGCATAGGCGGGCCATCCTGCGGTGGCGTTGACGACGTTTGATATGAGGTTCGTCGGGTTCGAGACGATAGGGTTCCACTCGCCCTCAGTGACCATCTGCGTCTTGATGCCGTCCCAGTCGCGTCGCGCGAATAGTGTGGCCTGTTCTGAAAACGCTTGCCACATGGCCTTTGCGCGGATCGCCGCCTCGCCCGGCAGGATATGGGCGTCACCGGGCAGCAGCTTGCCGATCTGGGCGCCTAGCGCGTGCGACGACAGGTCCATCGGCAGCATGATGAGATCGCCGATCGTGGCACGGGCCAATGTGTACGGGCCGGAGAGCTTCGCCATGACGTAGGCGGCCATGTAGCCACCCGACAGGCCCTTCACAGAGGACGCGCGGTACAGGTTCGCAAGCCATTGCTGCTGCTGGTATGGCTCCAAGGTCTGGAGCTTCGCGTACAGTTCCGGCTCCGTCATCTCGCGCTGGAGGTAGTCCGCGAAGCGGGCCAACTCTTTCTCGCGGATAGGAGCATGCCCCCCGTGCTGGCGCGAAGGGTCGGCTTCCTTGCCCCAACGGCCTTCGACGACGCGCGCCTTGTCGGCCGCAGCGCCCGCCAGGGTGGCGGAGTCGAATAAGTCGCCCGGCTCCAGCTTCGCGCCTTCCTTCACACGCCGGAGCGTGGCGTTCATCGCCGTCGTCGAAGTGTCGCGCGCCGCCGCGATGGCCACCATCTGCTCGTCAGTAGGCAGCTTCTTCGAGTCGAGACGCAGGGGCCCGCGCAGGCCGGCGGCTCTTGCTCGCTCTCCTAGCTTCACCTCCGCCGCTTTCACGTCGAAGACCGGCTGCGTCTTGTTGGCGTCCTTGCCCCAGAACAGGCCCGGGTAGAAGGCGCCCTCTTCGCCAGACAGGCCGCTCTGCTCGTAAGCGTCGAGGATGCCTTCGACGATGCCCGATGCCCGCTTCTTGCTGACCCCGACGTCGGTCAGCGCCTTGACGCCCCAGGCGGCTGGGTCCTCGCCTTTGAGTGGGTCCAGGTCCAGGAGTGCCGCAGTCACCCGGCGTGCGAGGGCTCCGGCTAGATCGGCTGACAGCGTGCCGGGCGTGTCACCAAGCTGGGCTTCGATCTCCGCCAGCCTGGCGCTGATTCTCGTGGCTTCGGCTTGGATCTCGGCCAGTTCCATATCGCCCTTCGTCGCTTCCTTCTCCAAGAACTTGATGACTTCGCTGCCTTGTGCGCGAAGCTGCTCTCGACTGAAGCCGGTGCTAGTCCGGAGTGCCTTCACGAACTCCCACGCCATGCGCGAGGACGGCTCGAACGACAGCGCGTCACTCGTAACAGACTCCGCGATGGCATGCGCCTCGGATAGGTTCTGGATCTGCGGAACCGGCTTGACTTCTGCGGCAGGCTCGACGATTGGCTCCGGCCGTACCGGTTGTAGCTCCGCCGCCGCAGGCTTGATGACGACTTCGCTGGGCGCAATGCCAAGCTCTGCGTTGATCTGCGCCTCAGCCTTGTCACCGGGCATGCCCTCAGTCTTGGCTACGACTTCGTCGGGCTTGATGGGCATTTCCAGACCCTTCTCGGGCCTGTCCGCGTAGACCTCCTTCGCGCCCTTTGCGTCGTCAGCGGACACGAGGAACTCGCGGTCGACCAACCCGCCTTGCTTCTCAATCTCCGCCTTAATGAGCGGATCGGCGTTGGGGTCTTTCAGGATGGTTGACTTGCGGTATTTCTCCGCCTGCGCGGCGGTCAGCTCCAGCGAATACAACGGCCCGGCGTCGCGGAACGGCGACACCATTCCCGCGGACTCGCCGAAATTGGAGAACTCCCCCTGCGGCTTCCCGTGGCGGTACAGCGTTGTCGGAACATCGGCAGGCATCGCCGCGTCAGGGACGACCGACGCCGTGTCAGAGACGATCTCCGTCTTAGGGGTGTTCCGGGTTGCGTCGAATACCGCTTGCTCCGCTGCCCGACGCGCCGCACGCGCCTCCGCCGCCTTCACGTCCTTGGCACCGGCCTCACTCAACGCTTTCTCGAACGCGGCCTTGCCGGCAGCGGCCTTCACCTGCTTCGCGGTCAGCGGCTTCTCGGCCGCTGCCCCGCGCTGCTTGGTCACCATCTTGCCGCCGGTGGCCGTGGCCCCGAGGAAGCTCAGGCCCTCCGCCCAAGACAGCGGGCGCTCCAGCGCCTCTTCGGTCTGCTTCTCGCGCTCCGCGCGCAGCGCGGCCTGCGCCTCTGGCGAGCCGGCTAATATCTCCTTGACGACCTGCTTAGGGAGCGAGAAGAGATGAAGCGCCGCGTTGAACACCCGCGCGACGTCCTTAGGCATCTCTGCGTCGCCGCCCTGAGCCGCGACCACGTTATGAATCAACTGCTGGATGGGGGCGAAGAGTGCACCACCGAGTTCCGCGACGCCCTCACCGGCCGCGAAGCCGCGCTCCGCCACGGTGCCGACCTCGGCCCCGGTGAACGCGCCCTTGATCTTACTCCCGGCCGCGCCGAGTGCTTCCTTGCCAGCGGTGAGCGAGCCTTTGTAGCTGGGCTCCTTCTTCTCCGGCGTCTCCGGCACCGCAGGCGCCGCCGCAGCCTTAGGCGCGGTTGCCCGCTTGACCGCGTTCAGGAGAATCCGCTCGTCTTCCGAGTCCTGCGTCTCGATGCCGAGACGGCTTGCGACGGTCATCTACTTGGCTCCTGGGGTGAAGCGCTTCGCGCGGTACTCGGCTTGATATCCAGTCCACTTCTCAAGCTCGTCTAGGGTCTTCAGTTCATTCATCAGCCCAGCGGGCAGCTTCCCGGCGCGCTTCAGGCCAAGGGCTTGCGTCGGGTCGATCTTGTGGCGCTCGAAGGCATCCGACCGAGCCTGGTCAATCGTCTCGGGAAGGATCTGGCGCGTCTTGGGATCTTTCGGCAGCGGCTTCGGTAGCCCGAAGTTTAAGACGTCCACCTGGGAGTCGACGCGGTCGGCCAAGACGCCCACGAACCGCTCCTGGTTCTTTTTCCACCACTCGAACGAGGTGCCCCAGCCGTTCTTCTGCGCGTTGTCGAGCAGCGCAGCTTGCGCATTCGCCCGGAGCGTCTGCGACTCCTGGTCGATCCTGGCGACGCCCAGGAGCGGCGATGTCGTGAGCATGGTATTCATCGCCGTCTGCGTCGCCGAGAAGATCTTGTAGTCCTCTTGTTGAGTTACGTCGTTGCGCTTCTGGATGATGGTGCGGGCGGTGGTCTTGATCTCTTCGCCGGTCTTCAGCGACAACTGCTTGTTGCGAACCAGCGCGTCCACGCGCGAAAGGAAGCTCTCCTGCACGTTGAAGTTCCCGGCTTCCAGGCGCATCGGAATCGACACCTCGGCTACGTCGTCCCAGCCGCCGATCTTCAAGTTCTGGACGACGGTCTTCCAGTGCTCGCCCTTCTCGCGGCCGATGGAGCGGTCGGTACTGACCGCCTTGACGATGTCCTCGTTGGTGAGAGGATTCGTCGCGCCCGGCTGCACACGCTCGAAGAAGCCGGCCTCGGTCTCGCGCTCGATCTCCAGGCGGCGCTGGTTCTTGCTCTCCTCGCCACGGCGGATAATGGACTCGGCCTTGGCGTCGAGCTTCTCCATCGCTTCCATCGTCAGCCGCCCGCTCCAGCCGTTTGTTCCAGCGTTCGACGACGCGATCCACTTCTCCGGATTAGCGCTCATCGTCTGGACCGCGCGCCCGTGGTCGAGCTTCGCCAGGGCGGAGATCTTGGCCTTCTCGGCTACGTTGGGCTTCATGCCGCCCACCGCGACGGCATCGTCGAAACTCCGCGCAATCCCGGCGCGGGTAATCGCGTACGAGCGATCTCCGTCAGGATCATAGACGGGCACGCCGCTGTAGTCCTCGACGGGGCTCGCGGGCTGAATCGTGCCCAACCGGCGCGCCAGGACATGATTACGTTCCAGGACTAGAGCGACATTCTCTTCCTCGTCAAGCGCAGCGGCGCGCTGCTGGACCTGAATCATGCCGCCTCTGGTCAACCGCTCGATGGCGACGTCGAGGTTCTTGGTCGCCCCACGCTTGCGAATATCTGCGACGATCGCGTCCTGCCGCTTCAGGTAGTCCGACAGCAAGGATTCCGAGCGCGGGACCATCGTAGTCGTCGCCATCTGGGTCTCACCCATGTCCGGGCCGGGAGTGACGCCCGTACGGGCCCGCTGTGGCGTCGACTCTGCCTCCTGTTTGGCCGCATCGAGGCGGATCGCGAGCTCAGACTTCAAGCTCTCGTCGGTCAGGTAGTCCTTGACTGCCTGGCGGCGGAGCGCGGCAGAGGAGATCGCCTCGCCCACCGCCCCAATCTGTCCAGCGATCCTCGCGTTGTTGTAGCCCGCGAACGACTCGATGCCCGGCACCGGCGTGTTGACGGTTGGGATGTTGCCTTGGATGCTCTCGTTACGAGGGATGATCGGCATTAGGTCCAGGTGCCTCCGCCCGTGTTGCTGGGGCCGGTGTAACCACTGCCGTACATCTTAGCCGCGCCGGTCGCGAGGGTCGAGCCCGCCGCGATGCCTATGTTCTTCGCCATCCCGCTCCGCGCCTGCTTCTCCTGGAACCCGAAGAGTTTGGACTTGTACTCATCCGAGAAGCCTGCGATCTGATACGGGTACTTGGCCAGCTGCTGGGCGTAGCTCGCCTCGGCGGCGAACTCCTCCTCGGTCTCCAGAAGCGAGCCGCTGGACGTGTCAACCCCGGCCGCAGCCGCGCGCGAGAGAAACGACCGCTGCTTCTTCTTGGCGTCGTACGCGATTTGGTTCGCCCTCGCTATACCAGCCGCCTCTTCCGCCTCCGCCGATATCTTAGCGGCGCGCTTCGCCATATCGTTCTGCTGCGCCTGGGCCTCAGAGGCGGCGTACGCTGAGTAGCCCGCCGCCGCAGCGGCAACGGCAATCGCGATTATCGCAGCGACGACATACCCGCACTCGCACCGGAAGATCCGGTCACACTGGGGGCACGCGAAGCGGGCGAGCAGCTTCTTAAACTGCATGAGGATCTCCTGCGTTGACGTAGATGATCCGGTTGTCGTGTGACCGCTGGCAGGCGTGGAAGCCGTGACTCGTCAGCAGCTTGACCATCGGATGATTGTCGGGAGCGACGGTGCCGAAGAACGTGTAGCCGAGCGACCGGCCGATCATCAGATACTCCTCGAAGATCTTCTTGCCGATGCCCTGTCCTCGCGCTGATGCGCGTAGCGCGATGTCCCACAGCACCATGACGTTATTCATGTCGATAGAAAATGACAGGAAGCCTAGGATCTCTTCTCCGTTGTCGTCGTCAACGGCGACCAGGGTCGGGTGTGCCACGTACCACATGGCCGGGTATACGGGTCGATTGGGATAGCACTCCGCGAAGATAGCCCGCACCTCGGGCTCGTCGGCCGACTCCATCGGACGAATGAGCACTACTCGCCTACGTCCAACGTGCCAAAGATGGCACAGATGGTCTGTGGGAGCGGCTGGCGTTGCTCGACGGTGATGATGCCAGATGTATCGCGGCCGGTGCCTTTGCGCCTGAAGTCGCCGCTTTGCCGTGGCACCGCCGTATCCATGTCGTGCTGCGGAGTGCGAAACGGTATCGCGTCGCCGTTAATGTGCATCCCGATGGTCTGATAGACCCGGACGATAATCTCGGCCCAGTGTTTCGTCCGACCTTGACTCGTGCCCTGCTGCGGCACCTCGACGGTCATCGTCTCCAGCTTCGAGCCGAAGCCGAGACCAATCTCCGCCAGGGTCACCGCGAGCCCCGCAATTGTCACCGTCCCAGTGCCATCTACGACCGCGTCGGGGTACACCGCACCGTTGCCGAGGATCGTCACCGTCTCACCGATCAGATGATTGAGACCGCTGATGGAATTGGTCGCCACGCCCGTATACGTGAGCGCGGAGTCCATGCCGAGCCCGCCGTAATAGCCGTTGACGTCGTCCATGTACTCGACGTACCGCTTCGTCACACCGTTGATGACTCGCTTCACGATGAAGAAAGCGACGTCGCGGTCACGCTGCCAGTGCGGGGTCACGACGACAGCCTCGAACTTCCCCTTGACCGGGGTAACCGTCTGTGCGTCGGGGCCTGTGATATGTCGGGTCCAGCCGACGACGTCGTGCTCGCGCTGATAGGTCAGGCCAAGCAGAACACCCGTTGAGAGCGCGACCCACACGACGCTATTCGGGTGTCGCTGGTAAGCTATGTCGGTAATGGTCGCCCCTGCGCCCTTGGTGAGATGCTCCGCCAGGAGCAGCAGATCGTCCGCGATGTAGCTGTCGCGCTGTAGGGAGAAGACCATCTCCCGAAGCTCGCTCTCGGTCCGCGAGACGAATAGCCCGGCGCCGCCTATCCGAAGCGGCTGGATGCGGTCGCTGGAGCCCCAGAAGGTCGACGCTTTCACGTCGACGTTGTTGGGGCTGATGGCCGCGTTGGTTGCGCCGGTGCTGCCGGTGATCGCGAACTCGGAGGACGCCGTCCCGATGAGCAGGGCGCGCGTCGGAAGCATCCAGTTGATTGTGTTGACGTCGTTTGTCGCGACGATGAAGCTGTAGGCGTCATCGTCGTCGGGACCGAGCGCGATCACCTCGTAGGCGCTGGTGTTAGAGCCCCAGAACGCCTGCGGCTTAACCAGCGTGCCCCCCAGAACGAGCCGCTGCTCCATGAACGCGATGGCGCGTGGGTAGCCGCGCGCTGCCGTCCATTCGGGGTCTTCCACGCTCCACGAGCCGCCCGGCGAGGCTGTCACGTTCGTCAGGACGGTCAGAAGCTCCGCCCGGACGACGGTGGTGGACGTAAACTCAATGATCCTGGCAACGCCCTTGTTGACCCGGACGTAGCGGCCCACGTCGGTCGAGCGCCAGCCGGCTGCGGCCAAGGTCAGCGAGACGATGGCGTGCGCGGGCTGCGAGATCGACGGCGTAAGGCTCGTGTTGGGCGAGCCCTCGATGGTCCACGCCTGCGAGGCGTGAGGGCCAGCCGAGGCGAAGGTATTGACGATGTCAACGTTGACGACGGTCGTGCTCGTGAACGTGCGGATTGAGGCGCGTCCCGTACCGACCGTAATAAGCCGGCCCACGTCGCCGGCCTCGAAGGCCGCAGCCGCAGCCGTCGCCGTGACGTTGAGGCCAGATGTCGCACCTAGGGTTAACGTCGTCGCAGGTTTGAACCCGGCCTCGTATGTCGCGGGTGGGAGCCAGTTCACCTCCGCCATCGTCCAGGAGGTGTGACTCAGGCGAACGAGCTTGTAGACCGGATACGACGGGTGCGCGAAGTAGACCGTGTCCGCGTTCTGCACGTACTTCAGCAGGGGCAGGTCGGCGGAGAGATACGGGGTCACGACTTCGACCGGCGTGCCGGGCGGGCTCTCGATGCGCCCGCCATCTCTGTAGAAGCGGAAGTAGAGGTTCCCGGCTTCGATTTGGTACGCCTGCTCCGTACTGAACTCGAACTTCAGGAGCCGCGTGAAGTTGGCGCTGTTCTTCACCTCCGCGATAAAGTGCGTGCCAGGGCGGCGGTAGACCGGCCCGTGCGGGCGGATGATGTAGTTCAGCAGCGTGCGAAGCCCAGACGAAAACTTGGCGAAGTCAACGCGCCCGTACATGAGCGGAGATAGCTCTCCGGTCGTGAACGAGGGAAAGATAGGATGGACGCGCGACATCTAGATACTGTTTTGGTTTCGGTTGAAGGCTTCGCGGAACCCGTGACGACGAACATCGACCAGCACGTTGATGTCCGCCTGCTTGGCGGAGCCTTCCTGGGAGTCAACGCTACGGGCGTGCTGAAGCGCGTTGCGAGCCTCGTCCCCGATGACCCGCGCCAATGACGCGCTCTCGGTCAGCGGGTACGCCATCTGTGCGGCAAGCGACAGGGCGACGTAGTCGGTGAAGCTTGCGTCCCAGAGCGTGCAGTCGTCAACGCGCCCGGTGTACCGGATGCTGAGGCTGGTCTCGTTGGTGACGATGACTCGGCCCTGTACCACGCCGGCCGAGTCGATGGTATTCTCGATGTCGAATTCAGCATCGTGGGGATCGGTCTCGTTGACCTTCAGACAGAGCGGCAGCGTCGGAAGCGTGTACTGGGTCGAGTAGCCGAACGCCGGAGTCGTCGTGCGAGGGGCGAGGGTTCGACGGAACTGCGCGAAGTTCCACTCGTGTTCACGCAGCGCGCGATCCACCGTCGTCTGGTACAACTGATCGCATAGCGACGCTCGGCTGCTGCCCTCGTCGAAGGCGACGATGGCATCCGCGCCCAGACGCTTCAGGGCGATATTGCAAACTTCGACGGGGCTTGTTGCCATCTAACGTCGTCTCCTGTAGGTGATGAGCCAGTCGGCTATCGCAGTCAGCGGGGGCTCGGGCGCGTCGGAATCCTGTGGGGCGAGAACGAGGTACGCGGGAACAACTTTCATGACCCCGCGAATGTTGCGCCGCACCAGGAACGGTGTGAAGATGTCGGCTTCCGGCGGAGTGACAAAACTCTCATCCTGGGCGGTATTCCAAAGGTATGGGTTGCGCCCAAACGCCTTGTAGGGAATCCGCACGAGACGGTGCGGCAGGTCCCGCGGCTCGACGAAGCTTAAGTCTTGCGCGGCATTCCAGAGATACGGGTTCCGGCCGAATCCCCGAAGTGGAAGTCGGACCGT
>Ga0187892_10002188_pt1 | contig 40796 bp, 32 predicted proteins | sample MA1701073metaG_FD_139345 | JGI IMG/M metagenome (GOLD analysis project Ga0187892, IMG submission 139345) | Bio-ooze microbial communities from a basaltic lava cave in the Kipuka Kanohina Cave System on the Island of Hawaii, USA - MA170107-3 metaG ... | reverse complement strand
GTGGAATGACCAGGCGCCAATATTGGATTTCAAAGAACGAATGATTTTAAGACAACATATCGTTTTCAGATTTGTGGCACTGTGGCCGAAACGATGATCGAAGCCAGGCGCGGCTTCGATCATCGTTTCGGCCATTCCGGACCGACCAGACAGAAAAATGAGAGAGAGAAAAATGGCATCTCTTATTTTTCTCTCTTACATTTTTCTGTCTGGTGGCCGAAACGATGATCGAAGCCGAGAAGCTCAAGTCTGGAACAACGGCTCATTCCGGCCTCTCAGCCAGCCTCTCTGCCAACCGGCAGGCGTCTCTCAAACTGCCGGTGAAGGCGACGCCTTTCCACGCGATGTCGAAAGCCGTCCCGTGATCCACTGAAGTGCGGACAATCGGCAAGCCCAGCGTGACGTTGATTCCGCCCTCGAAATCGAGCAACTTCATCGGGATGTGTCCCTGGTCGTGGTACATACAGACCACCGCGTCGTAGCGGCCTTTGAGAACCTGCATAAAAATGGTGTCCGGCGGAAACGGCCCGCTCACGTCCATCCCTGACTCTCTGGCCTCGACGACGGCTGGCAGGATCTCTTCCTGGTCTTCCGCGCCGAACGATCCGCTCTCGCCCGCGTGCGGGTTGAGTCCGGCTACAGCGATGCGGCTTGCGGGCCTGAGTTTGGGCAATACGTCGTGCGTCAGCTTGATGATTTTGAGGACGTTCTCTTTCTTCACGCATTCGATGGCCTGGCGGAGCGAGACGTGGGTCGAGACGTGCGTGACGATCAGACGGTCCGAGGCCAGCATCATCGTGTAATCGCGCGCGCCGCAAAGCTCGGCGATGTATTCGGTATGGCCGGTGAAATCCGGCTGGCTCATCCGCGTGGCTTCTTTGTTGATCGGCAGCGTGACGATGGCGGAGACTTTTCCGGCCAGCGCCAGATGTGTGGCTTGTTCGACATATTTCAAAGCGGCGTGGCCTGAGAGTTCGGAGATTTCGCCGATCCGTAAATCTTCAGCTTTCATCAATGCCAGGTCGAGCACGTTGACCGCGCCTTCTTCCACATCCTCGACATCTCTCGCCCTCCGCAGCGGCGCGTCGTAGTTCAGCGTCCGATTGCACAGCGAGAGGATGTCGTAATCCCCCACCACAACGAAATCTTCCGGCAGTTCGCCTTTGCGAAAAGCGTTGAGAATGATCTCAGGGCCGACGCCGCTGCTGTCGCCCATTGTGATCGCCAGAGTCATTGGTTGCTCCTAAAAAGTAGAGCAAACTGTCCAGTTTGCTCTTGTTCCCGCAATGGACCGTTTGAGGAAGCAAGAGCAAACTGGACAGTTTGCTCTACTTTTTCCTCAATTGATCTTTGATTTGCCGCAACACGTCTTCCGGCCCGAACCCGCCCGCTTTGGTAATCAACGACATCTTCTTCGTCCCACCCGCCGCTTCCGACAGGATGACGCCGGGCAGAATCTCTCTTCGAGGCAGCAGGCCGCGCCATCCCATTGCGCGGACGATGGCGGCCAGTGTGTCTCCGCCGAAGACGGTCAGCAATCCGAATTGCGTCTGCGCCAGGATTTCGCCGATCAGCTTTGCCACGTTCTCAGCGATGCGCAAACTCAACTGCCTGTGGCTCAGTCCCAATCTTTCGCCTTGCCGCTCGTACTCTCCCGCATCTTCACGCCGCGCGGCGGTTCGCAGCATCACATCTCTTCCCTGCGCATCATAGCCTGCGACGTTGGCGATGATCTGCGAGACCGCTTCAGACCGAGCGATATCTTCTACGATCAGCAACTCCGGCGGCAAATGAACAACGGCGAAACCGCAGGCTTCGGCGCTGACTGCTTGCCGCAATGAAACTTCGTTCAGAGAGCCGTTGATTGCCAGCATTTGCTCCGGGCGCGCCGGGCAATCGAGATTCGGCTGGGCGCGCGTTCGCAGTTCCAGCAACTCTGGCAAACAGGCCGCGAAACCTGCCGAGCCTGCCAGCGCGCCCAGCAGCCGCTCGCGCTTCAACCGCTCTCCCACCCAGCGCAGGTCGTCATCGCTCTCCGCGTCGAAGACGACGATCCGCTGTCCCTGCTCGTCAATCAATGCTTCGTCGGCAGTGCGACCGATGATTCTGATCGGGATGTTCGATTGCCGGCGGATGATCGCCGGGATGAAGCTGTCGGTGACCGGATCGAGCGGATCGTTGGCGAAAGCTGTCTCACGCAGCAACTGGTCGCCGACGTATTGATGACCTCCGCGCGTGAAACGTCCGAGTCGAGGGAAGGCGGGCGCGAAGGCCAGCGTGCGATTGCCGGAAGCACGCAACAGCGCCTGCAATTCAGCGCCAATATTGCCACGCAAAGTGGAGTCGGTCTTCTTGTAAAAATGATCGACGCCCGTTTCACGCGCCCGTTTGACAACCGTCTCGACTCTGACCGCCGCCTCAACCGCGCTCAGATGACGGCTCTCGGTGTCGGCGACGATGACGGAGTATTCATCTTCCGTTGGGTCGAACGCCCGGTCAAATTCCATTGTGACGAGCGTGGGGATGCCCTGACCGGCGAACTGTGCGCCCGTGTCGCAAGCCCCCGTCAGATCATCGGCGATCACCAACAACTCAACCACATTTGCCCTCCGTACTGCGGGACGGCGTTCAGAGTCCCGGCTTCAGCCGGATAGAGTTTGATGATCAAGCTCTATCCGGCTGAAGCCGGGACTCTGAACGCCGTCCCCTGTAAGTCATCACAACAAAGTGAGCCAGACACAAGGTCAAACCGGCGCCTCCTGCCAACCACAAGCCAAAAGAGAGCGCAATCGAAGTAAAGAACAGCACGATACTCAATCCGACATATTCCGCCCACACATTTTGCCGCGCGGCGCTTTTGACTACGATGAAGATGATCAGGCTGACCGCGAACCATCCCGCGAAATTGCGCAGCGGAATTCCGTAATATGCGCCCGATTCCGCCCAGCGCCAATAGCCAAGCTGATTGGCCGCCAACGGATCAATCACCAGATCAATCGCCGTCATCCAAAGCGCCGCCAGCGGAGCCTCGATCCACAAGGGCAGGTTCAAATTCATCAGCATCTGCCGGCAATAAGCGACCAGCGCCATCCACGCGCTCAGCATCACCAGCGGCGCATCGAGAAGCTGCGGCTGTAAAACCTCAGTGTAACGATACGGGCCGAAAATGAAGCCGTAACGCACGCCCAGAATTTCAGCCACGAAACCCAGCGCCGCCGCGATGAACAATCCGATCAAATCCTTTTTCCCTGACGTGAAGATGACCAGCAATCCTGCGAGCAGCAAAAACACCGACGCCGCCCACGGCGCGTCCATCGGCGGTTCGCCGTACCATACGTAATGGCCGACGCCGCCAATCCACATCACTGCATAAGCCGCCGCCAGCGCCGCGAGCGGCAGCGACTTCGGCTTCAACTTAATCGCGTTCATAACGTTCGATCAATTCGCAGGTGATTTGGGCCGAAAGCAGCACCGTCGGCGTGCCGCCGCCCGGATGCGCGCTGCCGCCGACGTAATACAAGCCCGCGTATTTCCGATCTTTGTTCGGATGGCGCAGGAAAGCGTGACGCCATCCGTGCGAATGCGCACCGTAGATCGCGCCGCCCGGCATCAGGTAACGCGAACCGATCTTCTTCGGCGTCCAAACATCGCTGACCACGATGTCGTTTTCGATGTCGGGAAAGCCGCTCGCGCGCAAACGACCGAAGACTCGCTGCCGCGCCTCTGCGATCTGCTCTTCGTCCCATTCGCCGTAATCGTTCGCCGGAGCGTTGGCCATCACGAACAGAGTCTCGCCCTCGCCGGAGACGACTGAGCGGTCGCTGCGGCTGGGCGCATTGACGTAGACGGTCGGATCAGTGGGGAACTTGCGCTCATCGAACAGTTCGGTGAACTCTCGTTTGTAATCAGCCGAAAAATAGATCGCGTGATGGCGCAACTCAGGCATCGTGCGCCCGACGCCGAGCAACATCACAAATCCCGACAGCGAACGCTCGTGATGCGGTAAACCATCAGCCCCTTCCTCCCCTAACATCTTCGCCGCCCACGAAGCGTCGCCATTCATCACAACCACATCCGCAGAAACTAGAGTGGGCGCCCCGTTATCAGACTGACGTACCGCCGTCACTCTCTTTCCGTTTCGCTCGATCCGCTCGATGCGAGTGTTGAGCAGCAATTCGACGCCGCGATCTTTGGCCAACTCGACCAGGCTCTCGACGATTCGATACATACCGCCTTTGACGTACCAGCCGCCGAACGCGTATTCGATGAATGGAATCACGGCCAGCGTGGCTGGCGATTTGTATGGCGACGAGCCAACGTAAGTCGGATAGCGGTCGTAAAGCTGTCGCAGATGCGGGCTGTGGAAATGCGCAGCCACCGTCCGATGATAATTGCCCCAGCCGTAACGCAGCGGGAGATGGCGGAGCGATTTGGCGTCGGTCGCGCGCGGCCAATCGAGCGGGCGGCGGCGCAGGAATGTGTCTTTCGAGACTTCGTAAAGCTGAGCGCCGAGTCGCATAAAACGCAGGAAGCCGTCAACGTCGCGCGGATCGAGTTCTCTGATTGTCTCCAACCATTCTGGCATCGAAGCTGAGTATGTGAATCGAGCGCCGTCAGCGTAAATGTATTCGCTGATCGGATGAACTGGCAGAAGTTCCAGGTGATCTTCGATGGCGCTGCCCGCCGCGGCGAAAAGTTCCGAGAAGACCCAGGGCATGGTGATCAGCGATGGCCCGGTGTCGAAGTGAAATCCTCGCTCGCTCCACGAATTCATCTTGCCGCCGAAACTCGCGCCCTGCTCGCAAACGGTGACTGACCAGCCCTGGGTCTCCAATCGCAACGCTGCGGCCAGTCCGCCGAGTCCGCCGCCGATGATAATTGCCCGTTTCGATCTCATGCGTTCATTGCGACAAAGTTGACCGATCTTTCCCGGCGCCCTTGCTCAAAACGACAGCGCGCAATAGAATCGCCGCACTTATCCAGGATAGGTAACCACTAAGCGACCGGTCTTTCACAGACCGGCGCTTTTACCCTTCAAACGCCCACAGGGGCTGCAACCAGGAGGTGATCTATCGAAATAGACTCACAACTTGATTCACATTCGAAAGCGCAATCAAATGCGCTTATTGATCGCATCTCCTGATGCGATGCTGGGTAATAGGCTTCGACGTGCGCAGGCAATTTAATTGCCTGCGCACGCGAGCTGAAATCAAGTTGAATTTCGATATTCGCCTTCCCGCTCTCTTCATTTCCTCTCAGCCAGTGTGATGATACCGCCTGCCCCGCCATTCAACTCCCCGACCACTCTTGCAACGACGCCACGACGACAGACCGATCCGGATCAAAATCACTTCGGCGACAGGATGCAGAAACGCTGACCAGACCGGATGCCAAAAACGCAGCGCCAGCGCCACTCGAGTCAGCGCGATCACCCCGGCGGCGAGGGCAGTTTGCCAGCCAGGCGCCGCAACCAACAGTAGAAACGGCAACAGGAAAACCAGAAAGTGAAAAGCGATGAACGCCCAGAAGCTGAGTTCGTGGCGAAACGCCGGAAAGAAATTCTTCTGAAAACCGCGACAAATTTCTCCGAGCGATCCGTACATCCGCACGCGAACCACATCCTGCCCGTCCAGGCAGAGACCGCGCGCTCCACTTTCGCGCCACAACTGCGCCAACCGCACATCCTCGAAGATCTGATCCCGAACGGCGGCGTGCCCGCCAATCGTGAAATAACTCTCGCGCTCGATCATCAGACAAGCGCCGTGCGCCAGCCCCAGCGAAGGGTCTTGACGAACCAGCGAGAGCGGCGCCGGAAAGAGCGAGAACACGACGAAGTTCAGCATCGGCATCAGCGCGCGCTCCCAGAAGCCGATCATCTCCAAACCCGGCCAGCAGGAGAGAAATTTCAATCGCCGCTGGTTCACTTCCTCGACCATCCGCTCCACCGCGCCATCAAGCAACCGCGCGTCGGCGTCAAGGAACAGCAGCCATTTCCCCTTCGCCGCTTTCGCCAGTTGATGGCAGGCGAAGTTCTTGCCGAGCCAGCCCTGCGCCAGCGGAACCGGCTCGATGGCGCGGACTCGATCATCCAGCCGGGCGTATTCCCCAATGACTCTCGCAGTGCCGTCGGTCGAGTGATCATCGTAGACGAGGACTTCGACGACCGCGCCGCCTTGCTTCAACACTGCGTCAAGACAAACAGGCAGCGTCGCCTCTTCGTTGCGCGCGGGAATCAAGACCGAAACCTTCCCATCCCAGCTTCGACTGGCGTTCTTGAGCTTCGGCCATCCGATGATGTTCCACACCGTCAAGCCGAAAATAAACAAAACCGTTATCAGAAGCAGGTTTATCAGTGGCATCGGTCAAATTCGGTTTATCAGTAGCATCGGTCAAATTCACGGAGGGCGCGCAATTTCGATCCGCTATGCGGTGATCAACGCCTGCGTCCCGGCGTCCTGCAAAATCATTACTGCGGCGTCGGACAACAAATCAACTTCGCGTCGCGCGACGAATCTCTCTCGCAGAACCGCTATCCCCTCCTCGATCAAACTCGCGGCCAGACGGCGCGCCCCCTCGATTCCCAATTCCGAGACGTAGTTCGAGCGGTTGTGGCGCGAGTCCTGCTTGACCGGCTTACCAAGTTCATCGCTCGCTCCCAGCTCATCGAGCAGATCGTCGCAAATCTGGTAAGCCATTCCCAGCGATTCGCCGAAATCGGCCAGCGCCGCATCGTCGTCTTCGTCAGCGCCGCCCGCGATTGCGCCGGCCATCATCGTCAAGCGCATCAACGCCGTCGTTTTCAAATTTCGGCTGTAGAGCGAATTCAGCCAGTGGCCAGTCCCCTGCAAAACCAGATCAACCGTCTGGCCTCCGATCATGCCATCCGAGCCAATGCATTTCGCGGCCTCTTCAATCAGACGCGCGGCGGTTTGGCCATCGCCGCGCTCCTGCGCCGCGCGCGCCAGCAAAGCATACGATTGGTTGAGCAGCGCCAGACCGGCGAGCAGCGCCAGACTTTCGCCGAAGACGCGGTGCAGCGACGGAATCCCGCGTCGCACGTCCGCATCGTCCATCGCGGGCAGATCGTCGAAGATGATCGAACTGGTATGCAGAAATTCCACCGCGCACGCCGCCAGCAGGGCGTTTTGCGCGGGAGCGTCAACCAGCTCCGCGCCGAGCAGCGTCAGCATTGGACGCCAACGCTTGCCGCCAGGAAAGACGGCGTAACGAATCGCTTCGTTGAGCCGCCACGCGTATGGTTGCGAGCTGAGCGGCAAGCGCTCTTCCAGCGCCGCCTCAATCGAATGGCGATGGCGGCTGATGAATGCGTAGAGTCGTTCAGACATAATCGAAAATGACCCGGCTCAAACTCTCCGGCGCTTCTTCAATCGGCAAATGCCCGGCGCCAGTCAACTCGAACGCGCGGGCCTGTGGCCAGACGCTTCGCCACATCTCGACTGACCGCCTGATGGCGCCGAACGTGCGCTCGCCGTAAACGATGTCAACCGGATGGCGAATCCAGGCGAAGTCCGCGATCCCGTCCATCGAGGTCAGCAATTGCAGGTAGCGATGAGCGACCGCGTGATCAATCGCGCGAAAAGAGCCGGTCAGATCGCTCTCTTCCGTGCGATGCCGTTTGAGCGAGAGGTTCGTGATCCAGCGCCCGAGGGGATTGGCGAACGTCGAGTAGTAAGCGTATTTGCCAACCGGCGTCGTGACGAAGAGTTTGAAATACCAGGGAGCGAAAGCGAACGGATCAATCAACACCAGCCGGTTGACGCGCTCGGCGATTCGCGGCAGCGCGGCCAGCGCCAAAATCGCGCCGCTGCAATTGCCGACGACGGTGATTGATTGCGAGCCGAGCGTTGCAATTCCGGCGGCGATCTCATCGGCCAATCCCGCCAGCGTCAACTCGCGCGGCGGCGGCGATTGACCGCAGCCCGGCAGATCCACGCTGTAAAGCGTCGCGTCCAACGGCAGGTAACGAGCGACCGGCGCGAACGTCGTGTGATCGCCGCTCCATCCGTGCAGCCCGACGAAGACGCGCTCGCCTTGTCCGAAGCGTTTAACGAACATAGCCATTTGCGCGGCTCACAATCCGCTCCGCCGTCAGCTTGCCGCCGAGCGCGACCATCGGCATCCCTGTTCCCGGCGTCGTGCTCGCGCCCACGTAATACAAACCTGCAACTTCGCTCGAATAATTGCGCGAACGGAAAGGGCCGACTTGAAACAGCGTGTGCGCCGCTCCGAACGCCGAACCGTCGAACAACCCGAAGCGCCGGCGCCATTCCGCCGGAGTGAAGACCTCTTCAACCACGATGCGTTCGGGATCAAGATCAATTTCGCGTCTCCACAAACGGTCGAGGATTCGCTGCCTGACTTCGCCGACCGCCGCCGGCCAGTCAACGTCCGGCGTTTCGCTGAGCAGCGGAGTTGGCGCCAGCGCGAAGACCGTGGTGTCGCCAGCGGGCGCGAGGTCGGGGTCGGTTTCGGAAGGCGCGGCGACGTAAAACGGCAGATCGTGTGGAATCCGCTTTTTGCCGAACAGTTCGTCGAACGCGCCCGCGAAATCGTCCGGCAAAAAAATCGTGTGATGGCTGATGTTTCTGATTCCGCCGCGAACGCCCCAATAAAACGTCAGCACGCCCGGAGTCATCTTCACACGCGATGTCGAACGCAGTGAATGATCGCCGAGCAATTCGGCGTTGGTGGTTGGAACATCCACGTTCGAGACGACGATTGACGATTGATGGAATCGCCCGTCAGCCATCTCGACGCCAACGACTCGGCGCTCTTCGATGACGATCCGTTTGACGCGCTGATTCGTGTAAATCTCGACGCCCAACTCGCGCGCCAACCGCTCGATGCCTTCGACCAGCGCGTAAACGCCGCCCTTCGGCAGCCACAATCCGTAAGCCAGTTCGCCATAAGCCAGAATCGAAAACAACCCCGGCAGATCGTAAGGCGAGCCACCCAGATACATCGCGTAAGAACCGAAAGCTTCGCGGATGTAGCGGCTCTTGAAGAACCGCCGTAACTCACCGTCGAGCGAACGCCAGACGCCGAGCCGCGACATCTCGCTCAAAGACAACGCGCCGATCCATTTGATCGGATTATCCTCGTTGCGCGGAACGAGCTTGTCGAAAGAGATTCGATACTTGATCGCCGCGTCACCGAGAAACGCCAGGACGTTTGGCCGCGAGCCAGGCTCGACTCGCTCGCATTCGTCCAGCAGCCGCTGCAGGTTGGATGAAAGCGTGAAGCGCGTCCCGTCAGGCCACTCGAAGCTGACCGAAGGATCAACCGGCAGCAGCGTGACGTAATCCTTCAGCTCGCGTCCGGCGGCGCGAAACAGGTTTTCAAACACCCACGGATAGTTGAGCAGCGTCGGGCCGGTGTCGAACGTGAAGCCGTCGCGTTTGATCCGATTGGCTCGCCCGCCGGCCTGATCGTTAGCTTCAAAGACCGTGACCTCGTAACCGGCCAGGCGAAGATAGATCGCCGCGCTCAGGCCGCCGAGTCCGGCGCCGACAATGATGATCGGGCCACGTCGCCGCCCGGTTAATTCGCCATTCGATCCGCCACTGGTAATCATCACTTCATCTCAAACTGCTTTGCTGCCCGTAAAACTTGCCGGCCTGAGACAAGAGCAAGGGAATGAAGGCAAAGGAATGAATAAACATTCCCCTGCCATCATTCCTTTGCCATGCCTGCTTGCAGTTCCTCCGATCCCTCTCACGCTATGATCGGAAGTAAGCGAGCGGCAGTCGCCAGTACTTGCTCGCCGGCAGCACGCGGAACTTCTCGCTCATCGGCACGCTCTCGCGATGCAATATGCCGTTCGGGTTGTCGGCGACGCGCGCGTTCAATTGCCGGTAAACGTCAATGCAGGCGCGGATGGCCACGCGGCTGTCGGCGTTGAACGCATCCAGATGGGTGAGCGCGCGCTCGTAATGTTCTTCAGTGATCGCGGCGAGTTTTCGCAACACCCGATTGATCGCAGGCCACTGTTCAGAATCGGCGGCGTCCATTTCTTCGATGCCTTCGTCACGCAACATCGCCTGCGGCAGGTAAACGCGACCTCGCCGTTGATCCTCCGCCACATCACGCAGGAAGTTAGTCAGTTGCAGCGCGACGCCCAGGTCGCGCGCCCCCCTCAATGCGCGGTTGAAATCGCCGGGAGTTGGCGAACCATAAACGTGAGTCAGAAAATAGCCAACGACGATGGCGCTGCCGTAAACGTAGGATTCGATCAAATCGTCCAACGTCTCAAACCAGCGGGGCCAAACGTCCAACCGCATCGCGTCGAGAAACGCCCGATAGTGCTCGCGTGGAATGTCCGTGCGGCGAACAACCTCGGCGAAGCCCGCGATGAAACACGGCGCGCCCGCTTCGAGCGATTCACGGATCGTCTCTGCGCGCAACGCCGCGACATAACGCTCTTCCCATTCCGCCAGCAGCGTCTCCCGCTGAGTTTGGGTCAAAGGGAACGTGTCAACGATCTCGTCCGGATAACGCACCGCGGCGTAGATCGCTTCGACCTGCGCGCGTTTGGCCGGAGGCAGAAACCGCGTGACGATGAAGAAGCTGGTGCTGTAAGTTCGCATCACGGCGCGCGCCTGCCGCGTCAGGACTTCCCAGCATTCGTCTTCGGAAGCTGCGGCCAGAGCGCGTCTGCTCGTCTCCTGCTCGATCCGTTCCCATTCCTCCCGGCTCCAGATTTCACCAGTCGAGGTGAAAGATGAGTTTTGCGTCGTCCATTTGCTGTTTGTCATCGGTTCGTGGTCAAAACAGTTTTGCCGGTGAAGTCGTCGAGGCTTTTCTCCCGGCGAGAGTCTCCACCCGTTGAATGTAAGCTTTGACATCGAATTTCCGCGCGCAGCCGTTGGCGTTCATATATCGAATCGTTCCAAAGACAGGCCGCACAGGCCCCCAGGGCCGGTCGTGTTTGCCGCCGATGGCCCAGGCGACGCCGGTGTAACCGTTCGGATCGCGCCCGTCCAACTCGTAACGATCATTCAGCCGCACCGCGATCTCAAAGGCTTCGTCCGGCGCGCGCGTCCATTCCAGAATCTTCTTCGCCCAATACATCCGCAAATAACCGTGCATTCGTCCCGTGATGGCCATCTCCATCTGCGCGGCGTTCCACAACTGGTCGTGCGTTTCGGCGTTTTCAAACTGCGATTCGGTGTAGCTGAATTCGCGCTCGTCCCGCGCGTGTTCGAGCAACGTTTTCCGCGCCCATTCGTGGCAACCTGCGAGTTTGTCGTATGCCGGATTGCGCGCGACGAAATTGATCGCCAGCTCGCGTCGCACGATCAACTCTTCGAGGAAAACGTCTTTCGCCGTTTGCGGCGCCTCGGCGTCGCGCACAGCCAGCGCGATTGTGTGCGGTCCCAATTGCCCGAAATGCAGGTAGGCCGACAATTCGCTCGTGCCCGCCAGATGCGGCTGATTGCGCGCCGTGTCGTAATGTTCGAGGCGCTCGTTGATAAATCGCTTGAGCAAATCCAACCCCGCCGCCGTTCCGCCTTTGAAGTGACCGACCGGTTGCGCGCTGCGATCCAGTGGCAGGTCGGCCAGGACACGCGCTTCATCAATTGGCTGACTGACCGGCAGATTCTTTCTGTTCCATCCGACTGTCGCGCGCGGATTTTCGAGCGGTTCGAAGAAAGCTGGCAGTAGCCGATGCAGCTTTGGTCGCAGCGTGCGCGCGGCGAATTCCTCTTTCGGGAAAAACTTCGTAGGCACGATCACGTCAGCGTCAACCGTCCAGAAAGGAACGCGCAATCTTTGCGCCGCGCTCCGCCGCCAACCTTCGGGTTCGCGCAGCGGATTCTCGTCACCGATGACCAGACACGCCTCCACCTCTTCACAGAATCCGATCAGGTCGTGGTTCGGGTAAGGGCGAAAGACGAACGCCGCGCCGCGCTCTTCAACTCGCCGTTCGGTTTCCGCCAGACCTTCAACCAGGAAGGCGTAGTGGCGCAGATTCGCGTTCGGATATTTCGAGTGCAAACCGAAAAAGACCGCTACTGGTTTTCCCAACTCGTTCGCGGCGTTGATGGCGGCATCGAGCGCGGGATTGTCCAGACCGCGTTGCGCTCGCTGCATCCAGTAAACCACACAGCAGCCTTCGCTGCCGGGCGCGCCCTCTCGCCGCACTGTCACGCGCGGGTCGGATTGTAATTTCTCTATCCCGGTCACGATTGATTTCCAGTTTCAGTCTGCGGCGATGGCTCGATGCTCTGCCTCTTCCTCTTCCGCCGCCAACGACTCCGCGATCATCCTCGCGCGGTAATCGAAGACCTCTTCCAGCGAACGCCGGACAAACAGCCAATGCGCCAACCGCCCGATCAATCCGAACGGCAAACGATAGAGCACGCGGTCGCGGACCAGCGTCCTGTCAGGCGCCATCGCTTCAAATGTGTGCGTGTGACGCCACAATGAGTAAGGCCCTGTTAGTTGCGAATCAACGAACCTCTCTTCGGGCGCCCACTCCTCGATCAACGTGCGCCACCTGAAACGCAGGCCGTAAAGCGACAATTCGTAATCAATAACCGCGCCTTCGCCCAGCTTGATCGGGCGCGGCGTCACGATGTGAAACTTCAGGAATGGCGGCGTGATGCGCTCAAGATTGAAAGCGTCACTGAAGAAAGCGAACGTCTCAGCGCGCGGCCGGTGAATGATCTGTTCGCGTTCGAGAATGTAGGTATGCATAACTCTTCGACAAAACCCTCCACTAACTCTTCAGCAGCGCGTCCAGCGCCGGCCGCAAATTGGGGCATCGAAATTGATAGCCCTTGTCCAACGCGACTTGCGGGACGACGCGCTGGCTGGCCAACACCACTTCGGCCATCTCGCCCATCAAAATGCGAAGAGCGAATTCGGGCACAGGAAAGAAGACCGGGCGATTCAATGCGCCCGCCAGCTCACGCGTGAACTCTTCGTTCGTGACTATGCCGGGCGCGACGCCGTTGATCGCGCCGTTGATCGCCGGCGTCATCAAAGCGTGACGCAGAATTCCCACGATGTCGTCCAGGTGAATCCAGGGAAACCATTGCCGCCCACTGCCCAACCGGCCGCCCAATCTGAGTTTGAAAGGCGTCAGCATCTTTTCCAAAGCGCCGCCTTCAGGACTCAGCACGACTCCGATTCGCGCGTGCGCCACTCTGACGCCGAACTCCCTTGCGCGCGCGGCTTCGGCTTCCCATTCCAGGGAGACTTCACTCAAAAATCCGCTGCCGGGAGGCGAACTCTCGTTCAACACTTCGTCTCCACGATCACCGTAAAATCCCACTGCCGAAGCCGCGATCAGCGACTCCGGCGCCTGGCCCAACGCTTTCATCCCCGCCACCAGATTCCTCGTGCCGATCACGCGAGAATCACGGATGCGCCGCTTCGTCTCGTTCGTCCACCTGGCCGCCACCGGCTCGCCGGCCAAATGGATCACCGCCTCCACACCTTCCCACGCTTCCACCGGCGGCGATTCGCGCTCAGGCTCCCAACGAAAAGCGGTCATGCCAGGCGAAGTCTGCGTCGCCCGTCTGGACAAAATCACGACCTGATGGCCGTCATTGATCAGCGTCCGGCAAACCGCCTTACCGATCAGCCCTGTCGCTCCTGTGACCAGAATCTTCATCATTTCCGCCTAAAGTTAAAATTTGATCCGCTATCCCACCCTGTACAACATCTCGTTAGAGACAAGATAATACCCGGACAAAATTTAGTCAAACCAACTCCCGTCGAGATAAATATCTTGACAATACTTTAGCGTTCTCACAAGATGTGGCCGCTATGCCGGATCAAGAGAAAATTTCCGGGAATTACTCGGCGACGCCCAAGTACCGGATCGGGGCGGTCAGCCGTTTGACCGGGCTTTCGGCGGATGTCGTCAGAGTCTGGGAACGGCGGTACGAAGCGATTCGCCCGCAACGCAGCGAGGGTGGGTCGCGGTTGTATTCCGACGCCGATGTGTCTCGTTTGCGCAAGTTGCGTCAGGCGGTGGAACTCGGACACGCCATCGGGCAGGTGGCCAGATTGCCCGACGCCGAGCTTGAGAACCTGGCGGTCAAACACCACGCTGCTTTTTCGGCGAGCGAGAGCGCGGTTGATCCGTTCGAGGCGACGAGGCGCAGGTTCATTAACGCTATCCAGCGGATGGACGTGGTCGCAGCCGACGATGAGATCAATCGCGCCGCCACGCTCCATCCTCCACGCACGCTGGTCAAACACATCGTCGGGCCGCTGCTGGCGGAGATTGGCGAGCGATGGTCGCATCGGGAAATGGGCATCGCGCAGGAACACGTCGCCACAAATCTGATCCGCAACCTGCTCAGCTCACTCTTCCGGCTTTACCCGCCTGATGAAACGGCTGAGGCAATCGTGCTGGCGACGCCCGCTGGCGAGCGGCACGAGTTCGGAATTCTGCTCGGCGCCTTGATGGCGGCCACTCGCGGATGGCGGGTCGTTTATCTCGGCGCCGACCTGCCTGCGGCTGAAATCGTTCACACAGTCAAAACCGTCAAAGCAAAAGTGCTGGCTCTGAGTGTAGTCGCCTCGCAGAATAACCACACCGGCGACGAATTGCGCCTGATCGCCGATGGCATTGCGAACAGCGCGCGCGTCTGGATCGGCGGAGGCGAAGCCGCCAGGTATCGTGATCTGATCGAGCAGTCCAATTGGATATTGCTCCTCGATCTGGAAGACCTGGACGACAGACTCAGGCGCTAAAAAATCCCAGGCGCCGATCATCCCGCCTGAAATGTTTTCCTTTTCTCAAGATTAAGGCTGTGGGACTCGAAGTTAATGCTTCAGTCGCCGGTTTTTTCTCAGCTATAATTGCACTGCATGAATCCCGACAGATTCAAAACCTTCGCCGGCGCCGATTTGCCGGCCCACGACCTTCAACTCGCGCCACCACGCGCCACAACCCCTAATGAACTGACCAATGAAAAGACGCCTTCTGTTCTCTGTCACAATCCTGATCGCCATTTCAACTCTCTCAATCGCGCTTTCAACCACCGCGCAAATCAAGGAGCAATCAACCACTGACACTTCAACGCAACCACGCAGTACCGGGGGCAGCCAGCCAAGCCTCGAAGATTTCGACATCCGCGCCAACTTGGCGCGCACGCTCCCGGCGCAAACCGACGAGCTATCTTCAACTTCAATCAAACTGCCTGAGCGCAGGATCAATGCGCGAGCGTCGCGGCTGGTGCGCGAACGCCCGCAGACGCAGATTCAGATCAGCTCGCTCACCGGAACCCCCAGCCGCATTTACAGCTTCGAGCAAAGCTTGAGCGAATCGAGCCGGAGCGACGCTGAAGTCACGGCCCGGCAGTTCATCAAGACCAACAACGATCTCTTCCGCCTCAGTTCCGGCGAGGTTGACGCGCTGAAGGTCGCGCGCCGTTATCAAACTTCAGGCAATCGAGTCACGCATCTGACGCTGCAACAGCAGGTCAACGGGATCGAGGTCTTCCAGGGCGAATACGCCGTCAACATTGACCGCAACGGCGCGGTCATCTCCGCCAGCGGCGAATTGATCCCGGAGGTTTCAAAGTCAATCAACCTCGCCCGCCCGCGCATTTCCGCCGCCGACACTTTGCGCAAAGCCGCCGGCTACGCCGACGCCGAGATCAAAGGCTCGCTCAAATTGCGAAAGCAGGCGATGGGCGCCGAGCAACGCCAATTTTTCAGCAACGAGGACGGCGCGAATATTTTTGCCCGCGACGTTGAGTCGCGGCTGGTCTACTTCCCGCTCGCCGCCGATCAACTGCGGCTGGCCTGGGAATTCATCCTCTGGAAAAAAGACACGCCGGACGTTTACCTGATGGTGGTGGATGCGGAGCGCGGCTCGTTGCTCTACCGGCACAACCTGACCTGGTACTGTTTTGACGAAGGATTTGGCGTCAATAACCTCAGAAGAGAAGACGGAACAAACGGAAATAACAGAACAGACGGAAACTTTCCGTTTGTTCCGTCTATTCCGTCTGTTCCGTATTCTCAAACCGCTCAATCGCCACACGGACCGGTTTACACCAAAGACAGCCCGCGCCCCGACGTTCCCCACGTGAGCAACAACCCAGCGGTAGTCGAGCGCGAGGACTTGCCGTTCCGGCCTGCGCCGTTCAATGGCGCGACGATCTTCAATGCGAACGACCCGCACCTCGACTGGTGGGCGGGACAACCCGCGACGAGTTTGACCAGCAACAACGTTGACGCTTATCTCGACCGCAACGCCGATAACCTGGCCGATGCGCCGCGTTTGACCGCCGCCGACGGCAGCTTCTCTTTCCCCGTTGATCTCACCCAGGCGCCGACTACCGAAAACAATCAGAAAGCCGCGCAGGTCAATCTTTTCTACTGGGTCAATCGTTATCACGACATTCTCTACCGGTTCGGCTTCAACGAAGCGGCGGGCAATTTCCAGACCGACAACTTCGGGCTGGGCGGTCTGAGCGCCGACGCCATCCGCGCCGAGGCTCAGGACGGCAGCGGCACGAACAACGCCAACTTCTCGGTCTCGCGCGACGGCGCGCCAAGCCGCGTGCAGATGTATTTGTGGACGACGGCTTCGCCGCAACTCGACGGCGATTTCGATCAAGGCATCATCATTCACGAGTTGACCCACGGGTTGAGCACGCGATTGATCGGCAACGGAACCGGCTTGAGCGCAATGCAGAGCCGCGGGATGGGCGAAGGGTGGTCGGATTATTTCGGCCTCGTTCTGATGCGCGGCCCCAACGACGACCTCGACGGTACGTATGCCGTGGGCCAGTACGCGTTCAACAATTACGCCAGAGGCATTCGCCGTTTCCCCTACAGCACGAATGCGCAGGTCTACCCGCTCAATTTCGGCGACATCGCGCGCAGCACCCAGGTGCACAACGTCGGCGAGATCTGGTGCAACACGCTGCTGGAGATGCGTGCGCAGTTGATCCGCCGGCACGGATTTCAGGAAGGCCAGCGACAGAGCCTCCAACTGGTCGTTGACGGGTTGAAGCTGACGCCGCTCAATCCGACGTTCCTCGACGCGCGCAACGCGATTTTGCTGGCCGACAGAGTGAACAACGGCGGCGCCAACCAGTGCCTGCTCTGGCAGGCGTTCAGCAAACGCGGCATGGGATTTTCGGCCAGCACGGTTGATGCGAGCGACGGCGCGCCGGTCGAATCGTTCGACATGCCCGCCGCCTGCAGCGACCTGGGGTCAATCCGCTTCGACCGGAAGAGCTACCTGCTCGGCGAGACGATGAACATTTCGGTCGGCGACCGCAACGCGCCAGGGACGATCCGGGTGCTCGCGCGCAGTTCGGTGACCAACGACCAGGAGATGGTCACGATGACGCCCCATCCAATCTTCATCGGGCATTTCACCGCCAGCCTGCGGGTCATTCCCGGACGCGCGACTGCGGGCGACGGCTCGTTGCAGGCTTCCTTGCAGGCCAACGACAAGATCGTCATCAGCTACGACGACGCCAACAACGGCAACGGCAGCCCGGTTCAGGTCACGGCGCAGGTCGAGGTCGTCGGCGAAGCGACGATGTTTGAAGACACGGTCGAATTGGGCAACCGGGGCTGGAGCGCGGTCGGAAAACCCGCGCCGACCTGGGGAATAACCAGAGCGCGATTCGCCTCTCCGAGCCAGGCCTGGACCGACAGCCCCGCGGGCAACTACGGCGATTTTGCCGACACGTCGCTCGTCTCTCCATTGTTCGATCTGTCCGGCGCAGGCGGAGTCGTGCTGGCCTTCGCGCACAGCTACACCTTGGAAAATGGATTCGACTACGGCTCGGTTGAATATTCGATTGACGACGGCGTGAATTGGAAAAGAGCCACCGCCTACACAGGCACGCAATCAGCTTTCTCGCAGGTCCGACTCACGCTGGACGCATTGGCCGGGCAATCGCGCGCGCGCATCCGCTTCAGACTGACGACCGACGTGGACACGACTGCGGATGGCTGGATAGTTGACGACATTCGGATCATCGCCCGAACATCCGACCTCAGGCTCATTCCGCCGCAGGGCACGCTCGCGCCGATGATCACCGCCGTCGCGCCCGCGTCCGGTTCGCCAAACGGCGGCACAACCGTGACGATCACCGGCGCCAATTTCACCGAAAACAGCGACACGCGGGTCTTCTTCGACAACCTGCCTGTGACCACCGCCAACCTCCGTGTGCTCGGAGCGTCAACGATCACCGCCACCACGCCGGCGCACAGCGCGGGCGCCGTCACGGTGCGCATCGAAAACCGGAACGGCGCGGGCACGCTCGCCAACGCCTTCACTTACTTCGTCAACGGCAGCGTCAACTCGGCGCCTGTATTGATGAACATCTTTCCCGTTTCCGGCTCGACCAGAGGCGGAACCCAGGTGACGATCTACGGCTCGAACTTCACTCCGCAAACGACCGTGACGTTCGGTAATCCGAACGCCACCGCCGTGACTTTCATCAACTCGAACACGCTGCGCGCCACTGCGCCTGCGTCGCCAGCGGGCGCTCTAGTCGCGGTTGATGTTATCGCGAGCAATCCGCAATCAACACAAGCGAGGCTGACCGGCGCGTTCAGCTACGTCGCGCCGACTCCGCCGACCGTCAGTGTGCTCTCTCCGGGCGGCGGCGAAAGACTCTTCTCCGGCGGCACGGTCACTTTGCGCTGGCGATCTTCGGACAACCGCGCAGTGGCCAGCCACCAAATCGCCCTGTATCGCGGCTCGACGCTCGTCGGCTCCATCGCCGAAGTTCCGGGCGCGGCTCAATCGTTCAACTGGACGATCCCGGCGAACACAACACCGGTAACCGGCGCGCGCATCCGCGTGCTGGCGATTGACGACGAGAACGCGCAGACCGAAGCCTTCTCCAGCGGCGAATTCGCCATTGACCGTCGCTGGGCATCGTCAACAGCGCTGCCGTCGGCGATCAACCGTCTGGCGGTGACGGCGGACGGGCAATACCTCTACACCATCGGCGGTCGCACCGGCACTGGCAATGGGACGGGCGTCGCCACCTTCCAACGCCTCGATCCACGGGAGAGTTCGCCTGCGTGGTCGAGCGCGGGGCTGGCGCCATTGCCCATCGCGATGAACGCCCTTGAAGCCGCAACCATCCAGGGGAAGATATACGTCCCCGGCGGATTCACGGCGGAAACGACGACGACGATTGACCGCAACCTGCGCATCTACGACATCGCCACCAACACGTGGTCGGCGCAAACTGCGCCGCCGACCGCCGTGGGCAATTACGCCATCGCGGTTGACGCGCAACAAGGCGTCTTTTATGTCACGGGCGGAAGCGACCTGACCGTCGGCGTTTCAAACGTCCAGGCTTACGACACGCGCAACAATACGTGGCGGCAATTGCCGCCGATGAGGACCGCGCGCTTCGCCCACGAAGCCGCGTTCATAAATGGCAAACTTTACGTCATCGGCGGCAGCGGGCCTTCAGGCGGCTTGGCGAGCGGCGAGGTTTACGATTTCCAAACCGGCCAGTGGTCGCCGATAGCCAGTCTGAGTCAGCCGCGTTCTTACGCTGTCAACGCCGTGGCGATTGACGAAGCAGGGCGGCTGTTCTGGATGGTCTTCGGAGGCGCGGACGCGGACACCGGCGCGGCGCTCAACTCCGGGGAAGCTTACGACCTCGCCAACAACCGCTGGATCGCGCTCGACGGCTCGTTCTCACTGCCGAACGCCAGGACGTTCTTCAACGGCGCGGTCCTCGGCGGATTCCTGCACGTGGCCGGCGGATACACTACGACTTCGGTCAACACTTACGAACGTTTCAGACTCGACGGGTTCACGTTGATCAACCCGAACCAACCGCCAGTCGTCGTCGTCCCGCCAACGCAGCAGATCGCCATCCCCGATCGCGAATTGAAGTTTACGGTCTCAGCGCAGGACCTGGGTTCGGGCGCGCCGATCACGATCACGGCTGATGGGCTGCCGAGCGGCGCAGTCTTCAACGCGGTCAACGACACGAACAACAGCGCGCGCGGCGAATTCCGCTGGACTCCGGCTGCGTCGGATGTCGGGCGCAGCTTCACCGTGACTTTCACCGCCAGCGACGGCGCGCTCGCCGATGTCAAATCGGTCGTCGTTCGCGTTGTCTCCACCACGCCGCTGACGGCGGTCAACGCGGCTGATTTCCGCATTGCGCCGCTGGCGGCTGATTCAATCGCGGCGGCTTTCGGCGCGAACCTGGCCACACGGATCGAGATTGCGCAATCGCTGCCGCTGCCGTTATCGCTGGCCGGAACGACGCTGACGGTTAACGGCGTCGCGGCGCCGTTGTTCTTCATCTCTCCGACACAGATCAACTTCGTCGTTCCACCGGCGGTTGATTTGGGGGCGGCGACGATCATCGTCAGCAGCCCGCTTGGCTCGTATTCGCTCGGCGTTGTAGAGATCGTGGCCGCCGCGCCTGCGATCTTCACCGCGGACGCGACCGGCAGAGGCGACGCCTCCGCGCTGGCGACGATTGATGGCGTCAATTACCAACGCCCGCCGTTCGACGTGCTGGTCAATGGCCGGCCCAACGTGCTGGTCTTGTACGGGACGGGCATCCGCCGCGCTCCGGCCACCGATCCGAACGACGACAACGGCGTGGCCGAATCGGTCAACGTCACGATTGATGGCCGCGTGGCGCGAGTGCTCTACGCGGGCGCTCAAGGAAGCTTCAGCGGCCTCGATCAAATCAACGTCGAGATGCCCGCGAGCCTGGCTGGCGGCGGACTCCGGCGAGTCGAGGTCGTGGTCACAGTCAACAACGTGGCCGCGAACCGCACAACGATTCAGGTCAGATGACCATAATCAGTACCGCGAGCGGTAGCGAGCGTGGCTCCATCAATGAGCCGATTGCCGCAAGCCACGCTCGCTACCGCTCGCGGTACTGATTGGGAGGACCACTTCTACCAGGATGCGAAGAGCCGGTAAAAACGCGAGCAACACGCAACCACGCCGTCGCCGCATCTTCCCTTCGCGCCGAAATCTGAGTTGGCGGCAAGTTGTGACCGCCGTCTGGAACCGGCTCTTCGAGGACGAGATTTTCGGGCGCTCCGCGCAACTGGCCTACTACTGGCTCTTTTCTCTCTTTCCCCTGCTGATTTTTCTGACCGCGCTGCTGGCGTTTCTGCCGATCCAGCATAGACTGGATCAATGGATCGGCATGCTCAGCAATGTTCTTCCTGCCCAGGCTTTCGCGCTACTCAACGACGCTTTTCAACGAATCGCCAGGCAGCCGCGCCACGATCTTCTCAGTTTCGGCATCCTCACCACCATCTGGGCGGCGTCAACCGGGATGGAGGCGATCATCACCTCGCTCAACACCGCCTTCGACGCGCCGGAGACCAGACCCTGGTGGAAGGAGCGGTCGCTGGCCATCGCGCTGACTCTGGGGCTGGCCGCGTTCATCATCGCCGCGCTGGCGTTGATCTTTTTCGGCGAAAACATTGGCGAACAGCTTGCGACGGCTCTTGGCTCCAGCCGGACGTTTGAAACGATCTGGGCCGTAGCGCAATGGCCCATCGTCATCATCCTGGTCTTCCTCGGAATTGATCTGGTCTATTACTTCGCGCCGAATCTCAGGCGGGGCGAACAGGGGCGGCGTTGGGAGATGTTCACTCCGGGCGCAATTTTCGCCGTCGCCTTCTGGCTGCTGATCTCGCTCGGATTGCGCTTTTACGTTTCGCAATTCACCGCCTTCAACGCGACTTACGGGACGCTCGGCGGAGTGATGGCGCTGATGCTGTGGCTTTACCTGACCGGGCTGGCGATCCTGGTCGGCGGCGAGATCAATTCCGTGATGAGAACGGCGCCATCGAGTCATTGAATCATTCCGTGACGCCTTGCCGGGGCGCGGAGAACTGATTTATAAACAGGGCGCATTTTGATCTCGCTATTGCAGCGTTTGGCAGCCTGGGCAAAAAGTGAAAACTCCGATGACAGTTACTTTATCGAAAACTTCTGCGCGACTTACCGCGCGAAGGCGGCGATCTGCCTTCGCGCTGTCAATGATTGCGCTGCTCTGCTCTTACGAAGGTTATTCGTTGGCTGTTAAAGGCCAGGAAGCGCCGAGTTACGCCAAGCGCGTCGAGCCGATTTTTCAGGAGAAATGCGTCGCCTGCCACAACCACACCGTCAGGCAGGGAGGACTGAATCTGGAAAGTTACGAAGCGCTGATGAACGGCGGCAAACACGGCCCAAGCGTCCTGGCCGGCAAAAGCAGCGAGAGCCGCTTGGTCAAAATGATCGAAGGTTCTATCCAACCGCGCATGCCTCTCGGCGAAACGCTGACCGCCGAAGAGATCAGGATCATAAAAGCCTGGGTTGACGCGGGCGCAACGGGGCCAACCAGCGCGAGTGGCGCCGCAGCGGCTGAAACGAATAACCCAGGCGCCTCAGGAAAGATCAAGCTCCCGGAGATCAAGCCTGCCACCGCCGTCAAATCCGCCATCAGCAGTCTGGTTTTTCAACCCGGCGGTTCAATCCTGGCGCTTGGCCGTTACCGGGAGGTGGAACTGGTTGATAGCGCCAAACGATCTCCCGCTGGCAAGCTGACTGGGCACGCCAACCAGGTTCGCGCCGTCGCTTTCAGCCCAGATGGTAAATTGATCGCAGCGGCTGGCGGCGATCCGGCCCGATTCGGCGAGATCAAAATCTGGAGCGTGGCTGAGCGCAAAGAACTGCGCGCGATGCGCGGGCATCGCGACAACATCTTCGCCATCGCGTTCAGCCCGGACGGCGCAAAACTGGCCACTTGCAGCTACGACCGTCTGATCAAAATCTGGGACGTGGCCACGGGCGAAGAGATCAAAACTCTGAAGGATCATACCGACGCTGTTTTCGCCGTGGCGTTCAGTCCCGACGGCAAACGCCTGGCTTCAGCTTCGGCCGATCGCACGGTGAAAATCTGGGATGCGGCGTCGGGGCAACGCATTTATACGTTGAGCGATGCGCTCGATGCGGTCAACACCATCGCGTTTCATCCTTCCGGGAAATTGCTGGCCGGAGCAGGCGCCGACCGCATCATCCGCATCTGGGAACTCGGAGAGAACGAAGGCAAGCAGATCAAGTCGCTGATCGCTCACGAAGACGCAATCAATCAGATCGTTTTCTCGCCCGACGGCAAAACGCTGGCCACGGCCAGCGCCGACAGACGCGTTAAAATCTGGGACGCATCGAAGCTTGAAGAAATTCACACCACCGAAGTCCAGTCTGACTGGGTCTTCGCCCTGGCGTTCAGCCCCGATGGAAAGCGGTTGGCTGTCGGGCGTTACGATGGTTCCATAGCTTTTTACGATCCGATCACTGGCAAAAGCCTGGCAGGCAAATAACGTTGGAGGTCGCAATGATCAAATTCGTCCAGCGGTTCTGGCTCCCGGTCGCAATGTTCGCGGCCATCGCCGCGACGGCGCAGGCGCAGATTGCGCAGCCTTATCTCACTTCCATTGCGCCGGACGGGGCGAAGCGCGGCGGCAAAGTCACTTTCATCGTCGAGGGCTTCAACCTGACTGACGCGAGCGAAGTGATCTGGAGCAGGCCCGGCGTCACTTCGACCATCGCTCTCAACTCTGAACTGGCTCGCGAAGCGCCACGGCCCTCGAAAGACCCGACGAAAAAAATGGCCGGGGACAGAGGCGTGCGTAATCGCCTGACGATTGAAACGATAATCGCGCCGGACGCGGCGATTGGCTTTTACAACTTTCGGATCAGGACTTCTCTGGGAACAACGAACCTGGGACGCGTCTACGTTGGCGCGTTGGCTGAAATGAAAGAGCGCGAGATGAATGATTCCCTCGCCGATGCGCAAAAAATCTCATTGCCAGTGGCAGTCGCCGGCGAGATAGAAAAGATTGGCGACTCCGACCATTTCAAGTTCGCGGCCAGAGCCGGGCAGCAGATAGTCTTCGAGGTGATCTCGGCGACGCTCAACTCAAAGCTCGATTCAGTTTTGACATTGCTTGACGACAAAGGCCAGACGCTCGCTGCAAACAATGATTTCAACGGCGGCAAAGATTCCCTGCTCGCTCACACGTTCGGACAGGATGGCGATTACGTCATCCGCATCGGCGACTTCGAGCGCAAAGGGCAGATGACGCAATACGAATATCGTCTCAACATCGGCGAATTCCCCTACGTCATCAGCGCCTTCCCACTCGGAGTCAAACAGGGAGCGGCGACCGAAATCTCCGTCAGCGGCTTCAATCTCGGCGTTGATCGCGCGATGGTGAATGCGCCGATGAGCGTTGACTGGGGAGCAAGCGTCCGACTCGACCTGAAATCGCCGCGCGGCGAAACGTTCAACAGCCTGAAGCTCGCCGCCGGACGTTACCCGGAAGCGATGGAGAGCGCGGCGCGCAGCGCGCTCGCTTCCCCACAAACAGTCGCCGTCCCGATTACCATCAACGGTCGCATCTTCAACGACCAGGCGGCGACCGACGAAGACTTCTACCGCGTCCGGGCGCGCAAAGGACAACGACTGACACTCGAAGTCGAAGCGCAGCGTTACGGCTCGCCGCTCGACCCGGTGATCGAAGTCCTCGACGCGAAAGGCAATCAAATTCCCCGGGTGATCGCGCGCTGCCTGCTTGAAACCCAGCTCACGTTGAACGACCGCGACTCGGCCAATCGCGGGTTCAGACTGCTCAGTTGGAACGGCATCAACGTGGACGACTATCTTCTCGCCGGCAATGAGCTGGTCCAGGTGGCGGTCTTGCCGAAAGGGCCGGACGAAGACACTTTCTTCAAGAGCTTCTTCGGCCAGCGGCTCGCTTTTGAAGACACCACGCCCGAAGCGCACGCGGCCAATTCAACCGCCTACAAAGTTTCACTTCATCCTCCGGGAACGAAGCTCGCGCCCAATGGATTGCCGGTAGTGACGATCTCTTACCGCAACGACGACGGCGGGCCGATGTATGGCAAAGACTCCAGGCTCAACTTCGTCGCGCCCGAAGACGGCGAATACGTTGTGCGCATTCGTGACATGCGTGGGGCGCAAGGCGAACGGTTCGCCTACCGCCTTTCGATCCACGAACCGTCGCCCAATTTCGTTTTGTTCGCCGATCCGGAAAACCCGAACATCCCGCGCGGCGGCTCGCTGCCCGTCACGATCACGGCTTATCGCGCCGATCAATTCGACGGCGAGATCAACGTCAAGCTGCTCGATCTGCCCGTGGGTTTCGCGGCCTCGCCGGGCGTAATTCGGTCGGGAGAGAATTCGACGGTGATCCTGGTCTCCGCCGCCAGCGACGCAAACGCGAGCTTCCCTCTGCGCGTGCAAGCCACGGCTACTGTCAACGGCCAGACCATCACCCGCGAGTTGAAGACCGAAGAGCGAATCGCTCTGGTGTCGGTCGCGCCGCCGCCGGAGTTGTTGGTCTGGACCGAACCGGCGCGGGTCGCGCTCGAACCCGGAGGTCACGCGTTCGTGACGATTAAAATTAAACGCGAGCGCGGATTTGAAGGGCGCGTTCCCTTCGACGTGCGCAACCTGCCGCACGGCGTGATCGTCACTGATGTCGGTCTGAACGGCGTGATGATCACCGAGGAAGAGATCACACAACGATTCAGGCTCGCGGCTGAAAGCTGGGCCCCGCCGATGGAGCAACCGGTCTTCGTCGTCGGCAGAATCGAAACCGCGTCGCCGCAACGATCCGACTTCCCGGCGAAACCTTTCACGTTGATAATTCAACCGGGAGAGATTAAAGAAAGCCGCGTGAAGAGCGGCCAAAAGTAGATGGAGGCTTTGGCGTAATCCCAGGTTATGGCTAGAATGTGTGGAACGTGGGACACAAGCGACAATCGGATTTGAGGTGAACAGTAATGTCGGACGATCCATCGGTCGAAGAACAACTCAGGGAATGGCTCGGTCAACTCGCGCCAGAACACAAACATCTGCTGCTGATGATGCTGGTCGAAGATGACCGCGTGCAGCGCTCGGCGCGGCTCGATTTCGCCGTCTCCCAGTTACGCAATCTGTGCCGGCAGCGCGACCTCGACTGGGACGCGATGGCTGAAGGCGAACGCGAATCCTTTCTCGACAACCTGATCCGCGAAAATGAGATGTACGCCACTCAGGCGGGAACTCCTTCGCTCGTCCAGATCATTCCCTGTCCGCATTGTGGGCGTGATATGGCGCCTAGCGATCTTTACCGAATCTATTTCGGCGAACGTCCGCCGAGTGTCGAACTGAGCGCCGCGAAGCTCGTCGTGATGGATATGGACGTTGACGCGCAATTCCCGCTGGCCGCCGAGAACGAGATCACCATCGGCCGCGTTGACCCGCATCGCGGCATCCGCCCCGACGTTGATCTGTCGAAGTTCGACCCGGCCTCGCGCATCTCGCGCCGTCACGCGCGAGTCACCTCCCGGGGCAGCCAGTTTTACATCGAAGACCTGGGCAGCGCCAACGGCACGATCATCAACGGACGCACGCGGCTCAAAGCCCAGGAGCCTTATCCGCTGGTCAACGGCGACGTGCTGAAGATCGGGGAGACGACCTTGAAATTTGTCGCTTAGCGATTATCATTCCAGCGAAATGTTACGGCGAAACTCTTCCAACCCGCTCAGACTTCATCGCTTTGCCGCCATCGCGCTTGCGCTCTGGCTCAGCGGGTTGAGTTGTCTGCTGTGTTGCGGAACGCTGGCGCCAGCGGATTTCACGACTGTGGCTCACGATTGCTCAATGGATCAGGCTGAATCGTGCGGTCCGGAGAACGGCGAAGACGGTTGTTGCTCCGAACCGTCGGGGCAATCGGACAAAAGCCCTTGCCAGAAGGAATGCTGTATTCTCGAAGCGCCGTTGGCCGATCTGCCGCCGGCGCCGCAATTGATTCAATCGCCCGGCGCCCTGCCCGTGGCGACCTGGCGATTCGTACCGCCAGATCAGATCACCAAACTTCCCTTCAACGGCGGCCAGTTCCGTTTGCCGGACCAGAGAGAGACCTACCTGCGATGCTGCGTTTTTCTGATTTAGGCCGAAGTGTATTTAGCCAACCGGCGCGCGCCGGCTGGAACATCACTTCATCGTCAAAATCAGGAGAACAAATATGAACAAGATCAAAGCTCTTGTCGTCCTCGCGTTACTCTCGTTTTCAATCATCAACGTATTCGCGCAAACGACCACGCGCTCCGCCGCCAAACTGACTGGCCAGATCGTCTGCTGCGAAGATTGCTGGGTGAAAGCTGACCGTCGCACAACACCTTACGGCACAGCCACAGACCTGGCGAAGGCCGCTGAATGCATAGCCAATGGCGATCCGACGCTGCTGGCGGTGATGGATGACGCGGGCAAAACAACTTTCTACCAACTCGAAGGCGGCGCATTCAAACGTCCCGGCAAAAACTGGATGGATTTCATCGGCAAGCGCGTTGAGATTACCGGCGCAACCCGCGCGCGGGGCAAACAGCGATTCGTCAAAGTTGATCAGCTTGAAGTCCTCTCTTCGCCGAATCCTCAAATGCCCGATGTGATTGGCAAAGAAGCCGAACTGGTTTTGAAAGACCTCTTTGGCGTCGAACAGAAATTGAGCGGCCTTCGCGGGCGAGCCGTCATCCTGAACTTCTGGGCGACGTGGTGTGGGCCGTGCCGAAAGGAGATGCCCGATCTGGCCGCGATTCAAAATCAATACGCGGCCTTCGGCGTGCAGGTCATCGGCCCCGCAGCGGACACGATGGCCGAGATCAAAGCCGTGCGCCAGTTCGTCAAAGACGCGCAGGTCAATTTCCCTATCTGGCTCGGCGCGACAACCGCGCAGATGGCGCAGTTCGGACTCGGCCCCTCACTGCCTGGCACGGCGATCATTGGTCGTGATGGAAAGATAGTGGCAGTTTTCCCAGGCGTCGTCTCGCAGGACGAGATCAAAAAACATCTCGACAAGCTGATCGCCGCCGCGAACAAAGAGGCGCAGCGCGAGTTGATCGCCGCCGCCAAAACCGCGAAGAAGGACGCGTCATCGGTTCCGAGCTGACCGCTCTGACCGGGCGAGGGCCGCGCCGTGAGCGGGGCTGGAGAAGAAAGCAATGATCGTTGGACGTGGAGTCTGCGGGTGATTCCGGGGGCTGTGCCGCGCGCGCAAATCCGCACGACGCTGACCTATCGCTTCCATCCGCGCTTCACGGCTGGCGTCGAATACAATCCGCGCGGAGAATCGGCGAGCGCCAGAGTCGGTCCGGTGGCGAATTTTCTGGTGATGACCGAGACCGAGCGTCGTCCGGCGTTGATGATCGGAACAAGCTCTGACCGCATCGGCACGCGCGATGGGCAGTCGTTTTACGCCACGTTGAGCAAGAGTCTGAAACGCGAGACGGGTCTGCCGATTGCGCCCTACGCCGGCGTCGCCTACAGCAGTTTTGGGGATCGCCTGCTGGGACTCGGCGGGCTGAACGTCAACTTCACGAAGAAAATTTCTTCGCTGGTGATGTTCGACGGCGTGCACGTTCATCCGATGCTTTTTTACAAACACGAGCGACATCAATTCCTGTTTATCCTGGTGCGCGGTCGAACGCCCGGCGTCGGCTACAACATCACGTTTTGATCCTGACCCAATCACGCTATGAAACGATTATCACTGCTCGTCGCCGCCCTGCTCTGCGCCAGCTATCTCTCCGCTGGCGCGCAGCAACAGAACAACTCAAACATCATCGCCATCGTCGGCGCGACCGTGATTGACGGAACGGGCGCTGAGCCGCGGTTGAACGACATCATCATTCGCGGCGACCGCATTGAAACCGTGGCGCCCAAAGCCGCAATCCCCACCGGAGCGCGCGTGATCAACGCCGAAGGCCACACGCTGACGCCAGGCTTGTTCGACCTGCACACGCATCTGCCGTACGCGACCGGCGGCGGCGTGAGCGGCGACTGGCCAAAGAATCTGAAGGCTTATCTTTACTGCGGCGTGACCTCAGTCGTTGATTTCGGCACGTATGCCGAAACCTTCGAGCCGATGCGGCGGTTGATCGCCCAGCGGATCGTTGAAGCTCCGCGCATCAGCCTCGCCGCGCGGATGACCACGCCCGGAGGACACGGCGCGGAAGGCGGGCGAGGCGACTTCTTCTCGCTGGAAGTTTCGACTCCGCGTGAAGCCCGCGCTGCAGTTCAGCGCGTTTTGCCCTATCAACCCGACGTGATCAAAGTCTTCACCGACGGCTGGCGCTACGGCAATGCGCCCGAAATGACCAGCATGAACGAAGAGACGCTGGCCGCGCTGGTCGAAGAAGCACACAAACACGGTCTTGAAGTCTTGACGCACACGGTCACGCTCGAACGGGCGAAGATCGCCGCGCGGGCCGGGGTTGACGTGATCGCGCACGGCATCGGCGACGCGCAGGTGGATGAAGAAGCCATCGGGCTGATGAAATCGAAAGGCGTGACTTACGCGCCGACGCTGGCGGTTTACGAGCCGCGCACCCGCGCCATCCTCACGCCGCTGCTCGAAACTGTGTTGGAACCGGCGGTGCGCGAAGGAATCCAGCCGCCGCTCACAGCCGCAGCAAATGATCACAACGGGCAAGCTCAACCGAACCGGCGCTGGCAAACGCTGCAATCGAACACCGACGCGTTTGGCAAAGCGAGGATCAGTTTTGGCGTGGGAACCGACGCGGGCGTCACTGGCACGCATCACGGCTGGGCTACGTTACGAGAATTGCAGTTGCTCGTCGCGGGCGGACTGACTCCGCTCGAAGCGATCACAGCGGCGACGGGCAATAGCGCGCGCGCGATCAAAGTTGACAACGAACGTGGCGCGATTGTTTCAGGTAAGCTGGCTGACCTTCTGCTGGTCGAAGGCGAGCCGCACAAAAACATCCGCGACATCGAACGCATCAAGCGCGTTTTCCTGGGCGGGCGGGAAATTGACCGGGAGAAACTGGCGCGCGAAATCGCTTCGATGGCGATGACTCCGATTCCGGCGGTCAAAGCCGCGGAACTGGTTGATGATTTTGAAAGCGCGAATGGCCGCAGCCGCCTCGACACGCTCTGGGTCAACACGACCGATTCCGGCGTTGACCATTCGCAGGTGTTATTTGGAAGAGTTCTGAGAAAAAGGTCGAATCACGCCCTCTCGGCGACGGCGCGCCTGTCCGGCAAAGAACGCCCTTACGCACGACTCAACCTCCCGCTCAGCCGCGGCGCGGTCGAACCGGTGGATGCGCGCCAGTTTCGCGGCGTGCGATTCGACGTTCGCGGCGACGGCGACTACCGCTTGATCATTCCAACCTACAACGTGCGCGATTCCGCGTTCTTCCACTCGCCGTTCAAAGCGGCGGCGCAATGGCAGACGGTGCGCATCGAATTCGCTTCGCTCAAACAGGACGGAGCGCGATGGCCTGCGAAATGGACTGGCAACGATTTGCTGATGCTGAGCTTTGAAATCGCGCGGCCCGGAGGCGCTTTTGCGTGGCTCGAAATTGACAACCTGAGGTTTTACCGTTGATTGCGGGGCGGAGAGAGGCTAAATTGGCGGTATCTCAAGGCAGTTCGGAGAGCAAAACTATGAATGAGACGGAAGTGAACCTCGATCATCCATACGTAGAGTATCACCACGGAGGCTATTGGGTTGCCGGCACGCGGGTGTCGCTCGACTCAATTGTCTATCGTTGGCGGGAAGGGCTTTCGGCTGAAACGATTCAGAAAGACTGTTTTCCTGTGCTGACTCTGTCACACGTTTTCGGCGCTCTAGCTTACTACCTCGATCATCAAGCCGAAATTGACGAGTATCTCGTAAAGGCCGAAGAAGAAGAAGAAGTGATCCGGCAGCAATTGCGCGAAGCCTATCCTGAAGCGGCGCGCCGAGTTGATGAACTGGCTCAGCGACTCTCTTTTGCGCAGAATGAAGATCAAGTACCAAGCCGATAACGATTTCAATGGCATCATCATTCGCACAGTTAAGAAACTGGCGCCTGAAATCGATTTTCAGATTGCGCCGAAGGCCGGACTGCATCTGGGAACTCCTGACGGCCAGGTGTTGAAGATTGCGGCTCAGGAAGGCCGCCTGCTTGTCTCGCACGACCGCAAAACGATGCCCACGCATTTCGCCAACTTCATCGCATCACAATCTTCTCCTGGCGTCCTCATAGTTTCCCGCAAACTTACAATCGCTCAGGCTGCCGAATGGCTCATCCTGTTCTGGAGCGACAGCGAAGCTGAAGAACACGTCAACTCGCTCACACACATTCCCTGATCATCCGAAGTATGACATCGCATCCCGGAGGCTCAATGAACAACTACGGTCTTTACAAAAACCTCGACAGCTACATCCGCAACTCACGCGGCGAATTTGAAGACAAGCTCGCTACGCTGGTCGAAATCCCAAGCATCAGCAGCGATCCCGAACGGCTGGATGACATCCGCCGCTGTGGCGAGACCGCTGTGCAATACCTGCGCGACCTCGGCGCCGAAGCGGAAGTCGTCGGTACGCCGGGTTATCCGGTCGTCTTCGGCTCGCTCGGCGCCGACCCGAAACGCCCCACGGTGACGATCTACAACCACCTGGACGTTCAACCTGCCGATCCGTCGGAGTGGAACAAAGCGCCGTTCACGTTTTACAAAGCCGGCGACCGTTACGAAGGGCGCGGCACGACCGATGACAAAGGTCCCGCGCTGACCGCGATGCTCGCGGTCCGTTACGCGGTCGAGCACGGATTGCCGCTCAACTTCAAATTCATCTGGGAACTCGAAGAAGAGATCGGCAGCCCGAATTTCGAATACTTCGTCAGGCGGAACAGAGCTTATCTCAACACCAATTCAGTCCTCGTCTCCGACACGATCTGGATCTCGCGCAAACAGCCCGCCGTGCCTTACGGGTTGCGTGGGTTGCAGGGCTTTCTCTTCAAGCTGGAAACGCACGGGAAGGACGTGCATTCGGGCCTGGTGGGCGGCGTGGCGCGCAATCCAATCGGCGAACTGGCGCAGGTCATCAGCCAGTGTTACGACGCCAAAACAGGCAAAGTGAAAATTCCCGGCTTCTACGACGACGTCCGCGCAGCAACCAAGGCCGAAATCTCCAGCTTCGTCAATTCGGGCTTCACCACGAAGGGTTATCAGAAAGCGCACGAGTTGAAATCAATTCGCCCGAATATGAAGACCGAGGCCGACGTGCTCAAGGCGTTTATGGCGGCGCCGACGTTTGAAGTGCACGGCATCACCGGCGGTTACACCGGCCCCGGCGTCAAAACCATCGTGCCTTACCACGCCGAGGCGAAGATCAGCGCCCGGCTGGTGCCCGGTCAACGCCCAGCCAAAATCGCCAAGCTCGTCAAAGATTTCGTCAGGAAGATCAACCCCGACGTGAAGGTCGACGCGATCCAGTCGCTTCAACCGTTCATCGGCGATTTCGAGGGCGATTATGCCGACGCGGCTCGCGTGGCGATGAAGTTCGCGTTTGGTAGAGAACCGGCGTTCACGCGCGAAGGCGGATCAATCGGCGCGGTCGTGACCATGCAGAAACACCTGAAAGCGCCGATCACTTTTCTGGGCTTGAGCCTGCCGGAGCACGGCTATCACGCGAAGAACGAGAATTACGATTGGGGGCAGACTTCGGGCGGGATCAAGATGTTCGTGAAATACTTTGAGGAAATATCAAAACTGAAGTGAATGGCCGAGCCAGGCCAGATTGAAGTTGAAAGCGAAGTGGTGAATAGACTCAGTCGTTAGCCAGCTTAGGTGAACTCGGGCGGAGGGTATGTTCCGGCCTCCATCAACACCCGACGCTGCGCAACAATGATGTCGTCGTTCAAACGGAGTAATTCAACGGTCGCGCGTCCTGTTCCTGTTAGGCCAATGATCTTTGCATCCTCAAAGACAAAGTGATCACGCCATTTTTGAGCGCGCGGATTGAATAATAGAAAGATGGCCCCGGTCAGCGGATCAATGGCTGCCAAGTCAGAACCTTTGTTGTTGTTGCATCTGGCGCAAGAGAAGGCAAGATTGCCGCTAACAGTCCGCCCGCGATGTTTACGCGCAATCACGTGATCCATCTGGTGAGGCTCGGGCCGGTCATCTTGATGCAGAAGGCAGTACTCGCAGCGATTCCTGGCGCGTTGAATCACCAGTCGGCGAAGGCGATTTGGAATACGGGGGCGGGGCATAAAGTTGAAGGGAGAGTCAAAGCAGTGGTTTTCCGCTATGAGCGCGAGCCTTGAGCAAGGCAACCCAATCACTGAGACGGAAGTACGTCTCAAGTTCGGCTCTCTCTTCCGCACTCAGCGTTTCTTCACGATTTTTATACAATAAATCTTCCAGCCGATTCTGTGCGACAGCAGAAATCTTATAAGCCATCAACTGCTCGCGAGTCGGATTGGAAGCCAGGAAATCAAGCAACTCACGGTAAATCGGTTGAGGGTCGACTCCGACGTTTACCGCAGTTGATAACTTGGCAGCCCTCACCGTCACGAACTCGCGCAACAGCGCAGGAAAGACATCGGGGTTGATCTTTGCCACCAGATCATCAGGAACTTCAAGCGTGATAGTAGCCATATGCGCTCACTCCCTGTGGGTTCAACATCTGCGATTTTAGCACGCATCAGCTTCAAGCGCAGCCGACAAGTTGACACGGCCCAAAAGAAAGGAAAGAGGCTTTATTTCAACATCTCCTGCAAAACTTCCCAATATTCGTTGCTGACGGGCATCACGGACAATCGCGGCAACCGCACCAGATCGAACTCTTTCAATTCTTCCGACGCTTTAATCTCGGCCAGCGTCACCGGGCGCCCGAATCGGCGTTTAGGTTTGATGTCCACGACGACGGCTTTTTCGTCATTCTCTTTTGGATCGGGGTAGGCGTCGTTCATCGCTTCAGCCAACCCCACAATCGCTTTGTCTTCGCCCGTGTGATAAATCAGAACGTGATCGCCGAGCCGCACTTCGCGCAGATTTTTGAGCGCCTGGTTGTTGCTCACGCCCTCCCACACTGTTTTCTTGTCGCGTTCGAGATCGTCGTATGAGTACTCATCTGGTTCGGTTTTGAATAACCAACGTCTGGGCATAGATCGAGCCTCCTTACCGTTCGCCGGGTTCAACAGCAACAGAGCTGGGTTTAAAATCGTCGGGGCTTCAGATTGTTTTCGCCAGATCGGCGAGTGTGGCGTTGGCCGCGCGCTGCAGATCGTGTGGGGCGAGGATCATTTGCAAACCGCGCTGGCCAGCGCTGACGCTGATGTGTTCGTGATTGATTGCGCTTCGATCCAAAAATAATGGATATTTCTTCTTCGATCCGAGCGGCGAAACTCCGCCGCGAATATAACCCGTCAGCGATTGTATTTCCTTGACCGCAGCCAACTCAACCTTTTTGTTGCCCGTCGCCGCCGCAAACTTTTTCAGGTCCAGTTCGGCGTCGCCCGGAACGCAGGCCATGATCACGCCGGTTTTGTCGCCGCGCGCCACCAGAGTTTTGAACGTGGCTTCGGGCGGCATCTTGACTTTGCGCGCGATGCTGATGGCGTCGAGTTCGTCTTCGCTGACTTCATAAGCGCATAGCTCGTAACCGATCTTCAATTGGTCAAGCATTCGCGCGGCGATTGTTTTCATCCCGTGCGTTCTTCAATTGTTTCCAGCCGCTGTCTCTTCTTCACTGGCGAGCGCGGCTTCCCACCGAGGGTACAGTTCCGCGAGTTGTTCATCAAGAACCTGATACTTTTCGCTCAGTTCGAACAAGCGATCTCTATCGCGCGCGACTTCTTCGGTCGAAAGCAAAGACGATAACTGGCTCATTTCGGCTTCGACGAAATGAATCTCGGCTTCAATCTCAGCCGCCGTCGGTAGTTTCTGTTTCGATTTTTTCGCCGGGCCGGGTTTCGCGGCCACGGTTTTGCGCGCGGCGCGCTCGGCTCTTTGCGCTTCAGCTTCGCGAGTCTGCTTTTCAGCCAGCGCACGATGATGCGCTTCGTAAAATTCGCTGTAACCGCCATCGAAAAATTCCACGCCGCTGGCGCCGAAAAACAAAATCTGCGTAGCGATGCGATCCAGAAAATAACGGTCGTGCGAGACCGTGATGATCGTGCCGTCGTAATCGTTCAAGGCGTCTTCCAGAGCTTCGCACGAGGCGATGTCCAGGTGGTTCGTCGGCTCGTCGAGCACGAGCACGTTGACGCGCGAGTAAATCAATTTCGCCAGCGCCAGTCTTCCCTTTTCGCCGCCCGACAAAGCCGAAACGGGTTTGAACACGTCGTCGCCGGTGAACAGGAAACGTCCGAGGAACCCACGCAACTCGCCATCGGTCACGGATGACGAGGCGATGGTCCGCAACTCTTCGATCACCGTGTTCCGCTCGTCAACGATCAGCAGGCGCTGGTCGTAATATCCGATGTTGACGCCTGTGCCCCAGTAGGCGTCGCCGCCGAGCGGCTGTTGTTCACCCAGGATCGTTCGCAGCAACGTGGTCTTGCCCGTCCCGTTGCCGCCGATGATGCCCAGCCGCTCGCCGCGCCGCAGCAGGAGCGACAGGTCGCGCGCCAGCGTTCTGGTCGGGAAGCCGATGGTCAATTTGTCCAAGACCAGCACCTGGTCGCCAGTGCGCGTCGTCGGTTTGAGTTTGAAGTTGGTCGTTTCGAGATTGCTGATGTTCTCCAACCGCTCCATCCGTTCGAGGAAGTTGCGGCGCGATTTCGCCTGCTTCGTTTTCTGCCCGGCCAGGTTGCGGCGGATGAAATCCTCTGTGCGCGCGATCAATTCCTGCTGCTGTTCATAAGCACGCTGCCGCTGCTCGCGGCGCTCCTCTTTCTCGACCTGATACGCGCTGTAATTGCCTTTGTAGCTTTCGATCCGCCCACTCTCCAGGTCCAGAACGCGGTTGACCGTGTGATCCAGAAAGAACCGGTCGTGCGAGATGATCAGGTAAGCCGGCTTGTAATTCGATAAAAATTCTTCGAGCCACTCGATGGCTTCGACATCCAGATGGTTCGTCGGCTCGTCCAGCAAGAGGATGTCCGGTTCGAGCAGCAGCAACCGCGCCAGCCCCAGCCGGTTCTTTTCGCCTCCCGACAAACTTTCGGCGCGTTTGCCGAATTCGCCTTTCGTAAATCCCAGCCCCAGCAGCACGGCTTCGGCGCGCGCGTGGTAACTGAATCCGCCTTCGTGTTCGTAAGCATGCTGCGCCTCGCTGTAATCGTGCATTACCCGATCCAGCTCTTCGCCCGACAACTCGGTCATCGCGTGTTCAAGCTCGCGCATCTTCGCTTCGAGCGCGCGCAATTTCTCGAAGACTTCGAGCGCGGCTTCGATGACCGTCTGCTCGCCCCGGAAATCAACGTGTTGGGCAAGCACGCCGAAGCGAAATCCGCGCAACCGCTCGATCTCGCCGTCGTCCGGGGTTTCGACGCCCGCAATCAGACGCAGGATGGTCGTTTTGCCCGCGCCGTTGCGGCCCACCAGACCGGCGTGTTCGCCGGGATTGATTTGAAACGTGACTCCGCGCAGCACTTCCTGCGCGCCATAGGATTTGGTTACTTCTGAGAGGCGGAAAAGCATGTTTGAAGACAAGGGGACAAGGGGACGGGGAGACAAGGGGAAGAGGGGACAGGGAGACAAGGGGAAGAGAAGAAGGAATAGCTTAAGCTTCTTGTCCACTTGTCTCCCTGTCCCCTCTTCCCCTTGTCCCCCACTCTCCCACTCTCACTGCTTCGGTTTCGATTCGCTTGGCTGAGCAGGCGCGGCGGCCGGCGCCGGGCTACCCGCTGCCGTTGCGGCGGGCACAGGGCGCAACACGCCGAAGCTGTTCGGATTTTCGAGCATGCGCTGGGCCAGAAAGTTTTCGATCTTCGCCTCATCGCGGGCGCGCGCCTGAATCGCCGCGTCCACGACCTGTTTGCGTTGAGAGAGGATCGCATCCGAAATCTCTTTTCTCACGCTCGGATCGTCCTGCGTGCGGTCGCGCGTTTCGGTCTGTTTGCCCGTGACTTTGAAGATGTGCCACCGCCCGGCTTGATCTTTGACTGGTTCGGTGACATCGCCCGGCTCCATTGACATAAACTGCTCGCCGAGCGCGGCGGGCAACCCCATCATCTGCGGCAAATCGGCGAATTGCGATCTGCCCAGGAAGCCCAGATCGCCTGACTGCATTGCGCTCTGGTGTTCCGAAACCTGACGCGCGATGGTGGCGAAATCCGACCCGTTGTTGAGCCGCGTCTTGATTTCACGCACGCGCTGTTCGGCTGCCGCTTCGCCTTTGACATCGAACTTGGCGCCGTTGTCCGCCGGATCAATGATGATGTCCGAGAGCGCCACCCCAGGTTGGATCGAGAACTGCTTCGGATTGTTTTTGTAAATATCCGCGACCTCGCGATCCTGAACCTTGAGCTGCGAGGCGGAACTCTCGTAAAGCTTCTGAATCGCCAGTTGCTTCTTCACGAATTCGCGGAACTGCTCATCGGTCTGATTGGTCTGCTTCAACTCGTTGGCGAAAGCCTCCTCAGTGAAGCCGTTGTCCTGCTTGTATTGCTGGATGTATTTCGCGATGTCCTCGTCTTTCGGAACGATGTTCTCTTTCTGCGCCCGTTGGTAGAGGGCTTCCTGGGTGATCAGGCTGTCCAGCGCCTGCAACCGGTAAGCGCCCTGCGCGAGCGGGGAGAGTTGATTCTCCTGACCGCGGAACTGCTGCGTGATTACGCGGTCAACGTCCTTGACCAGAATCTTCGTGCCGTTGACGGTGGCGGCTACTTCATCGCCCCCGCTCGAACCGGCGCCGTTGTTTCCGCCGCACGATGACACCACGAGCGACAGTGAAAGGGTTAAAGTTGGCAACAAGATTTTTCTCACTTTGAATTGGCTCCTTCTCGAAAATTAAACTTCCACTTCACACCAACGCGACGACGTCAATCTCGACTCTGACATCGCGCGGCAATCGCGCTACCTGCACCGTTGCGCGGGCAGGCTTCGTCGCGCTGAAAAACGTCGCATAGATTTCATTCATCGCCGCGAACTCATTCATATCGGCCAGATAGACCGTCGTCTTGACCACGCGGTCAAGCGACGATCCGGCGGCTTCGAGCACGGCTTTCAAATTATCCAGCACGCGCTCGGTTTGCTCCCGGACGCCGCCTTCGACGATTTGCATCGTGGCGGGATCGAGCGCAATCTGCCCTGAAGCGAAGACGAAGCCATTGGCTTTGATCGCTTGCGAATACGGGCCGATGGCCTGCGGCGCGCGGTCAGTCTGAATGCTCTCCATTTGCATCTACCTGTTCGATTGTTCTGATTGAATTGCGAAATTGACTGGCGATTGTAATCGAAAAGACGGGCCAGTTGAAGGACAAGGGGACAGGGAGACAAGGGAACAGGGGGACAAGGGGACAAAAAGATTGCGACATTCTTTGCTCCCCGTCTCCTTGTCTCCTTGTCCCCTTGTCCCCCTGTCTCTCCCTTGCGTTTACCTGACGTTGATCATCACCTCGTTCGACATATTGCCGTCAAGGATGAGCCTAACCGCAATTTCGCCGCGACCGATCAACGCGCGGCTCAATCGAATGTTGCTTTGATCAAGCCCGACGAAACCGCCCGCCGGTCCAACGAACAAGACTTCAGCGTTCGCGCCGCCAATCGTCGCCGATGAAGCTGCGAGCGATGAGCGGAAGCGCATTCCCGTGCCGAATAGAACCAGGAACACCTGATCCGTCTCTGGCCCAAGATCTATTGGCGCGGTGACAAACTTGTTCGTCGCCTGATCCAATCGAGCCACTGGCTCAAACGTTTGCTCGCCGTTCGCCTTGACTCGCAAAGCGACGGCGGCGGCCACGCCTCGCCCGTCGGAGTTCGCCGAGAACAAACCGGGCGCGACACTGGCGATGTTCACAATTCCGGTTGAAATCGAGCCATCGCCGCTGGTGATCGTGATCGTCGCTGCGCCGTTGGCCGTGCTCGGCGGAACCTCGAAGTTGACCTGCGTGGGAGCGACGAAGAAGAGCGGCGCCAGGCGCTCGACGCCGCTGGCGTCGCGTACCCTGACTGTCGTTCCAACCAGCGAGGTCGGCAACGGCAACGTGGTTGCGGCTTGAACCGAGGTCGCCAGGTTCTGGCCGAACGCTGCGACGATTGATTCAGTCGCCAGCGCGTCGCCGAGGAAGCTCGCCGCCGAAACGCTGGCGACAGCGCGAATCCCGGTGGTGGATTGAATCTTGCGAATTCGGTAATTACCCCAATCGGCGACGTAGATAACGCCGCGCGAATCAACCGCCACATCGGTTGGCAGGAAGATTTGCGATCTTGACGGGTCGCCTCCGTCGCCGCCTATGCCCGGAGTTCCATTGCCCACAACCGTCGTGATCACGCCCGTGCTGATTGTGATCTTACGAACGCGGTGGTTGAGGAAATCCGCGAAGTAGAGATTGCCGTCGGCGTCGGTGGTCATAAATCCGCCGGCATTGATCTGAGCGCCGTTTGCCTGACGATCATCACCGTTGTAACCGGCCTGTCCGGTTCCAGCAATCGTCGTGATCACGCCGTCGGTCGCCACACGCCGAATGCGAAAATCGAAGCGGTCGAGGACATATAGCACGCCGTTTCGATCAACCGCCACGCCGAATGGGAATTTGAACGTCGCCTGCGTGGCCTGCCCGTTATCGCCAGAGAATCCCACCCGGCCGTTGCCAGCCACCGTTGTGATGACGCCCGTGCTCGCGGTCACCTTTCGCACCCGCGCATTGCCTGAGTCGGCAATGTAAAGATTGCCTGCGGCGTCGAGCGCCAGCCCGTAGGGCGTAGCCAATGTCGCCTGCGTGGCTGGGCCGCCGTCACCACCGAAGTCCGCTTCTCCGGTTCCGGCATACGTCGTGATCACGCCATTCGGCGCAACCCGGCGCACGCGATTGTTGCCGGTGTCCGAGATGTAAACGTTGCCCGCGGCGTCAACGACCATATCGGTCGGGAAATTCATCGCTGCGCCCGTCGCCGCCGCTCCGTCGCCACTGGAGCCGAGCCCGCCATTGCCGGCAAATGCGCTGATCCCGCCCGCCGGCGTGATGCGCCGCACACGATGAGCTTCGTCATCCGAGGTCAACAGATTGCCCGGCGAATCAATTGCCAGGCCATATGGCGACAATCGCGCGCCAATCGCCGGGCCGCCATCGCCGCTGTCGCCCGGGCCGCCAACTCCCGCGAAGGCGTTGATGATTTGTGCCGGATTGAACGTCACAGCGAGCTTCGCGCTGGCCGAGTTGCCGTTGGCATCCAAGGCCGTCACGGTCAAATTGTTCAACCCGGCGAGCAGGATGACGTTCTGAACGCTCCACGAGGTCGTGCCGGCGGCCACACCGCTGCCGCCGCGATCATTGCTCCAACGAACTTGAAGCACTCCGACGTTGTCGGCGGCCGTGCCGCCCAGGCTGAGCGCGCCATTGGTCGTCGTAAACGTCGCAGACGAAGTCGGCGATGTGATCGCCACGGTCGGCGCCGTCGGATCGTTGGCTGCGGCGAACATCAGCTTGCGCACCCGCCCGTTGTCGCGGTCGCCGATGCAAAGGTTTCCCGCTGGATCAAGGGCCAAACCCGTCGGGAAATTCAGAGCCGATGCAAGAGCAGCCAGCCCGTCGCCATTAAATCCGCCCAGGCCCATAGAGGGGTTCGTGGCGCCAAAGCCGGCAATCGTGGTGATGACGCCCGTGTTGGCGGCGACTCTCCGCACGCGATGGTTGTTGCGGTCTGAGAAATAGAGATTGCCCGCTTGATCTACGATTGCGCCAGTTGGGCCGTCCAGCAAAGCGCTGGTCGCGGAGCCTCCGTCGCCGCCGAAACCGCGAGTGCCTGCGCCAACGATCGTGTTGATCTGGCCGTTGGCTATCGTGACTTTGCGGATGCGCAAATTGTTTGTGTCGC
>Ga0187892_10002187_pt1 | contig 40798 bp, 42 predicted proteins | sample MA1701073metaG_FD_139345 | JGI IMG/M metagenome (GOLD analysis project Ga0187892, IMG submission 139345) | Bio-ooze microbial communities from a basaltic lava cave in the Kipuka Kanohina Cave System on the Island of Hawaii, USA - MA170107-3 metaG ... | reverse complement strand
CCTGCGCGGCAAGACGATCGCGGTGACCGGGGTGTCGAGCGGGCTCGGGGTCGAGAGCGCGCGGGTTCTCGCGAAGGCCGGCGCGCGCGTGATCGGCGCCGCGCGCGATCTCGACAAGGCGCGCGCGGCGCTCGAGGGCTCGGACGTGGAGCTCGTGCCGCTCGACCTGACGTCGCTCGCGAGCGTGCGCGCCTGCGCCGCGGCGATCGACGAGCGCGCGCCGCGGCTCGACGTGCTGCTCAACAACGCCGGCATCATGGCCTGCCCGCGCGGCGCGACCAAGGACGGCTTCGAGCTGCAGTTCGGCACGAACCACCTCGGCCACTTCCTGCTCACCTGTCTGCTCGTGCCCAAGCTCGTCGCGAGCGCGCCGGCGCGGATCGTCAACCTGAGTTCGCGCGGCCACCTGCTCTCGGCCGTCGACCTCGACGATCCGAACTTCGCGCGCGGCGACTACGACGCCTGGCGCGCGTACGGGCGTTCGAAGTCGGCCAACGTGCTGTTCGCGGTCGAGCTCGACCGACGCCTGCGCGCGCGCGGTGTGCGCGCCAACGCGGTGCACCCGGGCGGGATCATGACCGAGCTCGGCCGGCACCTGACGCCGGAGGCGATCGCGGAGATGCGCGCGCGCTTCGCGGCTCGCGGACCGGTGACCTTCAAGGACGTGCCGCACGGCGCCGCCACGCAGGTCTGGGCCGCGGTCTCGCCCGAGCTCGAGGGCGTCGGCGGGCGCTACCTCGAAGACGTGCGCATCTCCGAGCCCGCGCGCGACGAGAGCTCGAGCTCGGGCTACGCCGCCCACGCGGTCGATCCCGAGATCGCGAAGTCGCTCTGGACGCTGTCGGAGAAGCTGGTCGGCCAGACCTTCGCGTTCTGAGCGCGCTAGTCCCGATCGCGCAGCTTGAAGACGCGCCGCAGCGCCTTGCCGACCAGTCCCTCGGCGTAGGCGAGCACGCGCTTCACCACCTCGAGCACGTCGCCCTGGCCGGGCCAGTGCGAGCGCACGAGATCGGGGTGCACGTGGTTCACGATGTACGAGATCGCCGCCGCGGCGATCACCAGGTCGTCGAGGAAGCCGAGCGGCCCGAACAGGAACTCCGGCAAGAGGTCGATCGGCGAGAGCGAGTAGCCGATGCCGAGCGTGGCCACGGCCTTCACGCCGGGCGGCACGCGCGAGTCGCGCGCCAGCCGCACCAGCAGCACGACCATGTCCGGCAGGAACAGCAGAAGGTCGCGCACGCCCGCATCGCCACCCGGGTCGCGGTCCACGACGCGCGCGCGCAGGCGGTCGTACAGGTTCCGCTCGCGCGCGCGCAGGTCGATCTCGATCCGCTCGACGGGCGCGCGCGTGCTCACTCGGGCTTCCGCTCCGGCGGCAGCTCCTCGCCGTCGGGCACGAAGCGCAGCGCCACGCCGTTGTTGCAGTAGCGCAGGCCGGTCGGCTGCGGCCCGTCGTTGAACACGTGGCCCTGGTGCCCGCCGCAGCGCGCGCAGTGGTACTCGGTGCGCGGCAGCACGAGCTTCCAGTCGCGCTTGGTGGCGAGGTTGCCCTCGATCGGCTGGAAGAAGCTCGGCCAGCCGGTGCCGCTCTCGTACTTCGCGTTCGACGTGAACAGCGGCAGCGCGCAAGCGGCGCACACGAACGTGCCCTTGCGCTTCTCGTGATTGAGATCGCTCGAGCCGGGGCGCTCCGTCGCCTCTTCGAACAGCACGGCGTACGCATCGGCCGGCAGGAGCTTCTTCCAGCGGGGGTCTGACATGAAGTGCCTCCCTGTCTGTTTGACTACGCTCGCCTTCGGCTCGCTGCGCGCGCGCTTCGCGCGCTTGCCGCCGCGGCCGCGGGCGGCCGCGGACCGCGCCGCTCCCCTAGTGTGCCGCTCCCGAGCCGGGTCTGGAAAGGCCCGCGCCGAGATTCTGCGCCCACTTCTCGCGCCGGAACGCCCAGGTGAGCCAGATCGCGCGCGTGACGTGATCGAAGACCACCGTGCCCCAGACCCAGACCACGTCCATGTGGAAGACCTTCGCGACCAGCAGCGCCAGCGGCACGCGGAAGACCCAGTTGCCGAGCGTCGCGGACCAGAGCGGCGTGACCGTGTCGCCCGCGCCCCGCAGCGCGCCCGCCAGCGTGAAGTGCACGCCCAGGAACGGCTGCGCGATGCCGAGCAGCAGCATGAACGGGATCAGCGCGGCGATCACCTCGGCGTCGTCGGTGAAACCCTCGGCGAGCGTGCGGCGCAGCAGCGCGAACACCACGAACAGCACGAGCGACACGAGCAGCGCGAGCCGCGCGCTGCGCCAGCCGGCGCGCGCCGCGAGCCGCGCGTCGCCCGCGCCGAGCGCCTGCCCGACCAGGGTCGAGGCCGCGATCGAGATGCCGACGCCCGGGATCCACGAGAACGAGAGCAGCCGCACGCCGATCGTGTAGGCGGCGATCGCGACCGGGCCGTAGTCGGACAGCACCCAGAAGTAGATCAGGAGCGCGCTGTTCAAGAGCACGCGCTCGCCGAGCGCGGGCCAGGAGACGCGCGCGGTCTCGGGCAGGAACTCGCGCACGCGCCGGAAGTCCGCGGGCCGCAGCCGCACGGCGCTGGTCTCGGGCCGGCCCGGGCGCCGGGCGCACGCCACGAACAGCGCGACGCCCACGACCTGGGCGGCGAGCGTCGCGATGCCCGCGCCGATCAGGTCGAGCTCGGGGAAGCCGAACGCGCCGAAGATCAGGAGCCCGTTCAGGGCGAGCTTCACCACCGTGACCACGCTCGCGATCACGAGCGGCGTGGTGGTGTTGCGCGCCGAGCGGTAGGCGCTCTCGACGGTGAGCGACGCGGCCAGCAGGAGGGTCGAGCCGAGCGTCAGCTGGAAGTACGGCACCGCGACGTCGATCACGCCCGGGTCGGCGTTCAGCGCGCCGAGCAGGAAGCGCGGGAAGCCGACCGCGATCACGCAGATCGCCACCGCGGAGCCGAGCGAGAGCACGAGCGAGGCGGCGAACGCGCCGCGCGCGCGGTCGGGCTCGCCGGCGCCGAGCGCGCGCGCCATCAGCGCGACGCAGGCGACCGAGAGCGCGAGCAGCGCGGCCTGCGCGAGCTGGAAGTACTGCGACGTGTAGCCGACCGCGGCCAGCGCGTCGGTGCCCAGCCGGCCGAGCATGGCGATGTCGATCAGCGAGACCGCGCTCGCCAGCACCTGCGAGATGATCGCGGGCCAGGCCAGCCGCACGATGTCGCGGTCGGTCTTGCGGCGCAGCTCGGCGCGCGTCGGCGCTCCCGCCGCGGCGGCGACCGCCGCGGACGGGAGCGCTGCGGAGATGTCCGGATCTTCGGCCCGATCGGTCTCCGGTCGCAGCTCAGTCGGCGTTTCGGGCACGCCTCACGCTATAGCGAGGCCTTGCGGTACATCGCCACGACCGCCGCGCCGCCCAGCCCCAGGTTGTGCTGCAGGGCGATCTTCGCGCCCGCCACCTGGCGCTTCTCGGCGTCGCCGCGCAGCTGCCAGTTGAGCTCCGCGCACTGCGCGAGCCCGGTCGCGCCCAGCGGGTGGCCCTTCGAGATCAGGCCGCCCGACGGGTTCACCACGACCTTGCCGCCGTAGGTGTTCGCGCCGGAGTCGACGAACTCGCCGCCCTTCCCGACCGGGCACAGGCCGAGCCCCTCGTAGGTGATCAGCTCGTTGCACGAGAAGCAGTCGTGCAGCTCGACCACGTCGACGTTCTCTGGCCCGAAGCCCGACTGCTCGTACACCTTGCGCGCGGCCTTCGCGGTCAGGTCGAAGCCGACCAGCTTGATCATGCTCTTCTCGTCGAACGTGCTCGGCATGTCGGTGGCCATGGCCATGCCCAGGATCTCGACCGCCTTCCTCTCGAGCTTGTGCTTGCGCACGAAGTCCTCGCTGGCCAGGATCGCCGCGCCGCCGCCGTCCGAGGTCGGGCAGCACTGCAGCTTGGTGAGCGGGCCGAACACCTGCGGCGCCGCCAGGATCTCCTCCAGCGTGTACTCGTCCTGGAACTGCGAGTACGGGTTGTTGACCGAGTGCTTGTGGTTCTTCCAGCCGATCTTCGCGAAGTGCTCGGGCTTGGTGCCGTAGCGCTCCATGTGCTCGATGCCGGCGTTGCCGAACATCTGCGGCGCGCCCGGCGCCTTGGCGAAGCCGCGCTGCTCGACCATCAGCTTGAAGTGCTTGTCCATCGGCGTGGTGCGATCGGTGTATTTGATGCCGAGGGAGCCCTTCTCCATCTTCTCGAAGCCGAGCGCCATGGTGCACTCGGCGAGCCCGCCCTCGACCAGCTGCTTGGCCATGAACAGCGCCGTCGAGCCGGTCGAGCAGTTGTTGTTCACGTTGTAGACGGGGATGCCCGACAGGCCGAGCTCGTAGAACGCGCGCTCGCCGCAGGTCGAGTCCCCGTAGCAGTAGCCGACGGCCGCCTGCTCGACGGCGTCGAACGGGATGCCGGCGTCGGCCAGCGCCCGCTGGCCGGCCTCGCGGCCCATGTCCGGGTAGTCCCACTGCTTGGAGCCCGGCTTCTCGAACTTGGTCATGCCGACGCCGACCACGTAGACCTTGCGACCCATTTCTGTGTTTCCTTCTAGTCCCGCAGCGTGATGGCTGCGTTGGAGATGACGGGCGCCCCGCGCTCCTTGCACTTGGCGTTGATCAGGATCTGCTTGCCCTCGCGCCAGAGCGACGTCTCGATCGTCTCGCCGGGGAACAGGACGCCCGCGAAGCGCGCCTGGTAGCGCGCGACCTTGGTGACGTCGCCGTCGAGCATGGCGTCGACCGCGGCCTTGCACACGATCCCGAACGAGCACAGCCCGTGCAGGATCGGCGTGTCGAAGCCGCCCATCTTCGCGAAGCCGGGGTCGGCGTGCAGCGGGTTCTTGTCGCCCGACAGGCGGTAGAGCAGCGCCTGGTGCGACTGCGTCGGCGACGCGACCACCTTGTCGGGCGCGCGCGTCGGCGCGTCGTTGCCCGCCTTCGGGCCCGAGTCGCCGCCGAAGCCGCCCTCGCCGCGCGCGAAGATCGAGAAGCGGTTGGTGAAGAGCGGCGCGCCGCCCTTCTCCTTCGTCTCGACCTCGACCACGATCAGCGCGGCCTTGCCCTTGTCGTAGATGCCCGCGATCCGGCCCTGGCTCTCGATCTTGGCGCTCACAGGGATCGGGCGGTGGATCTCGATGTCCTGCTCGCCGTGCAGCACCAGCGCGAAGTTGATCTTGATGCCCGGCACGCCGGCCATGCCGCCGACGGCGCCGAACACCGGGATCACGCCGAAGCTCGGCAGCACCTTCAGGCCGTTCTCGTAGGTGTAGGTGAGCTCCTTCGGGTCGACGGGCTTGCCCACGCCGGCGCCGATGCCGAGGTGGTACAGGATCACGTTGTCGGGACCCCACTCGCCCGTGCTCGGCGCGAGCGCTGCGCCCCGCGCCTTCTCCAGATCGATCGGCATGTCGTCTCCTCCTCAGCCCATCAGGTCTTTGGCGATGAGACGCATCTCGTCGCCGATGTTCTTGGGCACGATGTAGCTCTTCTCTTCCATGATCTGGTCCAGGTTGTCGCGCACGTCCTCGAGCGTGACGACCTTGCCCTTGCCGGCGAACCAGCCGGGCGTGAGCCCGACGAAGATGCGCGCGAAGCGGCCGCCGCCGACGGAGAACACCTCGTGCGTCAGCTCGCAGGCTTCCGACACCAGGTAGCAGGCGAGCGGCATCACGGTCGCGGGATCGAGCGCGCTCGCGATCGGGCCGAGCAGGTTCTCGGTCAGGCGCGTGCGCGCGATCGGCGCGATCACGTTCGACTTGATGTTGTTCTTCTGACCCTCGACGGCGAGCACGTTCGAGAGACCGACCAGGCCCATCTTCGCGGCGCCGTAGTTGGTCTGGCCGAAGTTGCCGAAGATGCCCGCGGCCGAGGCGGTGAACAGGAAGCGGCCGTAGCCCTGTTCCTTCATCACGCGGAAGGCGGGCTGCGACACGTGGAAGCCGCCCTTCAGGTGCACGTCGAGCACGATCTCGAGATCCTGCGGCTCGAGCTTCACGAAGCTCTTGTCGCGCAGGATGCCGGCGTTGTTGATCACCACGTCGACGCGGCCGAAGGCGTCGAGCGCCGTCTTGATGATCGCCTCGCCGCCCTGCGGAGTCGCGACCGAGTCGTAGTTCGCGACCGCCTGGCCGCCCGCGGCCTTGATCTCGTTCACGGTCACGTCGGCCATCGAGCTCGACTTGCCGCTGCCGTCGGGCGCGCCGCCGAGATCGTTCACGACCACCTGCGCGCCGCGCCGCGCGAGCTCGAGCGCGTAGGTGCGGCCCAGGCCGCCGCCGGCTCCGGTGATGACGGCCACGCGGCCGTCGAAGCGGATTTCACTCATCGCGTTCTCTCCTTGCTTGGGGGGGATGCGAGGCACTCGGACACGAGCCGCTTCCACAGCTCGAAGAGCCGGCGCCGCTGGCTGTCGTCGTCGCGCAGGATGCGCTGCAGGGCCATCCCGCGCATGACGTGGAAGGTGAGCTCCAGCAGGTCCTCGAAGTGCGCGGCGCGCGACGCCTCGGGGCCGGCGAGCTCGCGCCACAGCTCGGCCATCGCGCGCCCGACGCCGCGCTCGAAGCGCACCAGGTTCGCGCGCAGGCTCGCGTCGCTGCGCGCCGCGACCCAGAGCTCGAGCGCCGCGTAGAAGAGCGGACCGGAGAAGCTCGCCCAGACCGCGTCGAGCGCGAGCGCCAGGCGGTCGGACGCGCCTTCGGCTCGCTGCAGATCACGGCGCACCTCGTCGGCGCGGCGCTTGGCGAGGTGGGCGACGGCGTGCACGACCAGGTCCGCGCGGGTCGGGAAGTGGTGCAGCTGCGCGCCGCGCGAGAGCCCGGCGCGCGCGCACACCTCGGTGGTGGTGGTGGCCGCGTAGCCGACCTCGACCAGCGAGGCGACGGTGGCGTCGAGCAGGAGCGCGCGCGTCTCGCGGCTGCGCTCTTCCTGCGTGCGCCGGACGCGCGGCTTGAGGGCGCGCGTGGATCGGACAGGGGCTCGGACGGAGACCGGCAAGTCGGGACCTCGGAGGGGTGAAGGCGGGCGCAGGTTATGCGGCCGAGAAGAAACCGTCAAGCCTGCAGGTTTCTGAGCCGCCGGCACGCCTCGTCGAGATCGGCCTCGGTCTTGCCGAAGCAGAAGCGCCCGATCGTGTGCGCTTCGCCGTCGCGCCAGAACGCGGTGCCCGGCACGCAGGCCACGCCGCACGCCCGCAGGAGCGCGAGCGCGCGCTCGTCGCCGTCGGCGCCCGGCAGGCGGGAGATGTCGGCCAGCGCGAAGTACGAGCCGCCGGGCACGCGCGGCGCGAGGCCGGCGTCGGCGAGCGCGGCGCACAGCTGGTCGCGCTTGCGCTCGTACTCGAAGGCGATCGCCGCGTAGTACTCGGGATCGAGCTGGTCGAGCCCGCGCGCGCAGGCCAGCTGCAGCGGCGTGGGCGCGCACACGTACACCAGATCGTGAAGCCCGGTGAACGCCTCGGTGAAGCGCGGGTCGGCGGCGATCCAGCCGATCCGCCAGCCGGTGACGGCGAACGTCTTGGAGAGCGCGTTCATGGTGATGGTGCGCTCGCGCAGGCCGGGCAGCGCGGCGGGACTTTGGTGTTTGCGCCCGCCGAACACGAAGTGCTCGTAGACCTCATCGGTGAAGATGAACAGATCGCGCTCGCGCGCGATCGCGCCCAGCGCCTCGAGCTCGAGCCGCGTCCAGACCTTGCCGGACGGGTTGCCCGGCGTGTTCACGACCAGCGCGCGCGTGCGCGGGCCGAGCGCGATCTCGAGCTCGCCGAGCGGCAGGTCGAAGCCGGGGCCGCGCAGCGTCACGTAGCGCGGCACCACGCCGAGCGCCTCGAGGGTGTTGCGGTGGTAGCCGTAGTACGGCTCGAACAGGATCACCTCGTCGCCGGGCTCGAGCAGCGCCTGGCAGACCACGTAGAACGCGCCGGTCGCGCCGCTCGTGACGACGATCTCGCGCTCCGGGTCGTAGTCGAGCCGGTTGTCGCGCCGCATCTTGGCGGCGAGCGCGCGGCGCAGGTCGATCACGCCCTCGGAGCGCGCGTAGCTGTTCGCGCCCTCCTCGATCGCCGCCTGCGACGCGCGCCGCACGGCCTCGGGCACGGGCGTATCGCACACGCCCTGCGCCAGGTTCACGCCGCCGACGCGCGCGCACTCCGCGGTCATGCTGCGGATCGGCGAGATGCGCGAGGCGCGCGCGCGCGGGGTGAGCTCGAGGGCCATGGCGCTCCTAGCCTAACCGGTTTTTGACTCGGCGAGTCGGGATGGTATACACCGGCGAGCGCGGCTCTAACGCCGTTACAGGACTCGAACGCCGTTCCATGGAAGCCCACCCGTCCGAGCTGCGCCGCACGCGCCACCGCGAGGAGGCCCGGCGCGCCATCCTCGACGCCACCGAGGCGATCCTGCTCGAGGACGGCGTCGAGCAGTTCTCGATCCGCAAGCTCGCCACGCGCTGCGGCTTCACCGCGCCCACCATCTACCACTACTTCCGCGACAAGGACGGGCTGATCGACGCGCTGCTCGAGGAGCGCTTCTCGCGCCTGCTGCAGCGCGTGCGCCGCGTCGCCCTCGGCCCCGACCACGTCGCGAACGTGCGCGAGCACGCGCGCGCGTTCCTGCGCTTCGGCCGCAGCAATCCCGCCTTCTACCAGCTGATGATGCGCGGCCCGCGCGGCGGACAGGAGCGCACCGTGCTGGCGGCGGAGCGGGCGCGCGAGATCATGTCGGTGCCGCTCGAGGCGCTGCTGCGCGAGGGCCGGCTCTACACCGACGACCTCGAGGCCGCGCGCCAGGCGATGTGGGCGGTGCTGCACGGGCTGATCTCGCTGCAGATCACGCTGCCCTCGCACCCGTGGTCGAAGAACCTCCCCGACGTCGCGCTCGACGCGATGCTGCGCGGCATCGTGCGGCCGAGCGACGAGCGAGGTCCCGCACGCTGAGCGGCTGAGCGGCTCGCCCGCGCCTGCTTGACTCGGCGACGCCCGGCTCGGTACGGTAATGAGAGTCATTCTCATTATCGAGACATCCGAGGGGGGGAGGCGGTCATGCGAGGTGCGGTTCTGGTCCTGGCTCTGACGGCGCTCTTGCTTCCGCACCTGGCCGCGGCAGCAGAGAGCGACGAGCAGATCGCGCGCGACGACGAGATCACCGAGCTGAAGCGCAAGCTCGACGTGGTGGTGAGCGAACTCGAGACGCTGCGCACGCAGGTGGCCGCGCCCGAGGTGCCGAGCGAGCTCGAGAGCCAGTACGGCCTCGGCCCGGCCGCATCGAAGATCTACGGCGTCGCGCGCGGCATCTCGATCGGCGGCTACGCCGAGGGCTTCTACCGGCGCTCCAACGCGGGCGACGACGACGAGTGGGACATGACCCGGGTGGTCGCCTACCTCGGCTACAAGTTCAACGACTGGATCGTCTTCAACACCGAGATCGAGTTCGAGCACGGCAGCACCGCGAACGAAGGCTCGGTCAGCGTGGAGTTCGCGACGCTCGACTTCCTGCTGATGCCCGAGCTGAACCTGCGCATCGGCGAAGTGCTGCTCCCGATGGGGTTCGTGAACGAGTTCCACGAGCCGCCCTTCTACTACTCGACCTTCCGGCCCACGCCCGAGCGCGTGATCATTCCCTCGACCTGGCGCGAGAACGGCCTGGGCGTGTTCGGGAACCTCGGCGAGCGGCTGTCCTACCGCGTGTACGTGGTCAACGGGATGCTTGCTGACGGGTACAGCTCCGCGGGCCTGCGCGGCGGGCGGCAGAACGGCAGCGAGGCGATCGCGAACGACCTCGCGGTCGTGGGCCGCATGGACCTCGACGTGTTCGAGGGCATGCGCGTGGGCGGCTCGTACTACGTCGGCAACGCCGGCCAGGACCAGGACATCGACGTCGCCGGCACGCCGTTCGCCGTGCCCGATTCGCGCACCTCGGTCTGGGAGGTGCACGGCGAGTACCGCTGGCAGGGGCTCACCACGCGCGCGCTCTGGACCCAGGCGCGCGTGGCCGACGCGGGCACGCTGTCGAACCTGCTCGCGCTCTCCGGCGCGGACGACCCGGTCGTCGCGCGGCGCATGATCGGAGGCTACGGCGAGATCGCGTACGACGTGATCCCGCTGTTCTTCCCGGGCTCGGAGATGTCGCTCGAGCCGTTCTTCCGCTTCGAGTACGTCGACACGCAGAACGACGTGCCGAGCGGCCTGGTCGCCGACCGCTCGTTCAAGCAGCGCCTGTACATCCCGGGACTCCAGTTCAGGCCGATCCCCAACGTGGTGCTGAAGCTCGACTATCGCCAGATCGACGATTTCTCGAGCTCGGAAGACGAGGACGAGGTGAGCCTTGGTTTCGGCGTCATCTTCTAGGGCGCTCGCCCTCGTCGCGCTGGCGGCGCTTCTGTGCGGCGTGAGCGCGCCGGCGCACGCGGCCGTGTACGCGAGCAAGGACCAGGCCCTGCGCGAGGCGTTCCCCGACGCCGACCGCATCGGCGAGCAGAGCTACGTACTCACGCCCGAGCAGGTGGCGGCGATCGAGACGAGCGCGAAGGCGCCGCTCGAGCGGAAGATCTGGACGCTCTACACCGCTCATCGCGGCAACGCCCTGCTGGGCTCGGCGGTGATCGACGTGCGCAACGTCCGCACCCTGCCCGAGGCGCTCTTGATCGTGATCGCCCCGGACGGCTCGATCCGCTCGCTGCGCGTGCTCGCGTTCCACGAGCCCACCGAGTACCAGCCCTCGGAGCGCTGGCTCGCGCAGATGGACGGCAAGCGCCTCGGGCCCGATCTGCACCTGAAGCGGGCGATCCACACCATCGCAGGCGCGACGCTCTCGTCGCAGGCCGTGACCCGCAGCGTGCGCACGGCGCTCGCGCTATATCAGGTCGTGCTTGCCAACGAAGCCGCCGCTGAATGACCGGAGCCCCGCTTGCGGTTCGTGATCACCGGTGAGCTGAACCGCAACCGGCTGCTGCAGGCGATCGTCGTGCTCTACGCGCTGTACGTGGCGCTGCTCTGGGTCACGAACGCCCTGCTCTACTTCGACCGCATGTCGCTGTCCCCAGCCTCGGTGGTCGCGCACTACCTCGGCTCGGAGGAGACCTTCCGCGAGCCGCGCAGCTACGCCGGCCTGCTCGAGGTTTCGCACTTCCACCTGTTCGCGATGGGCATGCTGTTGCTCGTGCTCACGCACCTGGTGCTGTTCATCCCGATCGCGAACCGCGCCAAGATCTGGCTGATCGCGCTGCCCTTCCTTTCGGGTCTGGTCGACGAGGGCTCGGGCTGGCTCGTGCGCTTCGTATCGCCGGGCTTCGCGTGGCTCAAGATCGCCGGGTTCCTGGCGCTGCAGGCGAGTCTCGCGGCGCTGATCGCGCTCTCGCTCTGGTCGGTGTTCCGCGGCACGAGCGAGAGCTACCGGAGCGGCGAGGGTTGAGGGAGGCGCTCGCCGCGGCATCGCTCGCGGCGCTGCTCGCGTGCGCGAGCGCGCCGCCGCCCGAGGATCCGGCAGTGGTCTGCCCGGTCACCGAGAGCGACGGCCGCTACGCGATGGGCACGGTGCTCGAGATCAGCCTGTGCGTGCCCGACCACGCGACCGGCGAGCGGCTGCTCGAGGAGCTGTTCGCGCAGGTCGCGCGCTACGAGGCCATGTTCTCGCGCTTCGCCCCGCGCAGCGACCTCGTGCGCGTGAATCGCAACGCGGGTGGGTCGCCCGTCGTCGTCGCGCCGGAGTTCCTCGATCTCACGGCCGCCTCGCTGTCCCTCGCCGAGACGACGCGCGGCGCCTTCGACGTCACGGTCGGACCGCTGGTCGCGTTGTGGCAGGAGGCCGTGCAGTCGGGCCAGGTCCCCGACGCGGCGCGGATCGCCGCCGCCCGCGCGCTCGCCGGTCCGCGCATGGTCGAGCTCGACCGCGAAGCGCGCACCGCGGCGCTGCGCGAGCGCGGTGCGATGCTCGAATTCGGCGGCGTCGCGAAGGGCTGGGCGCTCGACCGCCTGGCCGGAACGCTGCGCGCCGGAGGCGTGTCGCGCGCCCTGCTCTCGTTCGGGCAGAGCAGCGTCGTCGCGCTCGGCAAGCCGGCGGGCTGGGACGGCTGGGGCGTGCTGCTCGCCGACGCCTCGGGCGGCTTCGCCGGAACCGCGCAGCTGCGCGACCAGTCGCTCTCGGTGTCGGGCAGCCTCGGCCAGTACACCGAGATCGCCGGCCGGCGCTACGGCCACGTGATCGACCCGCGCAGCGGCGAGCCGCTGACACGCGAGCGTGTCGCCGTGGCGCTGGGCGGCGACGGCACGCGCGCCGAGGCGCTCTCGAAGGCGCTGCTCATCCTGGGCGAGGCCGAGGGCATCGCCCTGCTCGAGTCCCTGCCCGACGCCGAGGGTCTGCTGATCGACGCCGACGGCCGCACCTGGCAGACCTCGGGCTTCAGCGCCGCCGCGCGCTACTCGGCCGAATGGCCTGATTCCGATTGACTACGCTCGGCTGCGCCTCGCTGCGCGCGACGCTTCGCGTCGCTTGCGGGCGCCGCCGCGGGCGGCCGCGGACGGCGCCCGTCTCGGGTTGCGTCAGACGTTTTCGTAGCCCTGGTTTACCCAGGCTTCGAGGTCGTCGGGCAGGTCGGGGGTCGCGGCGGTCTGGCGCGCGAGGTCGGGGCCGAGGTTGGCCTGGAACATCTCGTCGAAGCGGCCGCGCACGCGATCGCTGTACAGGCCGATCGACCGGAGCGTCGGGATCACGAAGCCGCGCACCGGGCCGAGCCGGCCGCCGGTGCGCTCCATGCCCTTCACGATCCGCTCGCGGTCCTTCAGGATCGACGCCATGGCCGCGCCCATGTCGATGCCGAGCGACGCCCACAGCTTGAACACGGTCTCGCGGATCGAGTTCCCGGCACGCGAGTCGATCAGGAGCCGCGCGGACTCGAACGCGAAGTCCTCGAGCTCGTCGCGCTCGGCGTCGGAGAGCGTGGGCACGACCGCGGACAGGTACTTCACGCCGTAGCCGGTGTGGCGCGCCTCGTCGCGCGAGACGTAGGTGAGGAGCTGCTTCAGCAGCGGCTCCTCGGTCTGGTTGCGCATGTCGCGGAACGAGTAGAGCGCGAGGCCCTCGGCCACGACCTGCATGCCGACCGCCTTCTTCTTCCAGTCGTCGGCCTCGAGCACGTTGTCGAGCAGCTGCTTGAGCCCCGGCGCGATCGGGTAGACCTCGTCGAGCTTGCGGATGTAGGCGGCGAACACCTCGACGTGTCGCGCCTCGTCCATGGTCTGGGTCGCAGCGTAGAACTTGCCGTCCATGTGCGGCACTGCGTTCACGAGCTGCGCCGCGACCATCAGCGCGCCCTGCTCGCCGTGCAGGAAGTTCGAGAGCATGAACGCGGCGCTGCGGCGCGAGACCTCCCAGCGCAGGTCGTCGCCGAGGTCCTGCCAGAACTGCGTCTCCTGGATCGGCACGCCGGCCAGCGAGAACGTGCGCGAGAAGGCGGCGCGGTCGATCTCGCGCTCCCAGTCCAGGTCGCGCAGCGCGATCCACTGCCGCTCCAGCGCGTTCGCGTACAGCGTGCGGAGCTGGTCGATCTCGCTCGCGTAGTTCCAGTTGTAGATCGCTTCGAGCGACGCCTTCACGCCGCTGGTCTGCTGGGGGTGCGCCGTCGGGAGTGGAGTCGCCATGCCGGAGATTCTACCAGGGGCGGTTGCCGTAGCGATCGAGCGACACCACTTCGCGCACCGGGCGGCGCGTGGTCGGCCCGTAGCGGCCCACCGGCCAGCCGAGCGGGATCACCGCGCACGGCGTCACGCTCCAGGGCAGGCCGAGGATGCGGCGCGCGGCGAACGTGCTCCAGAGCGGCAGCGTGATCAGCGCGGCGCCGAGCCCGACCGCGCGCGCGCCGAGCAGGAGGTTCTGCACCGACGGGTAGATCGAGCCGTAGTACGAGGTCGCCGCGAGCGGCGGGAACGGCGCGCGCGGCCCGCGCAGGCAGGCCACCACGATCACGGGGATCTCCTCGAAGTGGTCCGCCTGCCACTGCACGGCGTCGAGCACCTTCGACATCTTCGGGTCGTTCGCGGTCGCGCGCCGGCCGATCGCGCCGTAGATGCGGAACGCGCGCCGGTTCTGGCGCGCGAGCTTCGCCTTCACCACGGGATCGCGCACCACGATCCACTCCCAGTTCTGCGCGTTCGAGCCGGTCGGCGCCTTGAGCGCGAGCTCGATCAGCCGCAGCACCAGCTCGTCGGGCACCGGGTCGGGCTTGAGGCGGCGCACGGCCCGCTGGGTCGTGATCGCCTCCTCGAGCGGCATCGCGAAGCTCCAGGGCTCGCCCACGATCGTTCCTCCCGCGCGAATCCGCGCGGGCCGCAGTCTAGCGTTTGCCGCTGGCCTTCTGCGTCTGGGGGGACTGGGCGCGCTCGACGGGCGACTCGATGTAGGCGCTGAACTCGGGCACGAGCTTGAACACCAGCGTCCCGCCCTCGTAGGGCACGCCGCCGACGTAGAAGGCGCGGCTGTTCGACATACGCATGCTGGTATTGAGGAGCTCGGGCATCTCGAGCTGCATGTGGAGCTGGCCGCCGTGCACGGCGACCGGGACCAGCCGCACCTCGCTCCCGGTCGGCAGGGCGACGCGCGCGACCTCGCCGAACACCACGGTCAGCGTGCGCTCGTCGATCAGCCGGATCGACTGGTACTTGGCCGGCAGGTGCTCGTAGATGTCGTGCGCCTTGGGATCCATCGCGCCCTCGGCCTCGCTCGCGGTCGCGACCGAGATCCGGATCGTGATCGGCGGGATGGCGAGCGGCGGCTCCGGCACCTGCGCGGAGTCGGGCACCAGCGGCAGCGCCGTCTGCGCGCCGGTCTGCGGCGCGGCGCCGATCAGCACGAGCGCTGCGGCGACGGCGAGCGGAGCGCTGTTCGCGCGCGCCAGCGCCATCAACCCCACCGGTCCATGCGCCCGAACACGCCGGACAGATCGTCCTCGTCGAGCAGCCAGAGCATGGTCGAGCCGTCCTCGTTCTGGAAGATCATGGCCGGCCGCTCGCGCGGCGACAGGTCGTAGACGCCGGCCGCCGAATCCTGCGAGAGATTGGCCGGCGCGAACGGCACGCGCGGGACCATGAACTGCGTGCTCGGCGTGCGCGTGCGCAGCGGCGACACCGGCTCGGCGTAGGCGCGCGGCGCGGGCTGGGCGAGCGGGAGCGAGGCGCTGAAGCTCGGGTCGTTCGCGTTCGTGCGCGGCAGCAGCGCGAGCGCGAGCACGAACGCCGCCGCGGCGGAGGTCGCGAGCGGGACGGGCCCGAACCAGCTCGCGAAGCGCGTGCGCGCGTCCTCGAGCGCGCGCCGCCAGGCCGGCTGCTCGCGGCGCTCGCGCGTGATCGCGGCCAGCTGCGGGCGCAGCGCGGCGAGCAGGATCTCGGGCGGCGGCGCGGCCGGGCCCTCGGTCCAGGCCTCGCGCACCAGTCCGCCGAGCGCGCGCGAGCGCTGGAGCTGCTTCTGCAGGGCGGGGTCACGCGCCAGGTCGCGCTCGACCCGCTCGCGCTTCGTGTCTGCGAGCGCACCGTCCTGATAGGCGCTCAGCCGCTTGTCGAAGTCCGTACTCTTCAAATCACATCCTCGGGATCGACGCCCCGCTGCGCGAGGAACACGATCATCTTCTTGCGTGCGTAGTGTAGCCGGCTCATCACCGTGCCCTTGGAAATCTGCATCGTCTCGGCGATCTCTTCGTACGACATGCCCTCGACCTCGCGCAGCAGCAGCACCTCGCGCTGCGCGTCGGGCAGCGTCTGGATGCCGGCCGCGACCAGGTCGCGGATCTCGTGCCTGCGCAGCTCGACCTCGGGGTCGACGGTCGTGGTGGCCGCGACGATCCCGCGCGGATCGACCTCGTGCGCGATCGCGTCGTCCCACTCGACCGTTGCCTCGCGCTTCCCCCGCCGGCGCCGATCGAGCGCCAGGTTCACGGTGATCCGGTAGAGCCAGGTGTAGAACGAGGAGCGCGCCTCGAAGCGCGGGAGCGCGCGATAGGCCTTGATCATGGCCTCCTGCAGCACCTCTTCCGCCGCCTGCTGGTCGCGCACCACGCGATAGGCCGCGCGGAAGGCCCGCTCGGAGTAGCGCCGGACCAGGGTCTCGAAGGCCGCGTGATCGTTGGCCTGGGCGGCGCGGATCAGGTCGGAATCGGTGCTGGCAGCGCTGTCGGAGCGAGCGAGACCCGGCAAACGGCCGAGTGCGGTCACGGCGTCCACGCGAGGATTGTCCTTCCGGTCCGGTTCACCCACGGCCTTCGACCATCGCCCGGCGCCCCGAATTCGGCCAGGGCGTCTGGTTGACTACGCTCGGCTTCGCCTCGCTGCGCGCCCACCGCGGGACATCGGCCCGCGGTCCGATGTCGGGGCGCTTGCCGGCGCGGCCGCGGGCGGCCGCGGACCGCGCCGGTCTCGCCAACCGTGGCCGCAAAGCCTTAATGCGCCGCGAGCCAGTTGGGGCCGGAACCCACGTGAACGACCAGCGGGACGGAGAGTTGGACGGCGTTCTGCATGCGCGAGAGCACCTGCTGGGCGAGCGCCTCGCGCTCGGAGGGGGCGACCTCGAAGACCAGCTCGTCGTGGACCTGCAGGATCATGCGCGCGCTCGGGAAGGCGCCGGAGCGCAGATCCGCGTCCAGCTCGACCATGGCGCGCTTGATCACGTCGGCCGCGGTGCCCTGGATGACCGAGTTCACGGCCATGCGCTCGGCCGCCTGGCGGACCGGCCGGTTCCCCGAGCTCAGGTCCGGCAGGTAGCGGCGGCGCCCGGACAGCGTGCGCGCGAAGCCGTTCTCCTTGGCGCTCTGGATCGCGGAGTCGATGAACGCGCGCACGCCGGGGTAGCGCGCGAAGTAGGCGTCGATGTGCTCGCGCGCCTCGTTCTGCGCGATGCCGAGCGTGCGCGCCAGCCCGAAGCCCGACTGGCCGTAGATGATCCCGAAGTTGATCGCCTTGGTGCGCGCGCGCTGGTCCGCGCTGACCTCGGCCTCGGGAATGCCGAACACCTGCGACGCGGTGCGGACGTGGATGTCCGCGCCCTCGCGGAACGCCTTCACCAGCTCCGGGTCCTGGCAGACGTGCGCGAGGATGCGCAGCTCGATCTGGCTGTAGTCGGCCGAGAGCAGCACGCGGCCCTCGGCGGGAATGAACGCGGCGCGGATCTCCTGCCCGAGCGGTGTGCGGATCGGGATGTTCTGCAGGTTGGGGTTGGACGACGAGAGCCGGCCCGTCGCCGCGACGGTCTGGTCGAAGCTCCCGTGGATGCGGCCAGTCTCGGGGTGCACGAAGGTCGGCAGCGCGTCGACGTAGGTGGCCTTGAGCTTGGAGAGCTGGCGGAAGGTCAGGATCTCGCGCGGCAGCTCGTGCGAGAGCGCGAGCTCCTCGAGCACGGACTCGTCGGTGGAGAAGCCGGTCTTGGTCCTCTTGGTGGGCGCGAGCGCGAGCTTGTCGAACAGGATCGCCTGCAGCTGCTTCGGCGAGCCGATGTTGAACTCCTCGCCGGCCAGCGCGTAGCTGCGCGCGCGCGCTTCGCCGATCTCGCGCTCGAGGCGCGCGCCGAGCTCGGCTAGCTTGCGCTCGTCGATGCGCACGCCCGCGAGCTCCATGCGCGCGAGCACGGAGACGAGCGGGGTCTCGATCTCCTCGTAGACCGCGCGCTGCTCGCTGCGCTCGAGCTCCTGCTCGAGCCGAGGCAGGAGCGCCTGCGCGAGCCCCGCCTGGCCCGCGAACTGGGCGGCGAGCTCCTCGTCGCTCGCCTGATCGAGAGGCCGGCGCTTCGCGCCCTGCCCGAAGCGCTCCTCGCGCGACGGCACGCTCACGCCGAGGTAGGCGCGCGCGAGCACTTCCGGGCGGTCGACCGCCTGCGCGGGGTTCGCGACGTAGGCCGCGACGGCGACGTCGCGCAGCGCGCCGGTGACCCGGATGCCGCGCCGCGCGAGCGCGAGCACCGCGCGTTTCAGGTCGCTGCCCACGAATACGCGCTCGGGCGCTTCGAGCAGCTCGCGCAGGGCCTCGAGCGCCGCCTGCTCGGCGCCGCTGCGCAGCGGCACGAGCACGCCCTCGCCGGGCGAGCCGGCGAGCGCGAGCGCCACGAGCTCGCCGCGCATGCCGTCGCCGGGCTCGAGCACGGCTTCGAGCGCGAGCAACGGCGCCTTGCGAAGCGCCTGCGCGAGCGCCGCGAGCTCCGCCGCGTCGCCCACCACGCGCGTGGCGATCGAGCTCTCGCTGGCCGCGGCCTCGGCTCCGGGTGCGGCGCCGAGCGCGCCGAGCTCGTCGAGCAGGCGCTTGAACTCGAGCTCGCGGAACAGCTCGGCGAGCGCGGAGCCGTCGGGCTCGCGGCGCGCCATCGCCTCGGGATCGAACGCGACCGGCAGATCCTCGCGCAGGCGCGAGAGCTCGCGCGAGAGCCGCGCGTTCTCGACGCCGGCGCGCAGCGCCTCGCGCGCGCGCTTCTGCGCGATCGCGTCGGGGTTGGCGAGCAGCGCGTCGAGCGAGCCGTGCTCGCGCAGGAGCTGCGCGGCGCCCTTCTCGCCGATGCCCGCCACGCCGGGGATGTTGTCGGAGCTGTCGCCGATCAGCGCGCGCAGGTCGAGCATCTGCGCGGGCGGAACGCCGAAGCGCTCCTCGACCTCCTTGGGTCCGAAGCGGCGGTCGCGCATCGTGTCGACCAGCGTCACGCGCTCGGAGACGAGCTGCATCAGGTCCTTGTCGCTCGAGACGATCTCGACCGCGACGCCCTTGCCTTCGGCCGAGCGCGCGAGCGTGGCGATCACGTCGTCGGCCTCCTCGCCCGGGAACTCGAGCGCGGCCAGCCGGTAGGCGTCGACGATGCGGCGGATCCACGCGAACTGCGCGCGCAGCCCCTCGGGCGCGGCGTCGCGCGTGGCCTTGTAGTCGGCGTAGACCGCCTTGCGCCGCTTCGGCCCGGGCGCGTCCCACACCACGGCCACGTAGTCGGGCCGGCTCTCGCGCAGGAGCTTCTGCAGCATCGTGGTGAAGCCGAGCGTGGCGTTGGTCGGAACCCCCGCGGCGTTCGCGAGCGCGGGGATCGCGAAGAAGGCGCGGAAGACGCTATTGCTCGCGTCGACGAGAAGCAGCTTCTTCGGCATCGCGGGCCATCATAGCCCGGAGAAGCGGCGCACGAGGGCCGCGTCGGCGCGCAGCGCGTCGAGGTCCGCGCGCTTCTTGATCGGGAAGAAGCGGCCGCGCGCGCCGCCGCGCGGCGTCGCCAGGTAGCTGGTCGGCGCGAAGCTCGACAGCTCGTTGACCAGCCGCTCCATCTGCACGGCGGTGCGGCCGCCTTCGATCTGCTTCTCGACGTAGAACCAGGTGAGCGGGAAGTCGCGCTCGAGCAGCGCGAGAGAGATCGCGAAGGTGTTGGTGGCCATGAACGGCACGCGCGTGAAGTCGAAGTCCGCCGGGAAGCGGAAGCCCTCGACGATCTGCAGCCGCTCGCCGACGAACGCCGGCGCGCCGCCGACGTCGCCGGGCAGCGTGGCCGCGACCTCGGCCGTGAGCGCGCGGCCCCGCTTGAGGTGGAAGCCCAGCACCAGCGGATCGAGCTCGGCGCCGAGGTTGTCGATGTTGGAGAGCAGGATCGTCTCGACCCCCTGCTGCGCGAGCCGCGCGAGCAGGCCGGAGCGGCGCAGGCTGCCCGGGAAGTCGCCGTGCCCGGGCGCGTACAGCGAGACGCGCCCGTCGTCGTCGCGGTAGACGTCGCCGCTCGGTGTCAGGCGCAGGCTCACGCTCTGCAGGAACACCTGCGCGCGGCCGGCCAGCCCGCGCGCGGCCAGGAACTCGAGCGTGCGCGCGTGGGTCGCGAAGCTGTTCATGATCAGGAAGGGCACGCGCCCGAAGCCGCTGGCCTGGGCGAGCTTCACCTCGAGGAAGGTCCTGCCGCCGACCGCCTCGATGATCCCCTTCACGTCGCCGCCGAAGCGCGTCGCCATGCCGCCGTTCAGCACCGCCACGGCGACGCGCCCGCGCTCGATCGCCTCGCGGCCGATCCGCTCGAGCTCGGCGCGTTCGGCGGGCGCGAGCTGCTCCAGCGTCTCGACGTGTTCGGGGCCCGCGGGGCGCGGCGCCTCGGAGACGGCGTTCGAGGCCTTCGAGAGCGCGCCCGACGCGATCGCGCGCGCGTGCGCCTCGACCTGCGCCCGGTCGAGCCCGACGTCGGAGTTCTCGACCAGCCCCGCGCTCTCGAGCTGCGCGTCGACGTCCTTCTGGATCTCGGCCCAATCGATCGCCATGGCTCGCGCTACTTTCGCGGGCCTTGCGTCCCGCGACAAGCCCACGTTAACTCTCGGTCGTGCAGAAGGGTCCGCCGCCGCGCTCGCCGATGTTCGTGCCGCGCTTCACGCTGGTGCTGCTGGCGGGCTTCGCGGTGTTCGTGCTGCTGGCGATGCTCTACTCGCTGCCGGTGATCTTCCAGACGCCGCCGCCGAACGCGGGCCCGGACTACATCCAAGAGCGCGTGCGCGCGCACCTCGAGGGCAAGGTCACCTGGATCATGATCGCCGCGTTCGGAATCGTCGTGGCGGTCGCGTCGCGATGGCTGAAGCGCTGAGCGCCGAGCTCTACTTCGCATACGGCTCGAACCTGGACGAGCAGCAGATGCGCGAGCGCTGCCCGGGCTCGCGCGCGCTGTTCCGCGCGCGCCTGCACGACCACCGGCTCGACTTCACCTACCTGTCCGCGACGCGCTGGCGCGGCGGCACCGCGGACATCCTGCCCGAGGCCGGCTCGCTCGTGTTCGGGCTGGTGTACGCGATGGGCGACGGCGACTTCGCGGCGCTCGACCGCTTCGAGGCCGGCTACGAGCGCGTGCAGCTGGTGGTCGAGGACGACGCGAGCGGCGCGCACTCCGTCACCAGCTACCGCGTGCGCGACAAGGGCAGCTTCGCGCCGCACGAGCTCTACCTGAACAAGATCCTGCGCGAAGCGGAGCGGCTGCGCTTTCCGGACGACTACGTCGCGCGACTGCGCGCGCGCTACTCGCCTTGAGTCCACTCCACGGCGGCCGCGCCCCAGGTCAGGCCGCCGCCGAACGCCACCATCAGGATCTTGTCGCCCTGCTTGAAGCGGCCTGCGCGGTTGCACTCGTCGAGCAGCACGGGGATCGACGCCGCCGAGGTGTTGCCGCGCACCTCGAGGTTGGTCGGCATCTTCTCGCTCGGCACCTCGAGCCGGTCCGCGACCGCCGACAGGATGCGCTTGTTCGCCTGGTGCGCGATCACCCAGTCCACGTCGTCGATCTTCCAGCCGACCTTGTCGAGCGTGTCGCGCGCGACCTGCTCCATCGACTGCACGGCGACCTTGAACACCTGCGGGCCGTTCATCTTCACGAACGCCTCGCGCTGCGCGAGCACGTAGGGCGAGACCGGCTTGCGCGCGCCGCCGCCCGGGATCTGGATCAGGTCGTGGTACTGGCCGTCGGAGCGGAGCGTGGTGGCGAGCACCCCGCCCGGCGCCTCGCTGCGCTCGAGCACGACCGCGCCGGCGGCGTCGCCGAACAGGATGCAGACGCTGCGCTCCTGGTAATCCATGAAGCGCGTCAGGCCCTCGCCGCCGGCGAGCAGCACGCGGCGATAGCCCGCCGACTTGAGCAGGCTGGTGGCGACCTCGAGCCCGTACACGAAGCCCGAGCAGGCGGCGTTCACGTCCAGCGCCGGGATCGTGAAGCCCTTGCACAGGTGGCGGTGCACGTAGTTCGCGGTCGCGGGCGTGAACGTGTCGGGCGTGCAGGTCGCGACCACGATCAGGTCGAGCTGCTCGGCCGTGATCCCCGCCGACTCGAGCGCGCGCTCGGCCGCGCGAGTGACGATGTCGCTCGTCGCCTCTTCCGGCGCGAGCATGCGGCGTTCCCGGATGCCCGTGCGCGTGACGATCCACTCGTCGTTGGTCTCGATCAGGCGCTCGAGATCGGCGTTCGAAATCACCCGCTCCGGCAGGGCGGAGCCGGTGCCACGGATCAGAACGCTCACGCGGCAGTCTCTACGCGCGCCTCGATGTAGGTCATGATGTCGCCCAGGGTGCGGATGTTCTCCGCGTCGGAGTCGGGCACCTCGATGCCGAACTCCTCTTCGATCGCCATCACGAGCTCGACGACGTCCAGCGAGTCGGCGCCGAGGTCGTCGAGAAGGTTGGCCTCGGGCACCAGCGTCTCCTTCTCCACGCCGAGCTGCTCGCCGACGATCGCGTAGATGCGCTCACTGAGATCCATCGTCCTCTCCTCCCCTGGGTCCTGGAAAAAGCCGGAAATGTGACTCAGGGTCACCTTCCCGGCTTCTGAGTTTTCCCGACGGTGCGGGGGTTGTCAACGAACGTCTCCGGCCCCTAGCGCTTGGTCAGACCGCGCAGGAACAGCTCGATCGTCTCGCGGTACACGAGCCCGACGTCCCGCTCCCACAGGCTGCGGCGTTCCGGAACCTCGAGCGTCTGGATCACCGCGTTCGCGCCGACCCAGACCACGCTGGCGCTGAGCCAGGGGTCGCACGGCTCGAACTCGCCGCGCGCCACGCCGCGTTCGATCACCCCCGCGAGCACCGAGAGCGCGCGCCGCCACACTTCGGTGACGAGCGCGACCAGGTTGGGCGGGAGCTGGCCGATCAGCCGCTGGTTGTCGATCGCCCAGAAGATCCGGAAGTACTCGAGCTGGGTCGTGTAGTGATCGAAGTAGAAGCGCGCGAGGCTGCGGATCTGCTCGGGCGCGGGCTGGCTCGGATCGATCACGCGCTGCATGCGCTGCACGAAGATGTCGGCGTTCTGCGCCAGGATCTCGACGTACAGCTCGGCCTTGCTCTCGAAGTGGCGGTAGATCGTGCCCTTCGCGAGCCCGGCCCGGCGCGCGACCTCGTCGAGGTTCGCGCGCTCGAAGCCCTGTTCGAAGAACAGCTCGCGCGCCGAGTCGACGATGCGCTTGCGGCTGCGCTCCCCGCGGGTCCTATTGACTACGCTCGCCTTCGGCTCGCTGCGCGCGCCGCTCTGCGGCGCTTGCACGCTCCGCTCGGGGCGGCCCCCGCTCCGCGAGCCCGCCGGGCTCAGATCGGATCGCTCCCGTCGTACTGCAGGTGCTCGAACAGCGCCGTCGACAGGTAGCGCTCGCCGAAGCTCGGCAGCACGGCGACGATCAGCTTGCCGGCGGCCTCGGGCTTGCGCGCGACCTCGAGCGCGGCGTGCACGGCGGCGCCCGAGGAGATTCCGGACAACAGCCCCTCCTCGGTCGCGAGCCGGCGCGCCATCTCGATCGCCTGCTCGCTCGACACCTTCACCACCTCGTCGATCAGCGTGGTGTCGAGGATCTCGGGGATGAAGCCCGCGCCGATGCCCTGGATCTTGTGCTTGCCCGGCTTGCCGCCGGAGATCACCGGGCTCTCGGCCGGCTCGATCGCGATCGCCTTGAAGCCGGGCTTCTTGGCCTTCAGGACCTGGGCGACACCGGTCAGCGTACCTCCGGTGCCGATGCCCGAGATCAGGTAGTCGACCTCGCCGTCCGTGTCGCGCCAGATCTCGAGCGCCGTGGTCTCGCGGTGCACCATGGGGTTGGCCGGGTTCTTGAACTGCTGCGGGATGAAGCCGTTCGGGACCTTCGCCGCGATCTCCTCCGCCGCCTTGATCGCGCCCGGCATGCCGTCCGCGCCCGGCGTGAGCACGAGCTTCGCGCCGTAGGCGCGCAGCACCGCGCGGCGCTCGCGCGACATCGTGTCGGGCATGGTCAGCACCAGCTTGTAGCCGCGCGCCGCCGCGACCATGGCCAGCGCGATGCCCGTGTTGCCCGACGTGGGCTCGACCAGCGTGGTGACGCCGGGCTTGATCTTCCCGGACAGCTCCGCGGTCTCGATCATCGCGGCGCCGATGCGGTCCTTCACGCTGTTGGCGGGGTTCTGCGCCTCGAGCTTGGCGACGATGCGCGCCTTCGAGCCGGCCGTGACCTTGTTCAGCTGCACCAGCGGCGTGTTGCCGATCAGCCGAGTGACGTCCTTCGCGATCTTCATCGGGGTTCACCTCCGTGGGGTGGCGATGGTACCACGCGTTTCCGCTAGCGGACCTCCGCGCCGCGGGCCTGCAGCAGCTCCTTGCGGATGCGCTCGTGCTCGTGCTGGTCGAGCGAGTAGCGGCGCAGCACCAGCGCGCCGATCGACAGCATCACGAGCGGCGTGCCCGCGAACAGGAGCTTCATGGTCCAGACCACGGCCGGCGCCTGGTCGACGTTGGGCACGAAGCCCGAGAGCGAGAGCGCGAAGCCGATCACCGCCACGGTGATGCCGCTGCCGACCTGGAACGCGAAGGTGAAGGCGGCGGTGTAGGCGCCTTCCTTGCGTTCGCCGGTCGTGAGCTCGTCGGCGTCGATCACGTCAGCCAGCATCGAGGCGCCGATCGGTCCGCCGCAGCCACCGAACAGGCCGGCCAGCACGAGCATGGCGAGCAGCGGCACGACGTCGTTCTCGCCCACGAACACGGTCGCGCCGAACGAGAGCGCCATCCCGACCATCGCCACGGTCCACGCCTGGCGCTTGCCAAAGCGGCGCGACGCGATCACCCAGAGGGGGATCGAGGCCAGGAGGCAGGCGGTGTACACGCCCGGGAGCGCGGCGATCAGGTCCATGCGCTTCAGCACGTACTGCGCGACGTAGGGACCGAGCACGCCGAGCACGCCGATGCCCAGGCTGTCGAGGAACTGGACCGACAGGATCCGGCGCGCGTGCGGGTTGCGCAGCACGTCGCGCATCGCGCGCACCGACGAGGCGGCGGGGGCGCGCTGGAACTCCGGGCGCTCGCGCACGCGCAGCGGCACGAGCAGGAGCGCCGAGATCAGGAGCGCGCCGACCGCCGCGACGACGAGCGCCATCGCGCGGGGGTCGGCGGCGTTGTTCACGAGCTGCAGGCAGCCGAACGCGGGAATCAGCCCGAGCATGAACGAGGCGTTGCGCACGCCGTACACGCGGCTGCGGTCGTGGTAGTCGTCGACCAGCTCCGCGCCGAGCGCGAAGTGGGGAATCGCGTAGGCGGAGAAGCCGGCGTAGAAGCCGTACAGCGCGACGATCGCCCACAGCGTGGTCGCGCCGGTCGAGAGCGAAGCCGGCGGGCTCCACAGCATGAGGAAGGTGGCGGCCGAGAGGGGGATCGCCGCGGCCATGAACGGGCGCCGGCGTCCGAAGCGCGTGCGCGTGCGGTCGCTCCAAGTGCCGATCACCGGATCCAGCACCGCATCCCAGAGCCGGCTGACCGCGAACACTGCGCCGATCGTCGCCGGCGCGAGCAGGAGCACGTCGGTCGAGAACTTCAGGAAGAAGAACTGGACGAAGAAGAGCGGCGCGCCGAGCCCGAAGGCGGGTGGCGCGTAGGAGAGCAGCGTGGCGAGCGGAAGACGGCCGGGGGCGGACACGTGCGCGCGACCCTATCACGCACAGACGCGGCAGCGCAGCGCAGCAACGCCGCTGCAGCGGGTCTTCAGGCTTCTGGTTCCGGCTCGAGCTCCGGCAGCACCAGGTTCGTCGCGCCGACGCGTCCGCCGGGCGTCGCGCGCAGGAGCAGCGCGCCGACGTGCGCGACCAGCGCGCGCACGCCGTCGCTGCGCTCGGGATGGGTGAGCGGGTCGATGCGCACGGTCGCGCTGCCTCGGTCGTGCACGGCGAGCTTCACGTAGAACGGCTGCTTGCGTCCGGCCTCGACGCACAGCGCCTCGATCACGCAGGCGCGCGCGTCGGGCGACAGGTACAGGTGGTCGCCGCGCAGCACGTCGGGACCGAGCCGCACCACGAACGGCCGGAAGGCGCGCGCGAAGCCGGCCAGGTCCGCGACGCCTTCGATCACGACGTGAGGCATGCGCCTCCCGCGCGCGCGGCGGAGAGGCCCGCGCGCTCCGCGCTCGAGCGTACGGGCTCGAACGAGTGCCGGTGCACCGGACTCGGGCCGAGCCGCTCGAGCGCGCGCAGGTGCTCGCGCGTGCTGTAGCCCGAGTGGCGTGCGAAGCCGTAGCCGGGATGGCGCTGATCGAGCTCGGCCATGCGCGCGTCGCGGTGCACCTTGGCGACGATCGACGCGGCCGCGATCGCGGCGACGGTCGCGTCGCCGCCGGCGACCGCCTCCTGGGGACAGGCGACACCGGGCACGCGGCGCGCGTCGACCAGCAGCGCGTCGGCCGGGGCCGCGAGCGCCTCGACCGCGCGCCGCATGGCGAGCAGCCCGGCCTGGTAGATGTTCACGCGGTCGATCTCTTCGGGCTCGGCGCAGCCGATCGCGCAGTCGATCGCGAGCGCGGCGATCTCGCGCGCGAGCCGTTCGCGCGCGGCGCGCGTCAGGCGCTTGGAGTCGTCGAGGCCCGGCAGCCACGCGTTCGCGGGCAGGATCACGGCCGCCGCGATCACCGGCCCGGCCAGCGGGCCCATGCCCACCTCGTCGACGCCCGCCACGCGCGCGTGGCCGCGGCTCGCGAAGCTCCGCTCGAGCGTGTACAGCCGGCCGAGGCGCCGGCGTTCCGCGCGCTCGCGCCGCAGGCGCTCGGACAGCGCGTCCGCGAGCTCGCGCGCGCCCTCGCGCGGGTCGGCGCGCAGCGCGCGCAGGAGCCGCGGGCTCGCGCGCTCGCCCGCGACGAAGAAGCGTGTGCGGAGCTCGGCGAGCGCGACGCGCGCGAGCTCCGTTCCCATCAGTCCTCTCCACCCGAGCCGAGCTTCTTCTCGAGCCGGCGCACGCGCACGAGCAGCTCGGGCAGGCGTTTCTGCGCGGCGATCACCTTGGCCCAGAGCCGGCGCTCCATCGCGGGCACGCCGAGCACCTGCGCGCCCGGCTCGAGGTCGCCCGCCGGCGCGGCCATCGCTCCGACCAGCGACAGGTCGCCGATCGTGAGGTGGCCTGCGCTCGCAGCCTTCCCGCCCATGTACACGTGCCGGCCGACGACCGTGCTGCCCGCGAGCCCGACGTGCGCGCACAAGGTCGAGCTGTCGCCGATCTCGCAGCCGTGCGCGATCTGCACGCCGTTGTCGATGATCACGCCCGCGCCGATGCGCGTGCGCACCGTCGTGTGCCCGCGGCGCGCGTGTCCCGGGTGAGACGCGTCGATCGTGGTGTTGGCGCCGATCTCGCAGTCGTCGCCGATCTCGACCGGGCACACGTGCGGCACGCGCACGCGCTTCCCATCCGCGCGCGTCGTGAAGCCGAAGCCGGCCGCGCCGATCACCGCGCCGTTCTGGATCACGACGCGCTTGCCGATGCGCGTGCCCTCGCGGATGCAGGCGCCCGAGTGGATCTCGCTGTCCTCGCCGATCTCGACGTCGGGGTACACCGTGACGTGTGGGTGGATGCGCGCGCGCGCGCCGATCCGCGCGCCCGCGCCGACCACCGCGTACGGCCCGATCGACACGTCCGCGCCGAGCCGCGCGTCGGACGCGACCACGGCACTCGCGTGCACGCCTGGCGCCGGCGGACGGCGCGGGTGGAAGAGCTCGACCGCGCGCGCGAAGTCCGCGTAGGGCGCGGGCGAGCGCAGGCAGGGCCGGCCGAGTCCGGCGAAGCCCGCCGGCAGCAGGAACGCGCCCGCGCGCGAGGCGGCGAAGGCGTCCTGGTACTTCGGGCCGGTCACGAACGCGAGCTCGCTCGGCCCGGCGTCCTCGAGGCTGGCGAGCCCGTCGAGCGCGACGTCGCCGTCGCCCTCGAGCGGAAGCGCGAGCTGTGCCGCGAGCTCCGCGAGCTTCAAGCGCGCTCAGCTCCCGAACAGCTTGCCGAGCGGCGAGCGATATAGGAATCCGAGCGCGCGCTTCACCAGCTTGAGCGTCCCCGCCCGGTACGGGTACCAGAGCAGCTCGCTCTTGCCGCGCATGCGCGGCAGCACGATCGACTGCACGTGGCAGTAGCCCTTCAACCCGAGCTCCCCGTTCACCCGCCCGATGCCGCTGTCCTTCACGCCGCCGAACGGGCTCTCGGTGATGCCGTAGGTGACCATGCAGTCGTCGACCACCACGCCGCCCGCGTGGATGCGGTTCGCCAGCCGCTTCGCCTTCCACGAGTCGCGCGTCCAGACGCTGGCCTGCAGGCCGTAGCTCGACTGGTTGGCGAGCGCGAGCGCGGCCTCCTCGTCGGGAACGACCTGGATCGGCAGGCACGGACCGAAGGTCTCGTCGCGCATGATCGCCATGTCGTGGTTCACGTCGACGAGCACGGTCGGCTCGAAGAAGAAGCCGTCGAAGGCGGGATTGCGCCGCCCGCCCGTCAGCAGCTTCGCGCCCTTCGCGACCGCGTCGGCGACGTGCGCCTCGATGATCTCGAGCTGGCTCGGGCTCGTGATCGCGCCGACGTCGACCTCGCCCTCCGCCTCGGGTCCCTGGCGCAGCTCGCGGGTCAGTTCGACCACGCGCGCGATGAAATCCCGCGCGACGGGCTCGACCACGTACACGCGCTCCGTCGACATGCAGACCTGGCCCGCGTTGGTGAACGCGCCCCAGACCGCACCGCGCGCCGCGCGCTCGAGGTCGGCGTCCTCGCACACGATCATCGGGTCCTTGCCGCCGAGCTCGAGCGTGCACGGCACGAGCGCGCGCCCGCAGGCCTCGGCGATCCTGCGCCCGGTGCGCACCGAGCCGGTGAACGAGATCTTGTCGCAGCCCGCCTCGACCAGAGCCGCGCCGGTCGCGCCGTCGCCGGTCACGACCTGGAACACGTCCTTCGGCAGTCCCGCGTCCGCGAACAGCTCGGCGAGCGCGAGCCCGACGAAGGGCGTGATCTCGGAGGGCTTGAGCACCACCGCGTTGCCGGCGGCCAGCGCCTGCACCGACGGGTTCAGCGCCAACAGGAAGGGGAAGTTCCAGGGCGTGATGATTCCCACCACGCCCATCGGCCGGTAGGAGAGCACGAGCTTCTTGGTCTTCAGCAGGTGCAGACTCTTCTTCTCGTCGCGCAGCAGGCGCTTCGCGTTCTTCGCGTAGAAGGTGAGCGCGTCGCAGGCGCCGAGGATCTCGGTGGTCATCGCTTCGAGCCGCGGCTTGCCGGTGTCGCGGCAGATCACCTCGGCGATCGCGTCCGCGCGCTCGACCAGGAGGTCGCGCGCGCGCAGCAGGAGACGCCCGCGCTCTTCGAAGCCGCGCGCCGCCCAGTCGGCTTGCGCGACGCGGGCGCGCGCGAGGGCGTCGCGGACGTCGTCGGGGCTCGCGACCTCGATCTCGCCGAGCCGCTCGAGCGTCGCGGGCGCGAACACCTCGAGCTTGCGCCGGCCGTGCAGCTCGCGCGGTTTGACCGGCTGTAGCAGCGCCATTTGTTCGCCTCCCCCCGCGGCAGACCGCCGTCGCTCGATTGCTAGAAGATCGCAAAATTCGTGTCAATGCGAGCGTTTTGACGCGCGCGGGCGCGTGTGCGATAACCCGCGCGCCGTGAGCGGGACGCGCCTCTCCTCCGGCGAGCCCGAGATCGCGCCGGAGCTCGCCTCCGACCTGGTCGACTTCTCGGAAGAGGCCGCGTCGCCGCCGTCGGTCTCGCCCGCCGCGCTCGGCGTCTGGGAGCTGGCCTGGCCGACGATCCTCTCGTTCCTGTCGCAGACCCTGGTGCGCTGGGTCAGCTTCGCGATGGTCGGGGGGCTCGGCGCCGACGCGCTGGCGGCGGTCGGGATCGGCAACCAGTTCTATTGGCTGGTGCAGTCGCTGGCCACGCTCGCGCCGACCGGGATCGTGGCGCTGCTCGCGCGCGCGGTGGGCGCCGGCGACACCAGGCTCGCCGACGCCAGCCTGCGTCAGGGGCTCTGGCTCGGGCTCGCGGTCGGCGGAGTCTCGACCCTCGTGATGCTGCCGCTGACCGAGTTCGCGATGTCGCTCTACGGTGTCAACGCGAACGTGGTCGCGCTGGGCGGCGAGTACCTGTACTGGACGGTGCTCGGCAACGTGCCGCTCACGCTCGCGGTCGTGTACGGCGCGGCGCTGCGCGCGGCGGGCGACACGCGCACGCCGCTCTGGATCGGCGCGGGCGCGAACCTGCTCAACGTGGGCCTGTGTTGGGCGCTGATCTACGGCCGGCTCGGCCTGCCGGCGCTCGGCGTCGCGGGCGCGGGCATCGCCTCGACGATCGCGATGTCGCTGCAGCTCCCCGTCCTCTGGTGGCTGTGGCGCGGGGGGCGGCTGGTGCTGCGGCCTTCCGGCGCGAGCTCGCGGCCCGATCGCGCGCTGATGGCGCGCATCATGCGCATCGGCTACCCGGCCGCCTTCGAGGGCGTGATCTTCCAGGCCGGGCTGCTCGCGTTCATGCGCGTGCTCGGCGGCTACGAGACCGCCGCGATCGCCGCCTACAACGTCGGCGCGCAGATCCTGTCGTTCTCGTTCCTGCCCGGCATCGGCTTCGCGACCGCGGCCTCGACGCTGGTCGGCCAGCACCTCGGCGAGGAGGATCCGCTCCGGGCGGAGCGCTCCGCGTGGCGCTCGATGTGGGGCGCGATCCTGTCGATGAGCGTGCTCGGCGCCGCGACCATCGCCGCCGCGCCCGCGCTCGCGCGCCTGTTCAGCGACGACCCGCGCGTCGTCGAGCTCACCGTCGACTTCATCTGGACGCTCGGCGCGGTGCAGCCGCTGATGGCGATCGAGTACACCATCGCGGGCGCGCTGCGCGGCGCCGGCGACACGCGCTTCCCCCTGTTCGCGATCTTCGCCGGCCTGTTCCTGTGCCGGCTGCTGCCCGCCTCGATCGCCGCCTACGTCTTCCACGCGCCCGTGCAGATCGTGTGGAGCGTGCTCGTGCTCGACTACCTGCTGAAGGGCAGCCTCCTGCTCTGGCGCTTCCGCCAGGGCCGCTGGAAAACGCTGCAGGTTTGAGCCTTACGGTTGCTGCGCGAAATAGTGCAGCACGTCCGTTTCCGTCACGATCCCGACGATTTCTCGGCCTTCGACCACGGGCAGGCAGCCGATCTTGTACTCGGCCATGGTGCGGGCGGCGGACTGGATGGCTTCGCCCGGGCCGATCGTGCGCGCTGGGGCGGACATGACCTCCGAGATGCGCACGCCTTCCAGGAAGATCTTCTGCTCCTCGGCAGAGATCCCCATCACGTTCGAGAGCGAGGCGCGCAGCAGGTCGCGCTGTGAAACCACCCCGACCAGCGCCCCGCCGTCCACCACCGGAATGTGTCGGACGCTGGCGAGGTCCATGATCTCCTTGACGATCCAGAGCGTGTCGTCGGCCGAGATCTTCACGACCTTCTTCTTCATCACCTCGCGGACCGCGACCATCGCGCCCATCTAGCATGGCCGGACCGCGGCTTTCAATCGCGGCCGCGAAGCGGCGGACGCCTGCTATCATCGCCCCATGGCCCGGGACCCCGAACGCGACGAGGAGGTCGAGCTCGAACGCGCCGAGGCGCGGCGGCAGGGCCTGTTCGAGGCGCTCCTGCGCGAGGCGGTCCGGCGCACGGCCTCGGTCGGCTTCTCGGGCTTCTTCGCCACCGAGGACGCCGTGCGGCGCGCCTTCAACGAGGCCGTGCCGCGCGACTGGGTCGACTACGCCCGCGACCAGAGCGCGGAGCTGCGCGCGGAGCTGATCGAGCGCATGTCGGCGGAGTTCGGCGCCTGGCTGCGCACGATCGACATGACGCAGATCATGAGCAAGCTGCTGGCAGAGAACGACTTCGAGCTCAAGATCTCGATCTCGACCGCGCCCAAGGACGCGGAGCGCGCGCCGGAGCTCTCGCTCGTGAACCGCCGCAAGTAGCGAGAAGCGCGAAACTCCCGCCGCGCGGCGCGCTAGAATCGCGCGGCTCCGACGGAGGGTTCGATGATCCGGTTCGCCTACCTCGCCGCCTACCTCGCGGCCGCGACGGCGCTGGCGGTGGTCTACTACTTCGGCTTCGGCGCCGGGCCGACGGCCTCGGAGTACATCGACGACCTCGAGTGGTGGCGGCCGTGGGGCACGATGGTGCGCTGGCTGCCGTTCGCCGGTCTCACCGCTCTGGCGCGCGAGGGCTTGCCGGGCGCGCTCGTGCCGCTCGCGCTGTTCTGGGCGCCGCCGCTCGCGCTGTTCGCGGGCGGGCTCGCGCTGTTCCGCAAGAGCGCGCTCGCGCGCTCCTACCTGTTCTTCCTCGCGCTCACGATGTGCCTGTTCGTCTGGTACGGCTACCGCGCCGAGCAGGTGTGGCGCTTCTTCGAGTGGCGCTTCGCCGCGGTCTCGACCGCCTTCACCGGCATCGTCAGCGCGATCCTGTTCGCGCCGTCGCTCTTGCGCGGGCTGGCGCGCTGGTCCCGCGCGCTGGCGCTGGCGGCGATCGCGCTGGCCGTGGCGGGGATCTTCGTGCTCTCGACCGAGGTCACCGGCACCAACAGCGACATGCCCTTCAACATCAGCCCCTGGCCGATCGTCACGCTGGTCGGGTTCCTGCTGGTGGGCGCGACCATCGCCGCTTCGCACGCGTCGGGCGGGGCGGCGGTCTGGCTGCAGAAGCGCGTCGGCGGCGCGGGCGGCTTCGCGCTCGGCATCGCGCTCGCGCTCGCGGTCGGGCTGGTGGCGGGCTGGCTGATCTTTACCGCGCCCGCGGGCTGGGTCACGGTGGCGGTGATCGCCGGCGTCTACGCGCTGGTGTGCATGCTGCTCGCGCAGCGCGACCCGATCGAGGCGCGGCGTTCCGGCTTCTACCGCTTCGTCGCGGGCGCGGTCCTGCTGGTCGCGATCTTCGGCTCCTACCGCGCCGCCTCGCTCGCGCAGCGCACCGCGCGCGACGTCACCGCGCTCGACGTGCTGGTCGCGCTCGAGGAGTACAAGAAGGAGCGCGAGACCTACCCCGAGACGCTGGACGAGCTGGTGCCGGACTACGTCGCGGAGGTGCCGCGGCCCGCGATCGGCCTGATCCGCGACGAGGACGACCGCTTCGCCTACTCGAACTACGGCGACTCGTACGCGCTCGAGTTCGCCAGCGTCCTGTGGGTGCAGTGCCAGTATAGCCCGCCCTATCAGTTCGCGGCCGCGGATCCGGACGAGCTCGCGGAGGAGGAGGCCGAGGAATCCGCGGACGGCGAGGGCGAGCCGCTCGAGTCGTGGGAGACGCCGGACGTGTCGGCGCCGCGCGCGCCGACGGCCGACGAGATCGCGCTCGCCGCCAAGCTGCAGGAGCGCGGGCTCGAGGGCTCGTGGACCTGTCCCGAGGAGCCGCCCAAGCTGTGGTGACGGCGGGCGAGCTCGGGCCCCGCGAGCGGCTGCGCCGCGCGGCGCGCACGGGCGGCGCGATCGCCGGCATCTACGTCGGCTACAAGGGACTGAGCCTGCTCGACCGCGGACCCTTGCGCGGCGTGGTCGGCGCCGCGCGCCGCGGCTGGGACCGCTTCTCGGCCTCGACGCTGAACGACGCGGCCAGCGAGCTGGGCGGCGTGCTGCTCAAGGCCGGCCAGTTCCTGGCCACGCGCGCCGACGTGCTGCCGCCGGCCTACGTCGAGAAGCTCGCGCGCCTGCAGGACCGCGCCCGCCCCCTGCCCTACACGGCCGTGCGTCGGGTGTTGGCCGACGAGCTCGGCGCCGAGCCCGAGGCGATCTTCGCGCGCATCTGGCGCCGGCCGATCGCTTCGGCGTCGCTCGCGCAGGTGCACCGGGCCACGCTCGCCGACGGGCGCGAGGTCGCGCTCAAGGTGCAGCGGCCCGACGTGCGCAGCGCCCTGCGCGCGGACCTCGGCACGCTGCGCCTGGCGGTGCGCGCGATCCAGAGCATCGAGGGAACGCTCGGCTTCTCGCTCCTGCTCGACCAGCTCGAGCTCTCGCTCGAGCGCGAGCTCGACTTCCGGCTCGAGGCCGAGAGCGCGCGCCGCATGGCGGCGAACTTCGCCGGCGATCCGCGCGTGCGCATTCCCTTCGTGGTGCCGGAGTTCACGCGCGGCCGCGTGCTGGTGACGGAGTACCTGCCGGGCATCCGCGTGACTTCGCGCGCCCGGCTCGAGCGCGCGGGCGTGGACTGCGGCCAGGTGCTCGACACGCTGCTCGGCGCGTACGCGGAGCAGGTCTTCACGCACGGCCTGTTCCACGGCGATCCGCACCCGGGCAACCTGCTCGTGCTGCCCGGACGCGACGGCGCATTCGAGCTGTGCTTCGTCGACTTCGGGATCGTGCAGGAGGTGCCCGAGGGCTTCCACGCCGGCGTGGTCGCGCTGGTGCAGGGCATCCTGGCGCGCAACGCCGACGTCTGCGCCGCCGCGCTGCGCCGGCTCGGCGTCGAGACCAAGGACCCGGCCGCGCAGACGATCGAGCGCATCGCGGAGCGGATCACGAGCGCCCTGCGGCGCGCCGACGCGGAGGGCTTCCCGGCCGTCGTCTCGGAGCTCGGCAGCGAGGTCACCGCGCTCTTGCGCGACGACCCGCTGGCCACCGTTCCGCCGCACGTGTTCCTGCTCGGACGCGTGCTCGGTCTCTTGTCGGGAGTGTCCGCGCAGCTCGGGGTGCGCGTGAACCTGGTGCGCGCGCTCCTGCCGCGGCTGTTCGAGGGGCGATGAGCGGGCTCCACGTCGGGCTCACGCCCTGGCGCACGGATCTCGCGGGCGCGGCCGATCCGCTCGCGGCCCAGGGCGAGCGCGCCGAGTCGCTGGGTTTCGCGTCGTTCTGGCTGCCCGAGAACCACTTCGGCGCGCGCGCGCTGCCGCAGCCGCTGCTGCTCCTCGCCGCGGTCGCCGCGCGCACGCGCCGGCTCGCGCTCGGCACCACCTCGTACCTCTTGCCCGTGCGCCATCCGCTGCAGGTGGCCGAGGACGTCGCCGTGCTCGACCGGCTCTCGGAGGGACGGGTGATCCTCGGCGTCGGGCGCGGCTTCCGCTCCGATCTGTTCGCCGCCTTCGACGTGCCCTCGAAGGAGAAGCGCGACCGCTTCGCGAGCGCGCTCGAGCTGATGATCCGCGCCTGGCGCGGCGAGCCGATCGCCACCGACGGCGACGGCGGCGAGCCGGTCCGGCTGGCGCCGCTCCCGGTTCAGCAGCCGCACCCGCCGATCTGGGTCGCGGCCTTCGGACCCAGGGCCGTCGAGCAGGCCGGCCGGCTCGGCCTGCCCTACCTGGCCTCGCCGATCGAGCCGCTCGACGTGCTGCTCGAGAACCACGAACGACACCGCAGCGTGTCGAGCGCCGAGCGCGCGGCCCAGGACCTGGCCGTGCCGGTGATGCGCACGGTGTTCGTGAGCCGGGACGACGCGAGCGCGCGCCGCGTGCGCGAGGCGCTCGCCGCACAGGCCGCAACACTCGCCGCCTCGCGCGCGCCCGCGATCCGCCGCGCGGCGGAGGCCGAGGTCGCGAGCTTCGCCCTGGTCGGCAACGCGAGCGAGGTCGAGGACGGCATCGCGCGCTACCGCGAGACGCTCGGCATGACCCACCTGATCGCGCGCGTGCAGGTGCCGGGCGCGGACGCGGCCGAGATCGAGTCGGCTCTGGAGGGGCTGGCGAAGGTGTCCGAGCGGCTCTGAGCTCGCGCTAGGGCGCGTCGAAGTCCCGCTCGCGGTTCGCGCGCAGCGTGCGCCGGTTCGCGGGGTCGAAGAAGCGCGCGTCGAAGTCGGCGGTCGGGCTCATGACCGACATCGGGTCGTCGACGTGCACCGCGCCGAACAGGTGGCCGAGCTCGTGCGCGGCGGTGAGCACGCTCGCCGCGCCGTGCTCCGGACAGAGCGCGACGGCGTGGCGCCCGAGCGGCACGGCCAGCCCGGTGCGCTCGGTGGCGAGATCGAAGTCGCGCACGCGCTCGGCCGGCGCCAGCGCCAGCACCGCGCCGCCGCGCGGCGGCTCGACCGCGCGCGCCGCCGCGAGCAGGGCCTCCAGGTCGTCCGCGCTCGCCGGCGCGGACCAGGGCTCCGCGCGCGCGGCCAGCTCGACCGCGCACTCGCGCTCGAAGATCGCGCTGGTCTCGGCGATCAGCCGGCGCACCGCCTCGGGCCCGAGCCCGCAGCCGTCGAGCACGCGCAGCTCGAGCCTGCGGTTCGCGCGCTTCCCGGCGCGCACGCTGCGATCGAGCCGCGCGGCGAGCTTCTCGTCGTTCAGGGCCAGCGTCTCGAGCACCGCGTCCGCCAGGTCGAAGCGCTCGCTCTTGTGGAGCGTCGAGACCTCCCCCCGCCAGGCCAGGCCGGCGCGCGACCAGAGCTCGAAGGAGGCGGACACGCGGCCGGTCGGAGCGCCGAGCCGGTCGCGCACGAAGCCGACGCGAAACGGTGTCACCAGGAAGCTGCGCCACTGGCTGCCGCCGAACTCGTCGAGCCTGCCGGTCAGGACGTAGTCGGGCGGGCCGCTCGCGGGCCAGGCGCCGGACGCGCGCGGGTCGAACCCGACCGGCGCGACGGACGCGAAGCTGCCGGAGCGCGCCAGCGTCGCGAGCAGGTCCTCGCGCAGCGCGTCGAGCACCGGACCGGCGAAGGCGTCGTCGCCGGTGCGCTCGACGCCCTCGCGCCTGACCTCGAACCAGCCGACCTCGAGCGGGGGGCGCGTGCCGACGCGCGCGCTGGCGGGGCGCGCATCTTCGAGCGCGCCCACGCCGAGCGTCGGGCGCTCGTCGCCCGGAGCCGCGCGCTCGATCGGCCAGGCAAGGTGCGGCTCGATCGGCATCGGCCCGGGATCGCTCGCGCACGCGGCGAGCAGGACGGCCGCGAGCGCGAGGCGGCGCGGCACGCGCTAGTCGCGTCCGTCGGCAGGGCGCGTGAACAAGAGGAACGCCATCGCCGGGCGCTTGGACGACTCGCGCATCGCGAACTGCATGCCGTCGAAGGCCCAGCCCTGCGAGACGCGGTCGTTGATGATGCGCTCCAGCTCGTCCTCGGACACCGACGAGGTCTCGACCACCTTGTAGATCAGCTCAGCCACGGAAGCGCCTCGCGAAGTCCTTGGCGAAGTAGCTGATGATCCGGTCCGCGCCCGCGCGCCGGATCGCGAGCAGGCTCTCGTCGATCACGCGCGGAGCCTCGAGCCAGCCGCGTTCGATCGCGCCCTGCAGCATGCTGTACTCGCCGCTCACCTGGTAGGCGAACAGCGGCAGGTCGAAGCGCTCGCTCGCGCGCGCGATCACGTCCAGGCACGGCATGGCGGGCTTCACCATCACCATGTCCGCGCCCTCCTCGACGTCGGTCGCGATCTCGCGCAGCGCCTCGCGCGCGTTGCCGGGATCCATCTGGTAGCCGCGCCGGTCGCCGCTCTTCGGCGCCGACTCGGCCGCCTCGCGGAACGGCCCGTAGAACGCCGAGGCGTACTTCGCGGCGTAGGACAGGATCGGCGTGTCCGCGAGCCGCGCGTCGTCGAGCGCGCGCCGGATCGCCGCGACGCGCCCGTCCATCATGTCGCTCGGCGCGACCACGTCGGCGCCGGCCTCGGCCGCGACCACGGCGCTCTTCGCGAGCAGCGGCAGGGTCTCGTCGTTCGCGACCTCCCCGTCGCGGTACACGCCGCAGTGTCCGTGGTCGGTGTACTCGCACAGGCAGACGTCCGCGATCACCAGCAGCTCGGGCGTGGCGCGCTTCATGGCGCGGATCGCGCGCGCGATGATGCCCTCCGGGTCGTAGCCGCTCGTGCCGAGCGCGTCCTTGGACGCGGGGATGCCGAACAGGATCGCGCCGCCCAGGCCGAGGTCGGCGATCTTCTTGGCCTCGTCCGCGAGCTGGTCGACCGAGAGCCGCAGCACGCCGGGCATGGCCGCGATCGGCTCGCGCACCGAACGGCCCTCGACCACGAACAGCGCGTCGATCAGGTCGCCCGGCGCGAGCCGCGTCTCGCGCGAGAGCGCGCGCAGCGCCGGCGTGCGGCGCAGGCGCCGCGCCCGTTGTTCAGGAAACGCCATCGCGGTCCTCCTCGAGCTCGCGCTCCAGCGCATCGACGAGCGCGGCGCCGGTCTGGAGCGCGGCCGTGCACGTGCGCGCCGTCCGGCCCGCCAGCGCCGTCTCGAGCGCTGCGGCGGTGGTCGGCCCGATGCACGCGAGCACGGCCCGCTCGCACAAGCCGGCCTGCTCGGCGGGCGAGAGCAGCGCGAACAGATGCTCCACCGTCGAGGGGCTGGTCAAGAGCACGGCGTCGAGGCCGAGCGCGAGCTCGGCGCGGAGCTTGGCGCCCGCGTCGTCGGGCGTGCGCGTGCGGTAGGCCTCGACCGCATCGACGCGCGCGCCGAGCGCCTCGAGCGCCCGCGGCAGCGCCTCGCGCGCGCGCTCCGCGCGCGGCAGGAGCAGGCGCGCACCGCGAAGCTCGCCCGCGGCCGCGAGCGCGGCGGCGAGCTGCTCGGGCGTGCTCTCGCCCGGAGGCACCAGGTCGACGCGCAGACCCGCGTCGCGGGCGGCGCCCGCGGTCGCCTCGCCGATGCACGCCACGCGCGCGCGTCCGAGCGCGCCCGCGCCCGGCGCCGCGAAGCGCACCGCGTTGGCCGACGTGTAGACGAGCCAGTCGTACGACGACGCCTGCGCCAGCGCCGCCGCGAGCCGCTCGGGCCGCGCGCTCGGGGCGAACTCGAGCAGCGGCACCCGCACGGGCTCCGCCGCGCGCCGCCGCAGCTCGAGCGCGAGCTCGGGGCCTTGAGCCTCGGCGCGCGCGACCAGCACGCGGCGCCCGAACAGCGGCAGGCGCTCGAACCAGGCCGCGTGCTCGCGGAACTCCACCACCGGCCCGACCACCACGACCGTGGGCGCCGCGAGCTCGGCCGCGCGCACGCGCGCGGGGAGATCCCGCAGGCGCGCCACGATCACGCGCTGCTGCGGCGTGGAGCCGCGCGCGATCGCCGCGGCCGGGGTCGCCGGATCGCGCCCGCCGGCGATGATGCGCGCGACGATGTCCTCGAGCCAGGCGGTGCCCATCAGCACGACCAGCGTCTCGGCGCTGCGCGCGAGGCCCTCCCAGTCGATGCGGTGATCGTGCTCGTCCTTGCCGCGGTGGCCCGTGACGACCGCGACCGACGACGAGAGACGCCGATCGGTGACGGGGATGCCGGCGTAGGCGGGCACGGCGATCGCGGAGCTGATGCCCGGCACGACCTCGAACGGAATCCCGGCCGCGCGCAGCCGCGACGCCTCCTCGCCGCCGCGCCCGAACACGAACGGATCGCCGCCCTTGAGGCGCACGACGCGCTTGCCGGCGCGCGCCTTCTCGATCAAGAGGTCGGCGATCTTGTCCTGCGCCACGCCCTTGGTGCCGTCACCGCGCTTGCCGACGTCGATCCGTTCGCAAGCCGCCGGCACGAGCAGGAGGATCGCGGGATCGATCAGCGCGTCGTAGAGCAGCACGTCGGCGCGCTCGAGCTCGCGCAGCGCGCGCACGGTGAGCAGGTCGGGGTCGCCCGGCCCGGCGCCGACCAGCAGCACGCGGCCGCTCACACCAGTCCCTCGATCAGCCGGCGCGCGCCGCGCGCGAGCAGCTCGCGCCCGAGCGTGGCGCCGAGCATCTCGGGCGCCGCGATCTCGCCCTCGGCCGTGCCCTCGACGCGCTCGCGCCCGTCGGGCGACATCACCAGCGCCCGCAGGCGCAGGCGCACCCCGTGGATCGAGGCAAACGCGGCGATCGGCGTGTGGCAGTCGCCGCCGAGCTCGAACAGGAAGGCGCGCTCCGCGCGCACCTGCGCCGCGACGTCGCCGTCTTCGAGCTGCGCGACGATCTGCTGGACCTCGTCGTCGTCGATGCGCACCTCGACCGCGAGCGCGCCCTGCCCCGGCGCCGGGACGTAGCGCTCGGGGTCGAGCGGATCGAGGATCCGGTCCTCGAGCCCGAGCCGAACCAGGCCGGCCGAGGCGACGATCACGCCGGCCAGGTCGAGCGACTCGATCTTGGCCAGCCGCGTCGGCACGTTGCCGCGCATCGGCACGGGCTCGAGCTCGGGGCGCAGCGCGCGCAGGAGCGCGATCCGGCGCGCCGAGCCGGTGCCGATGCGCGCGCCCGGCGCGAGGGCCGCGAAGCGCAGGCCCGGCGCGCCCACGAACACGTCGCGCGGGTCCTCGCGCTGCGGCCAGGCGCCGATCGTCAGGCCCTCGGCGAGCTGGACCGGCAGATCCTTGGCCGAGTGCACGGCGAGGTCGATCGCGTTCTGCAGGAGCGCCGTCTCGATCTCCTGCACCCAGACCTGCTTGCCGCCCTGCTCCGAGACCGGGCCTTCCAGCCGGTCGCCGGTGGTCGTGATCTTCACGACCTCGACCTCGTGGCCGCTCGAGCGCAGGAGCCGCGCGATGATCTCCGCCTGCGCGAGCGCGAGCTGGCTGCCGCGGGTGCCGAGCCTGAGCTGCGTCACGGGTCCTCCTCTTCGAGACCGAAGAGCTCCCGAAGCGCCCCGGCATAGTACTGCGCGAACCCGCTCGCGGCCTCGCGGCGGAGCTGCTCCAGCGGCTGGTGCAGGAGCTTGGCGACGATCGCCTGCGCGGTGCGCTCCAGCTCCGACTCGAGCGCCGCCGGGCCGCCCTGCGCGTCCGCGCGCGACACCGATCGGCGTAGCTCGTCGAGCGCGAGCGCCTCGAGCCGCTCGCGCAGCTCGCGGATCGTGGCGGCGTGCGGCAGCACGGCGAGCCAGTGCAGGAAGCGGTCGGCCTCCTCGCGCGCGATCGCGGCGGCCGCGTCGGAGGCGGCTGCGCGCAGCGCGCGCCCGCGCTCGGCGGTCGCCTCCAGGTCGTCCAGGTCGTAGACGTAGACGTTCTCGAGCGCCTGCACGGCCACGTCGACGTTGCGCGGGATGCCCAGGTCGATCAGCAAGAGCGGCTGGCCGCGGCGGTGCGCGAGCGCGCGCTCGAGCTCGGGGCGGCCGATCAGCGGGCGGTCGACCGAGACGGAGCAGATCGCCACGTCCGCGCGCGCGAGCTCCTCGCCCAGCGCCTCGATCGGGCGCGCGGCTCCGCCGTGCCGCCCGGCCAGCTCGACCGCCGCGGCGAGCGTGCGG
>Ga0187892_10002185_pt1 | contig 40852 bp, 36 predicted proteins | sample MA1701073metaG_FD_139345 | JGI IMG/M metagenome (GOLD analysis project Ga0187892, IMG submission 139345) | Bio-ooze microbial communities from a basaltic lava cave in the Kipuka Kanohina Cave System on the Island of Hawaii, USA - MA170107-3 metaG ... | reverse complement strand
TCCACCAGCTTCCGCTGGTGGGATTCAAAGAAGTGGCGGCCCTTTTGTAGGTCGGGCTTGAACAATCCACCAGCTTCCGCTGGTGGGATTCTGAGAAGTGAAAAGATTTGGGTAATGACAAGGATGGCAGTTTGTCCCACCTTTGCGAAGGAGTAGGTGAGGCGTTGTTCGTGGGACAAGATGCCATCTTGTCCCACAACCACTACCCCAACTTCAATCTTCCCGTCTTCGATCTGAACTTCTCGTCACTCAAAATCACGTTATCAATCAATCTGGCTTTGCCGAACCAGGCGGCCACCGAGACGAGCGCGTTCTGGCCGGTCAAGTCGTCAATCGGATCGAGGTGTTCGCTATCCGTGATAGCCAGGTAATCAATCCGCGCGAGCGGTTCTTTTTCGATCTCTTTCCGCACCATCTTCAGGATGCGGGAGGCGTGGCGTTCGCCGTCGCTGAACATCTCTTCGGCCAGATGCAGCGCGCGATGGAGGACGGGAGCGGCGTGGCGCTCTTCAGCAGTCAGGCGCCGGTTGCGGGAGGCGCAGGCCAATCCGTCGGCCTCGCGCGTCGTCGGCATCACCACGGCTTCGACCGGCAGATGGAGGTCGCGGATCATCTTCTTGACGATCACGGTCTGCTGCGCGTCGCGTTGTCCCAGGAAAACGAATTTCGGCTGCACGAGGTTGAAGAGGATGCCGAGCGCAGTCGTCACGCCGCGAAAATGCCCAGGCCGCGAAAGCCCTTCGAGTTTATCGCTCAAACCCTCGACTTCAATGTAGGTGGCGAATCCCTTCGGATACATCTCTTCGGCGCTCGGCGCAAAGATGTAATCCACGTCTATCGGCGCCAGCATGTCCGCATCGCGCGCCAGATCGCGCGGATATTGATCGAACTCTTTCTCCGACCCGAACTGGGTAGGATTGACGAAGATCGAAACGATCACGGCGTCGGCCATTCTCCGCGCCTCGCGCACCATGCTCAGATGGCCTTCGTGCAACGCGCCCATCGTCGGCACGAAACCGATGGGACGTTCTTCAGCCCCCAGCTTGCTCGAAACCACTCGCATGCGCGCGGATTTGGTGATGATTTCCATATACCCTCATTTCCCTGTACTAACACAACCGCTGAAAAAGATTGAAGCGCCAGCCGCTTGACTGGCGCTTCGCCGGATAAACCTTGATTTGATTACCGCGCTCATCCACGAACAACACTCGTTGACAAGCCTGTAAATACACTCCGATTCGATGTCAGAATCTCCCTCGCCCAGTTGTCGCTTTCCAAAACGACTCATCGGAAAACTCGCCTTTGCCTGCTCGAACGACGCGGTTGCAATTATATGCTGACGCGCGGGCTTTGCAATGAATGAACCGCGAGGCTGAGGCTGCAAAATTTGAAGCTCGCGCGAAAGAGATTCGCGCGAAGGCCGGCAAGAAGTAATTTCGGCCAAATGACGCAGGCTTCAGTCCATCGGCGGATGCCAGCCTGCGGCAACCCACACGCGGCGTGAAGGAACTGCATACTCATTGTTGAGACGCAGAGCCACAACGGTCGCCCGGCCCACAGGCGTTTGGCCAATGATCTCTGTTCCATCGGCGCTCCAGGCAAAATGCTCGCGCCAGTTCTGCGTGCGAGGATTGAAGAGAGGCGCTTGTTCACCCGTCTCCGGATCAATGGCGTGGATTTGTATCCCTTTGTAGCCGTTGCACAACGGACAGGCCAGCCAGAGGTTTTCGAGAATCGTCAGTCCACCGGCGGCAAGCGGGATGATGTGTTCGACGTGCAAAGGCATCCCAATGATGGTTTGCAAGACGAGGCAGTATCCGCAGCGGTGGCGAGCTTCTTCCGCCACGCGGCGACGCATCTCAGCCGGGATGTATGCTTGACTCATGATTCGGAAGGGATAGGCGCCAATGCTGGGACAGGCCGTCCGCGCGCAATCAGCAAAGCCACCGCTTTGGCCCGGCGCAGCATCGCGCGGCCATATTCGGCCATCAGCGCCGCGAGTTCGCGCTGCCCCGCTTCATCCAACTCGCCGCGCCCTTGTTCGTCCAGCAGATGATCGAGCAATTCCTGCCGTTCTTCCGCCATCGCGTTATTGGCCAGCCCCTGCAACGCTTCATCGGACAAATGCGCCATCGCCGCCAACTCAGGCGCTACCTCCGCCGGAACGTCATCCAATGTGGGCAGCGTGGTCGCCAATGTGTCCACGATGACGTCTTCCAGCGGTCGTTGGAGAACTTCGGCTGCCTGTCTGGCGCGTTGATAGATCGACTCCGGTATGCTCAATGTCACTGTTTGGACGCTCATCTTTTACCTCATTGCGACGACTATCTCAGGCACGAGTGGCTATCTTACTCTCACGCTTGGCGCCCGGCAACGAGACGCCGATCAATCCAACTTGTCGTTCATCACCTTCGCCGTCTGTTCTTCCCTAAACTTCCGCAGCTTTTCACGCAACTCTGGTCTCGAATTCGCCAGGATCGCCACGGCCAGCAAAGCCGCATTGGTCGCGCCCGCTTTGCCGATGGCCAACGTCCCGACGGGAATTCCGCCTGGCATCTGCACAATCGAAAGCAGTGAATCCATCCCTTTGAGCGCCGCGCTTTCGACCGGCACGCCGAGCACTGGGATCAGAGTCTGGGCTGCGACCATTCCTGGCAGGTGCGCCGCGCCGCCCGCTCCGGCGATGATCACTTCGACGCCGCGGCTTTCGGCGTTGGCGGCGAATTCGGCCATCCGCGCTGGCGTGCGATGAGCCGAGACGATGCGGCATTCGTGCGGCACGTCAAATTGCGTGAGGATTTCGTCGGCGTGACGCATCGTCTCCCAATCGGACTTGCTGCCCATAATCACCGCGACGAGCGGCGCTGGTTGATTGATTGATTCCTGGTTCATGGCCGGATTTTACGACGCCGGATGGGAAATACGGAAGTATCAGTACCGCGAGCGGTAGCGAGCGTGGCTTCCCCAGCCAGCACATTGATGGAGCCGCGCTCGCTACCGCTCGCGGTACTGATTTCAAGACTTCACGCCGTTGAGAACCACGCCGCAAAAATCATCCTGGTTGAAAAGCGCCATCGCCCGCCCCAACTGAGACGCGCTGGTCCAGCCGGGACGAACCACCAACAATGCCGCATCCGTCAGACGTTGCAGCAAAAGTCCATCGCTGCTCTCCTGCAGCGGCGGAGAGTCAAACAGAATGAAGTCGTAATGGCGGTCGAAAACTTGCAGCAATTCTTCCAGCCACGGCTCGGTCAGCAGTTCCGCCGGGTTGATAATCTTCGCGAGCGTTCCCAGCACGTGGAAGCCGATAGGCGCCACCCTGATGACCGCCGCTTCCGGCGGGAGTCTGTCGGCCAGCGTCTCCGCCAACCCGGCCTTGGCGTTGATGCCGAGCAGGCGCAACGCCGCGGGGCGAGTCAGGTCGCTGTCAATGACCAACACGCGCCGGCCCGCGCGGGCCAACGCGCCCGCGAGATTGAGCGTGACACAGGTGCGCCCCTCTCCGCGCTGAACCGAAGCGATCAGCACTCGCCGGCATTTCCTTCTCTCGGCGACCATCATCAGCGAGACGGCCAGGTTGGCGTAATGCGCCGTAGCGCGTGGGTCCAAATCGTGAATGGTCACCAGATGCGGATCGAGCCGCGCTGGGTCGGGTTCGGCCTCGATGACCGGACGGATCAGTCCGGCGCGCGTCTGCGTGGAGACCAACCCCTCGTCGCTCAGACGTTTCAGCCCGCTCGGGGCGATGCGGTCGAGCGATTGATCGGTCGCCTTGGCCTGCTCCGAGGTCAGGGCGCTGATGATTTCGATAAGCTCCGCTCCCTCGGTTAAATCGTCGTTCTCGATTTGCACCACGGCGCCAAAGCAATCTTCGAGCTTCGCCTTGCGCCACTCGCCAGACAGATTATTCATAATCGAGTTGATCGGGAGGCAGGTTTTGGGAAGTAATTTTAGGGAGGTGGAAACGGGGGCAAGTATATTCCGAAAAAGACGGCAGTCAAGCGATCTGTTCGACAAAATTCCTGAAACTCGACTTGTACTATTGTCGTAGTACAATGTGACAAAGCAGGATGTCATAAGTTTTAAAGGATGGAAGACCGGTTTCACATCAACACCGATGATCCGACGCCGATTTACGCGCAGCTCGAGCGGGCGATCCGCTTTGCCATCGCCACCGAGCGGCTGCGCGTCGGCGAACAACTCCCTACCGTCCGGCAGTTGGCCGTGGATTTGAAGATCAACGCCAACACCGTGGCGAGGGTTTACGCCGAGCTTGAACGCGCCGGGATTCTGGAAACGCAGCGCGGCGTGGGGACTTTCGTGCGCGCGCGTCAGGACGGAACGCTGAAGCGCGCGATGAGACAGAGCCGCGAACGGGAATTGCGCGCGTTCGCGGATCGAATTCTGGCCGAAGCTCTCGAGCTAGGCTTTTCGCTCGACGAAGTGGTTGACCACCTCACGAGCAAGCGTCAAAAAGGAGGCTGAAAACTATGCCCGCAATTGTTTTGCCCTCGATTAAGGCTGCGGAATCGTCATCCGCGACAACCCCTTCTCAGTCGAATGCGCCGCGAATGAACGTAGTGGCGGCGTTGATGTTCGTAGCGCCGACGCTTTTGGGCGCCTTGCTCACGGTCTTGACCCTCAATCCTTTCGGCGCGATTCTCGGCGCGCTGCTGGGATTGATCGGAGCCTTGTCGCCGCGAGTCGCCAAGCAGTGGGAACGCGCGGTGGTGCTGCGATTGGGACGCTACATCGGTTTGCGCGGCCCGGGTCTGTTTTGGGTCTGGCCGCTGATTGATTCGGTTTCGACCTATATTGACCAGCGCGTCATCGCCACCGATTTTGCGGCGGAGAGCACGCTGACCGCCGACACTGTCCCGGTCAACGTCGACGCGATCATGTTCTGGATGGTCTACGACGCCGAGAAGGCGGCGCTGGAGGTCCAGAATTACTCGCAGGCGGTGATGCTGGCCGCGCAAACCGCGCTGCGCGACGTGATCGGCAAGACCTCTTTGACGGACATGCTGCGCGGGCGCGAGAAGATAGAGGATGAACTCCAGCACATGATTGACGAGCGCACTACCCCCTGGGGCGTCACAGTGCAATCGGTCGAGATGCGCGAGATCATCATCCCCGACGCGCTGCAGGACGCGATGTCGCGCGAAGCCCAGGCCAAACGCGAAAAACAGGCGCGCATCATCCTGGGCCAGGCCGAGGTCGAGATCGCGCATATGTTCGAGAAGGCGGCGCAGTCCTATCACGACAACCCGACGGCGCTCCACCTGCGCGCGATGAACATGCTCTACGAAGGGTTGAAGGAGAAGGGCGCGATGATGATTGTGCCGAGCACGGCGGTCGAATCAATGGGGATGGGCGGATTGCTGGGCGCGGCGGCGCTGCGGCAAAAGCAATTGGCCAAAGGTGAAGAGGAACAGACGCTGGTTCCGGTTGAATAATCGCGTTACGGATTGAAGAAAGCGGTTGCCGGCGTTTGCGGGCAACCGCTTTTATTCATGCGGAGAGTTCATATGGTTCTTTTCAAGACATTGATCTTCACGATTCTCGTGCCGGGCACAGTCACGATTTACATTCCATACCTGCTGTTATCTTCGGCGGACGCCACTCAGCGTTTGCCGTTGGGCGCTTTTCGATACTTCGGCGTGATCCCGATCCTGATCGGCGCGGCTATCTATTTCTGGTGCGCGTGGGATTTCACGTTCACTGGCCGGGGCACGCCGGCGCCGATTGATCCGCCGAAGGAGCTGGTGGCGAAGGGACTTTACCGCTACGTCAGAAATCCGATGTACGTTGGAGTCCTGACTCTCCTGCTGGGGGAGGCGATTCTATTCGGGTCGCGCGCTTTGTTCATTTACGCGGCGGTGGCGTTCGTCGTCTATTATCTCTTTGTCATCCTCTACGAAGAGCCGGTCTTGAGACGGAAATTCGGCGCCGCGTATCAGCGATATTGCGCCGAGACGCCGCGCTGGCTGCCCCGCTGGAAACAACCGGGCGATCCGATCACGCGCTAACAAGCTGGTGGAAAGATCGGCATATTGAAACTCGCCTCGGTCGTCAGCGTCAGTTTATGCAGGTTGTGTCCTTGATTGAACGCTGAAGCGTTGGCTGTCGCGTTCGGATTGAAATTGATCATTGCGCCGATGATCGCGCCGTCGGTCGAACGCCAGAACTTCATCCAGCCGCTGCGCCCCGACGGGATGATATTCGAGATGCGTGGAACCGTTCGCAAATTCGCGTTCGAGATGACCGTGCGAAGCTGCCGCCGCGACGTGCCTAACTCGAAGCTGAAGGCGTTCTCCATGTCATTGTAAACTATCCCAACGAGCTGCCCGATAGTGCTCAAACCCGTCGCCAGACTTCCGCCAACGCGGTCAATCACCAACAGAGTCGAATTGCCGTCAAGCACACTCGGAATGTTGTCGGCGGCCAGGACGCGTGGCGCAGCGTTGTAGCTGACGCCATCGAAGTTGAGGTCAACCGTCACCGCGTTCTCTGAGCAAACCGGCGGCGCTCCGGCCAACGCGGCGAAGGCCTCGGCGGCAAGGTTCGCCGCGTGCCCTGTGGCCAGCTTCACGTATTCATCGCCGATCAGGTAATTGAAATTGATCGGGCATCCGGTTCTTTCATCCACCGCGACAGCGATCAGGTAACCGGTCACGTCGGGATCCAGGTCCGAAGCCAGGAAGCTCACGGTCTGATTCGGCGTCAGACAGACGTAAGCGTCGGCGACGGACGCGGAATCGTCTTCGGTGAAGAAGAGGTGGACGGCCACGCGGCGGGAGCTATCCGTATTGGTGATGCTGATGCGCGCGTTCTCCCGCGCCAGGCTCGTCGTCGTCGAACTGTAGATCGGGAAGATCAGGATCGAACCCGCCTTTTGATCGCTCACTTCGGAACGCGCGGGATAAGGCGCGCCCGGCCCCACCGGAACGCAGTTGGCGGTCGCGCATTCCCTCTTCTCGATCGCCGCGTTGTTGATGGCGTCGCCGTCCGAATCGTAGTTGAGCTTTGAGTCAATGCACAGAATCGCTCCGGGCGCGACGCCGTCCACGACCTGAGCCTGGAACTTGATCGTGATCGTTTCGTTGATCCTGACCGATCCGTTCCAATCAATCCGCGCAGCGTTCGTGACCGCGCAAGAGCCGCCGGTCGCCGCGCAGGAGCCGGTCAAGGCAATCAACGTCGCGGGCAACTGCGCCGTGAATTCCGATCCGGCGTTGTCGCCTTGCGCCCGCTCTCCGGTGTTGGTGAATTTCACTTCGACGTTGAGGATGTTTCCAGAAGCCGTGCAGGCCGCCGGGTCGGTGATTTTGACCAGCAGGTTCTCGAACTTCGCCCCCACGCCGCAAACGTTCAAGGGCGACGCCGTGTTCCTGGGCGTCGGCGCGGCGGCGATGAAATCGGTCGAGTTCTCGTTGCTGTCGGCGCAACCCAGGCCGATCCTGAGCGCGGCTCGCTCGCTCGAAGGCGACGGCGTCGAATCCAATCCTTCAAAACAATTCGCGCTGCTGCCATAACCCACGAAATCAACTACGCCGGGGCCGATCGGACAGCTTGTGTTGAGCTGAGTCGTGGTGTTGGCCAACGCGACTTTGCCCGTCGCCGCCGCCATCGAAATTGTCCCGACGGCATCCGGCGCCGGCAGCGGCGAACCGTTCGCTCCTCCCGACGCAAGCTGAACCAGGTAGTATTGCCCCGGCGCCAGCGTTCCGCCGAGATCAACTTTCTGCCACGAAGCGCCGGTTGACGAAGCATATTGAACCGACCAGCCCGTCAGTCCGACTGGCGCGTTGCTGCGGTTGTAAATCTCGATGAAGTCGTGGGTGAACGGCGCGCCGCTGTTGCCGCCGCCGCCGAAAATCTGGCTGATGACGACGTTGCCCGGAGGCGGCGCGGCTTGAACCGTGAGGTTGATGTTGGTCGCGCCGCTGCGCGATTGAGCGTCGGTGATACTGATCGCCAGCGTCTTCGCGCCAGGCGTCACGCTCGGCCCGACCTGAGTCTGGAACGAGAAGACATTGTCGCCGGCGTCATCGTCGCCATTCGTTCCATCGTCGAAAAATTGCTGCGTGGCCAATCCGCCAATCGCCGTCAAATCGCCTCTGACCACAATGCCAGTGCTGGTCGGATTCAAGCCGGGCGTGACGGTCACGGTCAACAGAACCACATTGCCTGCCGCAACGGGATTGGGATTGGCCGCGCCCGCGCCAGTCGGATTGGTCGTCGCGCCGCAAACGACAGCGGGCAAAGCGTTGTTGCGCGGATTGACCGCGCCCGCCGTGAAATCCGAAGCGTTGTTGTCCGTTTCCGTGCAACCGTTCGCGGCGCGCACTGCGGCGGTTGTGGCGCTGATCGTCGGCGTGGGACCTGAGCCTTCAAAACAATTCGTCCCGCTGCCGTAACCGGCGATGTCAACGACGCTCGCTCCTGAAGGACAAATCGTGCCGCTCGTGATCAGCGTGTTGTTGTTCGTCAAAACCACTTTGCCTGCGGTCGCAGCCATCGCGATTGTCCCGGTGGCGTCCGGCGTCGGCAACGGCGCGCCGGTCGCTCCGCCCGAAGATTGCTGGATCAGGTAATACTTCCCCGGAGCGAGCATCCCGCTCAGATCAGTCTTCTGCCAACTCGTCCCAGTTGAAGCTGCGTATTGAACCGCCCAGCCCGACAAGCTGATCGTCGTGTTCCCGCGATTGAACAGTTCGATGAAATCGTTTTGGAACGGAGCGCCGCTGTTGCCGCCTCCGCCGTAAACCTGGCTGATGACAATGTCCGGCGAGATTACGCCGCGCGCCGGCGATGGAAAGACAAGCCAATAAACCGAAGCGATGGCAAAACAGATTGAGAGCGGAGCAATCAACGTCGAACGTGAAAAGACAGAGGCGCATTTACCGGGGACGGGGCGGGCAGAGAAGTTACACATAGCAGAGACCTCCAAATGGCTTTCGGAAGGCAGCTCCCTCTTTGGCTAAAGAGTTGCCGGGATTACGAGCCTTGATCAGTGCCCTGATCAATTATCGTGCCGAGTTTTCGGTGATTTTCAGTAATGAGATTTGACGCCGGCGCTGCGTGGTTGTTACAGCGGCACGGAGTCTAGCTTGAAGCTCTTTGCAGGTCAATGTGAGCGGGAGTTTTTTTTCCAGGCGTGCAGATCAGTGGCAACCCGACGGCTTCTGGTGATCGTTCCCATCCGTTGGACCGGTTTCGATCCGAAATTCAAAGTGGAAGATGAACCACGCGAGCCATCAGTCGTTCGCGGAGTCCCTGCCTGTTCACGTGAAATGGGCTGGATTCGATCTTTTGACGCAGTTCTTCAGCTTTGATCTCCTGCTGCCGCAGATATTCTTCGACCTCTTCGCGGTGGTTGAGGTAGTAGCTGATTACTGCGTATATGTCAGCGAGCTTCAGCGTCGGGAAAGCTTCCTGAATCTCTTCCGGCGATTCTCGCTGCTGATAGTGATGGATGATCACATCGAGCGAAACCCGACTGCCGGTGATGCGAATCGCGCCCCCTTCGACGATGGCCAATGGCACAGTTTGTGTTGCTTCCAATGTCGTCATAGCGAAGAAATTCTATTACAGATGCTCAAGGCGCGGCGAACGTCAGAGTAGAGTCTTTGCAAACTCGGCCAATCCTACTTCCCACGGCGGCAATAAAATCTCAGGCTCCTGAATCGTGGTCAGAACTGAATAGCGCGGACGCGGCGCGGGCCGCGGGAAGTCAGCGGTCGCCGCCGGACGGACAATCTTTCCGATGCCGAAAAGCTGATAAAGCTTCTGCGTCATTTCAAACCTGCTCGCGGCACCGCTGCCTGCGAGGTGATAAGTTCCGTAGGCGCCCGCCTCGATCAACTTCGCAATCGCCACGACCAGATGTGGAGCGTAGGTCGGCGAACCGAATTGATCGCACACCACACGTACTTCATCGCGCGTGGCTTGAGCGAGCATCGCCTGCGGAAAGTTCTCTCCCTCGGTGTGGTAGAGCCAGGAGGTGCGGACGATGTAATGGCGGGGATTGTGCGCGGCGACGGCCTGTTCGCCCGCCAGCTTGCTTCTGCCGTAGATCGAAAGCGGATTGGTCTGATCGAATTCGTGGCAGGGGCGATTGCCGAGACCGTCAAAGACGTAATCGGTGGAAACGTGGACGAGCGGGATGCTGCGAGCTTCGGTAGCGACAGCCAGGTTGCGCGGCCCCACAGTGTTGAGTTTGTATGCGCCGGATTGATCGGTCTCTGCCCGGTCAACGTTGGTGTAGGCTGCGGCGTTGATCACGATGTCGGGGTGATGCGCGGCGACGGCCTCGCGGACATCGTCGAACCGCGTGATGTCGAGTTGGGCGTGTGTGAGCGGGACGAGTTCGTGACCGGTCAGAACTGTTTGCAGCGCGCGGCCGAGCTGGCCCGCCGCGCCCGGAATCATGATCTTCATCGGGTATCGACAACCGGGTGGTAGTAGGCGGGATGACGCATGTCCTTGCCGATCGTGCGCAACTCGCGCTGGACGACGTCGAGCTTGTCGTTGTTGATTTCGGCGCGCTCCCGCAGATCAACATACCGATGTCTGATTTCTTCTTTGAGCGCTCTCAATTCACGCTCGACCGCATCCTGCCTGGCGCTGAGAGAACCAACTTCGGTCCTGAGCGCGCCCATCTCGGAAAGAATCTGGCTCTGGCCCGCGAGTAGCGCAGCCAGACCGTTCTCGATACTGCTGAGTCTTTCATCGAGCGATGGCGGAGTTTGCTGGTCGGCTGAATTATTCGACATATCATCTGTCATAGCTGTTTTTTCCTCCGTGATGTCTTCCGCTTCGGCTCAAGCTACATCACGAATATTAAGCCATTTCCCATTACCCGGCAATCCGAGCCGCGCCGGAGGCGATCACGGCCGCTCTTCGAACCACGGCAGCACGTCCATCAATTGCCGCAACGGTTTCGCCACGATGTCTTTCTTCGACAGGATCGGCGCGCCGATTTCTTCGAGCGGCCAGTTGATCTTCAACTCAGGGTCGTTCCACTGCACGCTGATCTCGCTCTGGGGATCGTAAAAATCCGTGCACTTGTATTCGACCTGCGCGACTTCGCTGGTTACGCAGAAGCCGTGGGCGAAGCCGGGCGGGATGTAAATCTGCCGGAAGTTCTCAGCCGAGAGCCACGCGCCGACCCATTGCCCGAAATGCGGCGAGCCGCGGCGGATGTCCACCGCCACGTCGTAAATCTCGCCTTCGATCACACGGATCAACTTGCCTTGTGACCGCCGCAGTTGCGCGTGCAATCCGCGCACGGTTCCCTTAGTCGAACGCGAGTGGTTGTCCTGCACGAAGACGGCGTCAATTCCGCCCCCGACGTACTTTTCCCGATGAAAAGTTTCGAGGAAGAACCCGCGATCGTCGCGGAAGACCTGCGGCTCGATGACGATCACGCCGGGAATATCTGTCGGAATAAACTTCATCGCGCCACGCCTCCCTGCTCCAACATTCTCAACAAATACCTGCCGTAATCGTTCTTCTTCATCGGCTCCGCGATTCGCGCTACGTCATCGGCGGTGATCCAGCCCAGGTGGTAAGCGATTTCTTCCAGACAGGCCACCATCAATCCCTGCCGCTCCTGCAATGTTTGAATGAAGCTCGACGCCTGCTGCAATGATTCGTGCGTGCCGGTGTCGAGCCAGGCGACGCCGCGACCGAGTTTTTCGACGCGCAGCGCGCCCCATTCCAGATAAGTTCGGTTCACGTCGGTGATCTCCAGCTCGCCGCGCGCCGATGGTTTCAGTTCGCGCGCCACGTCCAGCACACGGTTGTCGTAAAAGTACAAGCCAGTCACGGCCCACGTCGAATGCGGTTGCTTCGGCTTCTCTTCCAGGCTAATGGCGCGCCCATCGGCGTCGAATTCGACCACGCCATAACGTTCGGGATCGCGGACTTGATAGGCGAAGACTGTCGCGCCTTCCTGGCGCTCAGCCGCGCGCCGCAAATCATCGGGCAATCCTTGTCCGTGAAAAATGTTGTCGCCGAGAATGAGCGCGACCTCGTCATCCCCCGCGAATTCGCGTCCAATAATGAAGGCCTGAGCCAAGCCGTCCGGGCGGGGTTGCGCCGCGTATTCGATCTGTAAGCCGTACCGCGAGCCATCGCCGAGCAGCCGCTGGAATTGAGATTGATCCTGCGGCGTGGTGATGACGAGGATTTCCCTGATGCCCGCCAGCATCAGCGTCGAGAGCGGATAATAGATCATGGGCTTGTCGTAAATCGGCAGCAGTTGTTTGCTGACCGACATCGTGATCGGGTAAAGCCGCGTGCCGGAACCTCCGGCCAGGATGATGCCTTTCATTCTCTCTCCACGTGGTAACCACGGGGAGCACGGGGAGCACGGGAAAAACATACCTGAAAAATCCCCGTGTCCCCCGTGTCCCCGTGGTTGAATTTCAACCGACTCCAAGCCCCAAACGTTCGCGTTCATACTTGCCCGCCAGCACAGTCTCGCACCACGCGCGATTGTTAAAGTACCAGCGCACGGTCTTCGCCAGCCCAGTTTCAAAATCGTGATTCGGCTGCCAGCCAAGCTCGGCGCGAATCTTCGTCGCGTCAATCGCGTAGCGGCGGTCGTGGCCGGGACGATCGGGCACAAACGTTTTCAACTCGAAATAACTCGTCTTGTCCTGCTGCTTCATCACCGGATTCTCGGCCGCAGGGAAAACCTTTTCGATTTCTTCGCACAACCGGTCAACGATCTGCAAGTTGGTTCGCTCATTGCCGCCGCCGATGTTGTATTTCTCGCCGGGCTTACCGTTCTGCAAAGCCAGCAGAATTCCTGCGCAATGATCTTCGACGTAAAGCCAGTCGCGCACATGGCCGCCGTCGCCGTAAATCGGCAGCGGTTTGCCGTCAATCGCATTGAGCAACATCAGCGGGATCAGCTTTTCGGGAAACTGGTACGGGCCGTAGTTGTTCGAGCAGTTCGTGATGATCGCCGGCAACCCGAACGTTTCATTCCACGCGCGGACAAGGTGATCCGCCGAAGCCTTCGACGCTGCGTAAGGTGAATTGGGCGCATACGGCGTGTTTTCGGAAAACAAGCCCGTCTCGCCCAGCGTCCCGTAAACCTCGTCGGTCGAAACGTGCAGGAAACGGAAAGCGCGACGCGCGTCTTCACTCAATTTCGCCACGTGTTTGCGCGAAGCTTCGAGCAGTGTGAAGGCGCCGGTGATGTTGGTTTCGATGAACGGGCTGGGATCGTCAATCGAACGGTCAACGTGACTTTCAGCCGCGAAATTGACGACCGCTGCTGGTTGATGCTCGTTGAAGACCGAGGTCATCGCGTCTTTGTCCGCGATGTCCGCCTGAACGAAATGAACGCGCGGGTTTTTCAACGCGTCGCCCAGATTCGCCAGGTTCCCCGCGTAAGTGAGTTTATCAATGATGACGAGGCGGGCGCTGGTGTGCGCGATCGCATAATGCGTGAAGTTCGCGCCGATGAATCCGGCGCCGCCAGTGATGATCATCGTCTGCATTTGACCGATTTCTCCTTAAACGTTATGAGGCGAGCGGCGATAAATTACACTCAAGCCGGGGAAATTGTACAGCGTTCATTAATTCCCATCCGCTCCGCCACAAAAATCCGACGGTTTGACCGTCTGGTAGAATGGAATTATTCTGAATCCGGTTACGAAATATACCGGCGTCAATCAACTCTCTTTCGGGCCGAAAGAAATCAAATGGAGTAAAGAAATGAAATATCAAAACCTGAAACTGACCTTTGCCCTGTCGCTGTTTTGCCTGGCCTTGACGCTGTCCGCCGTGGCCTTTGGCCAGGATGATAAATCGAAATCGCCCGCCGCGCCCAAACTCGTGATTGAGCAAACCGAACATGACCTCGGCAAAGTCAAAGAAGGCGAGGAGCCAACCTACACCTTCAAGGTGAAGAACGAAGGCGACGCCGACCTCGTGATCAACAACGTCTCGCCCGCGTGCGGCTGCACCGCCAGCGATTTCAGCAAAACCATCGCGCCGGGACAGGAAGGCAAGATCACTCTCGCGATCAAGACGGCGGGAATGAGCGGCAAAGTGGAGCGGTATGCGGAAGTCATCTCGAATGACAAACAACAGATCGGTCTCAGACTTTGGCTGCACTTGGAAGTAGTGAAGGCGGACAAGAACTAACCACACCACGTAGTAACGAATTAATTCGTTACTACGTGGTTATTTTCTGAGGAAACGCAATGAAGAAAAACTTTACGCTGCTGGCGATCGCCATTCTCTGTGGCGCCGCAATCTCATTCGCCCTGGCGAGTGATGAGAAGAAGACGGTCACAAATGAGGGAGGAACGATGGCTGAAAAATCAGTTCTCGATTTCACGATGAAAAACATTGACGGCAAAGATGCGAAGCTGAGCGACTATCGCGGAAAAGTGTTGCTGCTGGTCAACGTGGCGAGCAAGTGCGGTTACACGCCACAGTACGAAGGCTTGCAAGCGACCTACGCCAAATACCGCGACCAGGGCCTGGTCGTGCTGGGCTTTCCGGCGAACAACTTTGGAGGACAGGAGCCAGGGACGAACGAAGAGATCAAACAATTCTGCCTGATGAAATACAACGTCAGCTTCCCGATGTTCGCCAAAATCTCGGTCAAAGGCGCCGACATCCATCCGCTCTACAAATTCCTCACCAGCAAAGAGACGAATCCCGAATTCGGCGGCGACATCACCTGGAACTTCAACAAGTTTCTGGTTGATCGCACAGGCAAGCTCGTCGCCCGCTTTGAAACCAGAGAGAAGCCCGAAGGCGAAAAGGTGACGCAGGCGATTGAGACGGCGTTGAAATAACGTCCTCAGAACTGGAGGTCTGGAACAAGATCAAACAAAAAGATGCCGGACAGAAAAATAGAGGCTTACCAGTCCGCACTCTTATTTTTCTGTCCGGCATTTTTCTGTTTGGCCTCTTCCTGATTCCCCCAATCACTTGCTTGCCCGATCACAGTGGTTGAGGTAAGGTAGCCGCCAATAACCGTCAAAAATAACCAGAGAACAATCGCGCATGAAATCCATTCGTCTTTTTCCATTCGCGCTGGTCATTGCCGCAATGATCTGCGCCGCCTGCAACCGGTCACAACCCCAGCAACCCGCGAACAATTCAACGCCCGCCGTGGCCGAGCAGGCCACGCCGGAAACTTCGCCGTCGCCGGCGGCTTCGACGCTGCCGCCGCTGCCAGAGAAATTCGCGCCCGTCGAATTCACCGATGTCACAGCCCAGGCCGGGATCAAATTCCGCCACCACAACGGCGCTTACGGCAAAAAATATATTCCTGAAACGACTGGCTCTGGCTGCGCTTTTCTGGATTACGACAACGACGGCTGGCAGGACATTCTGCTGATCAACTCGATGGATTTTGAAGATGCGCCGAAGAAGCGACGGTCGGTGATGGCGCTCTATCACAACGATCAAAACGGCGCGTTCACAGACGTAACGGCGCAAGCGGGGTTGGCCAAGCCGATGTACGGGCTGGGCGTGGCCATCGGCGATTACGACAACGACGGTTGGCAGGATATTTACGTCACCTGCCTTGGCCCGAACCGTCTCCTCAAAAATCTGGGCGACGGCAAATTCGCCGATGTCACGGCCAAGATGGGCGTGGCGGGCGCGCCGACCGATTTCTCGACGAGCGCGGCCTGGTTCGATTATGACAAAGACGGCAAGCTCGACCTGTTCGTCTGCAACTACGTCGAATGGTCAATCGAGAAAGACGTGCATTGCGCGCTCGACGGGACGAACAAGAGTTACTGCACGCCGGAAGCATACAAAGGCCAATCGTCCCGGCTTTATCGCAACCTCGGTGGCAAGTTTGAAGACGTGACTGAGAAAGCGGGCGTGTACGAACCGAAGAGTAAATCGCTGGGCGTGGCGACTTTCGATTACAACCGCGACGGCTGGCTCGACCTGCTCGTCGCCAACGACACCGAACCGAACAAGCTTTACAAAAACAAAGGCAACGGCACATTCACCGATGTGGCCGTCGCCGCCGGCGTGGCGTTCAGCGAAGAGGGTAAGGCGCGCGCGGGAATGGGTGTGGATTTCGCCGATTACGACGCTTCGGGTTATCCGAGCGTCATCATCGGCAACTTCTCGAACGAAATGCTCGGCCTCTATCACAACGAGGGCAAGAGCGGGCTGTTCATTGACGAAGCTCCGTCAACTAACGTGGGCCAGGCGACGATGCTCAGTTTGATGTTCGGTCTGTTTTTCTTCGATTATGATCTGGACGGGCGTCCCGACATCTTTCTCGCCAACGGCCACGTCGCCGACGACATCAGCAAAGTCCAGCCGAAGATCAGCTACGCGATGCAGCCGCAACTCTTCCGCAACGAGGGCAGGAAGAAGTTCACCGAAGTTTCGCGCCGATCGGGCAAGCCTTTTGCTAAAGCGATTGTCGCGCGCGGCGCCGCTTACGGCGATTACGATAACGACGGCGATCTCGACGTGATGGTGACGACCAACAGCGGCCCGGCTTATCTGCTGCGCAACGAAGGCGGCAATCAGAGCCGCTTCGCGCGGTTCAAAACCGTCGGGACGGCGTCGAACCGCGACGGCATCGGCGCGAAGATCACGGTCGTCTTGCCAGACGGCTCAAAGCAATGGCAGATGGTTCATAGCGGATCGAGTTATTGCTCGCAAAGCGAATTGCCGCTGACTTTCGGGTTGAATCGCCACGACAAGATTGATCGAGTCGAGATTGAATGGCCGAACGGCAAGATCGAAAAGCTGGCGAATCTGTCAGCCAATCAGCTTTACGTTCTGAAAGAAAGTAACGGCGTCGCTGAAAGCAAGCCACTGCCGATGGCGACTCCGGCGACCACGCCATCGCTAAGCGCGACGGTAGCGGCGAAGTGACACCAAACTCACCACTATGACCGACCCTTCAAAACACAATGAGCCTTCCGACAAGCTCAAGGAGGCGCAAACAGATGCGCAAGAACTGGGCAAGCTCGGTTACGCCCAAGAACTCTTCCGCACGATGGGCGGGTTCTCGAACTTCGCCATCTCGTTTTCGATCATCTCGATCCTGACCGGAGCGGTGACGCTTTACGGGCACGGTTTGAAGATGGGCGGCCCGGCGGAGATGGCGCTGGGCTGGCCGCTGGTCACGCTCTTCACGCTGGCTGTAGTTTGCAGCATGGCCGAGTTGGCTTCGGCCTTGCCGACTTCGGGCGCGATGTACCACTGGTCGTGCAAGCTCGGCGGCAAAGGTTGGGGCTGGTTCACGGCGTGGTTCAACATCATCGGGCAGATCGCGGCGATTGCGGGCATTGACTACGGCTGCGCGCTGTTCGTCACGCCGCTCGTCGGACTGGAAGCGACAACCGGGAACCTGTTGATGGTATACGCAGTGATCCTGTTGTCGCACGCGCTGATCAATCACTTCGGCATCCGGCTGGTGGCGTGGCTCAACGATTTCAGCGTGACTGTTCACATCGTCGGCGTGATCGTGATCGTCGGCGCGCTGCTGCTGTTCGCGCCGAAGCAGCCCGCGAGCTTCTTCTTTGCGCGCATCACCAGCAACGACTCAGGCTGGCCTTACTGGTGGGCGTTCATCATCGGATTGTTGCAAGCGATGTGGACGTTCACCGGTTATGACGCCTCGGCCAGCGTGTCGGAAGAAACGGTTGACCCGCGACGCCGCGCTCCGTGGGGAATGGTGATGGCCGTTGCCGTTTCGAGCGTCGTCGGCTATCTACTTTTGATCGCGTTGACGCTTGCAATCAAAGACATCCCGGCGGTGTTGAACGCGGACGTGCCAGCGGTGGTCGCAATTCTGGTTGGCGCTTTGGGCGAACGCGCTGGCGCCCTGTTTTCAGCGCTCGCGGCAATGGCGATGTGGTTTTGCGGGTTGTCGGCGGTGACTTGGTCGTCACGCGTAATCTGGGCCTTCGCGCGTGACGAAGGGTTGCCACTGTCCGGGGTGTGGAAGCGCGTCAGCCACAAACATTCCACGCCGGTCTACACGATCTGGCTCTGCGCGGTGGCGGCTTTCCTGGGCGCGGTCTACAGCGGAGCATACGCAGTGATGACCGCGATCAGCACCATCGGGCTGTATATTTCCTACATCATTCCGGTCTTTCTGCATCTGCGCGCCGGCAGGCTTGAACGCGGCCCGTGGCATCTGGGCCGGTACAGCCGGGCGGCGAACGTCGTGGCCGGGTTGTGGGTCGTCTTTCTGAGCGTCATTCTCTGTCTGGCTGACGAACGCACCTGGAAATCCATCCTGGCCGTGACTGTTTTGTTGGGATTGTGGTATTGGTTGCGCGAACGGCGGCGTTTCAAAGGGCCGTCGTGGGCGGCCAATGACGCGGCGCGCTCCAACGCCTTCTCTTCACAGGCCGAACCCATCGTCGCAAAAACAAAAGGAGATTGAACAAAATGACACCCGACAAAGACAAACGCTCATTCGGAATTTACAGAGCATTCGTCCCACTGGCGCTGGTACTCCTGCTCTTCGGCCTTGCCGCCAATCCACCAGCTCAGGATAGGCAGGCTCTGCGCTGGTACAAAGGCAACACGCACACCCACACGATCAACAGCGATGGCGACTCGACGCCAGACGAGGTCGTCCGCTGGTACCGCGAACGCGGCTACAACTTCCTGGTCTTGTCGGATCACAACTACCTGACCGAAGTTGATGGGTTGAACGCCGTCTTAGGCGCAGCGAACAAGTTCATCCTCATCAAAGGCGAAGAAGTGACCGATGAATTCCAGAAGAAACCGATCCACATCAACGGCCTCAATGTCAAAGAAGTAGTCGAGCCGCAGCGCGGCGACAGCGTCACCGCGACGATCCAGAACAACGTCAACGCCATCCGCCGCGTTGAAGGCGTGCCGCACGTCAATCATCCCAATTTCCACTGGGCGATGGGCGCAAACGACCTCAAGTCAGTCAAGAACCTGCGGCTGTTCGAGATTTACAACGGGCATCCGCAGGTCAACAACCTCGGTGGCGGCGGAATGCCCGGACTGGAAGCGATGTGGGACGACATCCTGTCGGCGGGGATGGCGCTTTACGGCATCGCCGTTGACGACGCCCACGTTTTCAAAATTCCCTGGGACAAGACCAAATCCACGCCCGGCCACGGCTGGGTGATGGTGCGCGCCGCGCGGCTGGGAACAAATGAAATTCTTCAATCGCTCGAGCGCGGCGATTTCTACGCTTCGACCGGAGTGACGCTGCAGGATTACCAGGCTGACAACAAAGAGATCAGGATCACCATCGCCGAAACCAGTCAGAGCAAATACACCGTGCAGTTCGTCGGCAGGGGTGGAAAGGTCTTGCAAGAAGTAACGGCCAATCCGGCGACCTATGCGTTCAAAGGCGACGAGTTTTACGTCCGCGCGAAGGTGATTGAATCGAACGGCAAAGCGGCGTGGACGCAGCCGGTGTTTTTGAATAAGCAATAACTGGAGGTCAGGTTTGAGCCAGAGCGAGAGCAAAATAAGAGGGATGCTGACTCTTAGCCGTCTGCGCGAATTGGTTTCGCAGGAGCAGATCGAAACCGTCGTCGTCGCCTTCACCGATCATTACGGCCGACTGACCGGCAAGCGTTACGACGCCGAGATGTTCGTCGAAGACACCGTTGACCACGGCACGCACGGTTGCGATTACCTGCTCACGACCGACATGGAGATGGAGCCAGTGCCGGGTTACCGGTTCGCCAACTGGGAACTCGGCTACGGCGACTTTCACCTCGTCCCCGATTTGAACACGCTGCGCGTAGCAAGCTGGTTGGACAAAACGGCGCTGGTCTTGTGCGACGTGAAGAGCGAGAAGACCCACGACTTCATCTCGATTGCGCCGCGTTCGATCTTGCGAAAACAGATCGAAGCCGCGCGGGTCTCTGGTTTCGAGAGCTTCGCCGCTTCGGAGCTTGAATACTACTTGTTCCAAAACAGCTACCGCGAAGCCGCCGCTGATGGCTGGCGCAATCTGGAACCGGCGGGTTGGTACCTTGAGGATTATCACATCCTGCAAGGCACGCGCACCGAGCCATTCACCGCCGCCGTGCGCTATCACCTCAAGCATTCCGGCGTGCCAGTGGAAAATTCCAAAGGCGAGTGGGGACTGGGCCAGCACGAATTGAACGTGCGTTACGCCGAAGCTTTGGAGATGGGCGACCGCCACGTCGTTTACAAACAGTGCCTGAAAGAAGTGGCTGAAGCGATGGGGTTGAGTGTGACGTTTATGGCCAAGTTCGCCCAAGACCGCGCCGGATCGAGTTGTCACATTCACTTCAGTTTGTGGCGCGATGGGCAAAACGCTTTTCCCGGCGACCAGGAACTCGGCCCGGTGAAATGCTCGAACGTGTTTCGACATTTTCTGGGCGGATGGATCGCGCACGTCCACGACGTGATGCCGTTTTACGCGCCGACCGTCAATTCCTACAAACGCTTCGTTGACTCTTCCTGGGCGCCAACGAGGCTGGCCTGGAGTTACGACAACCGCACCGCCGGCTTCCGCGTGGTCGGTCACGATCAGTCGCTGCGCATCGAATGCCGCATTCCGGGCGCCGATTGCAACCCGTACCTCGCGTTCGCCGCGTCGCTGGCTTCGGGGCTGGATGGGATCAACAACCAGATCGAGCCGCCCGAATGTTTTGTCGGCGACATCTACGCGGCGAAGCATCTGCCGCGCGTGCCCTACACGCTGGCCGAAGCGACGGATAAGTTCGCGGCGAGCGAATTCGCCCGCCGTGCGTTCGGCGAGGACGTGGTCGAGCATTACACGCATTTCTTCCGCACTGAACAGAAAGCTTTCAATCTGGCTGTGACGGATTGGGAGCGGAAACGATACTTCGAGAGGATCTGATGTGCCGCAGGCTGTCTAGCCTGCGGAGGCTTCATCATCGAGCCGCTTGGTTGTAATTGGACGACTCACTAATCGAGCCTCCGCAGGCTAGACAGCCTGCGGTACAAGAAAATCGCTATGAGATTGAAAGACAAAGTTGCGCTTATCACCGGCGCCGGCAGCGGCATTGGCCGCGAATCGTCATTGCTCTTCGCCAAAGAAGGCGCCAGCGTCGTCATCGTTGATGTCAACGACGACGGCGGGAATGAAACGGTCGTGATGGTCAGGTCACAGGGGGGCCGCGCCGTCTACGTCCACGCCGACGTTTCAAAGGCCGAAGACTGCAACCTGATGGTCGCGGTTGCCGAAAAAGAGTTCGGGCGGCTCAACGTGCTCTTCAACAACGCCGGCGTCATGCATCATTCGGACGACAATGCGATGACGACCGAAGAATCCGTCTGGGATTTGACGATGAACGTCAATGCGAAGGGCGTGTTCTTGGGTTGCAAGTACGGCATTCCGGCGCTCAGGCGAGCGGGCGGAGGTTCGATCATCAACACGGCTTCGTTCGTGGCGGTGATGGGCGCGGCCACACCGCAGGTCGCGTACACGGCCAGCAAAGGCGCGGTGCTCGCTCTGACGCGCGAGTTGGCGATCATCCACGCGCGCGAAAACATTCGCGTCAATGCGCTGTGTCCGGGGCCGTTGCGGACTGAGTTGCTGATGAGCTATTTGAACACCGAAGAGAAGAGGCAGCGGCGGCTGGTGCATATTCCGATGGGGCGGTTTGGCGAGGCGAAAGAGATTGCGCAGGCGGCGCTGTTTCTGGCTTCGGATGAATCGTCATACATCACAGGCACGGATTTTTTGGTTGATGGTGGGATCACGGCGGCTTACGTGACGCCAGAATAAAGCAGACTATGAGCAAACGAATCCAACAAACTGTCAGCCCGATTGATGGTTCAATTTATGCCGAACGCGAACTGGCGCCAGGCAAACGAATCGAAGAAACATTGGCCGGAGCCGTATCGGCGCAACAATCTTGGAAACTCGCGCCTGTCGCCGAACGAGCGGCCATGTGTAAACGAATGCTCGACTGGCTGCTCGAACGCGCCGATCAAATCGGCGAAGAGTTGACCTGGCAGATCGGGCGGCCAATCGCCTACAGCCCGAATGAAATCCGCCGCGGCTTTCAGGAGCGCGTGAATTACATGAACAGCATCGCCGAGCGCGAACTGGCCGACGTCGCGCTCGAACCGAAAGAAAACTTCCAACGCTTCATCCGGCGTGAACCACTCGGCGTGGTTTTAGTTCTTGCGCCGTGGAACTATCCCTGGCTGGCTTCGATCAACGCGGTTGTGCCTGCGTTGCTCGCTGGGAACAGCGTGATCCTGAAGATCGCTCAGCAGACGCCGCTCGTCGCCGAACGCTACGCCGAAGCGTTCAAAGCGGCGGGCTTGCCGGACGGCGTCTTCCAGTTCCTGCACATTGACCACGATCAGGTCGCCGATGTCATCCGCGATCCGCGCATCGGCTTCGTGGCGTTGACCGGATCGGTCGCTGGCGGTCACGCCGTGCAGGGCGCCGCGAGCGAACGTTTCATCGCTACGGGCCTGGAACTCGGCGGCAAAGACCCGGCTTACGTGCGACCCGACGCTCCGATGGAGGCGACAGTCGAGAACCTGGTTGACGGCGCGATGTTCAATTCGGGCCAATCGTGCTGCGCCATCGAACGCATCTACGTTCATCGGGATGTTTACGATCAATTCGTCGAAGGCTTTGTCGAATTGACGAAGCAGTACAGGCTCGGCAATCCACTTGATCCGGCGACGACGCTTGGGCCGATGGTTCGCGCCGACGCCGCCGAAAAAGCCCGCGCGCACATCGCCAGCGCTCTGCGGAAAGGCGCGAAGGCGTTAATTGATCCTGCGCTCTTCCCCGCCGCAAAAGAAGGCACGCCGTATCTTGAGCCACAAGTGCTGGTCAATGTTGATCACTCGATGCTGGTGATGACCGAAGAGACCTTCGCGCCCGTCGTGGGCATTATGCCCGTGAAAGACGACGACGAGGCGATCAGGCTGATAAACGACAGCCGGTACGGTTTGACCGCCTCGATTTGGACAGCGGACGTTGACGTCGCAATCCGCATCGGCGATCAGATCGAGACCGGAACCTGGTACATGAACCGCTGCGATTACCTCGACCCGGCGCTGGCTTGGACTGGCGTGAAGGATTCGGGGCGCGGCTGCACGCTGTCGAAGTTGGGCTTTGAGGCTTTCACTCGTCCGAAGTCTTTTCATCTGCGGTTGAGCTTATGAAAATCGGCCTGCTCGAATGCGATCACGTGCTGGAACAGTTCCGCCACATCGCGGGCGATTATCGAGATATGTTCGCCGCGCTGTTCGATCGCCACGCGCCTGACCTCACGCTTCAACTTTTCGACGTTTGCAACGGCGAATTCCCTGCTTCGACGGACGCTTGCGAGGCTTACCTGGCCACCGGTTCGCGCTTTTCGGCTTACGAAGACGTTGACTGGATTCACTCGCTGAAAGATTTCGTGCGGCAGTTGCGCGACGCTGATAAACCGTTCGCCGGCATCTGCTTCGGTCATCAGATTCTGGCCGAAGCTCTGGGCGGCAAAGTGGTCAAAGCTGGACAGGGCTGGGGCGTCGGAGTTCATAACACCGAAATCGGGCGCCACGACGCCTGGATGAAGCCTGAGCGGCGGGAGTGCGCGCTGCAATATATGCATCAGGATCAAGTGGTTCGTCTGCCGGAGAGCGGCGTCGCGCTGGGCAGCAGCGATCATTGCCCGGTGGCGATGTTCCGCGTGGGCGAGAGGATGCTGGGCATTCAGGCTCACCCCGAATTCACGGCGGCTTACAGCGAGGCGTTGATCCTGAACCGCGTCGAACGGATCGGCGAAGCGAAGGCTTGCGCGGCGCTTTCCAGCCTCCGCCAGGCGATGGACGAGGCGGTCGTCGCAAAATGGATCGCGGAGTTCCTGACTCAATCGAAATGATGAACATGCGATTTACCAACAAGATTGCCATCGTCACCGGAGGCGGCGGAGAGATCGGTCGCGCCACCGCGCGGCGATTGGCGCGCGAAGGCGCAACGGTCGTCGTCGTGGATTGCGACAAAGATCAGGCAGAAAAAGTCGCGGCTGAAATCATCAGTGGCGGCGCCCAGGCTTGGTCCTGTCAGACTGACGTTGCGCGGCGCGATCAGGTCGAGGCGATGTCCAACGCCGTTTTTGACCGTCACGGCAAGATTGACGTTCTCTGCAACATCGCAGGTATCGCTCCGCCCGCGCCGCTGCTCGAAACGACCGACGAAACCTGGAACAAAACAATTGACGTCAACCTGAAAGGCGTCTTCCTCTGCACGCAGGTCGTGGCGCGTCTGATGGTCAAAACCGGCGGCGGGGCGATTGTGAATATGGCCTCGACCAACGGGCTGGTCGGCGAGGTCGGGCTGGCCGCTTACAACTCGTCGAAGTTCGGGGTGGTGGGATTGACGATGACTGCGGCAATCGAGCTTGCGCCTTACAACATCCGCGTCAACGCCGCCGCGCCGGGAATGATCCGCACGAAACTTTCACAAGCCGTGCTCGATGCCGACCCGGAGTTGGCGCGAGCGTATTTGCAAGACAAGATTCCGATGGCTCGTTTCGGTGAGCCTGACGAAGTGGCTGCGGTGGTGGTGTTTCTGGCTTCGGATGACGCGAGTTACGTCACGGGCCACACGCTGGTCGTTGATGGCGGGCAACTCACATTTTGAACCGGCGGGCGTGGGAACCATCGCGCTGCTGGGGTGATTTAGATCGGATTTCAATTGCGTTTGTGGGACAAGATGGCATCTTGTCCCACGATTAAGGGCGGATCGCTTCGGTCAATCCGTATACGAAACCGGAAACCGATCTAGAAGTTTCAGACAGTCAGGGTGAAGGCGAAGAGGGACCGGCGCGGAATTGCGCCGCTTTGTCGGGTTTGCCCCAGGCTTCATAGAGTTTGACCAACCGCTGGCGCGCTTCCACTATAGTCGGCGACTTTTCGCCACGAACCGACTGGAAGCCAGTGTAACTCTCGTTTAGAAAACGCTCCGCCTCATCGTAGCGTTTAAGCAACGTCAAACATTCGCCCAGGATGCCTGCTGCGTTGAACAAGTCACTAGCCCTTCTGTTTGGAGAGGCCTGAAACTTTTCCATCGCTTCGCGCAGGTAAGGGGCGGCGCGGGCGGGCCGGCCGGCGCTGATCAGCACCTTGCTCAATGCGCCCAGTGAGATGATAGTCCATGGATCATCCGGCGCATTCTTCTGCCTGCGGATTTCCAGCGCGCGCCTGGCCTCAGCTTCCGCTCTGGCGTAATCCTTCTGCAGGCAGTGAATGGAAGCCAGGTAGTAGAGAAAATCAGCGATCTGCGGATAGCTCTCGCCCAGATACTGACTGAACAGCTTGTCCGCCTCGTTCATTCGTTTTTCAGCTTCCTGGTAATTACCTCTGCTGTAATCAATTGTTCCCAGACCATAGAGCGCTTCACCGGCTTCGTGTTTGACGGACAGCCGGCGCAACCGCTCAAGGTACTCATGGTAAGCGGCCTGCGCCCGCTCCAGTTCGCCTTTCCATCTGTAGAGATTGCCCAGGCGGCAAAAGGTGTAAGCCACCCAGTAATGATCTTCGGTTCCCAGCATCTTACGGAAAGCTTCCTGCCCTTCGAGGATCAGTGGCTCGGCTTCGGAGAATTTTCCCGTGCGAGCAAGACTTTCACCCAGATCGAGGAGCATCCAGGGGAAAACCTGACTCTGCGGCTCGCTCAAGCGCATCAAGTCCACCGACTGCCGCCTCATGATTACTGCGGCTGCAAGGTCTCCGTTATGTCCCACGATAGTCGCCAGCGCGGACAGGCTCTGAATGGCGCGCGGATGACGTTCACCGTAAAGCTGGCGAAACAACTCCAGCGCGGCGCGGGTGTGAGGTTCGGCGGAAGCCAATTCACCGCGGTTCCGCCAGATTTGTCCCAGCGTGTAGTGCAGTTCAGCTCTGATTTCCGGCTCTTCCTTGAGTTCCATCTCAATCCGTTTTTCAGCATCCCTGATCGCATCAACCAGTTTGACATCGGGGCCTTTGCCATGTCCCGGAGTGGCATAGATCGGGCTGGCGTAGGAAAGAGTGGAGCGCAGGAATTCATTGATGCGGCGCGCCTTGTCGCGCTCCCGCTGCGCTACCGTGGCTTGCTCTTTTGCCATTCGCTCCTGCGTCCGCGCGACTCGCGCCTGCCACACCGCCACGACCGTCGCAATCACCAGTAACAACGCCACCAACGAAGCGACCGCAACAGGCGCTTTGTTCCGCCTGATGAACTTCGCGCTGCGATAAGCGAACGTATCTCTGCTTGCGCTCACCGGCAATCCGGCGAGGTATCGGCGAATGTCTTCAGCGAATTCAGCAGCCGAAGCGTAGCGGCGCACAGGCTCTTTGCTCAGCGCCTTGAGCGTGATGTTGTCCAGGTCGCTCGCCAATTTGTCGCGCCGGCCGTCGGTCTCAGGCGACGCGCCGGCCCGGCTCGCCCGCCCCGGTGGATGCGGCTCGTGCTCGCAGATGATCCGCGTGACCTCGTGCAGCGGCAGGCTCGCCAGATCGTAAGGCCGCCGCCCGGTGAGCAACTCGTAAAGAATCACGCCGAGGCTGTAGACATCGCTGGCAGTGGTCACCACTCCGCTACTTACTTGTTCAGGGCTGGCGTAATCCAGCGTCATCACGCGCTGTCCCGTCTCGGTCAATCCCGTAATTTCATCTCCGGAATCGAGCAGCTTGGCGATGCCGAAATCCAATAGTTTTGGCAGCTTCGACGCGCCCTCCACCGTGACCAGAATGTTGGCCGGTTTGAGGTCGCGGTGGATAACCAGGTTCTGATGCGCGTATTGCACGGCGGCGCAGACTTCGCGGAAGAGTTCGAGCCGTTCAACGAGGCCGGGATTGCGGCTCTCGCAGTAACGATCGAGCCGTTCGCCTTCGACGTATTCGAGCGCGAACCAGGGCCGCCCATCCGCCGTTTCGCCGCCGTCGAGCAGCCGCGCGATGCGAGGATGATTGAGACTGGCCAGAATCCGCCGCTCCCGCGCGAAACGGCGCAAGACCTCATCGGTGTCCATCCCGCGCTTGATGACCTTGATGGCCACGCGCTGATCGAATCGTCCATCGGCGCGTTCAGCCAGCCAGACCTCGCCCATCCCGCCGCGCCCGATCTCGCGCAGCAAACGGTATTGCCCGATGCGCTCGCCCGTTCGCGGCGGAGCGTTCGATTCGGACTCGATGACCGGCGCCGAGGCGACGATGTATTCAGGAGCTTCGGCGTCGGCCCACAACAACGCCTCGATTTCAGCGCGAAGCTCGAAGTCGCCGGCGCAAGCCTCATCCAGAAAACCCGCCCGCGCCTCAGGCTCAAGCTCCAAGGCGGCATGAAATAGTTCCTCAATTCGTTGCAACCCTCCGGCCTTCATCTCGACTCCTCCCCGTCCAACGCCTGCCCGGTCAGCGCGCGGTGTAACCAGGCGCGGGCGAACCTCCAATCGCGGTAGGCGGTTGCGCGATTCACTTCGAGCAAATTCGCCGCCTCCTCGACGCTGAAACCACCGAAACAACACAACTCGACCAGGCGGGCTGTGCGTTCATAACGCTCGCCTGACTCTTCCAAAATGGTCAACGCTTCATCGAAAGCCAGCAGAGTCTCCGCTGGAGCCGTCGTCAGATTCTCGAATTGATCGCCGGTCAGTTGATCGAGCGACAGGAACCCGCCGCGATATTTTCGCGCCCACTCTATCACCAGCCATCTCATGGCTTTTGCGGCGACTTTGAAAAAGTGTTGGCGATCCTGCCAATCCACCCGCGCCGCTCCGATCAGCTTGAGATAGGCCATGTTCACAAGCTCCGTCGGTTGAAGCAGGTCGCGGCCCTGCCTGTTTAATTGCCTCTCAGCCAGTTGATGCAGTTGTTTGTGAACCTTGCCAATCAAGCGGTCATAAGAAGCCCGGTCGCCGCGCCTCCACGCGCGCAGAAGCTCCGTGACCTCGTGCGTTTCGGATTGTTGGTCGAATACGTCTTCGCGTATGTCTTGAGGATCAGACATGCCTTTCTCCCTTGTGGCTGCAAGTTGAGTGGAATGGCTGGAAGCGCCGGGCCATCTCGCCTGACGTTAAACACCCAGCCTCATAAAAAAATTTCTTGACGCGATGCGACAAAAAGCCTCGATCCCGCGATATATAAAGTGAAAGGAGAGAATCGAACGCCTGAGCCAAGCGGCTCATCGTCCGCCGTAGTCTGATCACATACGCATAGCTGAACAGCGGCGGCAGTATGCCAGCGTCATTCAGCCAAGACAAGGTGGAGATGGCTTCGTCACAGGCGCAAGAGTTGTCATCTCCTTGCCGGGAGCGCGGGCGAGACGCTCTCGCTCCCGGAAATAAAATCTCAATCGTCAGTTTTTGACGCGGCTTTTCCAAAGCGCAAAGGCTGCTAAACATGCGTTGGCCGGATAGTTTCATTTGGTCCGCGCTGGCTTTTTTGTTAGGTACCGGAAGCCCCGGCATAAATAGAAATATCAATCTACGAATAGGAGGGCAAGCAATGAACCGAATCCTCGTAGTATTTACGCTTGTAATTGGCATTTCGTTAATCGGCTCAGCTCAAAATACGAGCAATAAAGCAGGGAGTAAGAAAAAGCAGAGCGCCGCTTCAGCGCAAGACAAATCCAAGCTTGCCCAAGGAGCCGCTCGGCCGGAATGGACATCATCACTTGAGGCATTCCTGCGGGACTTGAGTAGTTGGCAGGGCCCGAAACCTGGCGCAACGGTCAGCATGCTCAATGACGGGCAGGTTGTTTCCAACAAATGGGAGATTATGAAGAAGTATCGAGTCCAGTCGGTCACTTGGGAAGCAACCGTCAAGGGGCTAACTCGGGGAAAGCTTCTGCTGTCAGATGAAGGTGGCGAGGGCAAAGAGATGGACAAAATTGACGCTGTGTTCCCAGAGAACGAATTCGCCGTGGCTGTTCACATCTACGCTGATCCTAAAGCGCTGTCGCAATGGCGCGCTGTTCCGGCTGGTGCGCGTGTTGCGATTACGGCTCAGGTAGCCGGCGTCGGATTTATGGGTCCGCTCGCAGGCAGGTTGATACATATCGTGACTTTACGTGATGCGGTCCCTGCGAAGGTTCTGCAGTAACGCAAGTTCGCGGCATAACGGTAGCGTTAGGCGTGTTTTCAGGGTGCAAAAACTACCATCTTCTTCACATCTTGTGGAAGAAAGGGATTATTTCCTTATTGTCTAGAGGGAGATCGTCATGCTCAAGCGATACTGGTATCCTGTATGGTGGGTAATTTCGTGGCAGAAGCACTGTAGTGTAGGAAGAAAGGTTAGTGCAATACCGTTACTTCTACTGTTTTTGATACCGGTTGTTGGGGTTGTTGGAACGGTTATAGTGTTGTTGCTCCGAAGCGCTTCAATCATTGAAACTCAGAGATCTGATCCAATAGGAGGAGAGTCCTTTCTCATATTGCTGTGGGGTACGATCCAATTCACCTGGCCGTTCCTTCTCGTTATCGCGCCTCCGAAGGTTCATCGAGATGGAATACGCTGTTGTTCAGGATGCGGTCAGGTTGATGATACGCTACGAGTCGTTTCCTATACCGTCGGATTTGCATTGTTTGGTTTAATCCCGCTTTATGGCGCTTACAAACGGACTTTTTGTTCCCTTTGTAGAGGGCTTACCTACCGCATTGTGATTATTTGCCAGAATTTGTTTGCAATAATCACCTTTCCAGTGGGAACAGTAATGGGACTAATCTGGCTCGTGAGGAATAACACAAGTAAGACTATAATTGAAGAAGAGCACATATCACACGAAGCAACACCATTATTGGCTACAAAATTAAAGGCTAGAGACCCCAATGATGTAATTTGTGGCAACTGTGGATTTGAGCAGTGGTCAGGGTACACCCAATGTCAGAAATGTGGGATGACATTCTCCTAAATCAGAACAACAAAAATTGGTACAACCTACCGCGGCCCAATGGCAACGGCCAGGTGACGGTGACCGATTGGACGCAGGTCGGACGCTTTGTGGCGGGACTGGAGACAGTCGCCGCGGGCAGCGAATACCAGCGGGCCGATTGCGCGCCGCGCGATGCGAAGGGCGACGGGCGTTTGACTGCGAGCGATTACACGCAGGCCGGTCGTTATGCCGCCGGACTTGATCCGGCCGTGGCCGCCGGTGGACCGACCGGGCCGCCGGCCGCCGCACTGGCTGCGGCAGTTGGCGCTGAACTACGCCAATCGCCAGCGAACGATCACGGCGAAGAGGCGAGATGGTTACGCGCGATTGATGAAGACTCGGGAGGCGGTACGCGTTCTTTCGCCTTCGAACTGGAGGCGCGCGGCGGCGAAAATGCTGTCAGCTTCAGCCTCAGCTTCGATCCGCGCCAGTGGCGGTTCATTTCGGCCACGAGGGGAGCTGACGCTGGCGAAGCGTCAATCATCATCAACGACGACGAAGGCGCCGCCGGCCGCTTAGGCGTAGTCGTCGCGCTGCCGGCGGGACAGGCGCTCATTGCCGGCGCGCGCCGGATCGTGACCATCAACTTCGACCTGCTCTTCGACCATCGAGACAACCGTCGGCTGCGCGCCGGTTCAATCGGATTCAGCGATTACCCGACGCTGCGCGAAGTGGCGGATGTCGAGGCCAACGCGCTGCCGGCGATCTTCGCCATTGGCAGGCAATCATCGAATGGGAGGCGACTGTGAAAACGGACAACCGAAAATCAACGCTGCTCGCGCTCGGCCTGCTTTGGGTGCTCGCCCTCTGCGCCGGTCAGTTGGCGACTACCGCCGCGGCTCAAACCCGCGCCGTCCGCCTGACCGACGCGGTGGCGACGCCGGGCGCCGACGCGAGCATCTCGATTGAATTAACGGCGCGGGGCGACGAGAACGCCGTCGGCTTCAGCCTCACTTTCAACCCGGCGATCCTCGGCAATCCGCGCGCGGTGTTGGGCAGCGGCGCGACCGGCGCGTCGCTCAACGCCAACGCCGCGCAAACGGCGCAAGGACGCTTCGGCGTCGTGTTGGCGCTGCCGGCGGGGCAGGCCTTCGCCGCCGGGACACGCCAGTTGGTGATCGTGACCTTCACGGTCGCCAGCGCCGCCGCCCGGGGGATGACGCCGATCAATTTCGGTGACCAACCGGTGACGCGCGAGGTCGCCGGAGTAAATGGTTCTGTTCTGCCAACGGAGTTCCCCGCCGGCAAGGTGACCATTGCAGGCGCGCTCGCCAGCGTCTCCGCCGCCAGTTTCACGGGAGCGACTCTCGCTCCCGAATCCATCGTCTCGGCTTTCGGGACGTTGCTGGCGACGGCGACTCAGATCGCGTCGTCGTTGCCGCTGCCGACGACGCTCGCCGGCACAACGGTCAAAGTGAAAGACAGCGCGGGCAGAGAACTCTCGGCCCAGTTGTTCTTCGTTTCGGCGGGCCAGATCAACTTTCTGATGCCCGCCGGTTTGGCCAGCGGCGCGGCCACTGTCACGGTGACGAGCGGCGACGGCGCGGTCTCCACCGGCGCGACTGTCTTGGCCACCGTCGCGCCGGGTCTGTTCACAGCCAACGCCACCGGGCAGGGCGTGGCGTCGGGGGTGGCGTTGCGCGTCCGCGGCGAGACGCAGACCTTCGAGCCGATCGCGCAATTCGATTCGGCGCAGAACCGCTTCGTGACTCTGCCGATTGATCTGGGACCGGAAAGCGACCAGGTGTACTTGATCCTTTTCGGCACGGGGTTTCGCAATCGCACGGCGCTGGCGGCTGTCAGTTTGACGGTCGGCGGGGCGGCCATCCCTGCGCTGTACGCCGGAGAAGCGCCTGGGCTGTTCGGACTCGATCAGATCAATGCGGGACCCTTGCCGCGCTCTCTGGCCGGGCGCGGTGAAGTCAATCTCGTTTTGACAGTTGACGGAAGGGCGGCAAACACCCCCATAGTCAGCGTCAAATGAAGCAACACCCGGCCATCACTCAACCTGCAATTCGGCGGGTGGGGGCTGACCGGCAATTACCAACAGGCGAGCAAGATCGCTCGCTCGCTTCAGTTGAATTAAACCCGCGCAACGACCCAGCCGCGTAGCGGCGTTTGATCTTAGCCGTGTCCTTCAGGGCACGGGGAGCCAGAGCATTGATGATCCCAGCCGCGTAGCGGCATTTGATCTTAGCCGTGTCCTTCAGGGCACGGGGAGCCAGAGCATTGATGATCCCAGTCGCGTAGCGACGGTTGACTCATCAAACGAAGAAACTCAACCGTCGCTACGCGACTGGGGCGCCTTCCCGCGCCGCGTACCGTGCCCTAAAGGACACGGCTAAGATCAACCGCCACTACGTGGCAGGGAGGGCTAAGTAGCAAGAAACCCGCAAGCCAAGGAGGCCAACCATGCTGTCGTTCAACTCGTCCCGTAAATTTCAACCTGCCCGCATCGGCGTGATGATCGGATTCGCGCTGCTGTTGATGGTCGCCGCCGCGATGAAAGAGCCTCGCCGCAGCCAGGCTGCGAGCCGCCAGCCTCAGGGCTTGACTTTTGAGGACCGCGTCGCGGCGCAGCGCGCGATTGAAGAGGTCTACTGGCGCCATCGCCTCTGGCCAAAAGACAACCCGCAACCGAAACCGGCGCTTGAGGCAGTGATGCCGGAATCGGCCATCCGCGCGAAGGTCGAAGGTTATCTGCGCCAGTCGAATGCATTAGCACATTACTGGCAGCGCCCCATCACCGGTGAACAGTTGCAGGCGGAGATGGAGCGGATGGCGCGACAAACGAAACAGCCGGAGGCGCTGCGCGAGTTGTGGGCGGCGCTCGGCGATGATCCACTGCTGATCGCGGAATGCCTGGCGCGGCCCGCACTGACCGAGCGATTGAGCCGCGAGTGGTACACGTCGGATGAGCGTTTTCACGGCGCATTGAAACAGCAGGCGGGATTGGTATTGGATCAATTGAGAACCGGCGGGCGGCCACAACCCACGAGCGGCAAGTACCGCGAGGTGGAATGGCGCTCGGCTGAATCCGAGTTCGCCCGGCTCAGCCCGGGACTGGAAATCAACGGTGTGCTGCGCCTGGATGCGGCGCATTGGCAGGAGCAGGCGCGCAGGCTGACCGAAATATTCGGTTCCGCCGGAACGACAACGGAACTGCCAGTTGGGCGCTGGAGCAGTTTGCAGGAAGACGAGAAGAAGTTTTACGCGGCGGTCGTTTTGGAAAAGGGCGCGAAGCGGCTGAAAGTAGCCAATATCGTGTGGGAGAAAGCGCCATTCGATCAGTGGTGGGACGAAGCACAGCCTGGGTTGAGCTTGGATGTACAGGCAACCGCGTTCGTATTTCGGCTGCCGCAAAGTGCCGCTGTGCCTGAGCAATGTGAGGGTGAAGCGTGGACGGCCACCAACATCTCCGGCGCTCCCGCTACGCGAAACGGACATGCAGCGGTCTGGACTGGCAGCGAAATGATTGTCTGGGGCGGCCTGGATGGTACAAGCTTCTTCAACTCCGGGGGCCGCTACAATCCGGCGCTGGACACTTGGACGCCGACCACCACCACCAGTGCGCCCAGCGAACGCGCCGGTCCAGCCGGAATCTGGACGGGTACTGAAATGATCGTCTGGGGCGGCAATTCGAGTAATAACGTCACGTTCAGTACCGGCGGGCGCTACAATCCGGCGACCAATTCCTGGCAGCCCACCTCTAGCACAGGCGCTCCCAGTTCCCGCGCTTTAGGTCACACCGCAGTTTGGACGGGCAGTGAAATGATCATCTGGGGCGGCGCGAGCCTTTCCCCGTTGACCTCCCTCACCACGGGCGGGCGCTACAATCCGGCATCAAACTCCTGGATTCCCACAACCACCACGAACGTCCCGGGAACACGTATCTTCCATACCGCCGTATGGACGGGCGTCGAGATGATCATCTGGGGCGGCCTTACCGCGACCGGCGGGCGGTATGATCCAGTGAGCAATTCGTGGACGGCAACCAGCCTGATTGATGCGCCGGTAAGCCGTTTTTCTCATAGCGCGGTCTGGACGGGCAACCTGATGATCATTTGGGGCGGCTCGCCAGACCTAAACTCCGGCGGCCAATACAACCCGGCCACGAACTCCTGGACTGCGACCAGCGCCACGAACTCCCCGGCGCCGCGGAGAAACCACACAGCGGTCTGGACCGGCAATGAAATGATCGTGTGGGGCGGTGAGGTAGGCACATCACCCAACAATACTCCATTCAACTCCGGCGGACGGTACAACCCGGCCGCTAACACCTGGACGGCGACCAGTACCACCAATGCTCCCAGCGCGCGCTATTCGCAGATCGCAGTGTGGGCAGGCAATCAAATGATCGTCTGGGGCGGGTTAGCGGGCGGCGCCCCCCTCACCAGACTCAACACCGGCGGGCGTTACATTCTCGCGGGAGCGTTGACCATCTCCCCGACCAATCAGTCTTTCCCGGCCGGCGGAGGCAATGGCAATGTGAGCGTGTCCGCCTCCGGCAGTTGCCGCTGGACAGCCACCAGCAATGCCACCTGGATTACGATCACGTCCGGCAGCAGCGGTAGTGGCAACGGCACAGTCAGCTTTTCCGTCGCCGCCAACAATACGACCAGCCTGCGCACCGGCACAATCACCATCACCGGTCAAACCTTCACCGTCACCCAGGCGGCGGGAACCGCCTGCCAGACAGTCAGCAGCGTCAATCCAACCAGCGGGTTGATAGGTAGCGCTGTCACCATCGCCGGCGCGAATTTCACTGGCGTGACAGCGGTCAAGTTCGCCAATAACGTCTCCGCCGCTTTCACCGTCAACAGCGACACTCAGATCACCACGACCGTACCCAGCAGCGCCGTCACCGGCCCGATCACCATCAGCAAGACCGGCTGCACCGACGTGCAAACCGCCAGCTTCACGGTCTGCCCCATGATCACACTGACCCCAGCCTCGCTGCCCGCAGGCACGGTCGGCGTAGCCTACAATCAAACGGTCACAGCTTCGCCTTCCGGCAGCTACACTTACGCCGTCACCGCCGGATCGTTGCCTGCCGGCCTGACGCTCAATTCGGCGACCGGCGCAATCACCGGCGCGTCGACGACGACGGGATCTTCAACCTTCACGATCACAGCCACAGGCGCCGCCAATTGCACAGGCAACCAAGCCTATACGATCAACATTCAATCCGCCTGCCCGACCGTCGCTGGCATCAACCCAACGAGCGGCCTGATCGGCAGCCAGGTGACGATCACCGGCGCGAACTTCACCGACGTGACGGCGGTCAAATTCAGCAACAACGTCACGGCTTCGTTTAATGTAAACAGCGCCACGCAGATCACGGCCACCGTCCCGGCAGGCGCAGTCACTGGCCCGATCACCATCAGCAAGGCCGGTTGCCCCGACGTTCAGACCGGCGTCTTCACGGCGCTCAATCCCCAGCCGGAGTTGACCGCGATCTCGCCGTCGTCAATGCTCGCGGGCGCCCAGGCCTTCACGCTCACGCTCACGGGCCGGGGCTTCATCATCGGCTCCGTCGTGCGTTGGAATGGCAGCCCTCGCTCGACGACCTTCGTCGGCGACACGCAACTGAGAGCCGCGATTACGGCTGACGATGTTGCAGCCGCTGGCACAGCCAGCGTGACCGTCTTCAATCTTACGCCCGGCGGCGGCGAGTCCTCCGCGCAGAGCTTCACCATCCAACCCAACCCGCGAATCGTGCGCATCGCCCCGGCGGGCGGCGCGCCCGGCAGCCCGGTCAACGTCCCCATCGAGCTTGTCTCGCAGGGCGACGAAAATGCGCTCAGCTTCAGCCTAACATTCGATCCGGCGGTCTTGAGCGCGCCGCAAGCCGCAGTGGGCGCAGACGCCGCAGGCGCGACGCTTAACACCAATGCCGGCCAGGCGGCGCAGGGCCGGTTCGGCGCCATTCTCGCTCTTCCCACCGGACAGAGATTCAGCGCAGGCGCGCGCCGGATCGTCAACGTCACCTTCACGATCGCCAACACCCAAGCCACCTCGACCAACATCGGCTTCGGCGATCAACCGATTCAGCGCGAGGTCTCGGACGTCAACGCCGGCCGGCTGCCGGCCAACTACACACCAGGCCCGGTGATCATCACATCAGGTTACGAAGCCGATGTCGCGCCGCGACCCAATGGTGACGAGACGGTGACGGTCATTGATTGGGTGCAACTGGGCCGCTTCGTCGCCGGCTTGGACACTGCCGCCAACGGCAGCGAATTCCAACGCGCCGATTGCGCGCCGCGCGACGTGAAGGGTGATAGACGATTGACCGCTTCGGACTGGACGCAGGCCGGGCGTTACGCCGCCGGCATAGACCCGGTCGTGGCTGCCGGCGGGCCAACCAGTCCGATTCCGCCAACGGCCCTGGCCCCGATGATCGCCGCGCGCGCGGTCAAACCGGATGAGCCTCGTCTGCTGCGCGTTGGCGCCGGCGACCATTTGTTCGGCGTGACGCGCACAGTCGTGGTCGAGCTTGACGCGCAGGGCGACGAGAACGCGCTCGGCTTCAGCCTGCGCTTCAATCCGTCCGAATGGCGCTTCGTTTCGGCGGAGGCCGGACGCGACGCGCGCGAAGCCGTCATTCACTTCAACGCCAATGAAGCCGCGCGCGGACGCATCGGCCTCGTTCTGGCTTTGCCCGCCAGCGGCAGGTTCAGCGCAGGCGCGCGCCAGCTTGTGGCTTTGAAATTCGCCCCGGTCTCCGGAGCCGGAGCGAAGCCACTGGCGATTGGATTCGCCGACGAACCGGTCGCGCGTGAAGTTGTCAGCGGCGAAGCTGTCGCGTTGCCTGCCCGCTATGAAATCAAATCAACTTCTCCGAACGCCGGCGCGTTGGCGAATGTCTCGGCGGCGAGCTTGCTCGCGGGGGAGTTGGCTGCCGGGCAGATCGTCGCGGCTTTCGGCGAAAATTTGGCGACGAGCACTCAGACCGCAGCTTCCTTGCCACTGCCATTGGAGCTGGCGGGCGTCCGCGTGCTCGTCACCGACAGCCGGGGCATCGAAAGATGGGCGCCGCTCTTCTTCGTCTCGCCGGCGCAGATCAATTACCTGCTTCCCGAAGAGCTGGTGGAAGGCGTCGCGACCGTGAAAATCACCAATGCTGAAGGCGTGGTCTCACTCGGAGTCATCGAGATAGCGGCTCCGGCGCCCAGCCTGTTTACGGCCAACGCTGATGGGCAGGGCGTGGCGGCGGCGGTGGCGTTGCGAATCAGGAGCGACGGGACGCAGAGCTTCGAGCCGGTGACGCAGTTCGACTCCGCGCAGGGACGGTTTGTGGCCTCGCCGATTGATCTCGGACAGGAAGGCGAGGTCTTTCTGCTCTTGTTCGGCACGGGCCTGCGCGGGCGCAGCGCAAAAGAAGTGACGGCGCGCATCGGCGGGGCGAAGGCGGAGGTCTTATTCGCCGGGCCGCAAGGCGAGTTGGCCGGGTTGGATCAAATCAACATCCGCTTGCCACGCTCTCTGGCCGGGCGCGGCGAAGTTGATGTCGTCTTGACTGTTGTGGTAAAGACAGCAAACACAGTCAGTATTTCGATCGAATAGGAGAATTCAGCATGAACATGAACATGAACATGAAATTGAAGCAGTTGTTCTTTCTCGCCATCGTTCTGCCAGCTTTGACGATCCTGGTCAGCGCGCAGGGGAAAGTGAAGATAGATCCCGAGCAGCGTTATCTGCTGCTCTCCACAGTGAAGACCTCGACGATGCAAAAGGAGTTGGACGAAGCGGCGGCCCAGGGCTTTCGCATCATCGCCAGCTCATCCAGTTGCGGTCAATCGGAGATGGTGCTTTTCCTGGAACGCGTGGCGGAACCGCCCAACACTTTTCAGTACCGCCTGCTGGCGACGACCAAAACCAGCACGATGCAGAAAGAGTTGAACGGCGCCGCAAGCGAAGGTTTCCGGCTCCTGCCGCGCACCACCATGGCCAAAGAGGGAATGCTCTCGAACGAGATCGTGCTGGTGCTGGAACGAGCGCCCAGAAGCGTCAAACGTTACGAATACAAGCTCCTGGCCACCTCCCTGACCTCCACGTTGCAAAAGGAAGTATCGGCGGCGGAGGGTAGCGGCTTCACCTTGATCGGCTTGGTCAGCCGGGGCGAGAACATGGTGATTATGGAAAAAGAAACGGCTGCCAATCAATAGCCAACAACCTGGTTGTCCGTGCGCTGCGGCGTTTTCTCCTTCACGCTAAGGTTGTATGATTGAGGCCGCACGCAAGAAGTCATCAACCTGCATAAACGAAATACACGGCTTGCGCTAGTCGCCACGGAAGCGGCTAGCCGCATCGTCAAGCGGCGTTTGCAATCCCGGCTGGCGGCCGGAAAGTTTTTGCCCTTTCCGGCCGCCAGCCGGGATTGCGAACGCCGGAATTCCACCTCGGGAGAAACGAACGATGAAGCAGATAACCAGAAGAGAATTTGCCAAAACCACCGTCGCCGCGAGCGCCGGAACCGCGCTGAGCCGAATGCGCATCCTCGGCGCGAACGATCGCATCAACCTCGGCATCATCGGCAGCGGCGACCGAGGGATGCAGATCTGGCCCATCTTTCTCAAACAGCCGGATGTCAACCCGGTCGCAGCCTGCGATGTTTACGAGCCGTACCTGGCCAGAGCCGCGAAGGGCGCGGTCAAGCCTCACAAAGATTTCCGCCGCCTGCTCGAAATCAAGGAGATTGACGCGGTGATCGTCGCCACGCCCGATCATTGGCACGCGCTGCCGACGATCATGGCCTGCCAGGCAGGCAAAGATGTCTATTGCGAAAAGCCGCTCTCGCTCACGGTCGCCGAAGGCCGCAAGATGCTCGAAGCCGCGCGCAAACACAACCGCGTCGTCCAAACCGGCAGCCAGCAACGCTCCGGCCCGCATTATCAAAAAGCCGTCAAGCTGATTCAGCAGGGCGGGATCGGCGCGGTTCACAAAATCACCGCCGGTTTCACCCGCAATGCGATGCCCGGCTTCAAGCACGAAGAGATTCTGACCAAAGAATTGCCCAAAGAACTCGATTGGGAGATGTGGCTGGGGCCGGCGCCGCATGTGCCCTACGATCCGTTCCGCTGCCATTACCACTTCCGCTGGTTCTGGGATTATTCGGGCGGGCAGATGACTAACTGGGGCGCGCACAACCTGGACATCGCGCGCTGGGCGTTGAACGCTCGCGCGCCGTTGGCGGTCTCGGCCTTCGGCGGACGTTACGAGATCAAAGACGGCGGCGAAACACCCGACATTCAGGAAGTGCTTTACAACTTCGATGGCTGTGTCGTCTCGTGGTCAGGCCGCGAGGTCAACCGCACCCGCGACGAATACCTGGTCTTCCACGGCACGAAAGGCACGCTCAACATCATGCGCAACGGCTTCATGATCGCGCCCGAAACCTGGCGCAAGAAAGAGAAGCCGGAGATCGAGCCGATGCAGATGAAAGGCAACGGCAATGAAGCGCAGACGCTGCACATCCGCAATTTCCTCGATTGCCTCAAGAGCCGCCAGCGCCCGATCGCCGATGTCGAAGAAGGCCACCTGACAGCCACAATGTGTCACCTGGGAAATATCGCTACACGGCTGGGGCGTTCGCTGAAGTGGGACGCCGCGAAAGAAGAGTTCGTCGGCGACAAGGAGGCGAACCAGATGCTGTCGCGTCCTTATCGCAAACCGTGGAAGCTGGAGTAGTTTGATTCCGATGTTTGGAGTTCCGCCTTCAGGCGGGCCGTTACAGCCCCGATCCGTGACGGCCCGCCTGAAGGCGGAACTCCAAACACGCCAAACACGCCGATCTAAATTTTGATTATCTGCGCCTGCTTCTGCGCCTTCAGCGCCAGTTCCGTCGCCAGAAAACAATGCGTCTGCGACATTGCGGTCTCTGTCCGATTGACCACATCGTTGACGAGTTGTTCGCCGTAAGGCAGCGGGACTTTATTGCAATCGAGATATTGCACGCCTTTCTGATCGACCAGAAACAGATGACTGCCTCCAGCTCTTCCGGCGATGTCAACGTTCTTGCGGATTTCGATGTAGCCTTCCGCGCCCAGAATCGTCAACCGCCCGTCACCCCACGTGGGCAAACCATCCGGCGTGAACCAGTCAATGCGAATGTAACCCACCCCTCCATCGCCGCGCAGCATCGCGTCACCGAAATCTTCGAGTCCCGGATGCTGCGGATGGCGCAGATTTCCGACCTGCGAAGCGACGACCTCGGCCTTCGTTGATCCGGTGAAGAAGAGGAACTGGTCGAACTGATGGGAGGCGATGTCGCAGATGATGCCGCCGTAACGCTCGCGTTCGAAGAACCATTTCGGGCGCGAAGGCAGATTGGCGCGGTGCGGCCCCAGCCCGATGGTCTGAATGACTTTGCCGATAGCGCCGGCTTTGACCAGCTCTCCGGCTTTGATGGTCGCCGGATTCTCCAACCGCTCGCTGTACATAATCGAGTAGATGCGATGCGTCTGCTCCTGTGCGCGGCGAACCCCGGCAAGTTGTTCGAGCGTGGTAATGCCCGGCTTGTCTACCATGAAATCCTTGCCGTGACGCATTACCGCGATGCCGAGCGGCGCGCGCTCGTTTGGGATAGAGGCGCTCACGACCAGTTGAATAGAGCGGTCTTCGAGAATCTCTTTTTCACTGCGCGCGAGCTTCGCCTGCGGAAACTGTTTCGAGAATTCCGCCGCCAGATCAGACTCCTTCGCATAAAAAGAGATCAGTTCGCCGCCGCCGCGCAACACAGCCCGGGTCTGTCCATAAATGTGCCCGTGGTTCAGCCCAATGACAGAAAATCGGATTCGTGGTTTTTCTTGTCTCTTCATCTCTACGCCGGAAATATTGCATATGTGTCAGGTCTCACGACATCGTGGACTAAAAAGTCTCACGACATCGTGGACTCCTTAATTGGCAAAAGGTCTCACGACATCGTGGACTGTTTTGGTGAAAGCCCTATCAATATTGGGG
>Ga0187892_10002184_pt1 | contig 40858 bp, 41 predicted proteins | sample MA1701073metaG_FD_139345 | JGI IMG/M metagenome (GOLD analysis project Ga0187892, IMG submission 139345) | Bio-ooze microbial communities from a basaltic lava cave in the Kipuka Kanohina Cave System on the Island of Hawaii, USA - MA170107-3 metaG ... | reverse complement strand
GGACCTTGGTTAACCTGGACAGCAGAACCGGCAACCTGATCTCGGGCCTGGCCAATCTTGTCCAGTATCCCAAGGAAATCGCACGATCCGCCGGCCGGATCCCGCCTAACTTGGACAGCAGTGAGATCGGATGAACCAGCTGACGGCCCGCCTAGCGTGGGGGCCTAGGTTCGAGCGAGCCCTGGATTCGCGTGGGCCTCGAGCGTCCCCTCCGGCCGCGGGCTCCCGTGGGCACCCGCAGGGGTTCCTTGCCCTGTGTGGAAGGGGAGGTCGGGAGGTCGTGACGATTCAGTGCGGATGACGCGGCGCCGCGAGCGAACCCGCTTCGGCCACGACGTGGTGTACGGGCAGGTGAAACTTCCGGTGCACACGACGTGGGAGGTCAAGCCTCAGCCAGCGCGAGACGCCCGGCGGCAACGTACAGACGACAATTGCGTGGTACCCGGGGTGCTCGCGCATTTCGTCAACGATCGCCAGGAGCGGGTGCGGCGCGCCGACGGCCGTGCGAATGACTTTTGCTCCCGCGGCTTCCAGCAGCGTCCTCGCCGCTTCCGCGCGCTGCTCGGCTACGTCCACCGTTTCGCCCTCCCAGCTGAAGGTCGCGCCGGGCGCCGCGGGCACCAGCACCGCGAACTCAGCGGCGACGTCCTCGGCCAAGAGCGCTTTCACCTTGCCCTGGAGTTCGGGGCTGGTTGCCGTCTGATGAGCGACGATCAGGTAGCGTGACATCGTTCTACCCTCCTGAAGAGTCTCGATGGGAGACGGTCGCTAAGCTCCTCCGGCGGCGCCTGACGGTGACCAGGTGATGAGGCGATGATCATTGTGGCTCCGCCTTTGGGCTCACCTTTAGATTCGCGAATAGATTCGAGAATAGATGTCGCTCGAATTAACCCCAGCGTTGCACACTTAAGCGGCGCATGAAGCCCGGGCGAGGGCATGGGAATGGCCATCACGGTAGCGACTTCGGTTCGTGGCGGTGCCGAGCGCACCGGCTGGATCTCATGGAGCATGCGATCCAGACCCAGGTTCCCGACACCATTCTCACTATCGCCCGGCGTTCCACTCTGCCTTGGACGGCCTCTTCGTTATGCAACCAGAGGGTTAAGTCTCGAATGGAGCCACCACCGGGCGCGAATGTTTCGAGCGAATGCCGCTTCTCATGGGAAGCTAAGGGATGTTCCACAAAGCGCGGGCGGCCATGGCCGTGCCCACGAGGGCAGTGCCATAGCACAGGGTGGCGATGAGCTCGGTCAAATGCTTCAGCTGAAGGCCATCATAGAGCGTATAACGAAAGCGATGGGCCCAATGAAAGAGGGGCAGGGCGATGAGGACGAAGACGTAGAGCCGCGCGAGGGGATGCCTGAGGAGCCCATGCACGGATGGGTAGCCGGGCGCCTCGAGCCACCCCAGGGGAATGGCCACGCCAGTCAGGAAGAGATGGACGGGAAACAGGAGGGCGGCGACCGTCCCCCCGGCGCTGAACAAGAGCCACAGAAACGGCGTGATCGATCGCTTCATCCTATCCCCGCAGCAGGATAAAAGCGACGACCCCGGAGAGAACGAGCCACGCCGAGTAGTTCATGCCGACGACGACCCAGTCCGGCAGCCGTTTGCCCCGCAGCCGCACTACCATCGCCGTGGGCGCCAGGTTGAACCATGTAATGGAGTGGAAGAGAATGAAGAGGAACGCCACGGTGTTGAGGATGACGAACAGTGGGGTTCCCAGGCGGGCGAGGAATCGGGCATAGGCCTCCGGACCTTCGGCCAGGGCCCGGAGCTGCCACAACGAGACCCCCGCAAAGAGGGCCACGAAGACGCTGGTAAGCTCCCGCAGCACGAAGCCAGCGTAGGCCCGGTTCTGCAGCCACCACCAGACCGAGACCCGGCGACGGTACCACCGCGGGTGGTACGGCGTGTAGTGGGACTCGGCGCTCATCCCCTTCCCCAGGGGAGCAAGGTCTTGAGCCAGTGGATCGCGCCAGTCAGCTTGAGCTGCTGAATCGCCCCCGCCGGGTCCACGTTCTTGGGACACACCTTCGTGCACTCTCCTACGAAGGTGCACTGCCAAATCCCGTCGTGCTCGGAGAGGATCTCCAGCCGTTCTCGGCCCCCCTCGTCCCGGGAGTCCATGTTGTAGCGTTGGGCCAGGGCGATGGCGGCGGGGCCGATGAAGCTCGGCTCGAGTCCATAGATGGGGCACGCCGAGTAGCAGAGCATGCAGTTGATGCACATGCTGAACTGCTTGTACCTATCGAGCTCGTCGGGAGTCTGGCGGTACTCGCCCTCCGCGAGAGGCCGCTCGTCCTCTCGGATGATCCAGGGCTTCACCTTCTTCAGCTTTCGCATGAAGTCGGTGATCTCCACCACCAGGTCGCGCACGACGGGAAAATAGTTCAGCGGCTCCACCCGGATGGGGCCCGGCAGGGAGTCCGACAGGAAGGCCGCGCAGGTGAGCTTCGGTGATCCGTTCACCATCATCCCGCAGCTGCCGCAGACGCCCATCCGGCAGGACCAGCGGAAGGAGAGGGTCCCGTCCAGCCTGTCCTTGATGTAGTTGAGAGCATCCAGGACCACCCAGTCCTTCCTAAAGGGAACCTCATAGGTCTGCATAGTCGGTGCGGACTCCCGCTCCGGCCGATAGCGCGTCACCGTGAGGGCGACAGTCGGCGGCATTCCCCTACCTCCCGTACACGCGTTGGGCCGGCGGCCAGCGAGTGATCGTCGCCGGGAGGTGTTCGATCCGGGGAGGGCCATCGGCCGCCCGGTAGGCCACGGAGTGCCGCAGGAACTCCTTGTCGTCTCGGTCCGGGTAATCGGTGCGTTGGTGCGAGCCACGCGACTCCCGGCGTTTCAGGGCGGACTGCACGATGGCTTCGGCCACATCGAGCATGTACGAGAGCTCCAGAGCTGCGGTCAGCTCCGTGTTGAAGGTATAGCTGTGGTCGTCGAGCGACAGGTTGCCGGATCGCTCCTGCAAGCTTTGCAGCTTCTCCGCCGCCTTCTCGAGGATGGCGCCGGCTCGATAGATGCCCGCGCTCTCCTCCATGGTTTCGTGCATCTCAGCCCGCAGCGTGGCAATCCTTTCCGTGCCGCCGAGCTTGCGCAGGAACTTCTCCTCGAGCCGCCTCTGCTCGTCCGTGGCCTGGGCGAGCAGCGATGGGCTCGGCTCCTCCTGGGAGGTGGCGAAGGCTGCGGCAGCCTTTCCAGCCCGCGCTCCGAAGACCAGGCATTCGGTGAGCGAGTTCGAGCCGAGCCGGTTCGCCCCGTTGATGCTCACGCACGCGGCCTCGCCCGCGGCATAGAGCCCCGGCAGGGGAGTGGCCCCGTGGATATCGGTGTGGATGCCCCCCATCATGTAGTGGACGACCGGCCGGACGGGGATCATCTCTCGAACTGGATCGATGCCCACGTACTTGTGGCACAGCTCCCGGACGAAGGGAAGCTTCCGGTCGATCACCTCCTCTCCGAGGTGGCGGATGTCCAGGTGGACGTAGTGGCCGTAGGGTCCTTCGAGGGTGCGACCCTTCTCCTGCTCCTTGACAAAGCATTGGGAGAGCCGGTCGCGGGGACCCAGCTCCATGGTGCGCAACACTGGCGTGGGCTCGGGCTTACCCAGATCGTAATCCTGGAGGTACCGGTAGCCATCCTTGTTCAGGAGCCACCCGCCTTCGGCCCGCGCCGCCTCGGTGATCAGGATCCCCGTGAAGGGAAGGCCGGTGGGATGGTACTGGACGAACTCCATGTCTTTGAGCGGCGCGCCAGCGCGATAGGCGAGGGCCATGCCGTCGCCGTTCTTGATGTTGGCGTTGGTGGTGAAGGGGAAGACCTTGCCGCAGCCTCCCGTGCAAAGGATGACGGCCTTCGCGGTGATGGCCTGAACTTTTCCGGTGGCGAGTTCGATGGCCACGACCCCCTGGCAGCGCCCCTCGTCCACCAGGAGCCGGGTGACGAAGCTCTCGTCGTATCTCTGGATCGCGTCGTCATACTTCAGGGTGGTCTGGAACAGGGTATGAAGCATGTGGAAGCCAGTCTTGTCCGCAGCGAACCAGGTGCGCTGGGCCGTCATGCCTCCGAAAGGACGCACGGCGACGTGGCCGTCCGTCTCCCGGCTCCACGGGCAGCCCCAATGCTCCAGCCGCAGCATCTCCTCAGGGGCCTCGCGGACGAAGGCCTCGACCGCGTCCTGGTCGCAGAGCCAGTCGCCCCCGGAGATGGTGTCGTACGCGTGCTGGTCCAGGGTGTCGCCGGCCTTGATGACGGCGGCCGCTCCCCCCTCGGCCGAGACCGTATGGCTGCGCATGGGATACACCTTGGAGATCACGGCGATGCGCAGCTTCGGATGCGTCTCGGCGACCGCGATGGCGGCGCGCAAGCCGGCGCCGCCGCCGCCCACCACGAGCACGTCGCAAGCGGAGAGATCCATACGCCTCCCTTGGAAGGCCGGCTGCGCCTCCGCCGCCTCGGCCTCAGGCGGACACTACGCCGTCCGCCCCCGCGCCGTCAAGGCTCGCGCGGGGGTTGCGCTGCGTGAGGTCGTCCTTGGTACGCGAGAGACGATCTGGCCTACGGTCATAACCGCCGTTTACTGCGCCGCTACTTCGTGGGGGTCGAGGTGCTGCATGCCGAGCAGGATGTTGGCGGCGGCGGTGCGGCCCGACGCGGACCTTCACACGCTGCTCAGCCGGTGAAGAGCCCGCCGTTGGGCGACAGCCATTGGCCGGTGACGAAGCTGGCGTCGTCGGAGGCCAGGAACAGTGCCGCCGTCGCCACCTCCCGGGGGTCGGCGAAGCGGCCGAGCGGGGTCTGGGCGCGCGCCATGACCTTGAGCATGTCGGGCAGTGGCTGGGTCATCGGCGTGTCGATCCAGCCGGGACAGATGGCGTTCACGCGGATCCCACGCGAGGCGACCTCGCGGGCCACCGAGCGGGTGAAGCCGAGGATGCCGGCCTTGGCCGCGCCGTAATGCGAGGCCACTTCGATCCCCATCAGACCCGCCACGCTCGAGATGTTCACGATGGCGCCGCGGTTGTGACGGCTCATGATTCTGAGGGCCTCGCGCGTGCAGTAGAACGTCCCGTTGAGGTGCACGGCCAGCATCCGCTGCCACGCCTGATCGCTCATGTTCTGGGTGATGTCCCAGTGGGTGTTCATCTCGCCGCGGAGTCGCTCGGCCAGCCGCGCCTCGCCCTTGGCGCGGATGGCGGCGCGGTCGGTGTCGCCCGCCTCGCCGATGCCGGCGTTGTTGACGAGGATGTCGAGCGTCCCGAACTCACGCGCGGCCTCCGCGAACATGCTCCGCACCTGCTCGGGGTCGGCCACGTCGGCTGTGATGGCACAGGCGCGGCCGCTGCCGATCTCGGCCGCCGTCTTCTCGGCCGCGTCCTTCTTGATGTCGTTGACGACCACCCGAGCGCCCTCCTCCACGAAGAGCAGGGCAATGGCGCGGCCGATGCCGGAGCCCCCGCCGGTGACGAGCGCGATCCGTCCCTCGAGCTTCATGGCGACTCCCCTCCCACGCCGGCCGATTTGGCGTCGGCGGCGTCCTCGCGGAAATGCGGCATGACGTCCTCAGCGAAGCGGTGCATCATCTCGAGCGTCTGCTCGTGGCGGCCGCCGTTCATCCCCGAGCAGGCGATGCCCGTCTTCGGCTCGTCAGAGACGATCCGCCGCGTGTCGCGCCTCGATTGCCGGCGACCCGCAGATGATGGAGCCTCCTCCTCTGGTCCTGAACTGCACAATCACCGCCTGGCCGCTGTCCGTCCTCGTCTTGGGGGAGCAGGGCGCCATGCTCGCCTGCGGCCAGTTCGTGGACGCCGCGGCGTGAAGGCCTCGAAGCCGCGCCCCACAAAGGTCAGGCCGCGCTGACTGGCGGCCGGACGGTCTCCGCGACGAGCTGGAGGATCCCCAGCATCCGGGCGAGCTGGTCACGGCGGAAGTCGATCTGCATTGGTGGTCCCTTCGTCGCTCGATCCTGAGCACGTGTCCTCCGGGATCAGAACCCGCGCTCGAGTGCCATCGGAGCCCGGCTTCCCTGACGCCGCCGTCAAGGGATCACGCGGAAGAGCCGGGCGTCTCGCTCCGGAAAGACGTCAATGCCAGCTTCCCGCCAGGCCCATAGCCCGCCCCGATACCAGTACACACGGCGGTAGCCGAGGTGGATCGCGCGCAAGGCCGCATTGTAGGAGTTCCAGCACTTGGCGCCGGCGCAGTAGAAGACCATGGGATACTCGAAGTCCCCACCCGTCAAACGGTCCAGGAGTTCCGTCAAGCTGAACTGGATCTCGTCCCGGAAGTCTCCCCCGAGCTCGGCGCCGTACAGGAGAGCCGCCCCCGGTAGCGTAAAGGGGGGGCCCTGGGGCCCGGAGACGTCAAAGACGAGGAGCCGCTGCCGGGGATCTCGCCAGTATTCGTACAGAATGTCGTCCAGCTCGGCGGTGGAGATCACGTACCCTCCCGGGATCGACGTGGGCGTCGGACCCGACAGGCCGTGGTTGTTCAGCAGGCTCTGGGGACGCACCCCGAAGTCCCTCCGTTCTTCTTCGACGACATGAGCGGGGATCACCAGGCGCGGTTTCGGGCTCGCGGAGGGTGGGAGCGCCACGGCTGCTATGACCAGGCTGACCGGATAGCCCCAGCGCTTGAGCTTGTCGATTACCACGGAGACGGCCCCCCCGCGCTCCGGCCGGCGGAAGCCCCCCGAACACCTCCGCGAAATCAGCGCTGATCGGACCCGCGAGGCCAAGCCCCACCACGCGGATCGGGGTCATAGAATCCGTAAGGACCTGGGGCCTCGACAGCTTGAAGCTGACCTCGCTCGCCCGAGCGGCCAGCTCGATCTCGGTCTCCGCGACGGTGAGCTGGTGCAGGATCGTGAACAGGAGCAGAAGGCCGAGCAGGGCACCGATGAAGAACGTCGGCCCGAGGGTCGATCCGCGACGGCTCCGGTTGTGGAGCGTCCGAAGTCGGATCAGCCGCTCGATCTCGGCCAGCTCCGTCTCGTTGACGTGACCCCCGTGGGCGACGGCATCGACGGTGACCTTGGCCAGGCGTTCCCGCAGCAACGGCCCGACCGGGTCAGTGGCGCCTGGAGGGCGGAAAGGCCACATCACGCCAGGTCAGCGCGATGCCGTGTGGAAGAACAGGAAGTCGGTATGTCCGGCCCCGCGGTTCTTCTGCTTGACGGTGAGCTTGAACTCGTAGAGGCCGGCCCTGGGAAGCGCGCGCAGGGGAATTCGCACCGGAAAGGCGTGCTCCGCGGGATAGTAGCGGAGGCCCAGCGGCGCCTGGCGATGGACCTCGTTCCCGGTTTCCACGTCGGTCACGCTCACGAACACCTCGTCGAGCTCCGTGGCGGGGACGAGCCCGACCGTGTAGCCCGGGCCCGCGTCGAGCCAGGGTGATCGCCCCACCGACAGCGGGAGGTAGACATCTCGAGCTCGACCGTTGATCGTCACCGGCGTGAAGGCGACCACTCCGATGTCGTCCCGCGCGATGCCGCTGCCGCGCATCACGCTGGTCGGCCAGTGGAACCCCATCTCCAGGGATGGGCGAATCGTATCCATTCGATAGTAGACCCGTGGCTTCTGTCCCTGGGCCCGAATGAAGACCTCGGTGGCCTCGCCCAGGCTCCCGGACGCCGGGAGCGGGGGCCATTCGAGCACGAGCGTGCTCAGCCGCTCGGGGTCGAACTCGGCGAGCCGGCGGGTGAACGAAACGATCCGCACCGCCGAGCCCGCGGCGAGAGGCTGTTCGTAGAGCCCTTCACATCGATCCGGCTTCGATTCGGGTCGCAGTCGGTACCGGAGGTGCGGCGGGCCGGTCGCCAGCTTCGAGAGGTGCGGATGGCAGTAATCAGGCCGCGGGGTCGCCTCGGTGACGCCGGTGGTGGACCACGCCGTCACCAGCAGGACGCCCACCCACCGCCCGTGTCTCGTGGGTCGCATCCGGTGATCGGGCCCGAGTCCTTGTCGCGTACGCGTCTCCTGGGTGACGGGAGAGTAGCATAGCCGGCCCGCGGCTCGGCCACTGGCCATGGGGTAGCCTGTGCGGCGCCGTCTCCGCCGCCTGCGAAGCCGGCCCGCCCAAGCCGCGCCTGCTCGAAATGTCTAGCCCGCCGAGGTCATTCAACCGGAGGGCGGCTAGCGATGGGTCAGGTAGGATGGTGCGGTGAGCCCCACGATCTTTCGGGCGGGAGGCTACCGGTTCTACTTCTTCTCGCGGGAAGAGCCAAGGATGCACGTCCATGTTCACCACGAGGCCGGCGAGGCGAAGATCTGGCTGGAGCCGGCGATTGTCGTCGCGCAGAACTACGGGCTGAGCCCGGCGCGGCTTGCGGTCGCGCTCAGGCTGGTGCAGGAGCACGAGGATGAGATCCGCGCAGCGTGGCAAACGCACTTTAGAAGCTGAAGTAACCAACGTCTCCCAGCACGGTCTCTGGCTCCTTCTCGGAGACCGCGAGCTTTTCCTGCCGTTTGAGAAGTTCCCGTGGTTCCGCGACGCGCCGATAGCAAAGTTGCTGCGTGTGCAGCGGCCCTCTTCGCATCATCTGTACTGGCCCGACCTGGACGTTGACCTGGCTGTCGAGTCGATCGAGCATCCGGAGCGCTATCCCCTGGTCAGCAAGGTCCGGCCTAACCCATAAGGATTGAGACGACCGCCGCGGTCGTTTCAATCCGATGTGTAACTAGCTTCCCGGTGCTCGATGCTTGGCCTGCTCCATCGCGATCTGGTTGATATGGGCCAGGGCCCGCGCGCCGGACGCGCCCTCGATTGCCTGCACGGCGATCTCGCGGACCTGGGCGCGGGCGTCCTCGAGGCGGTTCTGCAGAGACTCGAGCTGGGCGGACTGGCGTGCGAGCGTTTCCTCGAGCCCTGCGATGCGCAGCGTGGCGACCTGCTTGTCCGACTCCCGATCCTTTTGGACCAGGACCATCTGCTGCTTGGCTTTTTCTTGCTCGGCCTTGACGGCTTCCGCGACCGCCTTCGCGACCTCGGCCTGGAGCGCGGCCGGGAACTTCGCGACCTCGGCCTTGAGCGACGCCAGCTCCTGCTCCCGCTCACGGAGCTGCGCGTCCCGGGTCGCCCACTCGCGATCGCGCTGCTTCTTTTCCTCCTCGTACTTGTCCTGGTCCTTCTTGCGCTCGAGCGTCTTCTGGTACTCGTACTCCTCCTTCTCGCGCTGCCGCTGTCGCTTGACCTCTTCCTCCTGCTCTCTGAGCTGCCGAGCCCTGAGATCCTGCTGGGCCTGCCACTCCTCCTGGCGAGCCTTGAGCTCGGCCTCGAGCGCGGCCTTGCGGCGGCGGTAGTCCTCGAGCAGTTCCTCGGTGGAGCTCGCCACCACGTCTCGACTGTGCAGCCGCTCGAGCTCCAGCTGCTCCAGCGCCACCGCGTTTCGCACATCCTCGAGGAGCTTGACTTCACCGGTGAAGCGCTCGGTCAGGCTTGACAGGGTCCGCGTCAGCTCCACACCGAGGGCGACGACGCGCTGAGCCACCGTCTCCGCTGAGATGTCCTGGACCGCCTCGCGAATCGCCCGTTGTTCCTCCGCGACGACCTGGGGCGCCTTGACGGTCTCCTCGGCTTTCTCCCTGTCGAGCGAGGCTTCGAGCGTTCTCAGCTCCTGATCGAGCGACACCTTGGTTCGCTTGGGTCGAGGCGGCGGGGGTTTAGGCAGTGGTTTAGGCATGCGGCGCATCCTCCCTTCCTCCCAGTCCAGCCAGTCCAGCCGGTCAGCCTGGGGCGCCTGGGCCCGCGCAGTGACGACACACCGTGATGACCCGGCCCGCTCGCGGCTCGCGTCGCTCTCCGTTGGGCCGGCCAGGCGCGGCCAGCTCCAGGGCGCGAATATAGCGACGGGATCGTCACGATACAAGGAGGCAGAACGGGTGGCGCCGAGATCCAGCCTGGCCGTCAGACCTGACCGACCCAGGAGACCGCGGCGACCTCGCGCCACCGGTCGCGAATCCGCTTGAGCTCGGCGCGCGGGAGCAGGCCGGCGGCGACGGCCGCGGCGTTCTGATGCCAGCGCTCCGGCCGGGTCGTGCCGACGATGGCCGCATGGACGCCGGGGACGCTCAGGGTGAAGCGGAGCGCCGTCGCCGCGGCCACCTCAGGCGCCTGACTCAGAAACGGGTACGCCAGCTTCCGGAGCCGGGTCCAATACGGCTGGTAGTAGGCCTCGCTGGGTTTCCGCGCGTAGGTCCAGGCCGCGTTGGCCAAGGGACGCTTGGCGATCACGCCCATGCGCCGGGCGCGGGCCTGCGGCAGGACGAGGTCGACCGCCTCCTGATCCGCGATGCTGACCGAGATCTGGAGCGTGTCGAAGCGGCCGCACTCGACGGCGTATCGCGCGGGCGCGCCGTCACCGCTGTAGCCGATGTACCGGGCAAGCCCGTGGTCGCGGACCCGATCGAGGGCGTCGATGACGTCGCCCGCGCGGAGCTCCCGCTCGGAGCAGCTGTGGAGCTGGATCAGGTCGACGTAATCGGTCCGCAGGCGCCGGAGGCTCCGCTCGACGCTCCGGAGGATGGATTCCGGCCGCCAGTCTGGCCGCGCCCAGCCGTCGAGATGCCCGCACTTGGTGAACAGGTGATAGTCGAGCCGCCGGTGGCCGACCGACTTTCCGATCAGCGATTCGCTCAGGTCGTAGCACTCCGCGGTGTCGATCACGTTGAGTCCGGCATCGATCGCCGACCCGAGGAGGCGGGCCACCGTGGCCTCGGAGACGCGCTGGTAGCCGATCTCGGCCCCGCCGAACCCGAGGACGCTCGCGTCGATGTCCGTCTTGCCGAGCCGCCGCCGCTCCATGGTCAATGCCGCCTCCGTGCGTCTACAGAATACCGCCTTCAGCGCGAACGGCTCCCGGTCCTCCCCCGAGCAGAAGCGGGAATCGCGAATACTCCAGCCAACCGCGAAGTGTCAATTGGCGTACTCCCCCGCTCAAGCTCGTACGCGCTGTTCAAGCGCAACGAGCGCGGCGACACCGGTCGCGGGGGCCTGCCCTCGCGCGCAGCGCGCTGCGCCACGCGCGTTCGAAGGCGGCGGGCAGGCTCCCATGGCGGCCGGGTCGAGAAGGACGATGCGGGCGAGGGGCGTTTCGGAGGACGCGACTCGCATCGTTCGACCGCTCCGAGCGCCGGCTTTGCCGGCGCACTCCGGTCTCGGCGGGGGAGGCATCGGAGGGGGCCGTCGAGGCCCCCTCCGACTCAAAAGCTTCGGATGAGGCGGTCGACCCGCTCGTCGTGCGACTGGAACGGGTCCTTGCAGAGAATGGTCTCGCGCTCGGGATCGTTCAGCTTCAGGTAGACCCAGTCCACGCGGTAGTCCTTGCCCTTGAGATTCGCCTGGCGGATGAACTCACCGCGGAGCCGGGCGCGTGTCGTCTGCGGCGGCAGGTGCTTCGCCTGCTCGATGGCGTCGTCGTCGGTGACGCGATCGACCATGCCATGCCGGACGAGCCGGTAGTAGACGCCCTTGTCCGGGCGGATGTCGTGGTACTGCAGGTCGAGTAGCGACACCCGCGGATCGCGCCAGGTGAGCCGGTGGCGGGCCATGTAGTCGTCGATCCAGCGCCGCTTGATGACCCAGTCGAGCTCCCGGTCGAGCTGCATCGGGTCGCCCTCGAGCTTCTCCAGCACCTGCCTCCACTCCTGGATGACGTTGCGGGTGAGCGGGTCGGCGTCCGTCGCCTGCGCGTAGCGCTCGGCATGCTCGAGATAATCCACCTGCATCTGGAGCGCGGTCATGGCCCGGCCGTCCTTCAGCTTCACGATCTCGCGGAGCGCGGGGTCGTGGCTGATGTCGCGGATGGCCTGGACGGGGGACTGGAGCGAGTAGTCCTTGTCGAAGTAGCCCGCCTCGATCATGTCGAGCACGACGGCGGTGGTCCCCACCTTGAGATAGGTGGCGACCTCGGACATGTTCGAGTCGCCCACGATCACGTGGAGGCGCCGGTACCGCTCCGCGTCGGCGTGCGGCTCGTCGCGGGTGTTGATGATCGAGCGCGACGAGGTCGTGGCGCCAGAGATCTCCTGGCAGATGTGCTGGGCGCGCTGGCTCAGGCAGTAGTGGAAGCCGCGCGGCGTTTGTAAGACTTTGCCGGCGCCGGCGAAGACCTGGCGCGTCACGAAGAACGGGATCAGCGCCTCGGCGAGCCGCTGGAACGACACGTCTCGTGAGACCAGGTAGTTCTCGTGGCAGCCGTACGAGTTGCCGGCCGAGTCGGTGTTGTTCTTGAACAGCAGGATGTTGCCGGAGATGCCGTCCTCCCGGAGCCGCTTCTCGGCCTGATGGAGCAGGTCCTCGACGATGCGCTCGCCGGCCTTGTCGTGGATGACCAGCTCGGTGATGTCGTCGCACTCGGGCGTCGCGTACTCGGGATGGAAGCCGGTATCGAGATAGAGCCGGGCGCCGTTCTCGAGGAACACGTTCGCGTTGCGGGCGCCGGGGATCACCTTCTCGAACAGGTAGCGGGCCACGTTGTCGGGGGACAGGCGGCGCTGGCCATTCAGCGTACACGTCAGGCCGTACTCGTTCTCGAGGCCGAAGATGCGCCGCTTCATGACTCCGCTCAGCCTACCACGGTCCCCGTCGCGCCGCCTACCACTCGGAGGGGGCCGCCGACGCCCCTCCGCCCTTCCCCACCGAGAATGGACTGCGCAGGCAGAGCGCGCGGCCGGGCGGACGTGCGTACCTGGCGCGTTGGTACTCCAATAGGGTACTGGACCAGGATCACCGAGAGTTGCCCCGTCAGGCAGCGCAGACACAGCGCCACGGGAGGCGATGCGAAGGCTCGATCTTCGATCCGGTGGGGCCGCTGCTGCCTGCGCCGCTCGGGATACGGCTTCAGGCCCCGAGCGCGGGCGATCTGCGTTGTTCGAGCGCGGGCTTCGCCCGCGCAATCCCGTTCGGAGGGGGAGGCATCGGAGGGGGCCGCCGAGGCCCCCTCCGACCTATCTCAAGAGGGTGGCGAGCGCCTCCGGCGGGATCCGGCGGAACTTGCGGCGCTCGCGCGTCCGGTCGAGGATCGCGACCTCCAGATCCCGCTCGGTGAGGGTCTTGTTCTGGGTGACGTTCAGCGCCCGGACCCCGAGCTGGAGCGCCTCGTCGAGACCGTGGTTCTCGCGGTAGTTGTCCTTGAGGAAGCGGCGGATCTCCTCGGCCTGCCCGCCCATCGCCGCGTAGTTCTTCTCGTCCTCGATCGTCCCGTCGTAGAGGATGTGGTAGATCTCGTTCTTCGACCCGTTCGACTCGGCGACCTCGGCGACGAGGACCTCGACCTCGAACGGCTTGATGTCCTGGGTGAAGATGTTGCCGAGCGCCTGCGAGTAGGCGTTGGCGAGGGCCTTGGCCGTCACGTCTCCGCGGCTGTAGGTGTAGCCCTTGATGTCGGCGTGACGGACACCCGCGATCCGGAGGTTCTCGAACTCGTTGTACTTGCCCACCCCGGCGAACGCGATGCGGTCGTAGATCTCCGAGATCTTGTGGAGCAGGGTGGACGGGTTCTCGGCCACGAGGAGGATCCCGTCGCGGCACTCGAGCGTGACGATGGACCGGCCCCGGGCGATGCCCTTGCGGGCATACTCCGCCTTGTCCTTCATCATCTGCTCGGGACTGACGTAATAGGGCAGCGGCATGGCTATCGCGGGGCTCCCGTATCCGTCGCCCGCTCGCCGAGCAGGGCCTCGACGGCCCGGCGGATCTCCTCGTCGGGCACCTCGGCGAAGCCGCTCCGCGTAATGGTCTTCACCGTCGGAAAGATGCCGCGGACCAGATCGGGCCCGCCCGTCCCCACGTCCTCATCCGCGGCGTCGAGGAGCGCCTCCACCGCGGCCCGGAGCGCCTCCTCGCGAGTCATGTCCCGCCGCCAGCGCTTCTTGAGCGAGTCGCGCGCGTCCTTGCCACCCGAGCCCTGCGCGTAGTAGTCGGTGTCCTCGTACTTCCCGCCGGTGACGTCGTACTTGAAAATGCGCCCGAGGCCGGCCCTCTCGTCGAAGCCGGCGAAGAGGGGGACGACCACGAGGCCCTGCATGGCCGCCGGCAGGTTCATCCGGAGCATCTGGGAGAGCTTGTTGGCCTTGCCCTCGAGGGAGAGGCTGTCGCCCTCGACCTTCTCGTAGTGCTCGAGCTCGGTCTGGAACAGGCGCGCCATCTCCATGGCCGGTCCCGCCACGCCGGCGATGCCGACTCCGGAGAGATCGTCGGCCTTGAAGATCTTGTCCATGCGCCGGCTGGCGACCTGGAAGCCCTCGGTCGCCTGGCGGTCGCCGGCCATGACGACACCGTCCCGGTACCGGAGGGCGAGGACGGTCGTGCCGTGGGGCGCCGCGGGAGGCTCGCCGCCCGGGCTCAGGTCCCGATGCGGCAGCAGATGGGGCGCCTGGTGGCGGAGCGTGTCGATGAAGCTCGGATTGGAGGGCTCGCCGAAGGGCCCGGAGCGGGAGCCCTCCATCTAGATTCCGTACGCCGGCCGCGAGACGTTCCGGAGGAGGTCGCCGGCGCTGGGGGAGTCCGTCAGGAGCTGGCGCACGTGCGCCTCCGTGCCCCGGAGCGGCTCCAGCATGAAGATCTTCTTGAGCGGACCTTCCTTGAGGTCGAAGATCACCGAGTCCCAGCTGGCCGACGCGATCTCGTCGGCGTACCGCTGCAGGCACATGCCCCGGAAGTAGGCCCGGGTGTCCTTGGGGGGATCGTACATTGCCTTGGTGATCTCGTCGTCGGTGACGAGGCGCTCGACGGCCTCCGCTTCCTCCAGCTTGTAGTAGAGGCCCTTGCCCGGCCGGATGTCGTGGTACTGCAGGTCGATGAGCGCCACCCGGGAGGCGTCCCAGCCGAGGCCGTGCTTGTCCATGTAGCTCTCGATCAGCTGCCGCTTGATGACCCAGTCCAGCTGCCGCGAGAGCTGCATCGGGTCGCGCGCGAGCTGGTCGAGCACCTGCTCCCAGCGGTCCAGCACGTCCGGGGCCCACCACGGCTGCTCGTGATCGCGGTAGTACCGCCGGGCCATGGCCAGGAACTCGCGCTGGACGTCGACCGCGGTGATCGTGCGCCCGTCCCGGAGCTTGATCGGCTCGCGGCAGGCGAGGTCGCGGGACACCTTGCGGTAGGCGAGCACCGGCCCTTCCACCGACAGGTCAGCGTCGATGACGTCATCCTCGACCATGGAGAGCACGATCGCCATGGTGCCGGTCTTCAGATAGGTGGCGATCTCGCTCATGTTCGCGTCGCCGACGATCACGTGGAGCCGGCGATACTTTTCCGGATCCGCGTGCGGCTCGTCTCGCGTGTTCACGATCGGCCGCGAGTGCATGGTCTCCAGGCCGACCTCGGTCTCCAGGAAGTCCGCCCGCTGCGAGATCTGGTACTCGCACGGGTCGGTGTTGTTCTCCGCCCCTACCTTGCCGGCGCCTGTGAAGATCTGACGGGTGATGAAGAACGGCATCATGTGCTGGACGATGCGCGCGAACGGGACCTTGCGGTCGAGCAGGTAGTTTTCGTGGGTGCCGTAGGAGTTTCCCTTGCGATCGGTGTTGTTCTTGTAGATCAGGATGCGCTGCTCAGGCGGCGACACCGCCTCCGCACGGCTCCGGGACAGGTTCAAGATGCGCTCGCCCGCGCGATCCCAGATCACCAGGTCCCGGGGATTCGTGGTCTCCGGGGAGGAGTATTCCGGATGGGCGTGGTCGACGTAGAACCGGGCGCCGTTGGACAGGATCAGGTTGATGAGGCGCGACTCCTCCTTCGACGGAACGTCCCGATCCTCCATGTATTCGAAGCCCCGGGCGTCCCGGAGCGGGCTTTCGGCCTCGTAGTCCCAGCGGATCCGCGAGGACCGGAAGGTCTCATACGAGTTGATCAGGAGCAGCGACGACAGGATTGGATTGAAGTCGGGCTGGTTCTTCACCGTGATCCCGTACTCCGTCTCGATGCCCATGACTTTCGGAATGGCCATCACTGCCCCTTGCCGGAGACGAAGAGAGGGGGAGGGGCGCTCCGGACGGATCGGCCCTCCCCCGACCGGTTAGAGATACTGTCCGGTGGTGACCCGTTCGACGTTGCGCTGCTTGTCCTTCGTCTCGCCCATGAGCGGCTTCACGTAGACGATCCGCTCACCCTTCTTGCCGGCGATCTTGGCCCAGTCATCGGGGTTGGTGGTATTGGGCAGGTCCTCGTTCTCCTTGCACTCTTCACGCACGGCGGTGAGCAGGTCGTCGACGGTGATGCCCTTTTCGCCGCGGCCGATATAGCGCTTGAGGGCGAGCTTCTTGGCGCGGCGGACGACGGACTCGATCATGGCCCCGGAGGAGAAGTCCTTGAAGTAGAGGATTTCCTTGTCGCCGTTGGCGTAGGTGACCTCGAGGAAGCGGTTGTCCTCGCTGGTGGAGTACATCTCGTCGAGGGTGATGGCGATCATGCGGTCGATGGTGGCCGGGAGGTCACCGCTGTGCTGGCGGGTCTCGGCGTCGGCGATGGGGATGTCGGGGGTGAGGTACTTGAGGAAGATGTCGCGGGCCGCGTGCTGATCGGGGCGCTCGATCTTGATCTTCACATCGAGGCGGCCGGGGCGGAGGATGGCCGGGTCGATGAGGTCCTGGCGGTTGGAGGCGCCGATGACGATGACGTTCTTGAGCCCCTCGACGCCGTCAATCTCGGCGAGGAGCTGGGGGACGATGGTGGTCTCGACGTCGGAGGAGATGCCCGAGCCGCGGGTGCGGAAGAGGGCGTCCATTTCATCGAAGAAGATGATGACCGGGACGTCTTCGGCCGCCTTTTCCTTGGCCTTCACGAAGATCTCGCGGATCTTGCGTTCGGTTTCGCCGACGTACTTGTTGAGGAGCTCGGGGCCCTTGATATTGAGGAAAAAGCCCTTGATCTTCTCGCCGCGGGTTTCGGAGATCTTCTGGGCGAGGTTGTTGGCGACGGCCTTGGCGATCATGGTCTTGCCGCAGCCGGGGGGGCCGTAGAGGAGGACGCCCTTGGGGGGGGCGAGGCGGTGCTCCTTGTAGTACTCGCCGTAGAGGTAGGGGAGCTCGACGGCGTCCTTGATGGCCTCGATCTGAGTGGAGAGGCCGCCGATGTCCTCGTAGCGGATATCGGGGACTTCCTCGAGGGCGAGATCCTCGACCTCGCTCTTGGGGAGTTTTTCGAGGAGGTAGCCAGACTTGGCGTCCATCAGGAGGTGGTCGCCGACCTTGAGCCGGACATCGCGGAGGGGCTCGGCGATGATACCGACCCGGTCCTCGTCGGCACGGAGGGTGACGACGGCGCGGTCGGCGTCGAGGACCTCCTTGAGGATGACGACCTCGCCCTGAATCTCGTAGCCGGCGGTCTCGACGACGTTGAGGCCTTCGTTGAGGATGAGCTCCTGGCCGGGCTTGAGGGCGTCGGCCTTGATGGAGGGGTGAAGGTTGACGCGGACCTTGCGGCTCTGAGAAAGGATGTTGATGGTGCCGTCGTCGTTGACGGAGAGGTACACGCCGTAGGTGGACGGAGGCGCACAGAGCTTGTCCACCTCTTCCTTCAGTGAGGCGATCTGCTCCCGGGCCTCGTACAGCGCGTTGACCAGCTTCTCGTTCTGGTTGAAGGCCTGGACCAGCTGCCGATTCGCCTCCCGGAGCTTGTTCTCCAGGATCATGAACTCCTTCGGGGCATCCTCGAGCTTCTTCCGCAAGTACACTGCCTCGGCTTCGAGCGAGCGCACGTACGACTGCAGATCCTGGACCTGGGTTTCGTACTCGGACAGCCGCCGGCGCGACGTCGCGTCGGACATTGGCAAGAACTTCGAGAGACCCTTCACGCCTTCGGACGCGGGCTCGCGGCTGGGGTTCCCCTTCTTCTCGAACTCCTTCATACGCTGCCTTCCTTATCGCTCTCGCCCCGTGTGCCGCTCAGGTTCGACGTCGCCTGTCTCGCAGACAGACCGCCAAATCCAAGGCAGTATAGGCGTCCGCGAAAAAAATTGTCAAGCTCGGGACGGCAGAAACGCGCGATTTTGCCGCCAGTTTCTCGCGTTCCCGGCCGTCGCGAGGATTCGAATCAGCAAGATCCGTACCGCGCACGGCCTCGGAGGCCCGTTCGGAGGTGAAAACGGGTGGCGCCTCTAGGCGGTTCCTCGTATAAGTGAGGCATGCGATCCGCTGTCCTCGATCGCCGCGCGCGCATCGTCCTTGGCGGCCTGCTCCTGCTGCTCCTCGTCGTGCCAGTTCCGGCCCAGCCGCGTCACGAGGGCCGCATTGGCCTTCCGGCACTTCCACGCTCGCTCGATCCGGCGACCGCGCTCGAGGGGACCGTACCGCTCATCGCGCGGCAAGTCTTCGAGACCCTGGTCGTGTATCGAGAGGGCACCACCGACATCGGGCCGGGTCTCGCCACCCGCTGGACGGTTTCGCGCGACGGCCTCGTATGGTCCTTCACTATCCGCGCGGACGCGGCCTTCCACGACGGGACCCCACTGACGGCGCGGGAGATCGTCCAGAGCTTCGAGCGGCAGCTCTTGCCGAGCGAGACCGCGCCCCCGGACCTCACCGTCGTGTGGTCGGCCCTGCTGCGCGGCCGGCCCGGCGTCGTCAAGGCGGTGTCGGCTCCGACGCCGTACGTGTTTCAGGTTACGCTCACGCAGCCCTATGCGCCGCTCATTACGGTCCTCGCCCATCCGGGCTTTGGGGTCGTGCGTGTCGTCCCGGGCGTCGACGGCGCGCTCGAGCTCGTCGGTAGCGGTCCGTTCCGGGTGGTCGAGCGTGGCCCCGGGCGGCTCTCGCTCGAGGCGGTCCGCCCGGTGGCGGGCGATCGCGTCCATCGCCTCGTGTTCAGCGAGGTCGTGTCCGAGGAGCAGGCCCAGGCGGAACTGGCTGCCGGGGCGCTCGACGTCTGGTTCAGCGAGCACCCGCCGAAGCAACCAGGCCACGCCCTCTCGATTCCGGGCACGCGGATCGGTCTGCTCGCGCTGCAGACGGAGCGCGGGCCGTTCGCGCGGAAGAAGGTCCGGCAGGCGGTCGCCGCCGCCCTTGGCCCGTCGGCGATCGGGGCCAGTCTCGAGCGAGCGGCGCTGCCGCTGCTCTCGTTCTTGCCGCTAGGCGTCTGGGGCCGGCGCGACCTCCCGCCGATTCTCGGCGGAAACCGGGAGGCCGCCCGCAAGCTCCTCGCCGAGGATGGGTGGCCAAGCGGCGTCACGCCGACGCTGCTCGTCTCTGACTCGCCGGCTGACGTGAGCGCAGCGAAGCTGGGCGCGAGCGTGGCGAGCAGCCTCGGCGCCGTGAAGATTCCCCTCGTCACCCGGATCGAGCCGGCCGACCGCGTCCGAGCGCTGACGCAGGCCGGAGACTACGAGCTTGCCGTCGTCGAGGCAGCGGTCCCGGGGGGCGATCCTCACTTCCTCCTGTATCCGCTCTCGACGACCGAGGGAGCCGTCAGCGGTCCGAGGGCGCTCAACGTCTCGTTCTACCGGAACCAGCGCCTCGACGACCTCTTGATCCGCGCCAGCCAGGTCGCGTTCCGACCCGAGCGCGCGCGCCTCTACGCGCGGGCGCAGGCGATCCTGGCCGACGAGCTGCCCTGGATTCCGCTCTACGTTCGCGTCCACTGGGCGGTGACGCGCCCCGACGTCGGAGGGCTCAGGCTCCATCCCACGGGGATCCATCGACTGGATGGGCTCACGCTGGCCGCGCCGTCGTGGAGGGCGGCGCCGGCGAGCGCGCCGGATCCGGAGTGAGGGGACCCGGTCTCCCCGGGCCCGGATTCGCCCTCCTGGGCGGTCTGCTGGTGCTCGTCTCGGCGTGGCTCTCCTCGGCGGGCGACGCCGCGCCTAAGCGCGGCGGAACCCTGCGCGCCGTGCTTGGGACCGATCCGCCGACGCTCGATCCCGCCGAAGCCACCGACACCACCTCCTCGGCCGTAGTCCGCCAGGTCTTCGACGGCCTTCTGGAGCTGGACGAGAAGCTCACCGTGGTCGGCGCGCTCGCCCGGAGCTGGACCGTGTCCGCCGACCAGCGCGTGTACCGGTTCACGCTGCGCAGCGGCGTCAAGTTCCACAACGGGCGCGAGCTCCAGGCGGCCGACGTCAAGTACTCCTTCGAGCGCGCCGCTCGCGGCAAGCGGCCCTGGGTCTTCGAGAAGATCGCCGGGGCGCCGGCGTTCATCCGCGGCCGGGAGAGCCACATCGCGGGAATCAAGGTGGTCGACCGCGCCACCGTCGAGATCACGCTCGAGCGGCCGTTCGCGCCCTTCCTCTATGTCATGGCGTACGACGCGGCGTCCCTGGTACCGCGGGAGGAGGTCGAGCGGCGCGGGGCCAGGTTCGCGAGCGCCCCCGTCGGCACCGGTGCCTTCACGCTCGCCACGTGGCGGCGGGACGACCAGATCGTGCTCGAGGCGTTCGCCGACCACTTCCGTGGTGGCCCGCTCCTCGATCGGGTGGTGTGGCGGATCATCCCGGCGGAGATCACGCGGTTCTACGAGTACCGCGCCGGCAAGCTGGACGTCAGCGACATTCCGACCGGCCACTGCCGCGCCGTCCAGCGGGATCCCGCACTCAAGGACCACGTCGCGATCTGGCCGATGCTCGGTACCCACGCCGTCCGCTTCAACGTCGAGCGTCCCCCGTTCGACAACGTCACGCTGAGGCGCGCACTCGCCCACGCGATCGACCCCTCGATCATCGTCAACCGGATTCTCGAGGACTGCGTGTCGCCGCCCCGCGGCATCGTGCCGCCCGCGATGCCGGGCTTCTCCGTGCGCGTGCGCCGGCTGGCCGTCGACCGCGCCCGCGCGCGGCGGCTCCTGGCTGAGGCCGGGTTCGCCGACGGCAAGGGGCTGCCTCGCCTCGCGTTTCACTTCAATACGACGGACCTGAACCAGCGCATCGCCGAGGTGCTCCAGGCCCAGCTCAAGGACCTCGGGATCGCGCTCGAGCTGCGGCGGCTCGACTGGGCGGCTCACCTGCGGCTCGTGGACGATGGTGCCGCGGGCTTCTTCCGCCAGGCCTGGATCGCCGACTACCCCGATCCCGAGAACTTCCTGACGGTGCTGTTCCATTCCCGAAACGCGGGCGCGGCCGGGAACACCTCGCGCTACCGGAGCCCGGCGGTCGATCGCCTCTTCGACACCGCCGACTCGATGCCGGCTGGCCCGGCCCGCGTCAAGCTGTACCAGGATGCGGAGCAGCGCATCCTCGACGACGCCGTGTGGATCTCGCTCTACCATTACGCCAGCCGCGCGCTGATCCGGCCCTCCGTCAAGGGGCTCGAGCGCTCACCGCAGTCGTCAGCGCCGGAGCTCCTCGCGCCGTTGCGCAAGGTATGGCTCGACCAGTGACATGACCCAGGTCGGGCGCACCGTGGCGCACCGGATGCTGGCCCTCGGGCCCGTCCTGGTCGGGATCACGCTGCTCGTGTTCGCCCTCAACGCGGTGTCGCTCGGCGATCCGGCGCGGACTGTGCTCGGCCAGCGCGCCGATCCGGAGTTGCTCGAGCAGCTCCGCCGGCAGTACGCCCTCGATCGGCCGCTCGCGGTGCAGTACGGGGTCTGGGTCCGGAATCTGGTCCGCGGCGACCTGGGCTACTCCTACCACCAGCAGCGACTGGTCTCCGACGTGATCACGGAGCGCCTGCCGGCCACGGTGCGGTTGGCGGCGGCCGCCACCCTCGTCGCCCTGGTCCTGGGACTGAGTACAGGCGCGCTCGCCGCCGTCTGGCCCGGCAGCGTGCTCGACCACCTTCTCATGGGCGCGGCGATCCTCGGGCTGTCGACGCCCGTCTTCTGGCTCGGAATGATGCTCGCGCTCCTCTTCGGCGTCACCCTCGGCTGGCTTCCGGTGTCGGGCTACGGGGGCGGCGATGCGTCCTACCTCGTCTTGCCGGCGGTGACGCTGGGTGTCCTCCACACCGGAACCCTGGCGCGGATCACGCGGGCGAGCTTGCTCGAGGTGACCAAGCTCGACTATATCCAGGTCGCCCGGGCCAAGGGCCTCGGCGAGTGGACCGTGATGGGCAAGCACGCGCTTCGCAACGCGCTGATCCCCGTTGTCACCGTGATCGGTATCGGTATCGCCGATCTCCTGGTCGGGGCCCCGCTGACGGAGACGGTCTTCGCGTGGCCGGGGCTCGGTCGGATGCTGGTGGCGTCCGTTGGGCAGCGGGATCTCCCGGTCGTGATGGGGGCGGTGCTCGTCTTCGCGCTGATCTTCGTGATCGCGAACCTCCTCGTCGATCTCGCGTACGCCGCCATCGACCCCCGCCTCCGGTCTCGTGACTAAGCTCGGCCCCGCCGAGCGTCCGCATCGCATGCGACGCGCCCTCCGGCATCGCGGCGTCGTCGCGGGCGGGCTCATGGTGGCGACGCTGGCCGTCACGGCGGTGCTCGCTCCGGTGCTCGCGCCCCATGATCCCCAGCTGATTCCGACCGGGGAGGAGGCCACCACGCTCGCTCCGCCGAGCCCCCGGCACGTGCTCGGCACGGACGTCCTCGGCCGCGATCTGCTCTCGCGGGTGCTCTACGGGAGCAGGGTCTCGCTGCTGGTCGGTCTGGGCGTCGCGGTCATCGCGGCCACCCTGGGCTGTCTCGTCGGTCTGGTCGCGGGCTACTGCGGCCGGTGGGTCGACGCGGTCTTGATGCGCGCGACCGACGTGGTCATGGCGTTCCCATCGCTGGTCCTCGCCATCGGACTCATCGCCGTGTTCGAGGAGCCGGGGCTCGACAAGGTCTTCGTCGTCCTCATCGCGCTCGGGTGGACGACGATCGCCCGGCTGGTCCGCGGAGAGGTGCTGGCGGTCAAGAACCTGGACTACGTCCAGGCCGCTCGGGCCCTCGGGGTGTCGAACGCGGCGATCGCGCTCCGTCACGTGCTGCCGAACTGTCTGGCGCCGCTCCTGGTAGCCGCGACGCTCGGGATCGGCAGCAACATGGTCGCGGAGGCCGGGCTTTCCTTCCTGGGCCTCGGGGCCCAGTCTCCCACGCTCTCCTGGGGCGCGATGCTCGCCGAAGGCCAGACCTTTCTCGGCAGCGCGCCGTGGGTCGCCGTTTTTCCCGGCCTCGGGCTTCTCACCGCCGTTCTGGGCGTGAATCTGCTCGGCGATGGGCTCCGGGATCTGCTCGACCCCCGATTCCGAAGGTGATAGAAATAGCTGCCGGTCATGCCATCGATCGCTGATACCGCTACCGAGATGGTCCAGTGGGTGTTCCCGGAGCACGCCGGGGCGCCGGGGCAGATCCACGGCGGTCGCATGATGGAATGGATCGCGCAAGTCGGGACCATGGCCGCGGCGCGAGTGGCGCGGGGCACAGTCACGCTCGGCTCGATGGACGACCTCGATTTCCTGCACTCCGTGCGGGTCGGTGAGATTGCCATACTCCGGGCGCAGGTCGAGTACGTCGGGCGATCGTCGCTGGAGGTGGGCGTCCGGGTCTTCTCGGAGAACGTGATGACCGGCGCGCGGGCGGTGACGCTGAACTCGCATCTGGTCTTCGTCGCGCTGGATGACCGGCTCTCGCCCCGGCCGGTCGCCGACACGATCGTTCCGGCCGGTGCGGCCGAGGAAGCGCTCGTCGACTCGGCCCGGGTGCGCCGCGAGGAGCGGCTCAAGCGGTTCGCGGTCCGGCGCGCCCGGGGTCTTCAGGGGGTTCTCGGGGGCGCGCCCAGTGCGGAGGCCCCGGGGGAGCACGAGGCGCCGCGGTGGCGATTCGAGTCGGCCCGGGCGGTCCTCCCCGAGGATGCGCTGTTCGGCAGCACGATGTTCGCTGGCAAGCTCCTCAAGGACATCGACGAGGCCGGTGGCATCCTCTCGATGCGCTACTGCCGCGGCTTCGTCATGACGGCGTGCGTTGACGCCCTCGACTTCCACGCGCCCATCGCGACGCACGAGGTGGTCACGTTCCAGGCCGGACTCAACCACGTGGGGACGTCGTCGCTCGAGGTGGGAGTGAAGGTCCTCGCCGAGGTCCCGTGGACGGGCGAGGTGCGACCCGCGTGCACCGCGTATCTGACCTTCGTGCACCTGGGGAGCGACCGGCGCCCGCGGCCGGTTCCGCCATTCGTTCCCGAGTCGCCCTCCGAGCTTCGCCGGTGGGAGGCGGCCACCCAGCGGCGGGAAGAGCGAATCGCACGAGTCAAGCGCCTCAAGGCCGCTCTGGCCGCAGCGGAGAGGGTCTAGAAGACCCCCGAAAGAGGTAGACAGCCGTGTCAGGACACTCACGATGGTCGCAGATCAAGCGGAAGAAGGGAAAGACCGACGTCCAGCGCGGGAAGCTGTTCTCGAAGATCCTTCGAGAGGTGACGGTCGCCGCCCGGAACGGCGGCGGCGATCCCAAGGTCAACATGCGGCTGAAGGCGGCGATGGAGGCGGCCAAGGCCGCCAACATGCCCCAGGAGAACCTGAAGCGCGCCGTCGCCAAGGGGACGGGTGAGTTGCCCGGCGAGACCTACGAGGAGATCACGTACGAGGGATACGCGCCGGGCGGCGTGGCGTTGCTGGTCCAGGTCGTGACCGACAACCGGAACCGGACGGCGCCCGAGATCCGACATCTGTTCGAGAAGTACGGCGGCAACATGGGTGCCTCCGGCTCCGTCGTCTGGATGTTCGAGCGCAAGGGCGTGATCCAGGTCGATGCCGAGCGCGCCGACGAGGACGAGGTGCTCGCGATCGCGCTCGACGCCGGGGCCACCGATATGCGGCGCGTCGAAAAAACGTTCGAGATCACGACGGCGCCTGTTGGAATGGAGGCGGTTCGCGGCGCGCTCGAGGGCCGCGGCGTCCCGGTTCTCGAGGCGGCGGTCTCTCACGTTCCCCAGTCGACGGTGCGGGTCGAGGGCAAGGACGCGCAGGCCGTGCTGCGTCTGGTCGAGGCGCTGGAGGAGCAAGAAGACGTCCAGACCGTCCACGCGAACTACGACATTCCCGACGAGGTTATTGAGGCGATCTCCGCCGCCTGAGCTTCTGGGAAGGGGGCTCGATCGGCCGGGGTTTCGGGTGGTCGGCATCGACCCGGGCCTGGTGGCGACGGGCTACGGGTGTCTCGAGCGAACCCCGAGTGGGGTCGCCGTGATGGATGTGGGCGTCATCAGCACGCCGCCGGGCGAGCTGATCGAGATCCGGTTGTCGGCAATCCACCAGGCGGTCGGGGCGCTGCTCGAGAAGCATGCGCCGTCCCTGCTGGCGGTCGAGGATCTCTACACCGAATACCGGTTCCCGCGGACGGCGATCCTGATGGGGCACGCCCGCGGGGTGATTTGCCTGGCCGCCGCCCAGCGCGGGATCACGGTGCTGGCGGTGGCGCCGGCCGAGGTCAAGCGCATGATCACCGCCAACGGCGCGGCGTCGAAGCTCCAGGTTCAGCGCGGCGTGCAGGCGATGCTGGGGCTCGGTGAGCTGCCGCGTCCCTCGCATGTGGCCGACGCGCTGAGCCTCGCACTGACCGGCATGTCCCGGGTCTCGGGGCGCGTGCAGTGATCGCGCTGCTGCGGGGGCGGCTCCGCCAGCGGCTGGAAGACCGCGCGGTCGTCGAGTGCGGCGGCGTCGGCTACGAAGTCCTGCTGCCTCCGGTGGCCATGAAGCAGCTCCCGTCCGAGGACGAGATCGAGCTCAGCATCCACTACCATGCGACGCGCGATCAGCCGCGGCCCGTCCTCATCGGGTTCGTCTCGGATCTGGACCGAGAGTTCTTCGAGAAGCTCATCACCGTGAAGGATATCGGCCCGCTGGCCGCGTCCCGGGCGCTGGCGGTGCCGGTTCCGGAGCTGGCGGCCGCGATCGCCCGCGGTGATGAGGCGTACCTGCGACGGCTTCCGGGAATCGGGCCGCAGAAGGCCAAGAACATCGTGGCGCAGCTCCAGGGCAAGGTCGCCAAGTTCGCGCTCGCCAGGGAGGCGGCCGGGGCGGGCCAGACGGCCGAGGCGCCCCCGGCGCACCTGCGCGGACCCGCGGGGACCGTGCCGACCGATCCGGCCGATGAGCTGCGCTCCCTCGTCTGGGACGTTCTGGTCAAGCAGCTCGGTCACCGACCGGGCGAGGCCTCCCAGCTGATCACGGACGCGCTGGAGCGGCGGCCGGGGATCGAGACGGCGGAGGCGCTGTTCGACGAGATTTACCGGGGGAGCAAGTAGTGGCTGACGGCCTCGGCATCCTGAGCCAGGAAGCCCTCCCCGAGGAGGTGCAGCTCGAGCGGCAGCTCCGCCCCCAGCGGTTCGATGATTTTGTGGGCCAGAGCGCGGCGGTCGAGAGCCTCCGGGTGTCCGTCGAGGCGGCGAAGCAGCGCGGCGAGGCCCTCGACCATGTGCTGCTCTACGGCCCTCCCGGGGTGGGGAAGACGTCGCTGGCGACGATCTTGGCGAACGAGATGGGCGCTCAGATCGTGCCGACCTCGGGGCCGGCGCTGGAGCGCGGCGCCGACCTCATGGGGATCGTCACGAACCTCACCGCGAAGGACGTGCTCTTCGTGGACGAGGTCCACCGCCTGCCCCGGGTCGTCGAGGAGCTCATGTACCCGGCGATGGAGGACTTCGCGGTCAACTTCGTGATCGACAAGGGCCTCCACGCCAGGACCCTGAAGTACTCCCTCAACCCGTTCACCCTGGTGGCGGCGACGACCCGGCCGGGGATGCTGTCGGCGCCCCTCCGGGAGCGCTTCGGGATCTTCCACCATCTGGACTTCTACACGGAGGCCGAGCTGTCCCGGATCGTGGGCCGCTCCGCGGCGATCCTGGGGGCGGCCATCGATGCGGGCGGCGCCGCCGAGATCGCCCGGCGCGCGCGGGGCACGCCGCGCATCGCAAACCGGCTCCTCCGGCGGGTCCGTGACTATGCTCAGGTCAAGGCCGGCGGCGCCCTCACCGGGGCGGTGGCCTCGACCGCGCTCGATATCGAAGGCGTCGACACGCGCGGTCTCGACCGCCTGGATCGCCGGTTCCTGGTCGCCGTCATCGACCAGTACGGAGGCGGGCCGGTCGGGATCGAGGCGGTGGCGGCGACGATCAACGATGAGGCCGAGACGCTGGCCGAGATGGTCGAGCCGTACCTGCTCAAGATCGGGTTCCTCGTGCGGAGCCCGAACGGCCGCCGGGCCACCCGCGAGGCGTATGTCCATCTGGCCCGGAAGCCGCCGTCCGGGCCCGCCGCCCAGCCCGGCCTCTTCGAGTGACCCTCGACGCTCTCGGAAAACTTCTCATCGGGATCGGCCTTCTGTTAGTAGTGGTAGGAAGCGTCCTCGTGCTCGGGGGCCGCGTGCCGTGGTTTGGTCGTCTACCGGGAGACATCTATGTCGAACGCGGGAACTGGTCGTTCTACTTCCCCCTGACTACGTCCCTCCTCATTAGCGTGGTCCTCTCTCTCCTCGTCTGGTTGATCAGCCGCCGATGAGGACCCTCGTCATCGTCGTGTTGCTGATCGCCGCCGTCATGCTGTTCGCGGCCTCGGCGATGCCTGGACCGCACGCCTCGACGATCCGGGTGAGTCTCCTGGAGCACGCGCGGGCGATCGAGGTCGGCGGGTCAGACCTCCGCGTCTCTCCGGTGGGCGGATGCGTCCGGTGCGGCCAGCCATTCTCGGTGCGGAGAACCGACGTGATCCGCGCCGTGTCGAGCCCGGCTGGCGTCGACGTGGAGGGAACCGTCTTCGGTCGCGGGGCGCGGCTCGAGAGCGAGCGGGGGATCCGGCTCAACGGGCGCGAGTATCCGGGGGCGCTCGAGATCCTGAAGAATGGCGACGGGCTCCTGGTTGTCAACGAGGTCCCACTCGAGGAGTATGTGGTGGGGTCGCTCAAGGCCGAGGCGGCCGACACCTGGCCGATCGAGATGCTGCGGGCCCAGGCGATCATCATCCGCACCTACACGCTCTATCACCGCCAGCTGAACGCCGCGAAGCCCTACCATCTGGTGGCCTCGACGGCGCACCAACAGTACCTGGGCCGCGTCCCCGCGCACTCGCCCATGTGGGCCGCGGCCCGCGAGACGGACGGTCAGGTGCTCCTCCTGGAGGGCCAGGTGTTCCCGGCCTTCTATCACACCGACTCCGGAGGCCACACCGAGGACCCGCGGGCGGTGTTCACCTCGCCGAACCTCCCGCCGCTCCGGGCTGTGCGTCACGATTTCGCCGCGGGGTCGCGCCATGCGTCCTGGGCGCTCGACGTCCAGCTGACTGATCTCGCCGAGCTGCTGCGCCGGGGCGGCGTCGCCGTGGGGGAGATCGTGGGCCTCGAGGTGACCGACCGCAGCCAGTCGCTCAGGGTCGCCGAGATCGCGGTCCGCGGAACCGGGGGCACCGTTCGCCTGCGTGGTGCCGAGTTCCGCCGGCTCGTGGGCTACGACACCCTGAAGAGCACGCTGTTCGCCGTCGCCGTGGACCGCGAGTCCGCGCACTTCGCGGGGCGCGGGTGGGGCCACGGGGTCGGGCTTTGCCAGTGGGGCGCAAAGGGGATGGCCGAGCAGGGGGCGACCGCCGAAGAGATCATCGCGTTCTTCTATCCCGGCACCACGCTGACCTCGCCCTCGGCGCCGTAGCGCCATTTTCCGAGAAAGTCTCGTCCCGCCCCGATGTCGCGGGTAGTCCGACAGACTTGGATTCCAGGGTTGGCGGCCCGACCGACGGGAGTCGGCAGGCGCCGTGAGATGTGTCGCAGCAATTGCGTGGATCTCTCCAATTTGTCCGTAATATGTTGACGGTTTCCAGGCCTCCGACGACAATCAAGTCCACGCGATGCCGCGGGGGAACCAGGTCGTCCGGCAGTGGCAGCTCCTCCAGCTTCTCGGTCATTCGACCGGTCTGACGGTCGACGACGCGGGCCGGCGTCTTTGCTGCGCGGTCCGAACCATCTGGCGCGATCTCCGGGTCCTCCAGGACGTCGGGTTCCCCATCTACGACGAGCCGGCAGCTGACGGCCGGCGCGGCGTGTGGAAAGTCGAGGCGTCGTTCCAGAACCGCCTGTCGCTGCCGCTGTCCCTGGCCGAGCTCGTCGCCCTCCTGGTCAGCCGGGATCTCCTGGCCCCCGCCGGCCTGAGTCCTTTCGGACCCGCGGTCTCATCGGCCTTCGCCAAGATCGAGGCCGTCCTGGCCCCCCGCGCCCTCGCCCTCGTAGACCAGATGCGCGGAACCGTCGGCGTGCGCGCGATGGGCGCGAAGCTCCAAGTGCCCTCGGCGGATTGGGTACCGGCGATCCAGGCCGCCTTGCTTGGCCGCCGCACCCTTCGCGTGCGCTACTACTCGATGAACCGACACGCCGAGACGGACCGCCGGGTCGATCCCTATCATCTGACGTACTTCAACAGCGGCCTCTATCTCGTCGGCTACTGTCACCTGCGTCGGGCCGTCCGGATCTTCGCGGTGGAGCGGATTCGGGCCCTCGAGGCGCTCGATGCGATATTCGCCGCGCCGGAGAGCTTCGACGCCGAGCAGTATCTCGAACGCGCCTGGGCATCATTCAGGGCGATCGCGTCACCGTCAAGGTGGTCTTCTCGACGGCCGTGGCGCCATACGTACGGGAGCGCCTCTGGCACCCGAGCCAGGCGATTCGACCTCTCGCCGGAGGCCGTCTCGAGATGACGCTTCAGGTGGCCGACACGCTGGAGGTGCGCCGCTGGCTGCTCGGGTTCGGGATCGATGCCGAGGTCATCGCGCCCACCTCGCTGCGCGAGGCGCTCCACCGCCAGGCCGCGGAGCTCTCCCGCATGCTCGCTGCGCCACGCAAGCCCCCGGCTCGAATGGGTGCGCGACACCGTCGGGCCGCGGCCTCGGGATAGCGAGGCCGCACTTGCCGGCGAACTCGTCGCTCTCCCTCGCGCGATACCGGGTGACCTTCGAGGCGCTGGAGCCGCTCGACCTCCCCGCGTACCTCGGCTCCACGCTCCGTGGCGCGTTCGGCCATGCCTTTCGCGTCCTCTGCTGCCCGGCCCGGCCGGGCGAGGCCTGCCCGATCCCCTCGGCGTGTCCCTATCACGTGGTCTTCGAGACGGCGCCGCCCCCGGGGGCGGTCGCGCTGCGTACCCACGACGAGATCCCACGCCCCTTCGTCATCGCGCCACCCCCGGCCGGCGCGCGCGACTACCCGGCGGGGGCCGAGGTCCTCTTCGATCTGACGCTGATCGGCCGCGCCCGCGAGCTCTTTCCCCACTTCGTCGTGACGCTCCGAGAGGTCGATCGCATCGGCCGGCACCGCCGGGCCGTCGTGCTTCGTCGGATCGAGGCCGTCGACCCGCGGACGGGAGCCTCGGAAGTCGCGTACGTGGACGATCTCGTCCATCCGCACGGTCTCGGCCTGACGCTCGACGAGTGCGTCACGCCCGAGCCGCCTGGCCGGGCCGTCCGCCTGCGGTTCGTGACCCAGACCCGCCTCAAGCACGCCGATCGGTTCGTCAGACGCCCCGATTTCCACGTGGTCTTTCGCCGCCTGCTGGGCCGCCTCTCCTCCCTGGCCCGCTTCCACTGCGGAAGCGAGCTCGGCGTGGAGTTCCTCGGCCTCATCCAGCAGGCCGAGCGCGTCCGATTGATCGAAGACCGCACGCGCTGGACGATTTGGACGCGCTACTCGGCGCGCCAGGACCGGAAGATGGACTGGTCGGGCCTGGTCGGCACGGCCACCTACGAGGGCGACCTGTCCCCCTTCTGGCCCTATCTCGTCTTCGGCCAGTGGACCCACGTCGGCAAGGGGGCGACCTTCGGACTCGGGGGCTACCGCCTGGAGGCGGTGGAGGTGTGACCCATCCTGTCGCAGATGAGTGCGATCGTGAGGAGCTAAGGAGATGGGGCGAAGGTTTCTTGAGGCAATCGCTGGTCACTGACAGGGGTGGGTCCGAGACTCGGGGTGCGCGTGACTGAGGAGCTGGAGGTCCTCGAGACCGTCACCGGGCGCCTGGAGGCCGCGGGAATCCCATACATGGTGACCGGATCGATCGCGACGAATTACTACGCGATACCACGCATGACACGGGACATTGACATCGTCGCGGAGCTGTCGGTCGGCGACGCCGATCGACTCGACGCGCTATTCGCGGCTGACTTCTACGTCGATCGCGACGCGGTGCGCACCGCGATCGCCGAACGGAGCACGTTCAACGTCATCCACACCGCGTTCGTCGTGAAGGTGGATTTCGTGGTGCGCAAAGACAGTGAATACCGGCGCGAGGAATTCCGGCGGCGGCGGCGCGTGACGATCGATGACCGCGCGATCTTCATCGTGGCTCCGGAGGACCTGATCATCTCCAAGCTCGACTGGGCGAGAGACACCCGCTCTGAAGTCCAGCTCGCCGACGTCCGCAACTTGCTGAGCACCGCGCCCGACCTCGATCGCGAATACCTGGCAAGGTGGGTGAGTCGCCTCGGGCTCGACGCACTCTATCGGGAGGTCGGTGGGTGAACGATACGTCTGCCGGGGTGGCCAGGAAGTACCGCGAGATGCTGCTCCAACGCACCGGCGCGGACCGGCTGAAGATGGGGTGCTCGATGTTCGGCACCGCGCGAGCGCTCGTCGTCGCGTCGCTCCGGGAGCAGGACCCATCCGCCTCCCCCGGGGCGGTGCGGCAAGGGGTGTTCTTGCGGTTCTACGGCGCGGAGTTCGCCGCGGACGAACGAGAGCGGATCGTGGCGTGGCTCGGGCGGCTCGAGCCGACGCCGCACGGATCGCCGAGGACGGTATCGGTGAACTGGGACGACCTGGAGGTGGCGCTGACCGCGAACCCCGGCGAGTGGAGCTGCTACCTCGACGCGCGCAGCGGTGAGGTCCAGATGATGCCCGCCGACCGCTTCGACGCAGCCGAAGACTGGCCGTCGGAGGAGGAGATCGACGCGGGGCTCGCGGCAGGGCACCTGATCCCCGTCGAGTCACTCGGATCTAACGTCGAATACGGATGGATGGCGGAGTTCACCGGGACGGTGCGCGACGTGCGCCTCCGCGACCGGCTGGAAGTCGCCCTCGACGGCCAGGGCGCCTTTCGCCGATTCAAGACCGTGCTCCTCGACCATCCGGCCGAGCGCGAGCGGTGGTTCACGTTTCGCGACACGCGCCTGCGCGCGGCGGCGCGGGAATGGCTGGCCGAGCAGGACATCGAACCGACGACCGCGCCGCGGCGGGCGTAGGAACAGATCGGATGCAGTCAAGATACTCGGGTTTGGGGATCGCACTCAGCCATGACCGGTGATCGTGATGTCTACACAGCGTTCTTCCAGCGCCTAACTGGGCGAACGCCGTACGGCTATCAGGTGCACGTTGCCACAGAGTTGTTCTCTGGGTGCAACGTTGTGGTTCGGGCGCCGACCGGTGCGGGCAAGACGTGGGCCGTGCTGGCACCGTTCCTCTTCGAAGGCTGGGAGCGACGCCCCGGCCGACTCATCTACGCCCTGCCGCTCCGGACCCTGGCGCAGGGGGTGTACCGGGAGGCGCGGGAAGCCGCGGGACGGCTCGGATATCGCCTGGAGCCGCGCGAGGACGATCACGGGCGAGAGATCGAGGGCCCCTTCGTCACGCTTCAGACGGGCGAGCAGCCGGACGACCGCTTCTTTGACCGCGGCCGCGTCATCGTCACGACCTACGACCAAGTGCTGAGCGGGCTCCTCTGCGGGCCGTACGGCTTATCCGACCGGCTGCATAATGTCAACGCAGCCTGCGTCGTCGGGGCCCTGATCGTGTTCGACGAGTTCCATCTGATGGAGCCCGCGCGCGCCTTCCTGACGGCGGCAGCGGGCCTCAACCTGTTCCGTGGGCTCTGCCAGTCGGTCTGGATGACCGCCACGGCAACGCAGCCGCTGGTCGAGGTACTCGCCGACGCGGTGAGCGCAGTGCCGGTCCCCGGAAGCGAGGCCGAGAACGAGGGGCTTTTTCGCACCCTTCCGAGTGTGAGCACCGTGCGCCGAGAGATCACGGTTGAGCCTGCCCCCTTGACGGCCGACGCGGTAATGGAAGTTCACCGACGGCTGGCTTCGGGCCGGAGCGTCGCGGGAGCGACCCGCCTGAACGCGGCTGGCCGGTCGATTGTCCTCCTGAACACCATCGGTCGCGCTCAGTCGATGTTCGAAACACTCAGGGCTCGGCTGAGCGCAGAGGATCCGGACGTTCCGGTAATGCTTCTTCATTCGCGCTTCTTCGCCGGGGACCGCCGAGCCAAGGAAGCTCGGATTCGTGACCTGTTCGGCCGAGGCGCTAACGCGCCGGCCGTCCTTGTGGCGACCCAGGTGATCGAGGCCGGTCTCGACATCTCGTGCGACGACCTGCACTCAGAGCTGTGCCCCATGAACGCGCTTATTCAACGAGCTGGTCGCTGCGCGCGATTTGAGGGCGAAGAGGGGACGGTCCATGTCTACGCGCTGCCCGACATCCAGCGCGCGTGGCTGCCCTATGGTGACGCCGCAGGAGAAGATCTCGCGCTCGGGCGCACACGCGATCTGCTTGCCAGGCTTGACCACGCGGTGCTGGATCCCCGCGAAGCGGCGGCTTGGGTGCAGGAAGCGCACGCGAGCGACGACGAAGGGGCGCTGCGCAAGGGCTGGCAGGGCCACCGCCGCACATGTGTGGACCGGATTCTCCGCAACGCGATCGAGCGCGATCCAGTACGTGTGGCTGACCTGATCCGAGGGGACGACACTGACTCTATCCGGGTGATTGTCACGACGGGCGACCCGCCAGAAAGCCCCGGGCAACGCGAAGGTCTCAGCCTCTCACGGTGGTCGCTGGCGCAGTTCGTCCGAGAAACCAGTGCTCGCGGCGCGGCTGGCTGGGCGTGGGATTCGTCCGGTGAGGAGACGCTGTGGCGACCCCTCAGCTCGCTGGAAGATCTCAAGCGGGCTTATGTCGTGTGTCTCCCCGCTACGCTTGCGGCATACGATGCTGAGATTGGGCTCAGGCTTGGTGTGGCCGGCGACCAGGGGAGCCCGGCGCGGTGTGAGCCGAGCCGGCCCGGCTGGGCTCCGCTTCACGCCGAATCATGGACGGCTCACGCTCGGGCCGTAGCCAACGAGTCAATGCGGCGCTTGGCGCGCGAGGCCCGGGCTGCCACGCCCGACGATTCCCTCGCGCGCTGGAAGACCACGAGCGCTGCGGAGGGGTTCCTCTACCGATATGGCCTTCCGCCTGATGCGCTCGCAGACGCGGTGCGGTTCTGCTCGATCCTTCACGACCTTGGCAAGCTGAGCGTGGGCTGGCAGTTCTGGGCCGCCGCGGCCCAGAAGGCGCGCGATCCAGAATACGTCCACACGTCTGCCTTGGCTCACACCGACTTCGATCCCGAGAGACCCGAAGACTGGGCGCGCCAACGTGCGCTCGGCGTGCGTCGCCCGTCCCACGCTCCAGCGAGCGCGTACTATGCGCGGCTATTCCTTGGACAATCCCTTGCATCCGCGCCAGCCGAGCGCCGTCCACAGGTCGCGTCAGCCTGTCTGGCGGCTGTTCTGGCGCACCACGGGGGCTGGTGGCTCAAGGATTTTGTGCAAAGCGTCCCGCCACTCTGGCCTGGTTGGGAATCCGCTGTCAGGGAGGCGCTGGGTCTGTCGTCGTTGGTCACAGATCATCGAGCGCTACGGCGGCACAAGGTGGAGGATCTCCTGAACGTGACGGTCGGGCCCGACGAGATCGAGGAAGCGTGGCCTCTAGTGGGTTTCCTCACCCGCACGCTTCGCCTCTCCGATCAGCGGGCGACCCGCGAGGCAGGCTGTCATGAGTGAGACAGTGTTCCTGCTCCCAAGGACCACTGGCACCCATGGCGACGTATTCGCTGCCGTGGGTTTCGCCGATGTCCTTGCCGGCGCGGGGTACGGCAGGACAGTGTCAGGATCCGAGAAACGGAGACCGGGTTCGCCGTGTCGATACCCAGCCCCGTCGATCTCCAACGACTTCCGCAAGATCCCGGCTATCCCTTCCTCAAGATCAAGCCTGACGCTCCGGTCCCACCGGGGGCAGTGGACGTCGTCGACTATCAGGCCGAGCGGGCGAAGGCCGAGCGGCGGAAGCAGGCGAGCGGAAAGGCCGGGAAGAGGCAGCGCAGGCGCCTCGATCCACTCACCGAACAGGCGATCCAGGAAGACGCGCCTCGAGAGGACTGGGCCTTGCTCCAGGTCCTCAACTCACTCCAGGGCGATGAGACATCGAATCGTGTCCACGCCTCGATCGTGGGGCGAGCGCCGGACCGCTGGCACGGCGAGATGGCGCGAGCGGTCGCAGCCCTCCGAATCGGCGAGCCGAGCAACCTTGACTGGAAGGCGACGACCGTGCAGCTCTTCACACCAACGGCGGCCAAGGGCTACTGCCGTCTCAAGCCGGACAGCACGGACCGGAACGACAAGACCAAGGACCGATGGGCCGACCCGCTCGTCGAGTGGCTTCGCTATCGCGGCTACTTCCGAGTAGCCTGTGCGTTTTTCCGGGACTCAGATGTTCGCCTCCTGTGTCCGATACCGCGTGACATCTCGATGCGCGCCCTCGAGTCGCTGGCCCGAGAGCTGCGGCGTGATGGCGCGCCGGGCGACCCGCCGAAGCTGGATTCCCTTGCCGTGCTCCGCATGGCGGAGTTGCTCGTGCGCCACTCCGAGGAGTACCACGATCCCGATGCCGAGCCATGGCCGGGGGTGTCTCTGGCGGGGAGGACACCAGCGGCGGCGATCTCGGGAGTGGCGGTGACGCACTACCAGTCCCTGGGGCAGTCACGAGCCGTCTCAGCCATGGCGACGTTGGCCCTGCCCGGCTGGTTTCCGATCCGCGGCCGGGAGGACGCCCATACCTGGCGGGCGATCCTTGATGAGCATCAGAAGGTCATCCGCGGACTGCGGGACGATCACTCGGACGAGATCGGCTTGCTGCTCCTCTACCGGCGCTTCCTCGAGCGGCGAGAGGTAAGTGCCGCGCGAGCGCTCGTTGAGTTCATGGAGCGTTACGGTCCGTTCGTGATCCGCGCCCGCGGGCAAGGGCGCCAGGTCCGCTCGTTTCGCACCGACCACTTCAGGGAGACGGTGAAGGACATGGACACAACGCTAACGGAAATTCTCGATGATACCGGCTTCAAAGCGGTAGCGTCGGCGGTGAGGCGGGCGACGGTGAGCGCCCAGGCACTCAAGGCCATGAACCGCCCCGAGTACCGCGAGATCCGGTACGATCTGCTGCCCGAGCTGCGACGCAAGCGCAGCTTGCCAGGTGTCGCGCCGTTCATGGAGAGCGTGGCCGACTTCGTCGCGAGCTACAACGTCGAGAACGCTCGTCGCCGGGAAATGGGGAAACAGGCGCCGCGCAACGTCACGACCGAAGAACTCTCGGCGTTCGCTCGACTTGTCGAACGGCACGGGACATCGCTGGTGGGAGCATTGCTCTGCGCGTACGGCTCGTGCGGCGAACCGCGAGAGGGCGAAGGAGTCCAGGACGATCTGCCCGCAGGCGTGCAAGGAGAATAGGAGGGACGAATGGCCACTGTGAGCTCGTTGTCGCTGTGCGCGCGGATCACCCTCGACCTTCATAGCCCGAATAACGAGGGCACCGAGGGGAACCAGCAGCAGACACGGATGGTCCACATCATCGACCAGCGTGGCCGCCGGGCCGTCGTCAACGGAATCAGCGGCGACATGTTCAAGCACATTCTGGTCGAACATCTGATCCCGTTGATCGAGGCGGTCGGTCAGCCGCTGTCGCCGGGAGCACGCGCGCATGACGCAGATCGCATCAATGCCCTCAACCCGGCTTTCGTCGACTTCTGCGAGTCGGAGCAGGAGTTCATGGTTGATGGGCGCCCGGAGCGCCGCATGGCGAAAGAGTCGGAGATCTTGACGAAGATGCTCACCGAGTGCAGTCTAACCGATCTCGCTGGCGCACTGGTCACGCGAGGGCGCGCGATCGGGCGGAAGTCGGTGGTCGAGTTCGGGTGGGTGGTTGGACTGCCCGAGGACGGCGCGGGCCAGCCCCTCACGATCACGGAGCAGTACTTCCACGTGAAGTACGCTCCGGAGGGTCGGGGCGCGGCGGCCGGCGACGAGACGGTGACCGGTAAGCAAGCGATCTTTCATCGTCCGGCCTCATCCGGTATCTACGCGCTGATTGCAAACCTGGACCTGTATCGGATCGGGCTCAACGACATCTCCAGACAGTATGTCGTCGAGCCCGCCGGGCGTCAGACGCGGGCCCGCGCGCTCATCCAGGCACTCGCCTCGACCCTTCTCAAGCCCTCGGGAGCCCAGCGGAACACCCAGAACCCTCACATCGTGGCTTGCGAGGGCGTGGTGGCCGTGGCGTCGACGTCGCTGCCGGCTCCGACTGTCAGCCCGTTGAACGACGGCTATCGCCAGCAGATTGCTCAGTCTGCAGCCGTGCTCAATCAGATCCGGGCGGGGGCGGTCACCGCGCAAGCCTTCGATACCTTGCCGGAGGGCATCGGCGTCTTGGCCGAGATCGCCAAGGACGTCGAGGTTCCTAAGGGATAGGGCATGGCCAAAGCGATTGGGCGGCGGTCTCAAGCCGGCGCGGCTGGCGACACTAGATCGACGAAACGGATCCAGCGCCGGGCCAAGGGTGGCCCGACGCCCGTGGCTACGGTCGAGCCTGGGGCGGTGCGCGGCCCTTGGTTGGTGGCTGAATACGAGCCGACTGCCATCTTCTCACTGAAGGCGAGCTTTGCGACGAGCAGTGTGGGCCGGACACTCGTGGTGGCCACCCCGTACGCGGTCAAGATGGCGTTTGTCGATGCCGCGTTCAGGGCAGGACTGAGCGATCTCGACTGCGCCGATTTCCTTCGCTCGCTCGTCCGGGTCGAGGTACGCATCGCGCCGCCGCCGACGGCTCTGGTCACCCACACCTTCGTGAAGGTGCGCCAAGAGTCTCGGGCGGACGACCCGCTCCGGCCCTACGGTTCAACCATCGCCTATCGCGAGGTCGTCCACCAGCGTGGAGCGTGGCAGTGGGCGTTTGATCTCGGTGCCGGTGACCAGCTACTCGCAGAGCGGCTGGGGCACGTTGCCCCGTTCGTTTCCTACATCGGCAAGCGCGGATCTTTCGTGCAGTTCCGTCGCTTGTTCGTCGCGAGTACGCTCGGCTCGGAGTTCACGCAGGTGGTCCTAAAGCATACAACTTGGACGCCGCCGCCGCGGGCGCACATCCTGCCACTGGACGACTTCGGCCCTGAGGCTGACCTCGAAACGCTGAGCTCATTCACCACGAAGCGTCCACAGCGAGACCGGCACCGGCGGTTTCTCGACACCATCATTCCCCTCGGGCTGGTGAATACCGGGCCGGGCTTTACTGAGTATCGGAGAGAGGCCCGATAAATGCGCTAACGATTGGTCGATCAAAATTTCGGGCAACCCTTTGCTGGACACGGAAGGTTTGACGTGCGAGCGCGTCATTGGCCTCGTGGCGCGGTCGTCAATGGCTTGGCGGCTGTGCGGCGGGCGGTCGGGTGTCGTGGCGTACGACACGGACCTCGGGCTGAGCCTGACGCCAGGCGGTCGGGATGGGTTGTAAGGAGGCTCTGCCCGCCATCCTGAGCGAGGCGGACAGCGTGCCCGAGAGCCAAGGATCGGCGAGGAAAGGAGCTGATGGGGTGAATGGGCGAAAGCATCGCGAGGTGTCCAGTTGATGCTGGCTCACGTGTGGATGCAAGACGTTCATCGGTATCTAGACTTCCTCAGGGAACACTTCGGTAGCGGCCTCACTAGCGTCGTGCTTTTCGGTTCGTGGGCGCGAGGGACGGCGCTGCCGGAGAGCGACATCGATCTGCTCGTTGTCGCCAGTGGGTTGCCTGCGAGGCGGTCGGACCGGCACCGGCTGCTCTATGGGATCGCCCGACGTGTGTCGGGCGAGTTCGCGTCGACGGTGGCGCCCATCGTTGCGACGCCGGAAGAAGCAGCGCGGGTGAAGCCATATTACCTCGGGATGCTCTCGGGTCACATGATGCTCTGGGACACGGATGGCTTCTTCGGTGGAGTGCTCGACCAGTTGCGGCGGCGTCTCACGGAGCTGGGTGCTCGCCGTTATGTCGACGATGATGGCTACGAGTTCTGGGACCTGAAGCCAGACTGGAAGCCGGGAGACGTGGTGTCGTTGTGACGTTGGATCGCATCGCCCGTGACTACCTGCGTCGGGCGAAGGGGCGGCGAGCGGCTCTGCAGACGCTGCTTGCGTCAGGGTTCTACGCAGACGTCGTTCGCGAGAGCCAGGAAGTCGTCGAGCTCATCCTCAAGGGCGCCCTGCGTTTCATTGGCGTCGATCCACCCAAGAGGCACGACGTGCATACCGTCCTCGAGCGATTCTTTGACAGGCCCCCTGCGGAGTGGCGCGAGACACTGCCGAGCTCGGCGAAATCTTGGTGCGGCTCACGCAGGACCGTAGCCGTGCTTTCTACGGTGACGAGGATGAGGGGGTGCCGGCCTCTGACCTGTTCGACGACGCGGACGCTAGTGATGCGATCGGGATCGTTGACCGCCTCCTTGGGTTGTACGGGGGACTGCTTGAGCCACGAGGGCAAGCGTAATGCGGAGCGTCATCGTGAGCGACGTCGGCGTCATGCTGAGGAAGACCAGTGACCGACTGGTCGTGCGCTGGCCACGGCCAGGGCTGGAGCTGGTCGAGGGTGGGCCGCAGCTCTCGTTTCCGTTCGACCTGCCACTCCGCCGTCCGCTTCGCGTCGTGACGTCGGATGGGGTGAAAGCGCCCGACCCACCCCCCGTCGCCCTCGAGCCCGGAGTGGCGACGCAGCCCCACCGCGGCGAACGCCCGAGCAGGTGGAGCTCCCGCTCTTCCGGATCAGCGAGATCATCGTGTCGGGCCCCGGCGTGGCGATGTCGAGCGACCTCATCGAGGAATGCTGCGAGCGTGGGATCCGGGTCGCATTCCGGCCGCCTCGCAGCTACATGGCCGTTTATGCGAGCGGCATCGCCTCGACGACGCTCGATCCAATCGAGGGCCCCTGGCGTGGAGGCCAGCGGGACAGGTCTCCCGATCGTGCTCGAGCGGCGGGCGCCATTCCGGGGGGGCGGCAGGGCCACATTCGCCTCTCAGGATTACTTGGTCGGGCTGTGTCGCGAGGATCCTGGCCTCTTGCCGGGGGCGGCACGTTGCTCTTCATCTGCCTCCGCCCCTCCCTCCAGTGGTAGCTGAAACCGGCGAACGGGACGGCGATGATCGGCGAAGCGGACTGACGGCGTCCGATGCGTCGGCGATTGCCGAGTTCGCCGCACGCGTGCGAAGCGCGCTCGGCAGCGGCGTGCTCGACATGCGCCTGTTTGGCTCCAAAGCAACCGGGCGCGACGTCCCCGGGTCCGACATCGACATCCTCGTCGTGCTCGAGGAGGCCAGCGTCGGCGTCGAGGATCAGGTGCTGGCGGTCGCGTTCGAGGTCAACCTGGCGCACGACGTCTACATCTCCCCCCGTGTGGTGGGGCGGGCCGTGCTGGAGGATCCAGTGTGGAAGATCACGCCGTTCCTCCGGGCTGCGACGGCCGGGGTGCCGGTGTGAAGGAGGAGATCAGGGTGCTGGCGCTTCACCGGTTGGCGCGCGCCCGTGAAGCGTTCGCCGAGGGGGAGCAGCTGCTCATGACGGGTGCGCTCACTGGGGCGACCAACCGACTGTACTACGCCGCGTTCCACGCCGCTCGAGCACTCCTGGCCACGCGCGAGGTTGACTCCTCGAAGCACTCCGGCGTGATCTTGCTTTTCCAGCGGCACTTCGTGAGGACTGGCCTCTTCGCGGCAAGCGTGGCGCAGGCTCTCCCGCGTGCCTTCGAGAAGAGGCAGAAGACCGACTACGCGGACTTCGCAACGGTCGAGTCCGACGAGGCGGGCAGGGTTCGCACGGAGGTTCACGTGTAGAAGTCAAGATTTGTCCTGACAGTGTCCGATCGGGCCCTCGGTGTCCGACGTCGTTCACTGCCGTTACCTTCTCCTCACGCCACCGGCAAGAGCTTCTCCTTCGCCAACGGCAGGC
>Ga0187892_10002183_pt1 | contig 40859 bp, 31 predicted proteins | sample MA1701073metaG_FD_139345 | JGI IMG/M metagenome (GOLD analysis project Ga0187892, IMG submission 139345) | Bio-ooze microbial communities from a basaltic lava cave in the Kipuka Kanohina Cave System on the Island of Hawaii, USA - MA170107-3 metaG ... | reverse complement strand
TCGAAACGCGCTCCTTTGCGGGTGTTGTGATTTTTCAGGATCAGCCAATACCCACACTGGATGAGCGTTTCGAGCTTTCTGTTGCCTGCTCAACCAGTTATCACACTGGTTCAGGGTCTAGTGTGAAGGAGAGTCACCGGACCGTGATTAGTAGTCCCGGTCCGGTGAACTCGACTGGGCGTTAGAAGAAGAATCTCGCTGCCAGCTGGATGTAACGCCCAGGTCTGGCAGAAATCACCTGCCCGAACCGGGTGTTGACTTGATTCCCGGCCGGATCGAACCGGGCGGCGTTATCGACTGTAAGCCAATGGGTGTGGTTGAAGGCATTGTAAAACTCGCTGCGGATTTCAAAGTATCTATGTTCATCGATGGGGATCTTCTTAGCCACGTTGATGTCCCAGTTGTTGGCTCCGGGCCCGCGGAAGAGATCCTTAGCCGCATTCCCGAAGGATCCTGGAGCTGGCCGGCCAAACGCAGCGGTGTTGAACCACCGGTCAAAGCTCTTGTTGTCAATCGTTGGGTTCGCTACCAGGTTTACGCGTCTGAAGCCCTCGTCACCTCCACCTGTAATGTCCGCGTTGTCAGTGGTGCTGTAGCTGATCCCCTGGGGAATGCCGCTCGCAAGGGTTGTGATTCCTGTGACTTGCCAGTCGTCGAGGACTCTCCTGGCAAAGCCATTCGACCAATGCGTGCTGACTTTGGGCAAGTCCCAGATGTAGTTGACCGAAAGCATATGGGTTTGATCGTATCCCAGTTTGCCATACATCCAGGATTGGACTGGCAAGTAAACCGGAAGCCCTCCCGCGTCACCGTCGGTGAAACCCATCGATTTGGACCAGGTGAAGGCCGCTCCGATTTGCGGCCCTTTGGTGAATCGCCTGTTGATCGACGCCTGCAGTGAGTTGTAATTGGCGGTGCCCGAATTATCAATGTATGTGACGCTGGAAAAACCTTTGATTGGACGCAGCGTATTGTCTGCGAGGGCGCGTCCCGTGGTTGGGTCGAAATTCGCCGGATTGAAGCGGGCGCCCGGAGCAAGGGTATTGAGATCTCGATTCTGGAGAAGATGTCGCGAGACATTGCCCACGTACGAGATGTCAAACACGGTGTTTGAGCCCAGCTGGTGCTGAATTCCCAGACTGTAGCTATAGACCGAAGCTGTGGGTGGATCTCTCTCTAGCGTACCAGCCTGGGTAGGAAAGAGAATTCCCTGTGAGTCGAGGAGGGTATCCATCGTGCCATAGAAAATCTGAGGCTGAAGCAGCACTGGGTAGTTCCGCACGACGTTTCCGAGGTAGTTGCCGCTGGTCAAGGCCGTCTGTTTCGTCGTGGCATATCCCCCGCGAATGGCTGTCTTGCCATCTCCGAACAGGTCGTAGGCGAAACCCACTCTCGGTGCGGCCTGAAGGGCGCCCCGCTCACGGAAACCGTCAGGATACGACTCGTCGGTAGATAGGACTGTCCCGTTAGCCAGGTCGCCGCTGCCAGGGACAAAGCCGCCAATATAGACGGCCGGGAACAGTTGACCGCTGATGGGATCCTTGGCCACTCGTGCTCCACTGGCATTCAGTGCTGGCGCAAAAAAGACAGGGGCTTTCCTGGGGTCATAGCGGTCCAAAACCACCGCGGAACCGGTAGTCCGGCCTCGTAACAGCCAGGGTGAGAAGGTAGAAAAGCGAACACCGTAGGTGAGGGTCAACTTGCGGCTTGCCTTGTTTGGTGTGAATGTGCCGAACTGGCCTCCCAGTGACTGATTCCTAAATTGCAGTGTCTGCGCTCCCGCTGCCGAATCTTGCTCGGCTCCCCACGGGGCGAAAGTGGATTGGCTAACCCCTGGCAATGTTTTCAGGAGGCTGACGGGGTCCCTTCCTCTAGCGACCATGAGCTGGAGCTGCGTGGCGCTCAGCAAGCCCGAGTGCTCTGCGCGCTCCCCCCAGTGCTTGATCGTGAGGCTCGGGCTCGGATTCTGTCGGATCCTCTGAGTGTTCGATCTCCGGTCAAGCGCCTTGTCCTGAGCCGCTGTTACCAGGAGAGTGCACAGTTGAAATGCACGACTTGCCACGGCCCTCATGAATCATTGGCCGAGTCGGCTGACCACTACGATCGAAAGTGCACGTCGTGCCACGGTGGAGGTCGTGCAAAGCCCTGCGCCGTAGCAACTCGCGCGTGTCAGTCCTGCCATCTCCAGCGACAAGAATTGACCCCACATCTAGACTTTGCGGATCACTGGATTCGAAGAATCGGCTCTGGCGGCAGTACCACGCGTTATTGATTTTAGCCAACGCTGGAGTCTAGAGGAGCCGAGCTCGCCCGGAATCCAGTAACGAACAAGACGAGACTGCGTCCACTGGAATCCACCCAGAAGGAGACCTTTACTGGCTGCTTTCTTCGAAAGGTGGCGGGTTGGTGTCTTGGTGTTTAACCCTAGTCCTCTCCAAAGGGACTCCAACAAATCAAGACTGATTGACAAGGAACCGAATTCATTTCGTTCTCAGCGACCGGAAATGAGGCGATGTGTGTTGTGGCGGTTGAAAAGGGCCTGAATCTGTGTAGAATAGTGGGCCCGCTGGATTTGAGCATGCCTTTGGGCAGTTTTCTGGCCAGCGCCATAAGGACTGCTTCACCCCATCCATCCTCGAGGAAAGAAGGTAACCCCTAATGAATGTTTCCGTTCTCGGACCGCCTGGATGTGGCAAGGGAACTCAAGCCAAGTTGCTGGCAGCGCATTTTGGCCTGAGACACTTCTCCCTGGGAGAAACATTGCGGGCTGAAATCGAGCACGGGTCGGATCTGGGGCAGCGTACGGCAGCCTTCGTGCGTGAAGGCAAATTGGTTCCAGACCAGTTGGTCGAAGAGATCTTCGAGTCCTTTGTTCAGCGCAACCCAGGCAAGGGATTCGTTCTTGATGGTTATCCACGCACGCTGGAGCAGGCAATTGCGCTCGAACGCATTCTAAAATTCTCGGCAGTGCTCCTCTTTGAAGTCTCCGAAGAGGAAGTGCTGGCTCGCGTCGAGGGCCGGGTCATCGACGACCAGGGGCATTCGTATCACATTCCCAAGAATCCACCGCCACCGGGCATCCGGGTGAGGAAGCGAGAAGACGACCAGCCTGAGATTGTGCGCAAGCGCTACCACGAGTACACGCGTGACATCCGCCCGATTGCCGATCTCTACCGGAAACAGGGCACTCTGGTTCCCGTCAATGCTGCCGGCAGCATCGGAGCCGTGTTAGATCAACTGCTCCACAAATTGGCTGAAAACGGCGGGTGAAGGCCGTTCTCCAATAGAACAGCAGCTTCTTCGAACTGCAGACCTGGGCGATCGCAGCACGCTCTTGACACCATCGTCCACGCCCGTGTGCTTAGAAGCCTCGCCTGCACTTGATGCAAGGCAGTGAACACTCAACCACAACAGGCGGAAACTAAGCTCAGTGAGGCAGTTCTTCGCTCCCTGCCGAAGGTTCTGCTTCACGAACATCTTGATGGAGTTCTCCGTCCTCGCAGCATTGTCGAGCTAGCGCGCGACTGCCAATATGCAGGCCTGCCAACCGAAGATCCAGACGCACTGGCTCAATGGTTCTTGCGCGGCGCCAACCAAGGCAGCCTGCCCAAGTATCTCGAAGGATTTGCTCACACCATCGCCGTGATGCAAACCCCCGAAGCCCTCGAACGTGCGGCCTATGAAGCCGTGGAGGATCTCGGGAATGATGGCGTCGTTTACTTCGAAACGCGCTTTGCGCCGGTGTTTCACACTCAAAAGGGGCTGACTCATGAGCAGGTCGTTGCGGCCGTTTTGAAAGGCTTGGACCGAGGCCGAAAGGAGTTCGGGGTTTGCTCCAGGCTCATTATTTGCGCGATGCGCAACATGCATGCCTCACTCGAGATGGCAGAGCTGGCCGTCGATTTCAGGGAGCGTGGAGTTGTGGGATTCGATTTGGCGGGAGAGGAAGGAGGCTATCCTCCCAAGAAGCATATCGACGCCTTTCACTACATTCAGCGCCAGAACTTCAACATCACGGTGCATGCCGGCGAAGGCTTTGGCAAGGAGTCCATCTGGCAGGCGATCCAGTACTGCGGCGCCCATCGCATTGGCCACGGCACCCGCCTGGTAGACGACATTGCGGTAGCGGAAGGCAGAGTGGTGAAGCTTGGCGATCTGGCTCAGTATGTCCTCGACAAACGCATTCCTCTGGAGATCTGCCTGATCAGCAATGTCCACACGGGTGCGGCAGCCAGTTTGGCTGATCACCCATTCAGAATTTTCTTCCAAGAGAAGTTTCGCGTCACGCTCAACACCGATAACCGGCTAATGAGCGACACCAACATGGTGAAAGAATTTCAGGCGGCGTCAGAAACTTTCGGCCTCGGAATTGGAGACTTTGAAAAGATAACCATCAACGCCATGAAGAGCGCGTTCATTCCCTACAGCGACCGCTGCCGGATCATTTATGACGTGATCAAGCCTGGCTATACGCGCATTCGGGCTGGACTCTGCCAGGAACAACTCTGAAAGCCACCCACAAGAGAGGTCCTCCTCGTCTCCGCCTGATTTCCACTGCCGCGAAGCGTTCTGAGCGCCGCTCGTTACCGCAGAGCTGACGCCGTCGGCGCCATTTCCATCATACGCTGGTCCGATTGACAAACCTCGGTTCTCCGCCCACAATGAACTCCAGGATTTGGGCCTATCTGCCCGACAACTGTACTTTTTAGTCTTCACTTGTGTCCGGATCGGCGAAGAGGTCCGATGCGCTGATAGCCCGCCAGGATGGCGATTCAGGCCGCGTGGCTGCCAGCCTCGCCCTGACATGCCGGTGATCTGACACAACTCTGTAAAGGAGGCGCTTATGAGCATCGCAAGAAGGGTGAAAGATTGCCTTGAAAAGAATCAGGTTCCCTATATGCACTGCACCCATCGCCTCGCCTACACGGCCCAGGAAGTTGCAGCGGCCCAGCACGTGCCGGGACGAGAGATGGCCAAGACCCTCGTACTCAGGGCTGATTCCGAGTTTGTCATGGTCGTCCTCCCTGCAGTGATGAAGCTCAACGTGAAAGCCTTGCGAGACGAGCTGCCCTTCTCACACCTGGAACTGGCGACCGAGAGTGAATTCGCTTCCCTGTTCCCGGATTCCGAACTGGGTGCGATGGCCCCGTTTGGCAATCTTTATGGCATGCCAGTCTACGTGGACAAGACGTTGATCGAGGATCGGGAAATCGTCTTCAACGCTGGAACACATGTTGACACAATCCGCATAAAGTACGCTGATTTTGAGCGTCTGGTTCAGCCGAAGACGATTAGCTCAGCCATCCCGCTGGAGATGGCAGCGAATCAGTAGGGGCAAACCGAGTCTGGCGGCGGGCAGCACGCGTGCCGCTATTCAGTTTTCGCGAACTCCTTCTGGCACTCACTCATTCCGCTCTTATTTTGAAAGCGGGCCTGGGATGGTGCACCCGCTGCAGTCTGGTCCGCTGCCGCAGGAAAAGATCACAGCCCCATAAAAAGGGCCTTGGCGTTAGCCTTATCCTCCCACAATGAATGTCGCGATTCCGAAGACCATCTCGACGGGTATCCCCACGCTGGACGAAATTCTTGAAGGCCTAAGCTGGGGAGAGAGCATCGTCTTCCATGCCCGCGAACGACTGGAGTTTTTCCCGTTTCTGAATCATTTCGCTCGTTTTCTTGGGACACAGGCAATCACAGGCTGCAACATCTGCTTTGCGGGGATGGAATCATTCGAGCTGGAGAACGCGATCTTCAAGCCTTTGGTCTTGACTTCGCAGGATCTGCCGAGTGCCATGGAGGAGTTGCTGAGGCTCATGTCTAGGCGAGGGGCAGGGTGCGCGTACCTCTATGAAGGTTCTGCGCCAATGCTGGGAAACGAAACTGCGGCGGTGGACCTTTTCGTGGCCTTCGCAGAGCAGGTCCGCGAACAGAACGCCGTGGGGTATGTTTTCTTGAAGAAGGGGGTACTGTCGAATCGAGCTGTTGCGCAGTTTGTTGAAAAGAGCTCAGTGTTTGTCGATCTCTGGTCCCTCAGCCAGCGGCTCTTTCTCCAGCCGATCAAAGCGGCGCAACGCTATTCTGAGAAGCTCTTCATGCCTTATCAGTTCTTCGAAGATGCCATAACTCCTGCCAGCGGTGAGACTGAAGAATACGTCCAGGCTTTGGAGAAAAAGTCTCGGGAGTTCCTGGAACTCTACTCCCAGAAGCGCCAGATCGAAAACGATCTTCAACGCAAAGTGTACGAACTGTCGGTTATCAACGGTCTCACCTCCTCGTTGCTCAGCACAATGAACCTCGAGGAGATCCTGTACCGCATTCTGGTCGGAGTGACTGCCAAGGAGGGACTTGGGTTCAACCGGGCCTTTCTTCTGCTTGTGAACGACCAAGAGCAAGTGCTGGAAGGCAAGATGGCTATTGGCCCTTCGAGTATCGAGGAGGCCATCCGCATTTGGACGGACTTGGCTGACCGGCACCTGACCTATCCTGACCTGCTGGCCGCCTTCGATTCCGGCTGGCAGGAACACGATGCTTTCGTCAACCAGTTGGTCCGCCAGATCCGGGTCCCACTGAACGAACGCTCAAATGTCCTCATCGACCTGCTCATGCAGACTCAACCCGAAATCATCGGCCACGGCGGTACCCGCAGCCATCCTGGGGCCGATGGAATTCTGGAACTGCTAGGCGTGCCGCGTGTCGCCGCAACGCCATTGGTTTACCGGAAAAGGCAACTCGGGCTCCTGATGGCCGACAACCTCATCAGCCACAAACCTATCAGCGAGGACGACCTGCGTATTCTCGAGACTTTTGCCAATTACGCCTCTACAGCCATCGAGCACTCGCGGCTCTATGAAGAGGTGCGCATCAGGATCAAGGAGAACGAGCGCCACATCAGCGAGCTGGAGGCGATGCAGAACAGGCTGATGCGCTCCAAGAGACTATCCGACCTCGGAGAACTAGCTTCGAAGATGGCACACGAACTGCGAACGCCGTTGGTCAGTATCGGCGGGTTTGCCAATGCTGTGCTGAAACGGCAGAGTCCCGCGTCGTCAGACTACGAAGACCTGAGAATCATCGTAGACGAGGTGAGAAGGCTGGAAGCCATTATTAGGAACGTACTCGCCTATGTCAGCCCAGGCATTCCCCGTAGCCAGTGGATCGACCTGCGGGAACTGTGTGGGAAAGTACTGAAGCTGATGCAGAGCCCGTTTGCGGAGAAGCGAATTGAAGTGACAACACAGTTTGCGGCTGCCGTGCCGCAGGTGAATGTCGATCCCGAACAGATTCAGCTCGTAGTGACCTCCATTGTCAACAACGCCGTTGAATCGATGCCTGAAGGCGGACGTCTTGTTGTGGCCATACAGCCGGGACACGACTTTGTCCGGCTTTCGGTAGCCGATACGGGCGCTGGGATTCCTGAGGACGACCTCGCCAGAGTCTTCGATGCCTTTTTCACTACCAAGTCTCTGGGCTCAGGGCTGGGACTGAATATCGCCTCGCAGATCATTGCCAATCATAAGGGATCCATTTACGCTGAGAGCCGGGTGGGAGAGGGTTCAACATTTTTCATCAACTTTCCGATTGCTCCGCATTGAAACGGTCACGCCGGAACTTGGTCGCAGGCCGAGGTGCTTTCCGTCGGGCCGATTGGATTCTCAATTCTGGGCGGTCCGGGCATACAGTGATGACTGACGGCCTCTCCAGCCGTTGCACTCCAGGAATTCTTTCAGGAGCCAAATCTATGAGCACTATCCTGATCGTCGACGACGAAAAGAATATCTTGAAGCTGTACGAACGCGAGTTCAGCCAAGAGGGTTATTCTGTGATCACGGCCGGCAGTGGCGTCGAGGCGTTGCAGAAGCTAGAGAGCCAAGCGGTAGATTTGGTTATCATGGACATTCGCATGCCGGAGCTCGACGGACTTGAAACACTCAAACGGGTGATGGAGTCCCCTTCCAGGCCGCCGATCATCTTGAACAGCGCCTACACGAGCTATAAGGACAACTTTCTCACCTGGGCTGCGGCTGCCTACGTGGTAAAGTCTTCTGACGTGGCGGAACTCAAGACGAAGGCGAGAGAGCTCCTTGAAGCCAGGCAGTAACACTGTCCAGGATTTTGGAACCACTCCTGGCTCTCAGCCAAATCTGTTGATCCATTCGGCAGGCTCTCGTGGAGTTGCCTGGCTGAGTTCTGAATAAGGAGATTCTTCATGAAACGAAGGATTTTGCTTGGCTGCTGTTTCCTTGCCGTTGCAGTTCAGATATTTGCTCAGAGTGCTACTACCGTTGTCGAGAACGACCAGGTTAAGGTTCTCACAGTTACCGTTCAGCCGCATCAGAAGACTCGTCTTCACGATCATAAGGTCAATCGTGTAATGGTCTACCTGCAGCCGGGCGGCCAGACCATCGATTACCAGGACGGCAAGAAGGTGGTTCTGGACTGGAAGAAGGGCGAAGCCAAATGGAGCCCAGCCAGTGGAATGCACATCGCGGAAATCACCAGCGACAACCCGGTGACCATTGTCGAGATCGAGTTGAAGCGGGCCGGGACGCCAGCCAAGGCCGGCGTGAGCCCACTCGATCCAGTGAAGGTAGATCCCAAACACTACAAGGTCGAGTTTGAAAACAACCAGGTGCGGGTCATTCGTGTCACGATCGGCCCCAAAGACTCCATTCCGATGCACGAACATGTGTTGAATCGCGTGGTGACTTACCTTACCGACCAGAATGCAGAAGCGGTGACCGCTGACGGCAAGGTCGAGCACTCGAGCCATAGGAAGGGTGATGTGAGCTGGGGTGGCGCCGTAAAGCACAGAGAGCAAAACCTAAGCGAAACACCATTGGAAGTCTTGGTGGTGGAACTGAAAGGATAAGGCCCTCGCCGGAGCTTTGCGGGAGCCAGGCTAACGCTCGGTTTCTCTCCTTTTGAGAAGCGCCTCGTGTTTTCAGACTCCTGACATCTTGCCCTGAAGCAGATTCTGCGCGGTCAGGGAATATTTTCATGATCAGTGTTGCTGCGGCCCATCTCTCCTTCTATCTGGGTTGCATTCTTCGTTCTCCAGCATTCCTCGTTGTCCTTGACCCTTTCGACGTTCCCCTTTAACCTTCTCCGCATGGTTTTGTACCTCACCGAGCAGAACGTCGAGCAACTGCTGACCATGCCCGTGGCCATTGACGCTGTGGAGGAAGCATTCCGGCAGCTGGGAACAGGCCAAGCAGAAAACTTGCCTCGCCGCCGGCTGCATTCTGCGAAAGGGACGCTGCATTTAATGGGTGCTGCTCTGCCAGCTTCTGGTTTTCTGGGATACAAGACCTACACCGTATTTCCCGCGGGCATCCACTTTTCCGTTCATCTTCACAGTGCGGAAAATGGCGAGCTGCTCGCTGTCATTGAAGCTGACAGACTGGGTCAGATCCGGACTGGCGCTGCCAGTGGCGTCGCTACCCGCTGGATGGCACGCGTCGACACTGGGGTTGTCGGGATCATCGGTGCGGGCAGACAAGCTCGAACTCAGGTGGAAGCGGTGTGCCAGGTTCGTCCGGTCAACCAAGTGCTGGTCTACAGCCGTTCCACGGAAAAGCTGAGCGAGTTCTGCAAACAAACTCAGGAGTGGCTTGAAATTCAATGCCGCCCGGCAAACTCCTCTGAAGAAGTTGTAGAAGCAGCCGACATCCTTGTGACCATCACCAGTTCGACTTCGCCCGTGTTTGCCGGCGTTCGTCTGAAGCCAGGCACGCACGTCAATGCGGCAGGGGGAAATTTCTTGATCAAGCGCGAACTGGATGAGACTTGCATCCGGCGCTGCCGCTCGATCGTGGTGGACTCCAAGGAGCAGGCCCGGCTGGAATGCGGAGAGTTTCTTGGACCACTGGAGAGAGGACGACTGACCTGGGATCAGATCCGTGAGCTGAGTGAAGTGGTGACGGTACGCACCCTGCCAAGAACCGATTCCAAGGACATCACACTGTTCAAATCACTGGGTATTGCTCTGGAAGATGTCGCGGTCGCAGCGAGGGTGTATCAGCTGGCAATGGAACAAGGTGTGGGGCTGAAGAGATGATCGGGGGACGGCAAGGCTGACGCTCTGCGATCCGCCCTGGGCATGCCGCCAGGCGCGTCCTTATTTTGTTCAGTTCAGATTTGTCCGAACCGCGTTGTTCTCCTCAGAGACCTCATCGACTTTCCCTTCGGGGTCGATCCGGAAAACCAGAGCCCGGCTGGCACCCAGGCGTAATCCTGAAAACTCCACGGTGATTCTCCTGGGCAGCAAATCCAGCGGCGCCTCCAACCCGTCCACCTGCTTTTTGAAAAGCACCGTCCGTTTCTCATTTTCAACCTGCACGGTAAACGATGGCGCGTTTGCCACACCGAGGTTATGGATCACCAGGCTTCCGTGATCGGCGCCGCGTTCATATTGAAGGTCACCCGCCTCGACGGCCAGGTCTGAGAGTTCCTCCAAAAGTGCTCCTTTCCGGGTCTGACTGATTTCGATGACCGTTGTTTTTAACGGCCGGAGGCTCAAGGGGATCTCCGCCCCCGGCCGAAGCAGCAGCGAACGGCGAGTGGTCTCCACGTCAATGCGATCGTTGCCGACCACGTCCGTTCCTTCAATGACACTGTAAGTGCCATTCTCAAGGTCCCAGACGCGGAGTGTCACATCCAGCAGCGTCTTGACGAAGTTGAAGACGACGAGCTTGATCGACTTGCCGTCTGCCTTCAAGACGAGAGAAGCCAGTTGGCTGCTGGCGCCTTCCCAACTCACGGCGTGGCCGGGATAAATCGCTTCCCGGTAGAAGGCAACGCCACCGAGCCGGCTTCTCTGCAGCGTCATGTGCGGCATTCGCACCTGAGAGGTGAACGGCTCCGCTTCGGTGTACATCATCCGGTTCTGAGCCAAATGCTTCAGAAGAGCCGCTTGATAGTCTTCGATGTATTTCTTATCCCCGGTGAGCTCGAACGCATGCTGCCGGGCGAGCAGTCCACTCTCGTCATTCTGCAAATTGTGGTCCCAGATGTTTCGCTCGCGCACCCATTCGAGAATCTTCTTACGGCTCTCGAGAAAGTTTTCCTGGTAGGGCTCGACGTCGAGGAAGTCCAGCCAGCGGCCGCCCGTGCTTTCGGCTAGAGCGAGGTTCTCTGCGTTAACCAGTTCGTTCACCAACCAGAGGTACTTGTTGTCACCAGTCAGTCGGAAAGCTCCCCACAGCAGATTCAGCTGTTCCGGATCAGGCCATCCGCGGCGGGCAGCTTCGTCGCTGAAGAACCGGACACCCAGGGTCAGCTTGTTGGGGAAGCGATCTTGCTGCCAGTGAACCAGGAGCGCGTCTGCTGCTTCCCTGATCCAGCGCGTGGCCTGCGGGTGGCGATTGTACCAAGCCAGAGCCAGCGCCGGTTGCCAGAGCAAGGCACTGTGAACATCCTCACGCGCGAACTGGCCTTCTTCGACGAGATCGCTAGCGCTGAGCAGATAGGACCGGAAGTGGCGGTGGCCCGCCTGGTTCGTGCCGCTGATGCGCTCCAAGTGCCGAGCAGCCTCCATCAAGCGCTCAACCCACAGCGGATTCCCATGCTGCATCAGAAGAGCAGCCGGCAACAGCGCCATCCCCTGATAATACACATCCTCAGGCTCTGATAGAACGGAGCCAAACCCCCGTTTCAAGAGGCCCCGGCGTTCGCAGGCGGTCAGCACCGAAACCAGTGAATCGCGCAAAGCACTCCCTGGCCCTTCCATGAGGGCGGCTCCCGGCCAGTTCATCACCAGTTGAGTATCCTGGCTGAGGCTGTCGTCGAAATCGCCCGACTTAGACTGCCGGTTGCGGATCCACCATTCGCTCATTTGCCGAATCTGCTCTACCAGAAACTGCTGTTGAAATGCCCACAACGGAACCTCAGCGGGCTGCGTCGGCTGCTTAAAGTCCGGCGGAATCGTTTTCGGCTTGATCCAGCCCTGGTAGGTCAATGCTGTCGGTTCTTTGGGATCGACGCGCAGGACGTCTTCCACTACAGCCAGAAGTTCATCCAATGTCTTCGCTTGCCGCCGCATCTGCGCGATGTCACCATTTGTCCAAGGGCTCGTTTGGCTGGCATCTCGGAAATTCTCGCGCAGCCAGGGGAGACGGTCTGCCAGATACTCCTTCCGCGCTTGTCCAGCTGAGGCACCTTCAGTCTGGCTGAGCCACAGTTCAACTTCCGCGCCGGTCAGAAAAGTCGGACCGAAATCGGTTTGGTCGCTCGCCACAGTCATCCACAAAGCAGCCCCTGCAGGAGCTACAACATCGGGAAAGTCGAACACAACATCCGGGGCAGTCGAGACTCCCAGCTGGAAGTTAGCGCTCAGGAGTTCGCGCCCCGCGGACACGGGATCCTTAATGGAAATGTGAATCATGGGATCGGCACGGCCTGCAGTGGGCGCCTTGAACTTCAGCCTGATTGCGTCCAGGGCTGTGTGGCGCAGGAACGGAGGGATGATGACGTGGCAGTAGTGAAACGTCTTGGTAGTCTTTGGGTCTGGTGCAAGACTGTCCGGCAACAATCCTGGTGGGATGGCCACCCAAGCAGCCTGATCGGCGATTTGATAGCGTCGCTGCAACTGCGTCTTGACGTTGTAGAGCGTCGCAATCTGGTTTCGGGAGAGGCCTTGCAGGTTCAAAGCATCCCCGGCAGGCAGAAGCCTGAACGCCAGCCGGCTGGCTGCCGGTACTCGACCTAATTTCTCGTTCAGACCTGACCGCGAAAACAAAGCAATCTCACGAAGGACTCCACTCTCTCTCTCGATCAGCAGATTCTCGTCCGTGGTTGGGCTGAGTTCATGTGAGACAACGCCATTGACGACGATCTGCGCGTCAACTCGCTTCAACAGAGCTCCCCGACCTGTGGACAAACTTCCCCTGAAACTACCCTGAAACTGCATTAGGTCGAACGGCTCCCCGCTAAGGCGGCATTGTAGTTTCCGTTCAGAGCTCTCAGTCTCGTTCAACGGCCAGCCCGTTTCCGGCTTCCCATCGCTGGCTTTCCCGTCGCGTCTCCCTGCGTCGCGCCCTTCAAGAATCGGCACGCGCCGCAACAGAACGGGTGAAGCCAGGCGCGGCACAGAACTCGCCTCCAGCCAGCTGAAGCGCTTGCGCCAGTGCAGGTTCCACAGTTCCGGATTGAGCGTGACGCTCGAAGGGATCGAGCCTGCCCTGCCCCCTCCCAGATTCGAGAGGTCTTGCAACGTCCTGCCTTCCAGCGCTCGCCCGTAAACGCGCAACTCATCAACAAAAACCTTGCGTTCATTGCCCTTGGTCTCCAAGGGCGTCACGGTCTTTGCATGGATGCCCAGTTGATCGAGGCTGTGTGGCAAGTGCAACTCGCCCGCTTTCTTTCCAGACTCCTGCCCGTCAACGTACAGGACAATCCCATCCAGTTCGTCCCAGCTGAAAGCGAGATGAAACCAACGGCCTGAAACCAACTCCGTCTTGCTGGCGCTGACTATTTCGTGAATCGTGCCGTCACGATCATAGACACGCAGCCTGAGATCCTCTCCTGTCCACAGCAGATGCGCGAAGGAGTAGTCCGGATTGGCCGCTTGCGCCTGGCTAATGCGCACAATTGAGAAAGGCGTGCGCCCCAGCGGCTCTTCCAGCCTCCACCAAAAACCCAGAGTGCCGGCTTCGCCCTGGAGATTTCCCGGAGCGTTGTAGGTGAGCTGCGATTCAGTGTCGAGAAATAGCGCCCCGCCCTTTCTGCCCTCTCGAACGAACTTCAGCGCCCGATTGGCCAACGGCGTCTCATCACCATTCGCATGGTCAGCCAGAACATTCTTGTCGAAGGACGCATAGAAGAGCGCCTGGACCTCATCATCAGCAAGGGCCACTCGGTGCGGCGGAGAAATGGTCAGGAAGTGGAAGACTCCTGTCAGGAAGGTCGAGGCTAGGGCGACAACGACCCATCTTTGCGGGTAGATGCAGTATTTCATGCAGGTTGTTGGAGAATGAGGATTGACGATAGAGGTCAGAGATTACGGCATGAGACAACGTCCTCGGGAATTCTCGGGATCCCGAAGGAAAACAAGGGGACTGGAGATCGCGGCAAGTTCCCTTCCCTATCCACAGTCTTCAATTGCCATCTTCGATCCGCGGCTTCTACCGGATGCCGCCAAATTTTTCCTGGAGCAACCGGATCTTCTCCTCGAAGGAAAGGGCCGCCGGGGCGGGCGGCTCCGGTTTCTTGGGAAGTTCAGGTCTTTTGGCCGGGGCTGCGGCCTGCGCAACATGTTTGACGGGCGCTCTCGCGTGAGGTTTCGCGGCAGGTCTGGGGCCGGCATCGCCAGATTTGGGACGGCGTTGCTGCATTCCCTTGTCACGCACCTGCGGGACAAACGGCTGTCTGGCCGCCGGTGCTGAGACCCTCGCCGCAACAGCTGCCCCAGCCTGAGCCGGTTTCGCTGTCTGAGCAGGGCGCGTCCGCTGCGCCCGGCCGTCCCTTCTTTCCGGCTTTGCCTTCTTGTGTTCAGGAAGGAGAGCCTTCATGGAAAGTGAAATCCGCTTCAGCGCTGTATCGACGCCGATTACTTTGACTTTGACAATTTCACCCACATGCACGGCTTCGCGGGGGTCTTGAATAAAGCGATTGGAAATCTCCGACACATGCACCAGCCCGTCCTGGTGGACACCGATATCCACAAAGGCGCCAAAGTTCGTCACGTTTGTCACAGTGCCTTCAAGCTCCATGGCCACCTTCAGATCAGAAACCTCTTTGACATCATCCCGGAAGGTGGGCACAACAAACTTGTGGCGGGGATCGCGTCCGGGTTTGAGCAGCTCTTGTTTGATGTCGGCGAGTGTGAAAAGACCTGTCTTCTCATCGGCAAACTTCGACAAATCTAGGCTATTGACCACGCTGCTGTTCTCAATCAACTCACCAACAGGTTTGGCCAGAGAAGCCGCCATTTTCTCGACGACCGGATACGACTCCGGATGTACCGCTGTAGCATCGAGCGGGTTCTCGCCCCCTTTGATTCTGAGAAAGCCTGCGGCCTGTTCGAACGTCTTGTCGCCGAAGCCGGGAACCTGGAGTAACTGGGCCCGGCTGGTGAATTTCCCATGCTGGTCGCGAAAATTCACGATGGACTTGGCCAGCTTCTGGTTGACTCCGGAGCAGTACCTCAAGAGCTCATAGGATGCGGTGTTCAAATCGACGCCAACGCGGTTGACGCACGATTCGACCGAAGCCTCCAACCCTGCCTTGAGCCGTTTCTGATCGACGTCATGTTGGTACTGGCCGACTCCGATCGACTTGGGATGAATCTTTACCAATTCTGCGAGCGGATCCTGCAAGCGGCGCGCAATGGAGATCGCTCCACGCACCGTGAGATCCAGTTTAGGAAACTCCTGGCGAGCCGATTCCGATGCCGAGTACACCGAAGCACCCGACTCGTTGATGATCACCGTAAAGATCGGATGGCGCTCTTCCACCGGCTGCGGCCTTTCCTCCGCTGCTGGAGCCACCACTGTCTCGGCTGCAACCGAAGCGGTTTCTGCCGCAGCAACGGCCTTGACCGGATCGACGACGTCTGTATCACCCTGGAGTACTTCCAAGGCCGAGGAGGTCGAGGTTTCGAGCGGGATCACAGCGAACGAGGGCAAGGCACCTTCCACCGAAGCCACGGGTCCTGCATCTGCAGTGGCTTCCTCCGCCGGAGCCGGCAACACACTACCCGCGCCGGTTGCGGATACCGCAGCGACCGATTCTGTCGAGCCCACGACATCCGCGACTCGCTCCCGAGGAGACTGGGTGAAGCCACCTCCCTCCAGCGAAGCAGTCTCTGAACTGGCCCTTTCCGTCCCTGCCTTCGGCGCCAGCTCTTCAGCGGCACCGGACGCTGCAACCGGCGCCGGTTCGGCAGACTTCTTGTCCTCAGGGGAAGCAACTCCAAGCGGGTCTCCGCTCTGGTACTTCCGCACGAAATCCTTAACAAACGAATCGGTCTCGCGCGATCCAGTGCCATTGCCAATCGTGACGGCCTTGACTTTGTGCTTCTGGATAAGCCGATACAGCTTTCTTTCGGAACCCACGATGTCCTTGCGCGGCTCAGTCGGAAAAATCGTCGTGTGCTCGAGAAATTTCCCAGTCTCATCCACGACCGCGACTTTGCAGCCCGTGCGAAAACCCGGGTCGATTCCCATCACGCCGATCAAACCCGCGGGAGGAGAAAGAAGCAGGTTCGAAAGGTTGGCTTCGAAAACTCTTATGGCCTCCGCATCGGAACGATCCTTAAGCAGCGCTCGCACCTCAGACTGCAGACTGGGGCTCAAAAGCCGCTCGTAACTGTCTTTGACCGCAGCCTGCAGGGAGGAGGCAAACGGGGATTGTGGGTCCCGGACCACATGCTCCGAAATCAGTCGTTGCGTTTTTTCGCTATCAATTTCGATGCTGAAACTCAGCACTTGCTCTTTCACGCCGCGCCGCACCGCCAGCATACGGTGCGATGGGATTTTAGACACCGGTTCGCGGAAATCGTAGTACATCTCGTACTTCGTTTTCTGGCCGGTCTTGTCTTTGTTGACTTTTGCGGCAACGACGCCATCTCGCAGGAGCGCCTCTCGGATGCGCCTGCGTATTTCCAGATTCTCCGAGATCCACTCGGCCACGATATGGAGAGCGCCTTCCAGAGCCTCTTCCTTCGTAGTAATCTGCTTGTCGACGTTAATGAAGGTTTCTGCCAGTTCGTCAATGGACCTCTCGCCAGCCACCTGGTCATAGATGAAACGTGCCAGGGGCTCCAAGCCTTTTTCAATAGCTGCTCCCGCCTTGGTCTTCCGTTTCGGCTTGTAAGGAAGATAAAGGTCCTCGAGCTCTGCCTTCTCATGGCAGGAAAGGATCTTGGCTTTCAAGTCTTCCGAGAGCTTTCCCTGTTCCTCAATCGACTTGAGAATCGTTGAACGCCGTTCGAGCAGCTCTTTGTAGTAGTCCAGTCTTTCGGAAATCGTGCGAATCTGCACTTCGTCCAGGTTGCCGGTAACCTCTTTTCGGTAACGAGCAATGAACGGTACCGTCGCCTGCTGTTCCAACAATCCAATGGTAGCTTCAGTCTGACGGGAACCGACGTCCGCTTCCTTCGAAATCCGGTCGAGCAGGATTGAATCAAAACTCATGAATGGCAACCCCCTGTAAAAAACGCCGTATTATAGCAAAGTCTTCCACAATTTGAAGGAATCATGCCGCGCCATTTTCCCAGCATCCGACAGGCAAGGGCGAGAGTGGCTGAGCACAGTTTGAATTTGACTCTGAGAGCAGCGGCAAGTGCTCTGGATTTCACCTCAGCAGGCTGGCAGAGGCATTGCGGAAAACTCCGTTGCCTTTCGCTGCCGATCCTGCCTAGACTGTTGTGGTCTTGAAGACTCTGCACTACAGCGGGAGCAACCCATGCTGATTTCAAGAAAAGGCTGCCTTGTCGTCTGGCTCTCAGCGGCAACGGCGATCGCCGCTTGGGGCTCCAATGCCGTGGCGCAGGAGAAGAAGTCCCGCCCCAAGATTCTGTACCTGACTCATTCTGCAGATTTCGTGCACGATGTGCTGCCTTTTTCAGAAAGCTTGCTTCAGACACTTGGGGAGCAGTCGGGAAGTTTCGAGTCGGTGGCCACACGTGATTGTTCCCTGATCAACGAAGGTTATTTGAAGGAGTTTTCCGGCCTCGTGTTTTACACGACTGGAGAACTGCCGTTCTCAGACGAACAAAAGCAAGCCTTCTTGGATTTCATCAAGTCGGGCAAGGCGTTCGTCGGGATCCACAGTGCTACTGCCACTTTCTATAAATGGCCCGAGTATGGAAGGATCATCGGCGCATACTTTGACCTGCATCCCTGGCATCAACAAGTGGGAATCAAGGTTGAAGATCCAGAGCATCCGGCAGTCAAACATCTGGCTCCTTCGTTCAAGCTTCAGGATGAGATCTATCAGTTCAAAGATTTCTCGAAAGAGAAGGTGCACGTCCTGCTCCGTCTGGACACGAATTCGGTGGACCTGACAAAGCCGACTGTTCATCGCACCGACAAGTACTTCGCCAACGCTTGGACCAGCGAGTATGGCAAGGGCCGGGTTTTCTACACGGCGCTGGGGCACGGGGAGGATGTCTGGCTCGACCCGCGTTTCCAGCAGCATCTCGTGAACGGGATTCGATGGGCGTTGAGAGAGTAGACTCGGAGTCGCCATGCCTGGAGCTGCATTCTTCTCACGATACGCGTGTGCTCTTCCGGCGCTGCGGTCAATCAGTGGAGGGCGTTGGTGTGACCACTGCGTTCAGCGCCAGCAGCGGGGCGTGGCCTCCCGATGAGTCAAGTTGACCGATACTCGTTCTCATCCTTGGTGCTGTTCATTATCATGAATAAACTCTTCAGGCATCCTTCCGGAGCAACCCCTTGAAGCGACTGCTCTCGATTCTTCCAGGCCTAGCCATGTTGGTGATGTGTGCCCTCCTGATACGGCATCACATCGAGCCCTGGATCAAGTTAAATTGGAAATGGGGTTTCGATCTCCTCCATCTGAATGCCATGATGCTGTCTTTTCTTTTGGGGATTGTTCTGGGGAATCTCGTTCCACGCGCGGCGTGGGCGGCGGCGGGAGTTTCAGGCTCTGCCACGATCCTGAAGGCTGGGGTCGTGATCATGGGCAGTCTTTACAGCTTTGCTGAAATCGGGAGGATCGGGCAAACGAGCCTGTTCATGATCTTCTTTTTCGTCTTTGGCACATTTGCTTTTGTGCTTTGGCTGGGAAGGCTGTTGAGCGTGCCGCGCAGACTTACCGGTGTCCTCGCCTGCGGATGCGGCATTTGCGGTGTTTCAGCAGAAATCGCGGCGGCTCCGCTGCTGGGCGCGTCAGCAGCAGACCTGGCCTATTGCATCGGCGTAACTCTGGGTTTTGGACTTCTAGAAGTGCTTACTTACCCTGCGATAGGCTCTTGGCTTCATCTCTCAAGCACTCAGTTCGGAGGTTGGGCCGGCACGGGAATCCTGAATTCCGCTCAAGTCCTGGCGGTGGCCTTGGCTTACGAGAAGAATCTGACGACTCTCGATACAGTCAAAGTGGCCGAAATCTTCAACATCACGCGCGTTCTGTTTCTGCCGTTCTTGATTGTTATTCTGGCTTTTTACGCTTCCTCCAACCAAGACCGGAAAGGCCCCATCGACTCACGAAAGCTCCTGCTTCAAAAATTTCCAGTGTTCATCTTCGGGTTTTTGATCATGACGGCATTGACTTCCGCAGGGCTCTTTAGCGTGTCACACCTTCAAGCCCTGCGAAGCGTCATGCTTTGGTGCTTTTCGATTGGGTTGATCGGCTTGGGTATGCGAACTGACTTCAACACCATTCGGCAGACCGGTGGCAAGCCCTTGATGATGGGTGCGAGCGCCGGCATGTTGAAGACGTTAGCCTCTCTGGCAGCCGTACTGATGCTGCTGTAATCAGAGAGTCGCACTCGAGGCGGTGGAAGGCACCAGCGCAGAAACAACCCTCAGCCTCACAGCGGAGTTCCTGACCTCTTTGAGGGGGCTGAAGTTTAGACTCTCAGGAGGAATTAGTGAACTCAGGCAAGACCAAAACGACTGCCTCACAAGGGGTCGAGGAGCGATCTCTCAGCCTGTTCAGGTCCGAACGATCGGAAGATCTTGCAGCCATCGTTCTAGCCGCCCTGCTTGTGCTCGCCGTACTTCTGGGAATGGAAGTTTGACAACACCGGTTGGACACCACAGCTGAATTGATCCGCTTATGAGAGCCCTAGCCCCTGGCGGCGCGGCTTCCCCCAATCAACACCCATTCGCTGGTTGGCTTCACGACTTCGAATCCTAGAAGCCGCAGGTTCGTGCGCATGTCGTATTTGAACCAGCGGACCGTCACGACGAAGGCAGTGCCTCTCGGCCCAAAGAGTCTGAGGGTTTCACCGGTCCGCAGGTCCTTCTTTACAACCAGACACCCTCCACTGGCACTTAAGTTGACGGTTTCAGCAAAATCTTCAAAGGCAAAGCCGCTTTCGTCCTTGCCGGCCAGCTTAAACCGAATGTTCAACGAAACCCGTCTGGCGGGCCTTACCTGACTTCTTGCTTTGTCTGCAAACAGCCTCATCAACTTGCTCCTGAAATATTGGCCCCCTAGCAGTTACAATTTTTTCCCCAACGCATCAAAAGTGATTCTCCGATGCCTCGACTCGACTCTGCCCGTCGTGTGAAGACAACGCGAATCACCAGCAGCCCACGTAAGCATTGACAGCGAGCACTTTATCGTCCAACAGACCTCAAGAACGTAACTGCGGCTACGCTGTCAAAATGCAAATGATGTTGAGAACGCTCCTCAAGAGTCGGAGCTCCTTGGGGAGCTGTCACGCTGATCCGCGTTGCCTCACGACAGCCTATGCCTGAAGCCCCGCGGTCATCCGTTGGCTATCCCGTCTGCTTCACAGTGTCACTGAGTAGTTGTTCCATCTCCTGCCTCAGCAGCCGATAAGGCAGCCACTCCTTGAGCTGCCGCGCTCCCAGCCGGTCATAAAACTCAATTGCGGGCCGGTTCCAGTCGAGAACCTGCCACTCCATTCGACCGCAGCACTGGCGGTAGGCTTCCCGAACACAATGCTGGAACAGGAGGTAGCCGGCACCTTTTCCTCGATGACTCTCCAATACAAACAGGTCCTCCAGGTACAGTGTCGGCAAAGCCAGGAACGAAGAGTAGGTGTAGAAAATAATGGCATACCCCACCGCACAGCCCTCGCTCTCAGCAAGGCAAACCTCGATTCGAGGTTTCTGTCCAAAAGTGTCGCGCAACAAGCGCTCGCGGGCTGCTGGGTCAGGGCGCGGCAGTCTTTCATAGTCCGCGAGGGCATCTACCAGCCCCAACCAAACCTCTCCATCTGCAAGTGTGGCAGGACGAATCAAGATCTCCTCCGAGTTCACAGTCTCCTCCTCTGGGCAAATATCACACGATCAAGTATACTCCCGCGCCGAGTGAAGCAATGCCGGTGCAAGCCTGCGGCATTCTACACCACGCACTTATGGCCTCTCCCCGGTTCGAATCTTACATTCAAAAAAAGCGAGAACTCATCGATCAGACGCTCGATAGCCTCGTGCCCCAACCCAGCCAAGAACCTTGTGTCATCCATGAGTCGATGCGATACAGCGTTTTTGCGGGTGGCAAGCGGTTGCGTCCGATCTTGGCTGTGGCTGCTTACGAAATAGCGGGAGGCGTTGCGGAAGCCATCCTCCCGGTTGCTTGCGGCCTGGAACTCATCCACACCTACTCACTGATCCACGATGATTTGCCCTGCATGGATGACGACGATATGCGCCGAGGACAGCCCACCAATCATAAGGTGTATGGAGAGGGCATCGCTGTGCTCACCGGAGATGCGCTCCTGACGCTAGCTTTCGAGTGTTTCCTGGGCAGGGGCCAGGCCGGGCACAGCTTACTTCGGGATACGCTGGCCAGGCTGGCGGGGCGCGTCGCGGCGGCTGCAGGCTCTCTTGGGCTGGTCGGCGGTCAGGTGATGGACATCGCCGGTTTCCCGCGCGATCGCCAGCTCTCCACCCTCGAGACCACCTGCTACCTGAAAACCGGACGGCTGATCGAAGTGTCTCTGGAAACTGGCGCCGTCCTGGCCAAGGCAAATGAGGCCACGCTTCGCTCGCTAGCCGGCTACGGACGATCCCTGGGACTCGCATTCCAGATCACCGACGACATCCTGAACGTCACCGGAAACTCAAAGGCTCTCGGGAAGGCCGTCAAATCTGATGCGTCGCATCAGAAGGTGACCTTCGCCGAACTTCTCGGAGTGGAACAAGCCGGAGTGCAGGCGAAGGCCTGCATTGCCAAAGCAAAGGAGTCTTTGGCCCCTCTAGGCGAGAAGGCGTGGTTCCTGAAAGAGCTGGCCGATTTCGTACTGGAGCGGCAGTCCTAGGAATTGGCTGGGTCATCGCCTGTTGCTCGATTTTTCGACTTGTTCCTCTCTTCTGATTCGTGCTAGTTTCTGCATCATCAACTGGCCAATTTCGTGTCCAGCCATCCTTCTTTGGCTCAAATCGGTTCCCGTGCCTTCATCTGGAGGAACGCGATGAACGTCGACCTTACTCAGCAAATCTTCCTGCAGGGCCTCGATTATTTGAGGAAGAATCGCATTCCCGAAGCCGCCAACGCCTTTCGTAGAGTCTTTAAGATCGACCCTGAGAATCCGCGGCACCTTTCCTACTATGGACTGGCGGTGGCCTTGGCAGACGGCAACGTTCAGGACGCCATCAACTTTTGTCGCGCGGCGATTCTCCGGGCAGCTTACGAGCCTGAGTTCTATGTGAACTTGTGCCGGGTTTACACCAAAGCGGGCCAGCGCAAGAAAGCGCTCGAGGCTCTCGTGGAAGGATTGAATTTCGACAAGAACAACGCTCTTCTTCGGATGGAAATGAAGCGCTTGGGGGCGCGGCGCAAACCGCTGCTCTCGTTTCTTTCGCGGGACCACATCCTCAACAGGTCACTGGGCCGGCTCACCTATCAGATCAAGAGAGTCAGCCTGGCGAAAAAAGGTCACTAACGACGCAGTGGCTCGCCTGGCACAGTTCGACCAGCCCTCAGCTCTTCCGCGGCATCTTCGTCCGCAGCCGCTGCTCGACAAGCGGTGGCACCAGGCCTTCAACAGAGCCCCCCAGCCTGAACACTTCGCGCACCAGCCTGGAGCTGAGATAACTGTAAGCCTCTGAAGGCATCATGAACACCGTCTCGATGCCGGGAGCCAGGCGCCGATTCATCAGAGCCATCTGCAATTCGTACTCATAATCTGAAACCGCCCGAATCCCCCTCACAATGACCTGCGCCTCCTGTTTTTGCGCATAAGTCACGAGCAATCCGTTGAACGTATCGACGCGCACGCCGGGAGAACTGTCTTTGAGAATCGCGCGCATCATTTCCACGCGCTCTTCAGAAGTGAATAGAGGAGCCTTCTCTGAATTCACGAGCACAGCCACAATGACTTCATCGAAGAGCCTTGCTCCCCGCTGAATAATGTCGAGGTGACCGTTGGTAACCGGATCGAATGAGCCCGGATAAATAGCAGTCGTTTTCGGCATGATGTTCTCAGATTCGCAATTGGAACAGGCTCAGTACAGAATCACCCTGTCGGACATCTCGGAATCTCTCCAGTCGTGCAGCCACCGATCCAAGAGGCGCACATCCGGGCACTGAATCGGGCAGTTTCACAAACTTTGAATGCTCGGCAATCACCAGCGCTGTTTCGCTTAGCAACTCCAGCCGCTGCAATTGGTCGAAGACCTTTGGGTACTGTGCGGCGCCGGCGTAAGGAGGATCCAAAAAAACTATATCAAACTTCTTTCCCGCTCCATGCAGGTTTCTCAGGGCTATTTCAACGTCCTGCTTCAGGATTTGCCATCGGTCAGACGGTTCGATGCCCAGTGCCTCCAGGTTCTGGTGGATCACTCTGCCCGCCGCGGCAGACGATTCCACAAAACCCACAAAAGCCGCTCCTCTGCTGAGCGCTTCAATGCCAACACTGCCGCTGCCCGCAAAACAGTCCAGAAATCTGCAGCCCTGGATGCGTGTCTGAAGCAGATCGAAGAGTGTCTCTTTCAACCGATCTGATGTGGGGCGGGTGGATGGTTCCTGTAGTGTTCTTAAACGCCGACTCTTGAATTGCCCAGCGATGACCCGAACCATATTGATTGCGGATTGCCGAATGCGGATTGCGGAGTGTGGATCCCGTTTTCAGAATGTGCGGGCCCAATCCTATCCCACTGCTACCAGCCCGTACCGCCGCTGCCAGTTGGACTTCAAGTGGTCGACAAACTCGCGGAAGGAGGGCTCCGACGGAGGATTCGCCACGTAGTTCATCGCTTCAAGTCGCGCTGCTTCGAGAATCTCCTTATCGCGGATGAGATTGGCAACTCGCAGCGTGGGCAACCCAGACTGTTTTGTCCCGAAGAACTCACCAGGACCTCGGATCTCAAGATCCTTCTCCGCAATCAGGAACCCATCGGTAGTCTCCACCATGCACTTCAGCCGCTGCTCCGCCTCCTCCGTCAGCCTCTTGCCACACATCAGCAGGCAATACGACCTAGCCCGGCCGCGTCCAATCCGGCCTCGCAGTTGATGCAACTGCGCGAGGCCAAATCGCTCAGCGTGTTCGATGATCATCACGCTGGCATTCGGCACATCCACGCCGACTTCGATCACCGTTGTCGAGACCAGAACCTGCGTCTCCCCTGAGGTGAACCGCTCCATCTCCGCTTCCTTCTCTTTGCTTTTCAAGCGGCCATGCAGCAGGCCGACGCGCAGATCGGGGAACAGCTCCTGCGACAGGTGCTTGAAGGTTTCCTGAGCCGCCCTGAGATCGGTTTTCTCCGATTCCTCGACAAGGGGGCAGACGACAAAGACCTGTCTGCCTTGCTTTACCTGCTCCCGAATGAATCGGTGCGACGCGCCACGTTCAGAGTCAGTCGCCGTGCGCGTCAGAATCGGGGAGCGGTCGGGCGGCAATTCGTCGATCACCGAAACGTCCAGGTCTCCATAGAGGGTCATTGCCAATGTCCGGGGAATTGGAGTTGCCGTCATCACCAGCGTGTGCGGATAGCTCCCCTTCCGCATCAGATTGAACCGCTGCATGACGCCGAAGCGGTGCTGTTCGTCAATGATCACCAGCCCCAACTTTTGAAATTCGACGTCGGGCTCCAGCATAGCGTGGGTCCCGATTAGAAGATGAATCTGGCCTGCCGCCAGCTGTTCCAGCAACTGCCGCCGCTCCATCCGTTTCAGTCCGCTCCTGAGCAGCCCCACCTGGTACCCATTGCGCGCGTAGATGCGGCGAGCGTTGAAGAAATGCTGCTCCGCAAGGATCTCCGTCGGCACCATGAAGCCTGCCTGCCAGCCATTCTCAATCGCCACCGCCGCCGTCTCCAACGCCACAATCGTTTTCCCGCAGCCCACGTCGCCCTGCAGCAGCCGATTCATTGGCACCGGACGGCGGAGGTCTTCGACGATCTCTTTTAGCGCCCGCTTCTGGGCAGCCGTCGGGTGAAACGGAAGGATCTTCTTGAGTGCCTCGCGAACAGCCGGCCCAGTTTGAAACGGAGCGCCTGGTGTCGAGCGCAGCTTTCGGCGTTTCAGCGCCAGGCCCACTTCCAAAAAAAACAGTTCTTCGAAAATGAGGCGGCGAAGTCCCGGAGAGCGGGCTCTCGTCAGATCTTCAACGCAAACCGAAGAAGGAGGAAAGTGCGCTTCCTGAAGAGCTGTGCGCAGGTCCAGCAGGTTGTGTCGGGCAACGATTTCCCTTGGCAGTGCCTCAGGAACGGGCGGCAGTTGCTGGAGCGCCCCATGCAAGAAGCGGCGAAGCACACGCGAGCTGCATCCTCTGATCGCCTCGTAAACGGGCACAATCCGCCCCATCTCCAGTGAATCGCGCGTCAGGCTCTGCTCGTCGAGGATTTCGAACTCTGGATTTACAAGCTGAAGGTTCCCGGTGCCGTAGGGGTCCACCTCAAATTTCCCGTAGAAAATGACTTTCTGTCCCGGCTGAAAGATCTTTTTCTTATCGAGGTACTCCGAGTGAAACCACTTGCAGCGCACCAGACCACTCGAGTCGCGCGCCGCCAGATCAAAGATGCGCCATCGCGTCTTGCGTGTGATAACGAGGCCGGACGCCAGCACCTCGACCAGAATCGACGCACGCTCTCCGGGCTGCAGCTCTTTTACTTGCTTAAAATGGGTACGGTCTTCGTAACGGTAAGGCAGGCAAAACAGAAGGTCTTCAACAGTGGATATGTTGCGCGAGGCCAAGTCCTCAGCCCGCTTTGGGCCGATACCTTTCAGGTACTGGACGGGCGTTTGCAGGTCCATGCGGAAACAAAAAACCACCAAGACACCAAGAATCAGAGGGCAATTCGCCTGATTCGGTCTTTGATAGGGGCAACGTTCAGCAATCCAAGTCGGTATCCAGTCAATTTCAGGTAGGTGAGAAGGTGGGCCTCATGGAGTGGCAACAGGCTGTCAACAGCCTTGTCTTCGATGATCAAACTGCGATTGACGACAAGGTCTAAACGAAGACCTGCGTCCATCTTCAATCCGTCATACACCACAGGCAGAGTCAGCTGTCGTTCCACCGTTCCTCCCCCGCCTACAGACTTCGTGGGCCAGACAACTCGTAGACACTCTCCAGCAGCGCCGGACCCAGGGTGAAATGAACCGTGAACGCGGCATCCACGGCCAGCCTGGCAAGCCGGTCTAGCTCTTCCGGTATTGGACCTTTTTGGGCCTTGGTGGCTTGGCGGTTCATCCCTTTGTGGTCCTTACCTCAGGCGTAGTCTTTCCCGCGTCGCGGCGAGAAACCAGATAGGCTTTGATGAACGGATCCAGGTCTCCATCCAGCACGCGGTCCACATCTCCGACTTCATACTTCGTCCGGTGATCTTTGGCCAGGCGGTAAGGATGCAGCACATACGAGCGTATCTGGTTGCCGAAACCAATATCCATCTTGGCATCCTCTATGGCTTTGCTCTCCGCCTGCTTTTTCTCCAATTCCAGCTCGTACAGCCGCGAGCGCAGCATCTTCCTTGCCGTCGACCGGTTCTTGTGTTGCGAGCGTTCATTCTGGCACTGGACAATGATGCCCGTGGGAATGTGGGTCATGCGGACTGCGGAGTCGGTCGTGTTGATGTGCTGTCCGCCGGCGCCCGTGGCACGGTAAGTATCGATGCGCAGATCCTTGTCTTCGACGACGATCTCAATCTGATCGTCGATCTCGGGATGGACAAAGACCGACGCGAAGGAGGTGTGGCGGCGCTTGTTGGCGTCGAACGGCGAAACGCGAACCAGCCGGTGCACTCCAATCTCCGCAGTTAGATGGCCGTACGCATTTTCACCTTTGATCCCCACTGTGACCGATTTCACTCCAGCTTCTTCGCCAGCTTGATAGTCGATCAGCTCCGTAACATAGCGGTGCCGTTCAGCCCAGCGCAAATACATGCGCAGCAGCATCTCGGCCCAGTCCTGCGCCTCTGTGCCGCCCGCCCCGGAATGGATCGTGAGAAAGGCGTTGCACTGTGCGTTCTCGCCGCTGAGGAGGGTTTCCGTCTCAATGGCTGCAAGCTCAGGTTCCAGCTTCTTGAGCTCTAGCTGGATGTCGCGGACAACATCTTCCCCTTCCGAAGCCAGTTCAAAGAAGGCCTCTAGGTCTTCAACCGCCTGCTTCAATTTGTTGTCGAGTTCAATGTCCTTGTCCAGCTGCTTGCGACGCTGCAGCGTTGCCTGGGATTGCGCTGGGTCGCTCCAGAAGGCGGGATCGGCAATCTTCTCTTCGAGTCGGCTTAGCTCCTTGCTCTTCGTTGCCGAGTCAAAGATAACTCCGAATATCCTGGATCCGGGTTTTCAGCGCCTGAAAATCCCGGTTTAGTTCTTCAAGCATGGCTCCTCCGTGGTAAGTCTGCTCTCAATAACTACGAAAGGCATCATAACATAGAGGCTGTTTTTCAACCGTTGAATGAACCCGTCTGGGTGCCACTCGCAAAGAATCGCTTTCAGTGCAGGGGCAACCCACCGAGCAGCAAAATGTTCAATCGTTCGCGTCCCGTGACTCTCGCTGTCCCCAAGTTGACACCTAACTGCTCTCCGATACAGTACCGCCGTGTCACGCAGGATTCGAAATAAATAGAAAGCCATGCTTTTCCAAATTAAAAGAAAACGAAAGAAAATGCGTTGACTTTAACTTTGGATTGGCCCTAGCATTCTCGACGGTCGCAAGCATAAGAAAAGTTCTTTTGCCCTTGGTCGTCTCAGTGAGATCAGGTCTGCGAAGGATGCCATCTCAGTTGCCTCAAGCAAGCGGACAGCCGCGAATCACAAAGCTAACGCTCAGAGATTCTTGTTCTAGTGCTCTAAGGAAAGGAGTGCTTTTGATGTTAAGCAATTTGACGCAAAAAGTCGGCTACCTTCTAATCATGGTGATGATCTCTCTCCAGCCGCTCATGGCACAGAGCGGACGCGGTACAATCACCGGAGTCGTGAAGGATTCCTCGGGTGCTCTGGTCCCCCATGCTGAGGTCCTAATCGCAAACAAAGCTACTGGCGTTGAGACGAAAACGGCGACGACCGACGCTGGTGTCTATCGCGCCCCATACGTCGAACCTGGGACGTACCGTGTTTCAGCTTCCGTGCGCGGCTTTAAGACCGCTGTCCGCGACAATGTCGCTGTGCTAGTGGCCCAAACCGTGACTTTGGACTTTTCTCTCGAGGTTGGCGAAATCACCGAGCAGGTCACGGTTTCGGCCGAGGCGCCTTTGCTCGAGTCCTCAACTTCGGAAGTTGGAATCAACTCAACGCTGAAGGAAGTACACACATGGCCGATCCTTGTCGAGGACGGAACGCGCCAGTTGCAGTCTTTTGTCTTTCGGGCGATGCCAGGCACGCAAGGTAATGAGTTTGCTGGAACCATCAACGGCAGCCAGGCTTACAGCCACGAAATACTAATTGACGGCATCTCGCTGGGTCGAATGGACCTGAACGGGGGAAGCAACAACGAATTCACGCCAACAATCGATGCTGTGAGCGAGTTTAAGTTACAAACCGGGTCTCTCTCTTCTCAGTACGGAAACACACAGACGGCGTTGGTGAATTTTGGGCTGAAATCAGGAACCAACGATTTCCATGGCAGTGCTTTTTTCTTTCTCCAAAACAAGAATCTGAACGCGAATAGCTACGACAACAACCGTTTTGGCGTTCCTCGTTCGGCTGCTGATCTGAAGAATTTCGGCGGAACCTTCGGCGGGCCCATCATTAAAGACAGGACCCATTTTTATGTCAGTTACGAAGGCAACCGGAGGCGTGACTTCAGAACCAGCGGGACAAACGATCTCGTGCCGAGTGGGTTCAAGAAAGGAGATTTTTCGCAACTCCTCAATCCTGCCTTCACCGGCGACTCGCGTTCTGGGACTGTCGTGGGTCAGGACGCGTTGGGGCGAAACGTTCTCTTCGGTCAGATTTACGATCCACGCACATCGCGGCAGTTGGCAAACGGCACCTGGGTCCGCGATCCGTTCGCCGGCAATATCATTCCTTCGAGTGTCTTCAGCAAAGTCAGCCAGAATGTTCTGAAGCATGCTCAGCCAGACCCGCTTCTGAATCAGCTGCGCCGTAACAATCCCAGGGTCGGCACTTGCTGTCCCAATCTAATCATCGACAACTTGAGTTTCAAAGTCGACCATGTGTTCAATCAGCAGCACAAGGCTTCTGGCTCTTATGTCTCGAACGACCGCTATCGATATCGTTATGGCGGAGGAGGCACCCCCCAAATCGACGGAAAAATTCCGGGCCCGGCTGCCAACGGCGACAAGATCCAGTCCACACCAGGCTGGATTGTCCGCTTGGCTGAAGACTGGACCATCAGCGCCACGAAGCTGAACCATCTTGCTTTTGGCTACAACCGCTTCCGCAACAAGAACGTTTCAAACTCGTTCAACTCCTACTTAGCTGGAACTAACTGGAAGACCGAGCTCGGGCTGCAAGGTGACGTTGGCGCCGGGGCTTTCATCATCGCCAACTTCAGAGGGAATGCCCCAGCTTTGGGCAGCTCGTTAGCGCGATGGGGTCACCAAGGAACGGGAAACAATCCGAATGGAAGCACCATTGTCCAGGATGACTTTACCTGGCTGCGGGGCAACCATAGCTTCCGCTTGGGAGGAGAGCATCGCCGCTACTACCTAAACGAGAATTCAGTTTGGACGCCGCCCAGCTACACCTTTCACAACGAGAATACAGCTCTGCCAGGTTTTGAAACGAGTAGTGGTTTCAGCTTTGCCAGTTTGCTGATGGGCGCTGTTTACTCCTCGGGTAACGGCATCCCCAATCTCAGTCCGGGTCAACGCTCGCGAACCACAGCGTTCTATTTTCAGGACGACTGGAAGGTGAGTCCCAAGCTGACCTTGAATTTGGGCATTCGCTGGGATATTCCGGAACCGGTTTCCGAAGCTGCCAGCCGCATGTCGGGCCTCGATCCCAATTTGCCCAATCCCGGCGCGGATGGCTTTAAGGGCGCTTTCGTCATCCTGGGTCAAGGTCAGGGACGCAACGGCAAGAAAAACTTCACCGACGTCTACTATAAAGAGTTTGGGCCGCGCGTGGGATTTGCTTATGCGGCTAATTCAAAGATGGTCATTCGTGGCGGTTACGGAATCAACTACAGTCCGCCTCTTTCGGATGGCTTCGATTTTCCTTACACGGCAGGCTTCGATGGCTCAAACCCGATCAACCCGCGCACAGGCCGTTTTCGCCAGGATCCTAGCTACAACTGGGACAACCCGTATCCCAGGTTCACAAAGGTTCTGCCAAACAGCGATCCCACGCTGCTGAACGACGACGACATCGGTTACTACCGTCCCGATACCAACAAGTTTCCCCGCGTTCAGAACTGGAATATTGGAATCCAGTACGAGCTACCCTGGCAGACCAAACTCGAGGCCAACTACATCGGCAACAAGTCCATTCGGCTAAAGGACAACTATCTGTACTCGTTCAATCAGGTCGATCCGAAGTACCTGTCGCTTGGCGACAAACTGCTCGACGACATCTCCGATCATCCGGAGATTCGCAAGCCCTACCCAAGCTTTGAAGGCACTGTGGCTCAGTCGCTGCGCCCGTTCCCGCAGTATCGCGGCATCAACACGCATCGGTACAACGACGGCTACTCTAACTACCATTCAGCCCAGTTGACTGTCATTAAGCGAAGCAGCCAAGGGTTAAGTTTCATCACTGCTTATACCTTCTCCAAGGCTCTGGGCAATGCTGATTCCGCTATCGGTTATGGAGGAGGCTACGGGCAAAACTTCTACAACCGCAAAGCGGACTACGGAGTCACTAGTTATCACATTCCCCACGATCTCAAGGTCACATGGCTCTACGATCTTCCCTTCGGACCGGGAACGTCACGCCTGCGCACAGGAGTCTTGAGCCGGGTCCTTGGAGGGTGGACGGTGAGCGCGATTCAACGCTACCAGTCAGGCTCGCCCCTGGCCCTTTTCGCGGGTAACTTCGATTCTGAGGCACTCTTCAACCCTGGCTTGTATGCCGACGTGCTGTTAGCGCGGGGCCAGCAGGTCATAGGGAGCAAACCGAACGATCCTGATCCGGACTCTGGCAGCTCTTACTTGAATCCGAAAGCATTCGGGAACCCACCGGTGACAGGAAGCAATGTGCCACTTCGACTGGGCAACGGCCCACGGTACTTACCGAACCTGCGAGGTTTTGCGCAATTCAGCGAGGATCTTTCGCTCATCAAGAAGACAGACCTGGGGTTCCGCGAAGGTGCCAACTTCGAACTGCGCATTGACGCGCTGAACTTCTTTAACCGAAACGGGATTCAGAATCCAAACACCGACGTGACGGACGCTGATAGTTTTGGCAAAGTCTTCGGCAAAGGCGCAACGGGTCCGCGTACGATTCAGTTCGGCGCTCGCATCACGTTCTGAGCAGGTGTTGCTTGACGAGCCCCAGAGATGAGGTCTCTGGGGCTTTTTTGTTTTATGGGTTGCATCCAGAATTTTTTGATGCGAGATTTCACTCGACGGAGGCGACGCCACGACCCACGCATATCATGTAGCGCAGACTGTGCCTTCTGCGGTCTGCGGCTTTTCATCTTCTCTGGATGGAGGTCAACTGATGAAAAAGTTCCTGATGGCTGGACTGGCCCTGTTTGCTCTAGCCGGCATTCTCTTCGCTGCAGACTTCTGGCAGCAGAAGGACTACACCTCCTGGAGCCAGAGAGACTGCGAGCAAATGCTCACGAAGTCACCTTGGGCTTTGCAGTATGCCCACACCAATTTCTACAGCCCCGCAACCAACATCGCCAGGAGCACCGAACAAACCGAAGGTCAAAGCAATGCCAGCCTGGAGCCGCAAACCGGCGAACGCGAGTCTCGTATCATCTTCCAGTTCATTTTGCTGACCGCCAAGCCCATTCGCATGGCACGGGCACAGATCGGACTTCTGCAATCGCCGGACATAAAAGCTCAAGTAGAGCAGTTTGTGAATCAGCCAGCCGGCCCGGAAATTTTTTTCCAGGTTCAGTACGCCTCTAGACCGCCAGGCCTTTCGGCGATTCACGACATCCAAAATTACTTTCGGCGTGCGACGATCAATGACTTTCAGACCAATACCTTCTTGACCAGCTCGGAAAGCAAGGAACCCATCCACATTTCGCGGTACGAACAGCCAAACGAAAAAAACTCGTTCGGCCTTTTCGTTTTCCCGCGCTTTGACCCTAACGGCAAGCCATATTTCACGGGCAAGGAAAAGAGCATCACCCTGCGCAGTGACTTGAAGATCCCGCTCGTTCAGCGCGGCGGGCGCGAAAGCTATTCCATCTTCGTCAAGATGGAACCCAAGAAAATGGTCTTTCGGAATGAGTTCTGCATGTAGCGTGCGGGACGCTTTTCGACGCAGCGTCGAACATCGGTGTCAGCCTCGTGAACGCACTCTACCCGAAAGGTGAACTGACGTTTGCCAGCCATGACCAAATCCTTCAGGCATCGCGAGCCTCTCACTCGCAGGCTCATCGGATCTCTCGCGATCGCGTTCTGGTCATTCTTTTCGCTTTCCTGTACGTCACAAACCGCACCTGAAAAGCCGGCGGAGACAGTGCCCCGCCCCCAGCGGCAAGTCAACATCCTGCTGATCACGGTCGACACCCTGCGTGCTGACCACCTGGGATGCTACGGCGGGCAGAACGCAGCCACGCCTAGCATCGACGGGTTGGCCGCTCGAGGAGTCCGGTTTTCACGGGCCTTCGCGCAGGTACCCTTGACGACGCCCTCGCACGCCTGCATCCTCACGGGCGCTTACCCACAAGTTCACAAGCTACGTGACAATGGTGGTTTTATTCTGGATGACACCATCCCGACCTTGGCGAGTATCGTTCAGCGAAAAGGCTTTCTGACAGCTGCCTTTGTTGGAGCAGCGGTTTTGCATCACCAATACGGTCTGAATCGTGGCTTCGGTACATACATCGACGACATGAGTGCGCCCAAGCAAGGAGGGCTGCTGCCAGGCGTTGTGGCTGAGGTCCGCGGGGACGTCATCACGGAGCGAGCTCTCGATTGGCTAAAGAAACAATCGGCAGCCAGGACATCCAAGAATTTCCTCCTTTGGACACATTATTACGACCCTCACTTTCCTTATGACCCTCCCGAACCTATAGCCTCAAAATTCGCAAAGGACAAATACTCGGGGGAAATTGCCTATACGGATGAGCAAATAGGGAAGCTGCTCGAGGGTCTTCGAGACCTGGACCTGATCGACAACACTCTGGTCGTGCTGATGGCCGATCACGGCGAGGGGCTGGGAGATCACGGTGAGTTTACTCACGGCGTTTTTCTGTACGACGCAACGACTCACATCCCCCTGATTGTCGCTGGCCCCGATGTGTCCAAAGGGCGCACCATCGCCCAGCTGGTTCGTTCCATTGATGTCATGCCGACCGTCGTGGACTACCTCGGTTTGCCGCCTAGCAGCAGAACTCAAGGACAGCGCCTGACTGACAGCCTATTGGAGGGCAAGCCTGTCCAGGACCAGTTTGCATATATGGAAACTCTGTACCCGAAGACCAGCCACGGTTGGTCAGAGCTGCGAGCCGTTCGCACCGAGGATTGGAAGCTCATCATGGCGCCGACTGCGGAGCTTTATCATCTGAAATCCGACGCTCTAGAATCCAGGAATGTGAAGGCAGAGCACAGTGCCAAGGCGGCCGAGCTGGAAAAGCACCTCTGGGAAACTGCCGGCCCTCGCGAAAACCTTGGCAGACTCGAGCGCAAACCTGTTAGCGATGAAACGCTGCGCGAACTCCAGTCGCTGGGTTACGCCAGCGCGGGCAGCCGGCGTGAATTGCGCATCGATCTCTCTGGTCCAGACCCGAAAGATCGAGTTCAGGTCCTTCGAGCGCTCGATCAAGCAGCGGCCTATATGAATCACGACCGTTTTGCAGCGGCAGTCCCGTTGCTCGAGAAGGCAGTTGCCGACGACCCAACCAACCCGGCCGTCTACGGGCATCTAGGCGTTTGCTACCAGCAGCTGCGACAATTCCAAAAGGCAGCAGAGCTCTACCTGCGCGCGATTCGGAATCACGCCGACACTGACCGAGTTCATGCCGAGCTTGGCGAGGTTTACGTTCGTCTCGGGAAGCTGCAGGAAGGCGTGCACGCCATGGAAGAAGCTGCTGAAATGAACCTGACCGATCTTCAGAATCTGACAAACCTGGCGACAGCCTACTTGCAGCTGGGCCGTTTGCCTGAGGCGCAGAAAACTGTGAAAGCCATCCTGGCACAGAACTCGAGCCATGCAGGGGCTTACAACGTCCTTGGAATCGTGGAAATCCAGCGAGGACAGGGTGACGCGGCACGGGTTTACTTCGAGAAAGCCGTTCAGTTCGACCCCAAGATTCCAGAGCCTTACCTCAACCTCGGGCTGCTCGCCCAAGACGCTGGCCAGCCGCAGATCGCCATCGATTATTACAAGAAGTTCCTCGCTCGCGCCCGCCCCTCAGACCACCGGGAATACATCGCGAAAGTCAAAGCTGCCATTACCGACCTGGGCGGAACCCACTAAGACGTTCGCTGCGACCCCGGATCATCAATCAAAAGAAAATGGAAGGCACAACTGACAATGTAACCAAAAGAAACCAGGTGGTTGACGGCTTTTCCACGCTCATGATACTATTTGCCAATCTGGTTCTACTGATGATCTGAGTCAAGTTCCGCTTTGCGCTGAGCACCTTAGCGAAATTTCGGATCAAAAATACACTTTTTCGAAGATCTTTGGCCCTTTGGTAGAGAGAGGAGCAGAGCCTGATCGATCTGAACTCTCGATAACCCAACGCTATCAACGTGTTGCCGACCGACAGGTTATTTTTTCTTTCTTTTGGTGATGAAGTTGCCGGTTAAGCTTCAAACCTTGCTATTCGCCGCGAGTCGGTGCTTCGGGATTCTACTCAAATGGGCATGAGCACGCTTTCTGCTTCAACCAGAACTGGCTCTAAGTTCTTGAAGTCAGCTTCACACAGACATATTCGAAAGGAGTCGAACATGAAGAAGTCAACGATGATCGCAATGATCGCATGCACCCTGTTGATCGTAGCCGCAGCCGTTGCGCCCGGATCACTGTTTGCGCAGAGCGGACGCGGCACAATCACAGGCGTTGTGAGAGACTCCAGTGGTGCAGTGGTACCAGGAGCTGAAATTCTCATTGTTGAAACGAGCACTGGCGTGGAAACCAAGGCTCGGACAACCGACACTGGTGTGTACCGGGCGCCTTACGTTCCGGCCGGAAAATACAAGATCTCGGCTGTGCTGAGAGGTTTCAAAACCGCGGTCAGAGACAATGTCGATTTGCTTTTGACTCAGACCCTGACGGTAGATTTCGAGTTGCAGGCCGGCGAGATTACCGAACAAATCACTGTCTCGGCAGAAGCCCCTTTGCTCGAGTCTTCCACACCTGAGATCGGTGTCAACATCAACGAAAAGGAATTTCATACTTGGCCGATTCTGGTGGGCGATGGCACCCGTCAGTTGCAGGACTTTATCTTCCGGTCTTTGCCCGGCACGCAGGGGGGCACATTCGAGGGCACCATTAACGGCGGCCAAGCCTACAGCCACGAGATTCTGATCGACGGGATTACGATCGGCCGAATCGATTTGAACGGAGGCAGCAATAACGAGTTTACGCCGAACATCGACGTCGTATCAGAAATGAAGCTGCAGACTGGCGCGATATCTGCCCAGTATGGTGGCACCCAAACTTCATTAGCTAACTTTGGACTGAAGTCAGGAACGAACGAGTACCACGGAACGGCCTACTGGTTTAATCAGAGCAAGCGCCTGAACGCCAATACTTGGAACAACAATCGCTTCGGCCTTGCGAAACCCACACAAGTTCTAAACAACTTCGGTGGCACCGTCGGTGGCCCTGTCATTAAGAATAAGACCCATTTCTTTTTCGGCTACGAAGCTAACCGCCAAGCCAACCAGAACACCAGCGGCACTGCCGAATTGCCGACGGGGGCCTTCAAGCGGGGGGATTTCTCTGCCCTCTTCAGTCCCGCATTCACAGGCGACACGCGCTCCGGTACTGCCATCGGCAAGGACGCTCTGGGACGAGATATTGTGTTTGGCCAGATTTACGATCCTGCCACCTCTCGGCAATTGGCGGATGGAACGTGGATCCGCGATCCGTTCCCGGGAAACATCATTCCTACGGGAAGATTCAGCCGTGTAACCACGAACGTGTTGAAGCATGCAACACCGGATCCTCAGCTCAACCTGTTGCGACGTAACAATCCGCGAATCGGCACCTGCTGCCCGATTCTCAATATTGACAACTGGAACTCGAAGATTGATCACGTGTTCAACGAGAAGCACAAGGCCTCGGGCTCGTTCACCTTTAACGACCGTTACCGCTGGCGCTTTGGTGGAGGCGGTACACCTCAGCTTCCAGGCAATATCCCGGGACCAGCAGCCAACGGCGACAAGATTCAATCGACGCCAGGCTGGATCATTCGGCTCGCCCATGACTGGACTGTCAGCCCGACTATGTTGAACCACTTGGCGTACGGCTTCAATCGTTTCGTCAACAAGAACGTCTCCAACTCCTTTAATGCCTTTCTTGCCGGCACAGACTGGAAGAACGAGTTGGGACTGCAGGGAAATGTCGGCAACGGCGCTTTCATCATTGCCAACTTCCGAGGGAATGCTCCTGTGCTGGGAGGCAGTTTGAACCGCTGGGGCCACCAGGGCAGCGGCGATAACCCGTACGGCAGCGGAATTATTCAGGATGACTTCACTTGGCTCAGGCGAAATCACAGCTTCCGTTTCGGCTTCGAGCATCGCCGCTACTTCACGAATTGGAATTCGGTATTCACTCCGCCGAACTACACCTTCCACAACGAAAACACGGCACTGCCTGGTTTCGACACTCAAACGGGGTTCAGTTTTGCAAGCATGATTGTCGGCGCTGCGCAAGGAACCAGCCTGGGTATTCCTCAACTGAGTCCTGGAATCCGTTCCAGAACCTATGCGAGTTATTTCCAGGACGACTGGAAGGTCACCTCGAAGCTCACACTCAATTTGGGTTTGAGATGGGACATTGTTGACCCGCTGAAGGAAGTCGTGGGCCGAATGTCAGGCCTTGATCCTACGAAACCAAATCCTGGTGCCGACGGTTTTCGTGGGGCCTTTGTTGTGCTGGGTGAAGGACCAGGTCGTACGGGGGCAAGAAGCTTCTCGGATCCTTACTACCGTCAGTTTGGACCACGCGTGGGCTTTGCCTATGCGCCGAACGAAAAAATGGTGATTCGGGGAGGCTATGGGATTAACTTTACGCCCCCCATTCTCGATGGGTTCAGTTTCCCCTACACTGCTGGGTTTGACGGTTCCAATCCCATTATTGCGAGAACTGGAAGGTTCCGTCAGGACTCGGTCTACAACTGGGATAGCCCGTACCCCGCTTACACCAGGACTCTACCCAACACGGATCCCACACTTCTTAATGGCCAAGGCATAAGTTACTACAGCCCAGCGCTCAACAAGATGCCCTACGTGGGGAACTGGAACCTAGGCATCCAATATGAGATCCCTTGGCAAACCAAAATCGAAGCCAACTACATTGGCAATAAGGGAACCCGACTGAACGATGCCGACTATCTCACCTCCATCAATCAGGTCCATCCGAGCTACTTGTCATTGGGAGACACGCTGATCGACAACATTAGCCTCCATCCTGAGATCCGGAAGCCTTACCCCAGCTTTAATGGCACGGTGGCCCGTGCCCTTCGTCCGTTCCCGCAGTACGAGACCATTCAGACGCATCGAAACAATGACGGGTGGTCCAGCTACCATTCGCTTCAGTTGACGGTAACCAAGCGCAGCGCCCATGGCCTGAGCTTTATTACGGCCTACACGTTCTCCAAGGCAATGGCAACCAGCGACTCCGCTGGCCCTGGGGACTACACTTACAATTCACAGGATTTTTACAATAGACGATCCGACTACTCCTTGACGATGTTCCACTCGCCCCACGATCTCAAGGTCACCTGGCTTTACGATCTGCCATTCGGCAAGGGGGGACGCTGGCTGCGCTCGGGCGTGGGTCATTACGTCCTGGGTGGCTGGACCGTAAGCTCCATTCAGAGGTACCAAACTGGGGCGCCACTTTCCGTCACCGCCGGGTCGTTTGCCAGTGATGCGTTATTCAACGTCGGTCTTCGAGCAGATATTCGCCTGCCAAAAGATCAGTGGATCATCGGCAGCAAACCCGCCGATCCAAACGTGATCAGCGGAACGCCATACCTCAACCCGTTGGCCTTTGCACCACCCCCGACCACGTCCAATCTCGTGCCTCTCCGTTTGGGCAACTCTCCGAGGTACCTGTCACACATGCGGGGTTTTGCGCGATTTGGCGAGGACCTGTCCCTCATCAAGCGGACCGATTTGCACTTCAGGGAGGGAATGAACTTTGAGTTGCGTATCGACGCAGTCAACCTGTTGAACCGGATCGGAATTTGCAACCCGAGTACCGACGTGAACGACCTCAGCAGTTTTGGGCGGGTCTTCTCGAAGTGCGGTGGCGCCAGACAGATCCAGTTCGGAGCGAGGATCAACTTCTAAAACGGACTGCCAACCAGGGCTTGAAGTTGCTGACCCGGAACCTCTGGCGAGGTTCCGGGTGTTTTTTTGGTAGCTGGTTTGTAAAAGAATTCATCCCGCTCATTTAGTTAGGTTAGTTCGGCTTCTGGACGCGTCTTTCGACGCACCGTCGGATCGGACTTCAGCCCTGGAAGAGGCTCTCTCCCAGGGCTTTTTTTTTGTTTGCTTGCGTCGGACTTTTTCGGCGTGCGGGTTCCTTGGACCTATCTGCGAAAAAATATATTTGTGATCCGAAATTTCGTGAGTGACTTGGCTCTTTGCGTGGGATATGGAGAAATGAACGCTCGATCGCAAGAGCTCGATATCGTAACGTTACCAAGGGGTTGACGATTTTCAACTTATTTTTCATTTCGTTTGGTGATGAAGTTGCCAGTCAATCTTAAACCAAACTATTTCACCGCGAGTGGGCCCTTTGGGTCCCTCTTCATCGTTTCGTGAACACGCTTTCTGTCGTCAATCCAAACAGGCACTGAGCTCATGAAGTCAGCGTCACGCTGAAAGGAGTCGAAGATGAAGAAGTCGACGATGATCGCAATCACCGCATGCGTTCTCCTGATCCTGGCCGCATCCGTTGCGCTCGAACCTCTGCTCGCTCAGAGTGGTCGCGGCGCTATGACCGGGGTCGTCCAAGACGCCACTGGCGCTTTAGTGCCCGGTGCCGAGGTGCTCATTACCAACAAGGCCAGCGGAGTGGAGACCAAAGCTACCACCACTTCTACGGGTGTCTACCGCGCACCTTATATTGAACCAGGGGTGTATCAGGTGTCGGCTGGGCTGAAGGGATTCAAAACAGCCGTTCGAGACAATGTGCCGGTGCTCCTGGCACAGACCGTGACTCTCGACTTCACGTTGGAGGTCGGTGAAGTGACCGACACGGTGACTGTATCGGCTGAAGCTCCACTTCTGGAGTCGTGAACGGCAGAAATTGGGATCAACGCGACCGAAAAGGAGTTTCACACTTGGCCCATCCTCGTCGGCGACGGCACGCGCCAGCTTCAGTCGTTTGTGTTTCGCGCCCTTCCAGGCACTTCAGGCGGCGAGTTTGAAGGATCCATCAACGGCGGTCAGGCTTACAGCCACGAGATTCTGATTGACGGCATCTCGATTGGCCGCTTCGATTTGAACGGAGGCAGCAACAATGAATTCACTCCCACGATTGATTCCGTCGGCGAAATGAAACTTCAAACTGGGGCGTTGTCTTCGCAATATGGGAACACGCAAACAGCCCTGACAAACTATGGCATGAAGAGCGGAGGCAACGATTACCACGGAAGCGCGTTCTGGTTCAATCAGAACAAAGCCCTCAATGCCAATACCTGGAACAACAACAGGCTGGGGCTCAAAAAGTCGGCCAGCGTCCTCAACAACTTTGGAGCCACGGTCGGCGGGCCTGTCATCAAGAATAAGACCCACTTCTTTTTCTCGTATGAGGCCAACCGTCAGGCCGACCAGCGCACCAGCGGGTTCAACAGCCTGGCCGCTGGCGCCTTCAAGAAGGGCGACTTCTCGCAGCTCTTCAATCCCGTATTCACGCAGGACGCGCGCTCGGGAACGGTTGTCGGCCAGGATGCTTTGGGCCGGGATGTGCGCTTCGGGCAAATTTTCGATCCGGCCAGCTCACGACAACTGGCCAACGGTAACTGGATCCGCGACCCATTTCCGAATAACATCATCCCCCAAAGTGCTTTCAGCCGGGTAACGCAGAATGTCCTCAAGCACCAGCAGCCGGATCCTATTCTGAATCAGTTGCTTAACAACAATCCGGCCATTGGCACTTGCTGTCCGATCCTTAACATCGACAACTACAGTGTCAAGATCGACCACGTGATCAGCGAGAGTCACAAAATCAGCGGCACCTATGTCGACAACGATCGCTATCGCTATCGGTTCGGCGAGGGTGGCAACCCGAATATTCCTGGACCGATTCCGAGCGCGGCGGCGAACGGAGACAAGATTCAATCGACTCCGGGGTGGATCGTCCGCCTGGCGGAGGACTGGACCCTCAGCCCCACCAAGTTGAATCACCTGGCATTCGGCTACAATCGCTTCCGCAACAAGAACGTGTCGAACACTTTCAACCGCTTCCTGGCTGGGACCGACTGGAAATCGGAACTCGGCCTCACTGGATTCGTCGGCTCCGGTGACTTCATTCGGGCAATCTTTTCAGGC
>Ga0187892_10002181_pt1 | contig 40878 bp, 31 predicted proteins | sample MA1701073metaG_FD_139345 | JGI IMG/M metagenome (GOLD analysis project Ga0187892, IMG submission 139345) | Bio-ooze microbial communities from a basaltic lava cave in the Kipuka Kanohina Cave System on the Island of Hawaii, USA - MA170107-3 metaG ... | reverse complement strand
TGAATAAGTGCAAGGGTTTTTCAGGATTTTGGCAAAAAAGCTTGCACTTGCATGACTCAATATAGTCATAAAACCCGCGATTTTAAAGGCTTTTTTTAACTATTTTTGTTTTTCAGTAAGCCCCAATTAGTTTTTCTCGATGCCCTTGCGCCGGTTTTGAACGGCTAATTTTCAAACACCACGAAATGCCAAGCGCACAAAAGCCACAGTGCGCTTGGTATTCTTCGTGGCTGCGCTGAAACCATGTCGCCTCAAACCTCACTGTCTGTGAGCATAAAACTTCGACGGAAAATCCGGCCGCTGCTGTTTCGGTTGCTGTGGCCGGTTTTGAATCATCAGCTCAAAAAAAATGCCGACACCATGGTTGCAGGCTTCAAACTGCGAACCGACATGGAGGTGTTTCATCCCAAGTATTTTTTCAGCAGCCAAATTCTTGGCCGCTATTTAGCCTCCAAAATTTTAGTGAATGAAAAGGTGCTGGACATGGGAACGGGCTCCGGCGTGATCGGCATCATGGCCGCCAAACGCGGCGCGCAAGTTTTGGCTGTCGACATCAATCCTGCCGCGGTGGCGTTGGCAAATGAAAATGCCAGCCTTCACAATTTGACCGATCGCTGGCGTTGTATAAAAAGCGATCTTTTTTCATGTCTTGATCCCACGGAAAAATTTGATTGGATTGCTTTCAATCCACCCTATTTCCCCCATCCGGCGCGTCGACCACAAGAAGCCGCCTGGCACGCCGGCGAAAATTATGAAACAATTGAACGATTTCTCTTGCAAGCCAAAAGCTTTCTTAAAACGAACGGAAGAATTGTGATGATTCTCTCTTCGGATATGCCGCTGGACTTTCTGCACGATCAATTTCAACGCTGCGGCTATCACATTGCCGCGCACGACAGCGAGCCGCATCTTTTCGAGATTTTTCATCTCGTCCAATTGCAAGCGAGCGACGGTTTATGAAAAAGAAGAAAGTCGTTCTTTTTTTTCCGGCCTACGCCAGCAACGAAGCCTGCCCGCCGTTGGCATTGATCGCCATTGCCGGGCCGCTGGTAACCGCCGGCTACGAAGTTAAAATCATTGACACGGCGATGGAACCCGATTATGCCGGCGCCGTTATGCGCGAAGTCGACGACGCGCTTTGCCTCGGCATCTCGCTCGTCACCGGCCCGATGATCAAAGGCGCGATAACCGTTGGCCGCGCCGTCAAAGCAAAATATCCCGGCTTGCCGATCATATTAGGCGGCTGGCATCCCTCGATTTTGCCGCAGCAAACACTGGAGTGCCCGTACGTCGACGCCGTCGTCGTCAAACAAGGCGAATTGACGTTTCTCGAAATCGTCCAGCGCCTCGAAGCCGGCGAATCGCTCAACGGCGTGGCCGGCACATTGACCAAAGTAAACGGCGCGATCACATTGAATCCGCCGCGGCCGCACACGCCGGTGGCCATGCTGCCGAGCCGCATGCCAGGCTACGATCTTATCGATTATGACCGCTATTATCGCGCCACCGGTTTGCGCTGGCTGATGTATACCACCAGTCACGGCTGCCCCTATAATTGCTCGTATTGTTCCAACGCTGCGGTTTACGGCCGCAACCTCGACGTTTTGCCGGTCGAACAGGTCGTCGATGAAGTCAGTTACCTCGTCAAGAAATACCACATCAAGCTCGTCGGCATTATCGACGACATCTTCTTCGCCTTTCGCCCGCGCGCGCTGGAAATGGCCGAAGGTTTTCTGCGCACCGGTTTGAAATTCGAATGGTACATTCAAGATCGCGCCGATTCGTGGGAGCGTATGACTACTGAACAGGCCCAACTGTTCCGCCGCTCCGGTTTGGTGCGCATTCATTTCGGCGCGGAATCCGGCTCCGACGACGTGCTCAAAGCCATCGACAAAAAATCCGACACCGAGTCTACCCTGGCGGCAGTTGAGCGCAGCAAACAGGCCAATATCCGCGCCAGCTTTGGTTTTATCTTCGGCCTGCCGGCGGAAAAAGAAGAAGACTTGCTCAAAACCGTCGATCTGATTCGGCAAATTTACGAACGTTATGACCGCGCCGATTGTTATACAAACATTTTTACGCCCTATCCCGGCTCGCCGGCGTGGCAGGAGTCGATTGACAAAGGACTCGCGCCGCCGCAAACGTTTGAAGAATGGGCCGAATTTTATCCGCGCTTGCAAGTGCTGCCGTGGCTGAACGGCGGCAAGCACCAACGCCTGCAAGCGATTCGGCAATACCTTCGCCTCGGCTATCATCAAGTCAAAGTCGGCGAGCGGCAGCATTCCTGGAAACATCGCCTGCTGTTAAATGCGCTCAAACCCAGCGCGCAATATCGCCTCAAAAAACATCGATTCGATTTTCCGGTTGAAGTTTACGGCTACTGGGGATTGCAGCGGTTGAAGAAGGATATGCTTCATGCCGAGCGTTTCTGACACCGCAACGAAGATCGGCGGATGGATTATTTTCGCCGGCTTCGCCGCAATTATTTTTTGGAAGGGTGTGTGGCCGTCGCTACAAAATGCTCGCGGCGATTTCGCGAATTATTACACCGCCGCGCGATTGGTAGCCGAGAATAAACCATTGGCAACCGCATATCGTGATTTTGTTTGGTTTCAAAAACAAATCGACCGCTACGGCATCACGCATCAGCTCGGCGGCTTCATTCCGCATCCGCCGCCGACCGCGCTCGTCATGTTGCCGTTGACGCCATTCGAGCCGCTGCTTGCGAAGCGCCTGTGGATCGGCTTCAATCTCGCGCTGGTTATTGCGACTATCGTGTTATTGGCAAGGCTGACCGCTTTACATTGGCTGCCCGTCGCGGTCATTTTCTTGAGCACGGGCCTCGGGCTGATCAACAATTTTCTTTTCGGCCAAATGTTTCTGTTATTGCTCGCCACCATCGCCGCCGGAATTTATGCGCAGCAGCGAGGTTATCCCGTGCTCGCCGGAATCTTGTTGGGTCTGATGACGCCGGTCAAATACGTCGGCGGATTCTTTCTCCTCTATTATATCTGGAAAAAAGAATGGCGCCTCGTTTTCGCCGCCATCGCGACCTGGGGTGCAATGATCGGCATCATCTTTTTACTACAGGGCGCGGAAATCTTTCGTATTTTCATTTCCGAAGTTTTGCCGCGGCATCTGCAAGGAGAAATTCAAGATCCCTTCGCGATTCAGTTCCAATCCTGGAACAGCCTGTTGCGCCGCATGTTCGTCTTGAGTCCGTCGCTCAATCCGGAGCCGCCGATGGATTCAGGGTTTCTTTTTATTCTATCAAAAAATCTGATTTTTGGGTTTTGGCTGGCCGCATTCATGTGGATTTTTCATCGAACGACGTTTTCCAATCAGTCGCATCAAAAATTGTTTGAAATCGGCCTGATCCCGCTCGCGGTTCTGCTCGTCTCGCCGGGCAGCGCTACGTATCATTTTTTGTTCTTGAGTTTGACGGTCGCGTGTTTCGTAAAAATTTTGTTGGATTTGCAGCAGCCGAGGCGCGCCGTTGCTTTAAGCGCGCTTTTTTTGATGATCAACCTGCCGCATTACATGCAATTGAAAAAGTTTGCAACCGGTTGGCTCACGCCGGTCGGTTACATGCGGCTTTGGCTGCTCGTTGTCTTTTTAGGAGCCAGCGTTTATTTTTTTCATCGCGCCGCGAATTGGCGCTGGCAACTGAAAATGTCATGGCAATATCTTTTGGTTATGCTCATCATGGTTGGGATCACGATGGCGCTCGATTTCCGCCGCGCCGCCGCGAAAGAGCAAGACGAGGCGCAATGGGTGCCGCTGCACGAAAAAGAATTTGACCGCCATCTCGGCCTGCTGGTCAAAACGCCGGATATTGGCCGCAATCGCATTGTCTTCAGTTACGGAGAATTACTCGACGAAGATTACGCCATTTTTTCAATGACACGCGACGGCCAAGTCGAAGGCCAGTGGACGCCGGAAACCTCGCAGAAATTTTATGAGCCGGATTTGACCGTTAATGATCAAAATGTGTTGATGGAAAGCATTCAAAATGGCCGGCCGGGAATCTGGCTGAGTCGCGGCAGAGGCCAAGCCCCTGAATTTCTGCTCGAAGGCGAAAATCCAAGCTGGCATAGCGATGAGATTGGTTTTGCATTTTTGCGCGGCGGGCAAATCGGCCTGGCCGGCGTGAAAAATCACCGTCTCATCGGCCCTTGGTGGCTCGCGATGAACGAGGCGTGCTACGATTTGGCATTTTCGCCGGTCGACAATCAATTGGTTTTTTGCGCCAAGCGCGCCGAGGAGAGAGATTTCATTCTTGCGTTGACCACGGCAGTTCCCGGCAACACCGACAAGAAAATTCTCTTGCGCAGCGCCGAACCGATGGAACGCCCGGCTTGGTCGCCGGAGGCTTCGACCATCGTTTTTTCGTGGAATCGAAACGGCAACCGCGATCTCTGGGCAATCGACCTTCACACCCGGCAGTTGCAGCGCTTGACACGCGACCCGGCCATCGACACGGCGCCGGTGTGGGATGAGGTGAATCGCCGCATTCTGTTTGTTTCCGACCGCGGCCGCGGGTTGGAGTGCGGCACAATTTTTTGGATACCAGTGCCAAATACAGTAAAAACCATAAAACAGAATCGGCCTACTTATGATCTCAACTTGCCTTAGCAAACTGAACTTCCGTGCTTCTATTAGAAAAATCAAGAATGAGGCGTGGACGCAATTCCAACAAAACGCTTCGTCCAAGCAAAAAAGTGCGCGCCGGATTAATTGATGTAAACGGGCTATTCAGCCAATTATTTACGCAAACAACCATGGCACGACATTGCTGTTTTGCACCTGCTATATCAACCAATTCAAGCCAAAGATGTTTAATGAAATAGACATATTGCTTATTTAAATGTTGAGAAGTAAGACGAGCTTCATCAGGTTGAGTTTTAATAACGCCTTTAGCAACCAGCAATTCGAAGGCGCCGTAACAATCAGCCGCACCAGTATCCAAATCTGCCTCGGCGTCGAAATGTTTGTTATTGCCCGAGACTGTAATAGACAGCGCCGGATAGGCATCGCCAGGTTCATAGGTTTCGTGCCAAGCAGTCGCGTGCTCCTCGACAGCAAGCGCCCGCTGATTGATAAAGACAAAAGGATATTTTCCAGTCCGTCGACAAAGTGCGAGAAAATCATCGTGTTCGGGATAATCTTTGAGCTTCGCGCCGGACAACACGATTTGGCCATCGACGACCATGATCCAATTGGCTTTGAGCTTCTTGAATTGATTTTCAATCCAATCTTGGTTCAGCTTTTCTGCATCTCGAAGATAGTGTTCTTTTTTAGCCGGAGAAAGGATTTTATATTCTCTCAGAGTAATGTTCTGACTGACAAAGCTTTCTTTGGATGTTTTGGGTAATGACAAAGTTTCCACGTCTTTGAAAACATCCAGTACCGTTGAAAGAATTTGTTCACCGTTTTTATCAAGTGTTCCCAGCTTTTCTCGCACTTTGGTGATAAGCGTTTCGGTTGTCATAGCATCCACCATGAATTGGTTTTTAAAAAATACCCGGTATAAAAAGCTCGCACATAAGCTAATCAAATCTTTGGAATAAAGCAAGTGCTTCTTGAAACCCAGCGCATCAAAATCGCCAAATGGATCGACGAACACGGCGGGCATTGGCTGATCCGGCTTGTGGACAGCGTGCGACGTCCTCGAAATGATGAACCGGCAAAACCCGATCGCATTCTGATCATCAAGTTTTGGGGAATCGGCAGCATCATTTTATGTGAGCCGGCGCTGCGATATTTGCGAAAAAAATTTCCGCGGGCGCGGATAGATTTTCTCACGCTGGCGCAGAATCGTGAGCTTTTCAAGCTCTTGCCGCACGTCGACCAAGTTTATGCCGCAGACTTTAGCCGTCTCGGCCGGTTTTTAATATCCACCGTCCTCCTGATTTTACGATTGCGGCGGCGGCACTACGATCTCATTTTCGACGCCGAGTTCTTTGCCAATTTTTCGGCGCTCGTCGCAACTCTGGCGCGGCCACGCCGGGTGATCGGATTTTCACGCCCGGCCTCAACAAAAAATCGATTGCTCGATGTTGCCGTGCCTTTTCATGACGATCAGCGCGCCGCCGATAATTTTCTTCGCCTGGTTAAAATTGGAATCGGCGACGAGTCGTGGCCAAATCAAAGTGAAAACTTTCCGCGCCTCATCTTGCCATCTTCGCCAGCGGTACCCTTTCGATTTAGCCGCCGGCCTTACGTTGTGATGAACGTCAACGCCAGCCCGCTGGCGCTGGAGCGCCGGTGGCCGCAAGAACGCTTTGTGTCGTTGGCAAAATGCTTGTTAAAAAGATATCAAACTGATTTGATTCTGATCGGCGCGCGCGGCGAAAAAAAATATACGCAGGCTGTGGCGCAGGCCATTGCAGCGCCTGGTAAGGTTCATAATTTGGCGGAAAAATTAAATCTGTACGAGTTGGCCGGATTGATTCGACATGCGGCGCTTTTCATCTCAAACGACAGCGGCCCGCTGCATCTCGCCGCCGCCTTGCAAAAGCCGGTTGTCGGATTTTATGGCCCAGAGACGCCAAACCTTTTCGGCCCGCTTTGCAAAAATCGTTTAATTTTTTATCTTGGTTTACCGTGCAGCCCGTGCATGAGCGTGGATAATGCCAAGACGGTCAACTGTACGAATCAGAGGCGCTGTATGATTGATTTGAAGGTTTCGATGGTGATTCCACGATTGCAGCGTTTCATCGACGAAAATGATTTTTTGGCAAAACGAGTAGCCACGAATAAAATGATGGATATTATTACATGCTAAGAGTGTCATTCTGAAAGAATCTTTTTTAAACATAGATGAAGCATTCAACTCAAAAAAGATTCCTACGAATGACATGCAGAGTGTACCTTTTAAACGAATAACTCAGAAAATATACCGTTTCGTGAACCCAAAACTGAACAAAAAACTTCTTCTGCTCACCCCCCCCGGCAAGCGAGTCTATCTGCGCGACTATTTTTGCAGCAAGGTTTCGCAGGCGGATTATTTGAATCATCCGATTGACTTTATTTATTTGAGCGGTTTGCTGCGCGAGCATTACGAGCTTCATCTCATCGACGCGATTGTGGATAAATTGTCCGCGCAAAAATGTTTGACAATGGTTCAAGAATTGGAACCGGCGGCAATCATCGGCCTCATCGGCTCTGTTTCGTATGAAGAAGACGTTGGGTTTTATCGGCAGCTCGTCGATAAGCAAAAAACACCGTTGCTCCTCATCGGCGATGTTCTCATCGAAAACCGCGTTGAACGCTTGCAAGAATTGGATTTCGCTGATGGCTTTTTGCACGATTTTTCCTGCGCTGATGTGCATCACTTTTTAAAAGGCGAGCGCAACAATTTAAGCAACATGACGTTTCGGCATCACGGCGAGATTGTCGCGGCGCCGATCATCCGGCCTCGCTGCGAAAATTTCGAGCTGCCGGTTCCGGCGCATGAGCTTTTTCTCGGCAAAGATTACCGGTACCCTTTCGTGCGGCGGCGGCAATTTGCGACCGTCATGACCGAGTTCGGCTGTCCCTATCGCTGCACTTTTTGCATCATGAGCACGCTCGGCTGGAAAATCCGGCCGGTTCACAACGTCATGGCCGAGCTTGAGGCGGTGCACCGGCTCGGTATCCGCGAGATTTTTTTTCTCGATCAAACTTTTGCTTTGCAAAAATCGCGCACGCTACAACTTCTTCAGGAAATGCAGCGCCGCCGGTATCATTTCGGCTGGGTTTGCTTTAGCCGGCCGGACGTGCTCGATGATGAAACCCTGGCCGGAATGAAAAAGGCCGGATGCCACACCGTTGTCCTCGGTTTGGAGAGCGGCGACGAGGCGGTTTTGGCCGCCGCGCAAAAAGATTACAACCGCGATGAAGTTCTCGCCGGTTTTCAACGTTGCGCCGAACACGGCTTGCGAACCGTTGCCACCGTGATCATCGGCTTGCCAGAAGAGACCGAGAGTTCGTTTCAACACACGCTCGACTTTTTGAAAAAAGTGCGCTGTGATTTCGCCTCGTTTAATGTGGCGGTGCCGCGCCTGGGCACACCGCTGCGCCGGCAGGCGATTACGCAAAAACTCATTTCACCAAGCCTGCACGTGATGGATCAATCCGGCAGCGAGGTGGCGATGCCGACGTTAACGCTGAGTCGCGAGCAAATCAACGCCATGCATCAACGCGCCGTGCGTGAATATTATTTCAAGGTTGGCTATCTTCTCAATCGAATTCGCCGGTTAAGATCCTTCGACGAGGCGCGTATCCAGCTCCGGCAAGGATTCGGCTTGTTGAAAAATTATTTCAGGAATGGCGTGTCATAAACCACGCGAGGAGGAATGATGATTTTGCGTTATGTCGTCTTATGGTTCTCTCTTATCGTGGGCCGATTCCGGCGCTGGATAAGCTCGGGTTGGAGGCCGCCGCTATTTTGGCTGACAGCCACGGCGCTGGGCGTGTGGCTGGCCGAGCGCTGGTTTGGCGTTGAAAAAGGCGTTTGGTTTGAAGCGTGGAAAATTCTTTCGCTTTATGTTGTGCTCGTGCTGCTCTGGTGGATCTGGCGAGCGCGCCAGCGCGTCATCGTCGAAGAGTTCGTCGATCAAATCAGCGATCCGCCCAAATCGATCACCAAAGGTTTGAGCGCGCTGCTGGTCGTCGAGCTGGCGCGTCTGCGCGAATTGTATCGCGAAGTTGACGAACAACGCGCGATTCCGACCGCCGTCGGAACGGAGAAAGCCATCGACGCCACCGTCAACGTCGAAAATGTTTCCGATTTTTTAAAAGACGCGGTAAGCAAGGAATCCAAATTTAGCTTGGGAAAACTCGAGTTGCCGGTTGGCACGATCATGGTGTTGATCAGCCGCCTCGTGCAAGGGCCTCGACTCATTGGCGGATTGCACCGGGATAACACCCGCGTGATTTTGACGGCGCAACTGATCGGCGGCAAACGCGCCTACAGTTGGCGAGTTGAAAGTGATGCGCCAAGCGGTTATCAACTCAACGAAATGATTAACGAGCTGGCTTGCCGGATTTTCACGGATCTGGCTTTGAGCGGCGCCGTCCGCTGGCGCGCCGTTCGGGCTTTTAATGAGGGTTTGCGCAGCTATCGCGATTGTCTGCGCGCTTCAAAAGAGCGCAAGCTCAAGCTCATGCAAGCCGAAAAAAGTTTTATTAACGCGCTATCGGAAGACGCCAAGTTCGATTTGGCTTATTATAATCTCGGCGTGGTCTACACCGAATTGCCGCAAACTCATGCGGCTGACCGCGCTTTTAGCCGGGCGATTGAACAAAACCCCGAGCGCTGGCAGGCTTACTATGCTCTGGCGCTCAATCATTATCAACGCGGACGTTACGAGACTGCCATGAGCTTGTGCGACCGCGTGATCGTTCTTCAACCTGATTATGCTCCAGCTTACGATTTGAAGGGACTGGCGCAGCGTCTCCTAGGGGATTTGAATGGCGCCATCAAAAGCCGAAACGCTGCGGTGGAACAAGCCTGGAGGTCGCTGTGCGCGGCGGAGCTTCGCAACAATGGCCGCGCGGAGGTGCAAGTCAACATCATTACGCGCTTGCGTCACATCGCCTGTCAATGCTTGCGCGATCTTGCGGTGGCGTATTACTATCAGGCGCAAGCGTCTCAAAATAATTTAAAAAGAATGCGGGCTTTCAACAAAGCTGAGAAGTTGTTGCGTCAGGCGCTGTCTCTAACGCCCTCCAATTCGGATTTGAATTTTGAGTTGGGAAAAATTTATCACGAGCAGAAAAAGTATGATTTAGCCGGACAAGCGTATCAATCCGCGCTGCAGATCGCTCCGGCGACGGCAAATTTTTGGGCGTATCTCGCGCTGGTTCATATCAGTGAAAAAAACCAGGCTTCGGCTCAACAAGCCTGGGAGAAATTTTTAAATTATTGCTTTGATTATTCCCGGCAGCAGTTTGCGCCGATTGCCGCGGTTTTTCAAGATCAACTCGCCGTCTTGAAACAAATTAATATTCAAACCGAAAACCATGCGGCAGAGGCCGGACGACTCAATCATTGGAGCGAACAAATTGACCGCATAAAAAAATTATTCGACGAGCTGGACAAAGTCGACGATCTGCTTTATGCGGCGCCACCGGATACAACAAAATATGAGGCGCTCGCCATCAGCCTGCAGGAAAAACTCCACGCCGACGAACAAAAACACGAATGGGAACACGCGCAGTTGCGCATTGCGCAGGCGCTTTGTTTTCTCAATGCGAACCAGCCGGAGCGCGCTGAAATATGTTTCCGTCAGGCGATAGCAACGCTCGAAAAAAATTATCCACACGGCATTCGGGCAAAGGGGTTGCGCGCCTTGCTGGCAAATTCGCTGCAACGCCAGGGCAAACAAATCGAGGCGATTCGCGAGGCGGAAAACGCCCGCTGGCTGGAGCCGAATCGCTCTTACGAGCGCGTGCGGCTCGGCGAAGTTTATTTCAACCTCAGCGAATTTGATCGCGCCCGCGCCGTCTGGGAAGAAGCGCTTTTGTGGAGTCCGGACGATCCGGCCATTCACGTCAATCTTGGCGTTTGTTATCTCAAGCTTGCCTTGAATGTTCGCGAGCGCGCGCAAAGAAAAATTTTGCTGGAGCAATCCGCCAAATATCTCAACCAGGCGCTTGAATTGTATGACAGCGCGCAATTGCAGGAAAAGGGCTGGGCGCACCATACGCTGGGCCGCTTGCACGACGAGCTGTGCGAGTATAGCGAAGCCATCGCCAATTTTACCATCGCCAAAAATTTCGGATTCGCGCCGCTGATGACGACTTTTTATCTCGGTTGGGTTTATCTCAGAAACAAGGCCTACGATGAAAGCGTGCAGCAATTCCGCTGGCTGATTCAAGAGATGGATAAAAAAATTCCAGCGGGCGAGGGCAACGCCATCTTAAACGAAATCCTCGAGCCGGAGACGGGAGATCAAATGCCGATGGGGCAGGTTTTGGCGTGGTCGCATTTGAGTGTGGCTTTTTCATACGCCGAACGCGACGCCAATTTGAATGCCTCGCAGGAATTGGTTGGGAAAGCCAACGCGTACATTGAAAAACTAAATGAGGGCGCGATAAAAGACAGAACCCGGGCCGCTCGCGCCGATTGCGAGGGCTGGATTCTTTTCAAACAAAATAAAATCGACGACGCCATCCCGCGTTTTGAGCAGGCGCTGTCTATAACCGCCGCCGCCGATGCCTATCTTCATCTCGCCCTCTCATACGAAAGAAAACTGCAGGATAGCAAAGACGAAGCTGAACGCCGGCATCTCATCGCCCACGCGCAGGCGTGCTGCCGTCACGTTGATGATCTCGACCTCAAAGAGGAATACTCGCAGCGGGTGAATGATTTGCGTCTGCGCCTGCAAGAAAAACCGCAGCCAAAGACAGAAAAATAGCGTGATGTTATCATGAAGGATCGCGCCGACATCGTTTTGTATTACCCGCGCAGCGCCAGCAGCAAGTATCGCGCGCCGATGTCGCTGCTCGCGCTCGGTTCGATGTTGGAGAATCGCTACGACTATGCGATTGTCGACGGCAATTTTTTCTACGATCCGATCAGGCAATTGCCGGCTGTCATCGAAAAAAAAGGCGCGAGTATTCTCGGCATGTCTGTCATGCCGGGGCCGCAATTGCAGGAGGCGATTCCGTTGGTTCGCCGCCTGCGCGAGCAATTTCCGAAATTGCAAATTATTTGGGGCGGATATTTTCCGTCGAATCACACCGCCGCCGTTTTGCAAAGCGGTTGGGTGGATTACGTCATGCGCGGCCCGGCCGAGCGCGAGTTCGTGCAGTTGTTGCAGCATCTCAACGGCAATGGCGTCAAGCGCGATTCGATTCTCGGCCTTTCGTATCTTGAAAATGGGCAGATTAAAAATAATCCTCAGTGTTTTCCGCTCGCGCCGATTGAAGACTTGCCGCCGTGGCCCTATGAGCGGCTCGGCGACATGCGCCGCTATCTCGGCAAAACTTTTCTTGGCCGGCGCACGATGGCGATGCACACGAGTTACGGCTGCCCGTTCAAATGCAGCTTTTGCGCCGTCGTGCCGATCTTTGACGGCGGCTGGGTGGCGCAGAGCGCGGCTCGCGTCGCCGGCGAAGTCGAAAACGTAATCAAACGATTCGGCGTCGACGCCATCGAATTTGCCGACAATAATTTTTTTACTTCGGTAAAAAGAACAGCGCAATTTTCCAATGAATTGTTGTGCCGCAACATTCATGTTGCGTGGTGGGGCGAAGCGCGTCCCGACACGCTCGAAAATTATCCCGACGACGTGCTCGCGCAAATGCGCCGCAGCGGCTGCAAAATGATTTTCCTCGGCGCCGAGTCCGGCTCGGCGCTGCGGCTCAAACAAATGAACAAAGGCGGCTCGCAAACGCCCGAAACGATTTTGCGCCTCGCCGAAAAGCTGCGCCAACACGACATTGTTCCGGAGTTTTCTTTCGTGCTCGGCGCGCCGGCAGAAGATGTCGATCTGGCGCTCGGCGAGGAAATCGCTTTCATTCGCCGCGTGAAAAAAATAAATCCGCAGAGCGAGATCATCATTTATATTTATGCGCCGGTGCCGATGCTTGGCTCATCCTTGTTCGACGATGTGCAAAAAACCGGCTTTCAATTTCCAACGCGCCTCGAAGACTGGCTGCTGCCGCAATGGTCGCAGCTCGATTTGCGCCGCAATCCGTTGACGCCGTGGCTCAAGCCGCATCACATCGACAAGGTCCACAACTTCGAAGCGGTGTTGAATGCGCGTTATCCAACGAACTCCGACATCAAGTTGACGAATGGACAACGGCGTTTCCTGCAAGCCACCGGAGCGTGGCGCTACGCCGCGCATTTTTACCGCGCACCGTACGAAATCAAATTGCTGCATCGTTGGATGCGCTATCGACAACCTGAGATCGAAGGATTCTAAAAAAACGAACATGCAAGTCGAAGCCCCACGGTTAACCCGTCCAGCGCGAAAACGCGCCGCGAGGCTGAAAGTCATCGTTGTCATGCCGGCTTATAATGCCGCCGCGACGCTGGAAGCGACTTATCGCGCGATCGAGGCGCGATACATCGACGAAATTATTTTGGTCGATGATTGCAGCAACGATGAAACCGTCGACATCGCAGCGAGACTGCAGTTGCATCTTGTCCGCCATTCCAAAAATCTCGGTTATGGAGGAAATCAAAAAACCTGTTATCGCGAAGCTTTGCGGCGCGGCGCCAATATCGTCGTCATGCTCCATCCCGACGGCCAATACGATCCGGCGCTTTTGCCGGAGCTGATTCGACCGATTGCCGAGGGCCGCGCCGACGCGGTGCTCGGCTCGCGCTTTCTCATACCCGGCAGCGCCCGGCGCGGCGGCATGCCGCTTCATCGCTTCGCCGCCAATCGCTTTCTCACATTTTGGGAAAATCTCGTGCTGCGCCAGCGGCTTTCGGAATACCACACCGGTTACCGCGCCTACAGCCGCGCCTTTTTGGAAAACGTGCCGTTTCTGCGAAATTCCAACAGCTTTTGCTTTGACACGGAAATTCTCGTGCAGGCCGCGGTTTTTCGCCAGCGCCTCGTCGAGATTCCGATTGCGACGCGATATTTTCCCGGCGCCTCATCGGCATCGCTGGGGCAATGCGTGATTTATGGCCTCATGACTTTGGTTACTCTGGTAAAATTTCTGCTTCACCGCTGGCGGCTTTATTCCAGCAAACTTTTTATACCGCTGCGCGTGATTGGAGAGTAAACCGAATGCCGGAAGATCGCCGTCAACTGAAGCGTGATTTGACTCTCATTTTCACGCTGGGCTTGCTGTATCGCATTATTCTCTTGATTTTTTTCCCCGTGCCTTACGGCAACGACGCCGCCGGCCGCCTCTATTTTCGCGATTCGATTTTAACCTGGCACTGGCTGCCGTTCACGCAGGCGATAGTTTATTTAACTTACTGGCTTACAAATAGTGTTTGGGTGGTGCGATTGATTTTCGCCGTTGCCGGCAGCTTAGCGGCCGTCGCTTTTGCATTCTATCTGCAAGCCTTGGCCTCGCGCCGCGCGGCCTGGATCGGCGGTACGCTTTTCACGATTAACGCGCACGCGGTTTATTTGTCGTTAATGCCGTATCAAGAAATCGTTTTTCTCGGCTTGCTCTTTGGCAGTCTGGCATTTTTTATTCTGGAAGAATCGGCGCCATTGCGAGCCAGATACTTTTTAATTGGTTCGCTGCTTTATGGCCTGGCCTGTCTCACGCGCTACGAGGCCTGGTTTATTTTGCCGGCGCTGCTCGGCGTGAGAATTTGGCGGGCTTGGGGCAAAAACAATTTCGCCGGCGCGGCGGCAAAAAGTTTGATCGGACTTTGCTGGGGCCCGGCGTTGTGGCTGTTCAGCAATTGGCTGCATTGGGGCAGCGCGACGGCCTTGCTTTTTCATCGCGCCGATCGGTCGTTTTATGCCTGGGATCCCCACGGCGACGTCTTGCGCATGATCAAGTACGTCGGTATGATGCTGTATTGGTTAGCCAGATTCGGCTCGCCGCTGGTGTTATTTGCTTTGCCTGGCTTCTGGCTGGTTTGGAAGAACCGCCAAAAAATGATTGCGGTTTTGTCGCCTTTGCTCATCCTTCTTGCGCTGATGTTGATCTTTCTCTTTTTTGTGGCGAGCAAGGATTTCGCGACGGCGAATCGGTTTGCCATGTTTCCGCTGGCTGTCGTGCTCATTTTTACCGCCCTGGGCGTAGATGATATGATGACGCGTGCATCGAAAGCTTCACCACCACTGCTGAAAAACCTGGCGCGGCCGGTTCCTGAAATCGCGATCGCCGTTTTTCTGGCTCTTGGGTTGTTGGTTTATGGCGCCGCGCCGGTGGTCCAAGCCAATCGCCTGCCCGTTCATCGTGAGCCGTATGAAATTGCGAACTTTCTCAAAGCGAATCTTGCACACGCTGAAAGCGCTGTTATCGTTGCGGCTTCATACGAAGGCGAAATACCTATGCCCTATCAAAGGGTTTTTGGACAACTTGATTTTGATAAGGCCCGTTTGCTTTGTTCTTTTTTAATCGAACAACAGACTATCGCAAATATTGAAAGTTTTGTTCGCCGGCGCAGTGTGCGGTATATCGTTGTCTTTAACGATGATCAACCGCGAGAAAATAACGACGCTGTTTTCGCGCAGCTTGTGCTGGATCCCCGAAATAATATAAAAACAGCTTTTGCCAACAACGCCGCGACGATTTACAAATTATACTGAAAACTGTTTACCGACGACTGATATATGGCCGACATTCTTATTGCCCACAGCTTCTTTCTGCGTTTCGATCCCAAGCAATGGCGCACGATGCAGCCATACGCGCCGCTCGGAACGTTGTACGCCGCCGCGTATTTGCGGCAGCGCGGCTACGAGACCGCGGTTTTTGACAGCATGTTGGCGAGTGGGCCACACGATCTGGCGCCGTTGCTGCAAAAGCTTCGGCCCCGCGCCGTCGTTTTTTATGAAGACAGTTTCAACTGGCTCAGCAAAATGTGCCTTAGCCGCATGCGCGCCGCTTGTTTCGAAATGATCAAGTTGGCCAAAAAGATTTGCGGCAGCAGCGTGCCGGTGATTGTCTCGGGTTCCGATCCCACCGATCATCAACAACTGTATTTCGAGCACGGCGCTGATTTCGCGATCATCGGTGAGGGCGAAATGACGCTTTCTGAATTGATTGAAACTTTGCTTGAAAAATCTGGACGTAAATTAAATGAGATTCCCGGCATTGCCTTTCCGCAAAACGGAACGGTTTACAAAACGAGTCCTCGCGGCTTTCAAAAAGAGCTCGACGTGTTTCCTTTTCCGGCGTGGAATTTGTTGGAGGTGGAAAAATACCGTGCGGCCTGGCGAAAAAAGCACGGTTATTATTCCCTCAATCTCGTCACCACCCGCGGCTGCCCGTTTCACTGCAACTGGTGCGCGAAACCGATTTATGGCGATCGCTACAACAGCCGCTCGCCGGAAAACGTCGTCGCCGAAATGCTCTGGCTGCGCCAAAATTTTCAGCCGGATCACTTTTGGTTTGCCGACGATATTTTCGGCTTGAAGCCCGGCTGGGTGGAAAAATTCGGCGAGACCGCGCAGGCCGCTGGCGCCGTCACGCCGTTCAAAATTCAAGCGCGCGTCGATTTGCTGCACGAAGAAGCGGTGGCGGGATTGAAAAAAGCCGGCTGCAAAACCGTGTGGGTCGGCGCGGAATCCGGCTCGCAGAAAATTCTCGACGCGATGGACAAAGGCACGACAGTTGAACAAATTTATGCGACGGCTGAAAGCCTGCGCCGTCACGGCATCGAAGCTTGTTTTTTTCTGCAATTCGGCTATCCTGGCGAGACAGACGATGACATCGAGAAAACGCTGAAAATGGTGCGCGACTGCCAGCCGGACGATATCGGCATTTCGGTTTCCTATCCGCTGCCCGGCACACGATTTTACGAACGGGTCAAAAACGAAATGGGCGACAAACGCAACTGGGTCGATAGCAATGATCTCGACTTGATGTTTTCCGGCCACTATCAGCCGGAATTTTATCGCCAACTGCATCGCGTCGTGCATCAGGAGTTTCGTCTACGCAAAGCCGCTTTGCTTTTTTCAGATTTGTGGCGGCATCCGTCGCAATTTCGCTTGGGCAATTTACGGCGAATGATTGCGGCGAGCGCGCGCTTGCCGCTGCTTTATTGGGAACAAACACGATTGCGGCAATTGAAGATGCCGAATCAAAAATGCTGTGAGGAATTTACTCCAGTTCATTAAAATTAGGCTTGAAGATGGTTTAAAAATTAACTATACTTTAGGAAGAAAATAAATTGAAAAGCAGCGGAAGAAATTATGCCAGCCACTCAAACACGCTTTGATTTCGACTGCATCGACCGGCGCACGCGAAGAGTGTCGCGAGCCTTGATGGCGGCGATTCGAGATCGAATTGTTGAGCATCTTCATCCCGAAAAGATCATCCTTTTTGGCTCGAGAGCCAACGGCACGGCCACGCCGGACAGCGACATCGATTTGTTGGTTGTGCTGAATGATAAACACCCGTTGGCCCACCAGAAACAGCACGACAGATTTGGCGCACTCCTGGATTTATTTCGATATCGGTCATTTGGCCTTGACGCCATCGTTTTGACCGATGCGGAAGTGAAAAAACTAAAAAATGAAAATGAGGGAGAGTGGGATTTGATTTTAGAAATTCTTGACGAAGGTAAAACCCTTTATGATCGAGCCGAAGCAGCACAAATTAAGTGAGCACTTGCGTCAACGGACGCGCGAATGGTTTCGCAAAGCCGAACATGATCTGGCTTACCTCGAACACGCGCCGTTGGATTTGGATGATCCGCCCACGGATACGACGGGTAGGCTGGCGCATATGGTGGCTGAATATTGCCTTAAAGCATACTTGATGTTGAATAAGAAAAAAATCAAGAAAATTCATGAGCTGGGGAAAATACTTGATGCTTGCATTGCAGCCCGACAAGACAAAGAGTTTGAAGACCTGCGCGAGGATTGTCGGATTCTTACCAAATATAGAACTGTTTTGGTTTATCCGGGTCCCTTTCCGTACGTCATCAGCGTCGAAGAAGCCAAAGCTGCCATTGAGAAAGCTCGCCGCACCAAAGACTTTGTCATGAAGAAAGCCCTGGAGTTGGGCTACTATCAAGACTAAACGGGGTCTTCAAAAAACTATGAACCTCCTCCTCACCCACGGCTACTTTCTGCACGGCGATCCCAAAGAGAAAGCGATCATGAAGCCCTATCCGCCGCTGGGCTTGCTTTACATTTCGGCTTATCTCAAGCAGAAAGACTTTCGCGTGGAAATTTTCGACAGCACGTTCGCCGAAAAAAATGACTTTGTGAATTGGCTGGCTATAAAAAAACCGGCAATTGTCGGTATTTACTCGAATCTGATGACCAAATTTAACGTGCTCGAAATGATCCGGCAGGCAAAGGCGCAAAGTTGCATTGTTATTGTCGGCGGCCCGGATCCCCCGCATTACGCTGAGCATTATCTTAATTTCGGCGCGGATGTGGTCGCCATCGGCGAAGGCGAGCAAGCATTGGAAGAGTTGATACCTATTTTTACAACCGGCAAATTGGAACAGCTTGCTGCCGTTGCTGGAATCGTTTTTAAAAATGAACGTGGCCAAATTCAACGCACGCCGCCGCGCGATTTAATGCCGGATCTCGATGTGTTGCCATTGCCGGATCGCCAGGCCATCGACCAGCAAAAATATATTGAGGTGTGGAGAAAACATCATGGCATGGGCGCAGTCTCGCTCATCACCAGCCGCGGCTGCCCGTATTCCTGCACGTGGTGCAGCCATTCGGTGTTCGGCAAAACCTTGCGCAAGCGCAGCGCGCATCTCGTCGCCGATGAAGTTGAAGAGGTTCTGGCGAACTATCATCCTGACATGTTGTGGTACGCTGATGACGTGTTCAACATCAACCACAAATGGTTTTTTGAATATGCCGCCGAATTGAAACGCCGCGGAATCAAAATTCCTTTCGAATGCATCTGCCGCGCCGACCGCATGAATGAAGAGGTTGTTCGCGCGTTAAAAGACATGGGCTGTTTCCGCGTCTGGATCGGTTCCGAAAGCGGTTCGCAGCGTCTGCTCGATCAAATGAAGCGCGGCGTCAAAACCGAACAAGTGCAGGCGATGACGCGCCTTGCCAAACGCTACGGCATCGAAACCGGCATGTTTCTCATGTGGGGCTTTGAAGATGAAAATCGTGATGACATCGAAATAACCATCGAACACGTCAAAAAAGCCAATCCCGATCTCGTCTTGACGACAGTAAGTTATCCCATCAAAGGCACGGAATATTACAACCGGATGGCGGCGCAAAATGTGATCGTCAACAATCTCTCGTGGGAAAAATCCGGCGACCGCGATTATAAAATCCGCAAGCGCCCCTCGCGGCGTTATTATGATTTTGTCAATCGCTGGATGTTTAGTGAATTAAAACTAGCGCGTTTGCAACAATCAAATGGAAATTGGCTGAGCCGGATTAAGACGCGCATGAATACGGAAATCGGCAAGCTCGGCATGAGGTTGACGGCATATCAAAAAGAAATCTGAAATAAGGAGCGGGAGCAATGCAAAAATTAAAGTTGGCCGTACTATTGATCGCAAAAATCATCATGCTTGTCCAAGCCGGCGATTTGAACGCGCAACAATTTGAAATCAAATGGCAAGCGCAGCAAAGCGGCTTGTCTTCATCGCTGCGCGGCCTCTGCGCGGTAAATAAAAAAATTGTCTGGGCAAGCGGAACGCGCGGCAGCTTTGCGCGCACGATCGACGGCGGCCAAACCTGGTTCGCGGATTCCGTGTCCGGCGCGACCAATCTCGACTTTCGCGACGTGCAAGCGTTCGATGCGAACCGCGCCTATTTGATGAGCGCCGGCTCGGGCGAGCTGTCGCGCATTTACAAAACCGTTGACGGCGGCAAAAGCTGGCAATTGCAGCACCAAAACAAAATTCCTGAGGGCTTTTTCAACGGCATGGCGTTTTGGGATGCCGACAACGGCGTCGTGATCGGCGATCCGGTGAACGGGCGCTTGTTCATTCTGCTTACCAGCGATGGCGGCGCGACCTGGCAGCAGCTCGCCGGCGTGCCGGAAGTCGTTGCCGGCGAATATGGTTTTGCGGCGAGCGGCACCGGCGTCGCGGTTTACGGCAAACAACAGCTCTGGATTGCAACCGGCGGGGCTACAGCCCGGGTGTTTTATACGCCGGATCGTGGCAAGACTTGGCGCATCGCCGATACGCTGATCGTGAGCGGCAATCAATCCTCAGGAATTTTTTCGATTGCATTCAGAGATGAGAAACATGGCGTCATCGCCGGCGGCGATTATCAAAAACCGAATGAAGCCAAAGGCAACATCGCTTTCACTAATGACGGCGGGAAAACCTGGCGGCTGCTCAAAAATCCCGAGGCGGTTGGATTTTTATCCTGCGTCGCGTATGTCCCGCAAAAGCCTTTTTCGCTGCTGCTGGCGGTGGGAACGTCCGGTTCATACTTTTCTCAAGATGACGGACTAAGCTGGAACAAATTTAGCGCCGAAGGTTATCACACCATGAGTTTCGCCCAATCAACTTACACCGGATGGGCGGCGGGCGCCGACGGCAGAATCGCAAAGTGTATCATCACGCCAAACAACGTTAAATAATTCTCACAAACATTTTTGCAGCGGAGGCGGCATGCCGGAACAACTCAGTCGTACTTTTAACTTGAAAGATTTGGTGATGATCGTCATCGGCACGGTCATCGGCTCGGGCATTTTCATCGTGCCGGCCGTGGTGTTGCAACAAACCGGCGGCAGCGTGAGTTTGGCGTTGTTGGTGTGGCTCTTCGCCGGCGTGTTGTCCTTTCTCGGCGCTTTGACGTATGGCGAGTTGGGCGCGATGGCGCCTGAAGCCGGCGGCTTGTACGTTTACATTCGCGAGGCGTTCGGCCCCTTGCCGGCTTTTCTGTACGGCTGGACGCTTTTCTTCGTGATGGGCAATTGCGCCGTCGCCACCCTCGCCGTGGCTTTCGCTTCATACTTCAATCAGTTGCTGCCGCTTTCTCCTTTGTTAAAGCACATCGTCGCGGCGCTGATGATTGTGGCCGTCACCGTCATCAACATCATCGGCACTAGAAAAAGCGCCAACGTGCAGAACTGGACCACCGGCGTAAAAGTCGGGGCGATCATCATCATGAGCGCCGCGCTGCTCACGCTCGGCGACGGATTTTCTTCGGCGAGCGGGACGCCCTGGCCGGACACGATCAACACCTCTTTGCTCTCCGGCGTCGGCCTGGCGATGGTGGCGGTGCTCTGGGCGTATGAAGGCTGGCAATACGTCACCTACTCGGCCGGCGAAGCGCTCGATCCGCAGCGCACATTTCCGGCGGGTATTGCGATCGGCACTGGCGCGCTCATTGTGATTTATTTGCTCGCCAACGTCGCCTATCTCGCGGCCCTCGGGCCGGCGCGTGCAGCGCAATCGGAAAAAATCGCGGCGGAGGCGGTGGCGATGATGATGGGGCCGGCCGCCGGCAAGCTGATCGCGGCCGCCATTTTGGTTTCGATGTTCAGCGCCGCCAATGCAGTCATCTTGACCACCTCGCGGGTTTATTTCATGATGGCGCGCGACGGTGTTTTCTTTCAACGCTTTGGCGAGATTCATCCGCGTTACGGCACGCCCTGGCTGGCCATCGCATGGAGCGCGGTTTGCGCCATCGCATTTGCGCTCAGCGGCACGTTCGAGCAACTGTTGACTTACGTTGTTTTCGCCGGCTGGATTTTTTACGCGTTGGGCGCGATGAGCATCTTTGTTTATCGCCGTCGCCATCCGGAAATGCCGCGGCCGTTCCGCGTGCCCGGGTATCCGTGGACGCCGATCCTTTTTATTTTGTCGGCGGCGGCCATTGTTTTGAACACGCTCATTTCGCAGCCAGGACGCGCAATGGTTGGAATTGCCGCGGTTTTGTTGGGCGCGCCGGCATTTTTTATTTGGAAGGCCAGGCGGCGCGCCGTCGTTGCTCCGAACTAAAATCGATGCGGTCGCATTTGAATTCTGACAACACGCTCTTTTATCGCTGGTTCGGCGTTTTGCGTTGTCCGCAATGCCGTGAGAAATTGGCGATCAAGGTCGACAATAAAATTTTTCGCCTGCGCTGCTCCGGCTGCGCCGCCGACTATGCCGTCATCAACGGCGTGCCTCGCCTGATCATGCCGTCGCGCGTTGAAATGATCAAAGCCTTTTGTGAAAAATACGATGCTTTGCGTTTGCGCGAAGGCTGGGCCAGCGCGGCGCCCGAGTTTTATCAGCATCTGCCGTTTCAAGATCTTTCCGGACGCCATCCGCAGGAATGGCGGCTGCGCGCCCAATCTTTTCGTTGCTTGCAGAACTGGTTGGCGCAAAATTATAAAAACGGCGCGGCGCGAATTTTGGATCTCGGCGCCGGCAGCGGTTGGATGAGCCGGCATCTTGCCGAACGTCACGACGTTTTGGCCATCGACGTCAATGCTGGTCCGCACGGCCTGACGGCGTTGTCGAATCCGCCGCGACAATTCATGGCCGTGCAAGCCGAGTTGGAGAATGTGCCGCTGGCTTCAAATGCTTTCGATGTCGTGGTTGCCAATGCGAGCTTGCATTATGCAAAAAATCCGGAAAAATTTTTTGAACAACTCAGCCGTGTGCTGCGGCCCGGCGGCAAGCTGCTCGCGATGGATTCGCCAAACTATCCCTCTCGATCTGCGGCGTTAACGGCGCATGAGCGCACCCAGGCTTATTACACCCAATTGGGCGTTCCGGAGCTGGCGCAAAATTACGCCGGTTTGATTGCCGACATTTTTTTAAAACAACAAAATTTTCGTTTCATCTGTTGGCGGCACGATTTTTCAACGGCGGCATTATTCAAAAAATGGTTGCGGGAAAAAATGGGAACGCCGGCGGCAGCGCGCTTTCCGATTTGGATCGGCGAGCGTTTGCCTCGTCCCGAAGAGAAATGGCAGCCCGGCCGGCAGCGAGCGGGCGCTTTGATCATTCATAACCGCAAATTGCTGACCTACCATTTGCGCAAAGAAAAGAAAGAATACTGGCGCATCCCCGGCGGCGGCATCGAGCCGGATGAAACGCCGGAGCAAGCCGCGCAGCGCGAGCTTCACGAAGAATTGGGGTTGACGATTGCAATCCGGCGCCAATTCGGGCCTTATTTTCGATCAAATAAAAATGAATGGTATTTTCTAGCTGAAACGAATCTCGAAAAATTGCCGGTCGATCATTCCGAAGCCCCCGAGTATCCTTGCAAAGTGCGGTGGCTGCCCGTGGAAAAACTCGCCGATTACGAAATCCGGCCGCCGGCGCTGAAATGGGAATTGGTGGAATATTTTAATCGTAAAACGTAATCCGTAAAACGTAATTTACGTTTTACTTTTTATTCTTACGTTTTACGCCTTACGTTTTATCCTCATGGCACAATTCCGAATCAAATACGCCGCGGGCTTGCCGCGACCGCATGAAACCTGGCCGCTGGTCAAACGCTTCTGGCCTTTCATGCGGCCTTACAAACGCGCGATTGTCGCCATTGCCGTGCTGATGGCCGTCGGTCTGCCGATCAGCGTCGTCGCGCCGTTTTTGGTCAAGCATCTGATCGACGACGTCATAACCGCCGGTGACGCCCGGCGGTTGTTGGTAATCGGCGGCGCGCTCATCGGCTTGACGCTGCTCGGCCAGGCATTGAGTTATTGGCAGTCGATTTTGAACAACCGTTTTCACCTGCTGGTGCTTTACGATCTGCGCCGGCGCTTGTTCGCGCATTTGCTGCATTTGCCAATGAGTTTTTACACCCAGCACGACACCGGCTACATCATGAGCCGGCAGCGCGACGATATGAAACATCTCAGCGGCATCATGGCCGACACTTTTCTCCGCGCCGTCGTCAATCTCATTCGCGCCATCGTTTTCATCGGCCTGCTTTTTTATCTCGATGTGGCGCTGGCCTCGACCGGCTTGATTTTGACTGTCGTCTTTTTCGGCGCCAATCTGCTTTTTTCGCGCCCGCTGCGCCGCCGCAACGAGGCCGTGCAGGAAGCGGAAGCGAAAACTTCGACGGCGTTGCACGAAGGGGTCATCGGCATCAGCTTGATCAAAGCCACGGCCCGAGAAAAAGTCGAGCAGCGGCGATATGTGCAGGCGTTGAGCGCGCAGGTGCGGGCTACTTTCCACCGCGACGTGCTGGAGATTTTTTCCAACGAATTGATCGGCCTGGCCGCCACCGCCGGCGCGTATTTCATCGTGCTCGTCGGCGCCTATCGCATCATGGCGGGAGACTCGACTTTCGGCAGCCTCTTCGCTTTTTTTATGTACCTCTCCAATTTATTCGGCGCCACCGGCGCGCTGATGCGGCTCAATTCCAACTTGCAGCGCTCGATGAATTCGCTGCAGCGCATTTACGAGGTGCTCGACACCCCACCGGAATTTTTGATCGCGCCGCGCGACCGGCGCAAGCCGGGGCAATGTGAAATCATTTTTGACCGCGTCGGTTTTAATTACCTGCCGGAAGTGCCGGTGCTGCAAAACGTTTCGGCGCGCATACCGGCCGGCGCGCAGGTCGCCCTTGTCGGGCCGAGCGGCGCCGGCAAAACCACGTTCGCGCATCTCATCCCGCGTTTTTACGAGCCGGCAGCGGGCCGGATTTTGCTCAACGGCAAAGATCTGCGCGATCTACATCTGCACGATTTGCGCCGCCTCATCGGCGTCGTGCCGCAGGATGTTTTCCTCTTCGACCGCACCATCCGCGAAAATATCGCCTATGGCAATCACATCGCTGATCCGGCGGCCATCGAACAAGCCGCGGCCGCGGCCAATGCGCACGATTTCATTATAGAATTTCCGAACGGCTATGAGAGCAAAATCGGCGAACGCGGCATTCGCCTCTCCGGCGGCCAAAAACAGCGTCTCGCCATCGCCCGCGAAATTTTGCGCAACCCGCCGATTCTCATTCTCGACGAAGCCACCAGCTCGCTCGATTCCGCCGCCGAGGCCTTGATTCAAGAAGCCTTGCAGCGCTTCAAAAAAAATCGAACGTCGATCATCATCGCCCACCGGCTTTCGACCGTCATCGAAGCGGATTGGATTTTAGTTTTTGACAAAGGCCGCATCGTCGAGCAGGGCCGCCACGAGCAGCTTCTCGCGCAGGGCGGATTTTATGCATTTTTGTTTGAAACGCAATTCAAGCGGGGGTTGCTGGTGACGGATTAATTTTTTCGTAGTGACGCCTTCAGGCGTTTTTTTGACAATTCAAAAAACTCACAACAAAAAACAAATTTTGCATGAAGCCTTTTCATCTATGGATTTGGTGAATCGCGCCAAACAACATCAAGCACGCACCGCCATCATTGCCACCGAAGGCGTTTTCACTTATCGCCAACTGCTTGAAGCCTCCGCGCAAGTTGCCTCATGTCTGTTAAACGGCGAAAATGATTTGCGCGAAAAACGCGTCGCCTTTTTAATCCCGCCAGGATTTCACTACGTCGCCATGCAATGGGGCCTCTGGCGCGCCGGCGGTGTTGCCGTTCCGTTATGCGTTTCGTATCCGAAACCGGAGCTGGAATACGTCATCGCTGATTCCGGCGCGGAGATTGTCGTTGCCCATCCGGATTTTGCAGCCAGTCTGCGCCCAATGACTGAAACCCGTAATCTGCGATTTGTACTAACAACACAAGCGCTCGGCCATCAGCCGGTTACGCTCCCGCCAATCGACGCCTCACGCCGCGCGATGATCATCTACACCAGCGGCACCACGAGCAAGCCCAAGGGCGTCGTGACGACGCATCAAAATATTCAAGCTCACGTCACGGCGTTGATTTCAGCATGGGAATGGACGGCCAACGATCATATTTTGCACGTGCTGCCGCTGCATCACGTACACGGCATCATCAACGCGCTCACCTGCGCGCTGTGGGCCGGCGCCACCTGTGAAATTTTGCCGAAATTTGACGCCGAGGAAGTTTGGCGGCGATTTGCCGCCGGCAACGTGACGTTGTTTATGGCCGTGCCGACCATCTACTTCAAATTGATCGAAGCGTGGGAAGCCGCCCCGCCGGCGCAACAAAAAATCATGTCGGCAGCTTGCAAGCGTTTGCGTCTCATGGTTTCCGGCTCCGCCGCCTTGCCGATTTGTGTTTTGGAAAAATGGCAGAAAATTAGCGGACACGTTTTGCTCGAACGCTACGGCATGACGGAGGTCGGCATGGCGCTATCGAATCCGTTGCGCGGCCAACGCGTCCCCGGCGGCGTCGGCATGCCTTTGCCTGATGTCGAGGTGAAGCTCGTGGATGAAAACGGCGATGAGGTTGCGCCCGGAACGCCGGGAGAAATTTGGGTCAAGGGGCCGGGGGTTTTTCTCGAGTACTGGGGAAAGCCGGAGGCGACGCAGCGCGCGTTTCGCGACGGCTGGTTTTGCACCGGCGATATTGCGGTGATTGAAAAAGGCTTTTATCGGATTCTCGGTCGCCGCAGCATCGACATCATCAAAACCGGCGGCTACAAAGTCTCCGCGCTCGAAATCGAAGAAGTTTTGCGCGGCCATCCCGACATCAAAGACTGCGCCGTTGTTGGCCTCGCAGACGACGAGTGGGGCCAACGCGTAGGCGCCGCGCTGGTGTTGAACCGTGGCAGCGGCTTGACAGTCGATTCTTTGCGAAGCTGGGCCAAAACGCGGCTGGCGGCATATAAAATACCGACGCGGATACTCGTGCTAGATGAACTGCCGCGCAACGCTATGGGTAAAGTCATCAAACCCGAAGTGGCAAAGCAGTTCATCTGATACTTCAGCGAATAGAATAAAATGATTTTCATCCGTTGTGTTGTTTCAATCCGTTGGGAAATTTTTTTTAAAACGGCAATTCCGCTCGCGAGTATCATGCTCGCCTTCACAGCCTGCGAGCGAACCCAATTTTCGCCCAACCATCTTTTTCATCCGACTTCGAAGCCGGTTGCCGCCTCGCCGCTCGTCGTTGACCTCGATCGTGACGGCAAGCTTGAAATCGCCATTGGCGATAAGAACGGGGATTTTTATTTGCTGGATGACTCGCTGCGCGTTCTGCTAAGCTGGACCCAACCTTCATCAAATAACAGACGCGGTTTTCATTCCTCCGCCGCCGCGTGGGATATTGATGGTGATCATCAGCCGGAGATTTTCGTCGCCGGTGAAAATGGCAAACTGTTCGGCTGGCGCTTCCTTTCGCTTACCAAAGCACCAGTGCATGTCGAAAATTTTCCTGTCGAGCTTGGCGGCTTGATTTGGTCCTCGCCAACCATCATCGCCGATTCACTCATTGCCATCGGCGGTTTTGAAAGAATGTTTGTGTTGGATCGTCAAGGAAATCCTGCCCCGGGCTGGCCGCAACCGATCGAAGGCTGGGCGGAAGCCACCGCGGCCTGGCACGGTGATGTGCTTGCGATTGCAACGTTGGCGCCCAACGAAACCAGCCGCGCCCGGCTTTACGTTTGGCATGTGAATGGCAGGCTTTATCCGAATTTTCCCATCAATTTAAAAATGGATTCCGACACCTCGCCGGCCCTCGCCGATCTCGACAACGATGGCCGCGTTGAAATCATCGTTGGCGACGACGCCGGTTTGCTGCACGTGTTCACGCTCGACGGCAGCGAGCTGCCCGGCTTTCCGCGTCTCGCCGGCCACCGCATCGAATCCTCGCCAACCGTCGTCGATCTTGACGCGAACGGCCTGCTCGATGTCATCGTCGGCGCTGACGACGGCTATGTTTATGCCTGGAGCGCCGTCGGCGATGTTTTGCTGGGCTGGCCGGTCAAAACGAACGACGAGGTTCGTTCCTCCGCTTCAGTCGCCGATATTGACGGCGATGGCCGTCTCGAGATCATCATCGGCTCGCTCGATCATCATCTCTATGCCTTTCGGCAAGACGGCGCGCGCGCGCCGAAATTTCCGATTGATTGCGGAAACAAAATTTCCTCTTCACCGTGGGTGGGCGATCTCGACGGCGATGGGCAAACCGACATCATCATTGGCGCGGACAACGGCGTACATCGCATTTGCAATATCAGCAAGCTCGGCGCAGCGCCGTGGCCGATGTTTCGGCGCGACATTTCACACACCGGCACCGTTGAAAGATTTTAAGAGGAGATTTTATCTTCGCCAATAAAAATAAATCGGCAGCCCCGACAGCATAATCCCTGCGCCAATCGCGGCATCGCGCGGCGCTTCCATAATCGTGTTGATCACCAGCCAAATCGCGAAAAGAATAAAGATGATGGGAACAATCGGATAGCCCCAGGTTTTGTAAGGCCGCGCCAGGTTTGGCGCTTTGCGGCGGAGAATGATCACCGCGCCGCACGACATCGCGTAGAAAAGCCACGAAACAAAAACCACGTAGGTAAAAAGCTGATCGTAAGTGCCGGAAGCGGTCAAAATGCAAGCCCACACGCCTTGCACGATCAGAGCGACCATCGGCACGCGATACTTCTCGTGTACTTTCCCCATTGATTGGAAAAACAGCTTCTCTTTCGCCATCGCGTAAGGAATGCGCGCCGCCGTAAAAACGATGCCGTTGTTCGAGCCCAGCGTTGAAATGAGAATCGCAATCGCCACCAGCGCCGCGCCGGTCGTGCCCATAATCGTTGTCGCTACTTCGGAGGCAACCAAATAGGATGGTGACGCTTTAATCGCCTGTCCCATCGTGCCGACCGATAACACATAAACACAGGCAATGCTGATTAAAACGTAAAGCGTAATGACGATTAATGTTGAAAAGATGATTGAAAGCGGCAAATTGCGTTGCGGATTTTTCACTTCGCTGCCGACATACGTGATCTCGATCCAGCCGTCATAAGCCCACAACGCCGCCACCATCGCCAGGCCGAGCGGGCCGAGCAGGCTCGAAAATGATTGCGCGGGAAAAAGCGGCGTGAAATTTTCAACCGCGCCGCCTTTTAAAACAAAACTTAACACGATGATGCCGGCCAGCGCCGCCATTTTTAAAAAGGTAGAAATGTTTTGCGTCCACGCCCCGAGCTTGAGCCCGAAGCAATTGAGCGTCGTGAGCGCAACGGTCGAAAGCATGGCGACGATTTTGATTTCGGTTCCATTCATTGGAAAAAAGTAACCGAGATACTGCGCGAACGCCACGGCTATCGCCGCAATCGACGCGGTGTTGATCACCATGAACGCGCCCCAGCCGTAAAGAAAGCCCCACACCGGTCCGTATGCCTCGCGCAAATACACAAACTGGCCGCCGGCTTCCGGCATCGCCGCGCCCAACTCCGCAATCGCCAGCGCGCCCATCAGACTCACAATTCCACCAACCACCCAAACGATAATCGTCAACGCCGAGCCTTGCGCGTGCATCGCAATAGTTGCCGGAACAATGAAAATCGCCGAGGCGATCATCGTTCCGACGTTGATCATCGTGGAATCAAGTAAAGTTAATTCTCGCCGCAGCTCAGGCGAAGCGTCAGGTTGGGACATGTCTCAACTCGTCTTTTCAATTATGCAATTGTAGCCACGTTGCTTTCACGAATGAGTTGCCAGGTCGCCTCCGAAATCGGGAAATCATGATGAATCGACCACGGCGCAGCGCCGAGAAAACCGCGCACCCGGCATTGCGCAACGTATTTGGAAAAATCATCAGATTTAAATTCACCGAGCAAAACCGGTTTGCTCAAATTTTCCAATCCGCACAGACTCATCGGATTTTGCCGCTCCCACGGCTCGCCGTGGTTATGCGTGTAGTGATGGACTTCAATGAAGTCCGTGTATTCAACCCCAAGTTGCCGGCGCCGCGCCCAATAGCCGCCTTTCCAACCCGTCGAGCAAGTGTAGGGCAAATCCGGCGCGATGATTTTGACCACAGCTTGATAATCGCCGGCAACTTGATTCAGCTTCTCAAGCGGAACTTTACGAACCAGATGCAGATAGTCGATTTCATTGTGCAGATCGATGGACCACAAGACGTCGCGCATCTGGCGAATGAACGTATCGACAACCAATCGCAGCGGTGTGACCTTGAAAAAATCCGGCAAATGCGGCTGCGCCTCGTCATTTTTAAATTCAAACAAAACCGCGGCAAGCTTGAGCTGATATTTCAAAAGAAGCTGTTTTAACCGCGCGAGATTGAGAAGCGTTTCCGGCGCGACATCCCAAATTGAGCCAATTTTAATCAAGCCATCGAGGTTTTCAAAGATGAACGCGCGAACGACTTGCACGAAATTTTCGCGGCACTTTTGGAAATCCGCTTCGATCTGCTGCCAGTCGATCTCCGCCGGATAGCCGAGCAAATGGCGGCCCTCGCCGTGGCCATACGCGCCGAACCACGCGGCGTTGACCATCGAGACCCAATTCGGATTCATCATCGTTCGATTTCGATTTCAACAATCATTTCGATTTCCACCGCCATACCATTTGGCAGAGAAGCCATTCCGACCGCTGAGCGGGCGTGCTTGCCGCGCTCGCCGAAAATGGATACGATAAAATCGGAAAAGCCGTTCATCACCTGCGGCTGTTGGGTAAATGACTCGCTCGCATTAACCATGCCAAGCACCTTGACAACACGCTTTACTTTGTTAAGGTCGCCGATCTCCGCCTTGAGCGAGGCCAATAAATTGATGGCGGTCAACTGCGCGGCTTCACGGCCTTGCTCGATGCTCAAATCTTGCCCGACTTTTCCGGCAATATAACTGCCATCGCTTTTTCTCGGCCCATGCCCGCTGAGAAAAACCAAATTTCCGCTTCGGACCGCGCGCACAAAATTCGCCGTCGGCGCCGGAGGCTTTTGCAATTCGATTCCCAACTCTTTCAGCCGCTTTTCGGGATCGATGGCGGTTTCCTGTGCTTGTGCTGAGTTTAAGGTTGCGAGCAAAACCATGCTCATCATTGCCCGCACAAAACGATTTTTCAACATTTTCTTGGTCTTTGGCATTTTATTCTCCTATTGAATTAGTGGCATTCGCAAGTCATTGTTGAGCAGCCGCTCGGCTTTATCCCAATCCAAATCCTCAACGCGCTCGATCGGGTCGCACAATTCCGCCAGAATTCGATCTTGAATTTTTCCGCGCGACAGCGCCATCGAGTACGGCAGCCGATGAAAGGTCACCATCGAATACTTCGGCACAAAAACGGCGGGGTACTTTTTCTCCAGCGCTTGCTCGACCTTTTTCTTGAAGAGAAATTTGGGATCGGCGACACGATCGCGCATCTCAATAAAATTTTCCAACGCCAGCTCGGCAATGGCGTCGGTGTCGGCTTTGCGCCGGCTTTCGAATTTTTCAAAAACCGCTTGCCAATTCGCGCCGTGTTCGTCGAGGCATTCGATCAAGCGCGCGCAGCTTTCAAACGCGCAGTTGACGCCCTGTCCGAAGAATGGGACGATAGCGTGCGCCGCATCGCCGAGCAGCAAAGCCTTGCCATCAATGTGCCAGGGATGACATTTGATCGTGATCATGGCGCCGGTGGGATTGGCAAAATAATCTTCCAGCAAATTCGGCATCAACGCTGCGGCGTCGGGAAATTGTGCTTTAAAAAAATCCAGAACCTTTTCATCGCTGTCGAGACTTGCGAAGCTCGGCGCGCCTTCGAATGGAAAGAAAAAAATGCAGGCAAAGCTGCCATCGATATTCGGCAGCGCGATCAGCATGTAGGTTTTGCGCGGCCAAATGTGCAGGGCGTTTTTTTCAATTTGGTATTGCCCGTTCGAACCGGCGGGAATCGTCAGCTCTTTGTAGCCGTGCTCCAAATACTCCTGCGAAAAATCGAATCGTCCGCTCTTCAGCATCTCCATTCGAATCGCCGAGGCCGAGCCGTCGGTGCCGATCACCAGCTCGGTTGGAATCGTTCGCGCCTGCGCTGAGATTTCATGGCGCAAATCCACTCCGCCGGTTTTGAAATCCATCCCGGTGCAGCGCTGGTTGAAATGGATTTTGACATTCGGATATTTTTCCGCCTCGTTCATCAACGCGACGTTCAGTTCATTGCGCAAAACCGCGTAAATCACTTCCGTGTCGTCTTTGCCATACGGTTGAAACGTAAGCTCGCCCGCAACCGCGTGCATCATCCGGCCTTTCATCGGCACGGCGATTTTCATGATCGAATCCAGCACACCGACTTCCTGCAAAGCGTGAATGCCGCGCGTCGAGATGGCGAGATTGATGGAACGTCCGGCGCTGATCGGGATTTGGCGCATGTCGGGCCGGCGCTCGTAAATCTCAACCTCGAAACCGCGTTTGGCGAGATAAATGGCCAACAGCGAACCGGCCGGGCCGGCGCCGATGATGGTGATTTTTTTTGATGAATTGTTTTTCATTAAGAATGCCCAATTTCTTCAACAAAAATTTCCACAAATCGATGCACCTCCAAAAACGAATTATACAGCGGCGCCGGCGCCACGCGTAGAATGTCCGGCTCGCGCCAATCACAGACGACGCCCCGAGCGGCGAGTCGTTCACAAATCGAATGATCGTGCCGGTGCAGGCGAATGGAGAGCTGCGCGCCGCGCTGGGCCGGATCGCGCGGCGTGATGATGGATAAATTTTTGCTCGGAGATTGATCGAGCAGAAATTCCAAATAACCGGTGAGCAAAACGCTTTTGGCGCGGATTTTTTCCATGCCGGCTTCGTCAAAAATATCCATCGAGGCGCGCAACGCCGCCAGCGGCAAAATCGGCGGATTGCTGAGCTGCCAGCCTTCGGCGCCGGGAATGAGATGAAAATCCGGCCCCATCAAAAAGCGCGTTTTCTTGTCATGTCCCCACCAGCCGGCAAAACGGGGCAAATCCGGATTGTTGGCATGGCGCTCGTGAACGAAACAGCCGGCGATGCTGCCGGGCCCGGCATTGAGATATTTGTAAGTACACCACGCGGCAAAGTCAATGTTCCAATCGTGCAGATTTAAGATCACGTTCCCCGCCGCGTGCGCCAGGTCGAAGCCGACAATGCAACCTTTGGCGTGGCCGGCTTTGGTGATTCTGTCCATTTCAAAAAGCTGGCCGGTGGCGTAATTAACGCCGCCGAGCATGATCAATGCAATGGTCTCACCCTCTTTTTCAATGAGTGCTTCGATATCCTGCGTGCGAATCGTATCCTCGCCTCGCCGCGGTGAAAGTTCAATAAGCGATGAGGCCGGATCGAAGCCGTGAAATCGAATTTGTGATTTGACCGCGTATTGATCCGAAGGAAACGTGTTGGCCTCGATGACGATTTTATGGCGCGCCGGCGTTGGGCGGTAAAACGAAACCATCATCAAATGCAAATTTACTGTAAGCGTGTTCATCACCACGACTTCGCTGGGCTTGGCGCCGACGAGTCTGGCGGTTTGCGCGGCAAAAAATTCGTGATACCGTAGCCAGGGATTTTTGGCGTGCAAATGCCCTTCGACGCCGAGCAGCTCCCAGTCTTTCAATTCCTGCTCGACATACGCGCGCACGGTTTTCGGTTGCAAGCCGAGTGAATTGCCGCAGAAGTAAATGCAGTCTTCGCCGGTTTTGGTTTTGGGGATATGAAAACGCTGCCGATATTTAACTAATGGATCGTTGGCGTCCATTTCGAGAGCGAAGGATTTACTATTTTTAAAATTGGCTTGCATGTTCCGGAACATTTTGATGCCCAACGGATTGGAAAACGGCCAACGGATAAAGCTAAATCCGTTGGCCGTTTTTTAATCCGTTGGAATTATTTTGGGAGACAATATAATTTTTCTCCAAGCCCAGCCACTCCAACGCCGTTCCTCCAAGCAATCTTGCTTTCGTCGAATCACTCAAATCCGGCATGGATTCGATCAGCTTCCCGGGCTCCAATTCCCCCAACGGAAAAGGATAATCCGAGCCAAGCGCGACGCGATTTTCTCCGACGAGGGCAATGAGGTATTTCAGCATCGCCGGATCGTGCACGAGTGAGTCGAGATAAAATTTCCCAAGATATTCGCGCGGATTCACGTTGTTGTCCACGGCGCAAAGGTCGGGGCGCATCTTAAAGCCTTGTTCGATCCGGCCGATCGTCGCGGGGAAAGAGCCGCCGCCGTGCGCGAACGCCACGCGCAGTTTCGGCAGCCGCTCGAACACGCCGCCGAAAATCATCGAGCAAATCGCCAGCGAAGTTTCCGCCGGCATGCCGACGAGCCACGAGAGCCAATATTTTTGCGTTCTCTCTTGGCCTAACGTATTCCACGGATGCACAAAAACCGCCGCGCCCAACTCTTCTGCGGCTTGAAAGATTGGAAAGAATTCCTCGTCATTCAAGTTTTTGCCATTGACATTTGTACCGATTTCGACGCCGGCCAGTCCCAATTCTTTAACGCATCTTTCCATCTCTTTGATGGCGAGATGGGGCGCTTGCATCGGCAGCGTGCCCAATCCCACAAATCTATTCGGATAGGCCGCAACGACGCCGGCAATATGATCGTTGAGAAGTTTGGATAAGTCGAGCGCATCGTCGGGCTTGGCCCAATAGCTGAACATCACCGGAACAGTGGAAAGCACTTGCACGTCGACGCGATGCTGATTGCATTCGTTGATTCTGATTTTTGGATCCCAGCAATTGGCTTGAATCTCTCGGAAGAATTTTCCGTCGATCATCATACGTGCGCAACCGGGCTGATGATGCTCGAGATGCACAAATCCGCCATAACCATATTTCTCGCTGAGATTGGGCCAATTCTCCGGCAGGATGTGGGTGTGGAGGTCGATTTTGGGAGACAAGCCAGACATGGTAATTTGATGTTCGACGGTCTTTTTCATATAGTGTGCAAAAGCTCTCAACAAGGCTAGCGAGACAAATTCAGATCGTTTAATCTGCGATTTTTTAATTCATTTAATAGAAGATTAGTATTTTGTGAAAGGCTTTTAGGCACACCAAGAATATCAGCAATGGTTTTTGTGGCGGTTTCTACCGCCTTTTCCTTTTGATTTGATGCCACTAAACTTGTTATCTGCTGATAAACTTGATCAGGAAATCTGCCCTCGCCTTTATGGGCAATAGCGTTTCCCAAGGAACTGGGCTCGATTTTGAGCACACCCTCACCATAAACTTTCGAATATGATTCTAGTGATAACTGGCCCGGCGCTGAAAGCAACGTCATTTGTATCCATCTTATTTGATTTGTCGACAGCATTTTATCAAAATAGATTCGGTGAATTGAGTTCGTGCTTTGTACTTTGCGGTTATTTATCATCAAATATGGCGAATGAGAACAACGATATGGAAAAAAGGCGTCGGGAGTTTCACCTGGGTTCACATAATACCATGGATTTCTTCTTTTTGAATGAGATCTATTATTATACCCTTTTTTAGAGCCGGTGCGAATATAGCGTCGAATTTCTTCAGAATGAATTTGGGGAACTACCAAAAGCATATTTGGAGGAATACTGCCATTCATGATCGGCCCGATAAATTCTCTAGAGCTTTTCAAAATAGGCACCAAACTGCCGCGTGGGAAGGCAAGCTCATTGGCCTTCGCATTATCTAAGATAAAAAACTCATCTGCGCCTGTTACAACCCCAATTTTCACATCGGCAAAGTTGTTGAATCTTGCAAAATCATAATTGTCAATATACTTCTGTAAAATTGATTCAATGTTGCTTTTTGAGCTAACGGCAACAGATTGAGCCTCCCATGATTTCTTTCCGATTTGATAATAGTCAACATCGTGATTTATTTGATATGAATAGCCGTAGCTAATTTCTTCTACACTGGTGCCGAAGTTTTCCAGCCATAATAACAGCACTCGTTCTGAGGCGGTATCAAAATAGTTTGCGCCCAAAGCAAGAACCTTAATCCGGCCAAAATGGTTTGCCAACCAAATTCGTACACTCTGAGCGTACTCTGCTTGTAAAAATGACCATGGCAAGATAGCGCCAATGTTTCCCGACTTCCTAAGATGTTGTGTGGCTTTAATAAGAAAGTAAGCCCATAAATCCGAGTATGAGTTTAATTGGAGTATTTTGTTGGTGGCTTTCTGATATAATGACCAAGCTCTTTCGCTCATGAGATGATGACGCACGTATGGCGGATTCATGAGTATTACGTCGAATTTCTTTTCCGGCGTATATCTGAAAAAATTCTCCTTCACAAGTTGTGACGCTGGAATTTTCTGCAACAAGCCGTTCACCGGTTCTTTGTCACAACCATGCAATTCAATAGAAGAATTGTTCTCTTGTTTTCGCGCAATTCGATCTGCTGCTAATAATAAAGCCCCATCGCCATAAGCCGGATCAAAGATGGACTTCGTTGTCTCCCGAATTAGAGGTTTTGCGAGGAATTCGGCTAATAATTCCGGTGTATAATATTTACCGTTGCGACGAATGTTTTCTAATTTTTCAGTTCCCATAGCAGAAATCATTTGTAAAAAGCTGGTCAGTTTTTGTGAGGAGTTGATCAGTTCTATTGCTGGATAAAAATAGATTACAACATCTGAAATATGGCGTAAGCAAAAGGTTTTCGTTTTTCCGAATCAGATTACGCCATTCAGGTCGTTCAATTATCTTTTCCGTTCTCTCGTCGGGAAATTCCTTCAAAACGGTGTTTACTAACAGAGCCAGTGACATCGGAATAAAAAACAATCTTGGCTCAGAGAGCCAAGGATCCATATGATCGTGTTCAAAGCCATCTCTTTTCAGGCGAGGTGACAGTTTCCCAGCGTACTGAAGATGAAAAATAGGGTGAGGTTGCCTTCTTGCACTATCGGGTAATATATAATCAAAATGAAATCTCCTTAGAAGGCGTTTTGAATCCACAACGCTTATTGCCATCGAGTAAGATGGTGCTATGATTTTCTTCTTGCGATCTTCATAGAACTTCCCTCCAATATAAGCTTTACCATTGACTTTTCCATCTTGACTGTTGATTTGAATTTCTAGTTCTGATTCAAACTCAAGATCCTTGCCTTGAGTGCCTTTGAAGTAAGTATAATACTGATAACAGTCATGGGCAAACGTAGGGTACTCTTGCTTAAGATAAACGTCATTCTGGAAAAATGCCATAGTCAACAACTCATTACTCCTAAGGTCTTTAGGGGTTGGGTACTTTTCGTCGATTTTCATTCTGCCCCCTTCATCATTCTGATTTGTTCAAAATAAAGAGATTTTTCAAAACTGGGGTGACTATCTGAGCATCTCAAGTGCAATTGAACCCGTGTTTCAGCTTTTTCGTCAGTATATCCCACAATTTCAGGTCCATCCTCTTTGCAGGCATAGCACAAACTATAATCTTTTTGGATGATTTTAGGAAGTTTTCGCCCAAGAACGCGTGTGTTTTTAAAATCTTCCATCGGAACTTTTTTATGAAGAATCTCTCTTATTCCGGTTTGCCACCACCTCTCATTGCTTTCATCAGCGAATATACCCTTGTACTTTGCTTCCTTAAAAAAGTGTTCAACCTTTTCAAAGCTTTTTTCTTTAATTCCAAGCAACGTAGCAGTCCACAATGAATCATATAAAAAGCCTGGTCTTTCCATCAAAGTGTAACGTATCCATCGTGAAATACTTATAGGGAGACTTTGATTCCCATAATCAGATCTGAGGTCATCAGGGATAACGGCTTCCAACCTGACCTTATCATCTTTGGGATGTTTTAAGAGTTTAAGCAAATCCGAAATGTTTTGTGGTTTACGTCTTATCAAAAGTTGAAACGATTTTGCGATGGATAAGATCGAGTCATAATGCATGGACAATTCTTCAAATGGATATAGAGCCTCATATAATGATTTTTTCTGCAAGTCAACATCCTCAACAGGTGTAGCAGCAGTAACTCCAATGATTGGGCAGTTTAGCCACTTTTCACGGAGTATTTCTGCGACAGTTGATCCAGACCTTATCAGCAAATCGTTCGATGAGCCGATTTTATCAAGCACATGATCTATGATAATTAAATCTGGTTTGCGAGATTTTAATAATTTCGTTAATTCATCTTTAAGATTTGCAACTTTGAGATCTATTAATTTGACATCAGCGCCGATGGCTTCTTCCATGTTTTTCTTGGAACGTTTTCTGATCGGATTATCATCTAACCATATTATTTTTGTTTTCATGGTAAAACAACCTCCAATTCAGCTTTCCATCCTTTGGGTGGTTTTCGAAATCCAATTGCGCCATCTCGAGCCAAGACAATCTCTTTTACAATACTCAACCCGAGCCCGCTACCAGTGCCTACGATGTATTTATCCTCGGGGTTAAGGTGTTTCTCTAAATTTCCGTACAGCTTTCCAGTCGGATCAACTACAAAAGGAGCAAAAACGTCTTCGAAGTGTGACTCATCAAGACCGAGCCCCGAATCTAAAAATTTGACAATAGTTTTTCCGCCTTCTCGCTTTGCAGTAACTTTAATTCTCTTTTCACCTCCAGCGGCGATTACGGACTTAATTGAATTTGAAAGAAGGTTTAGAATTATAGCATACAGTTCAGCTTCCAAAATACTTTTGGTAACTACATTGTTCGGTACTTCATCGAAATCAAGAGAAATATCATAGCTTTTTATTATCAATTGGTAGCATTTTACTGCTTTAGCAAGTTTTTCTGCAAGCGCAAGCTGACCAGGTTTTAAGTTTCTACTGTCAGTTCCAATCAATGAAGTCATTTTTAGGAGATCGGAGAGTCTTTCCTTTGTTTCCCGCAATTCCACTCGTATTTCCTCAACAATCTTGGCATCATTTGTTGATAGTTTCTTTGCTAGATGCATTAAAGATACATTTTCATCCTCAAGGGTTCCTAATAACGATTTTACTTCGTGAGAAAATACAAGCAACAAGGTCGAGGTCGAAGCTATTAGCCGAAGGTGCTGTAATTCTTCTCTATTAGATTCATCGTGCTTAAGGATAGCATCAGTAGCTCGGTCAACCTTTTTTTGCAGTTCCCTTCTCTGAGCTGCTGGAAGTAAGTTCGCAACATCTTTGAATTGTTTTTCTAGATAGCTAGTGGCAGCCTCCACCACTTTGTCTTGCTCAATTTCTTTCCCTATGATCTCTTCAAGATATTCTTGTGCAGCTTCTGAATCTCCTCTTGCTTTCTTGCGGATGTAGTAATCCCTGTAGATTGTAGACCAGTCAATAGCAAACCTGACAAAGTCTTTGAGTTCACGAACGGCATCACTTTGGATAAAACCTTCTCTGTTGGGTTTCAGGTCAAAGCCTTGCGCATCTGTACCAATCTCGACGTTACCGATGTAGTTTTTCATTGACAACATCGAAAGCAGAGCGCGTTGCGGGTCTACCCCTCTCAGCTTTGCAGCAAAAGTAGACAATTCATCATCAACCGTGCCTTTGCGCCTGCCTCGATCTCTGTCGATATTCAGCCAGTCGTCATCACCTTCACCATACGGATAAACTCGAAAACCACGATATCTGACTTGTACACCACCCCAGTTAGGCAAGATCTCTTTCATCGTTCCTAAAGATAAAACATCAGTTTTGCGTATCTGGCCTTTACTAATCGGCATTACGCCAATATTAAGGGAAACTCCCGTTAAATGAGGAAATGCCTGTTTGCTCGTGATAGTTTTTTTCCCAATTCCTAAAGCTTCCAACTCACATACTGCGTGATGATCAGATTCTATTCGTGCAGTAAGTGTACCCCATCCGGCTGAGATAAGCTGCTCACGTAAATCCTTAATATCTCCCTCCAGTCCTGGTGCTTCGAGAATAATATTAAAGCCAGGATCTTCCTCGTAGCCCCTTCTTCTTGCTCCCCGATTTGCGACCAAAAGGGCAAGCTGACGCTTCAAATAAGCGTATCCTCTTCGACTCCATTCATCCTGCTCTGCGCCAGAAATTATCAGAGTAGTGCCTGTCTTTTCTTCGTCGATTATTTCCATCTGTCCAGGGCACTTAATTGTGGTCACTTCCGCGCCGGGGGTAAATTTTTTCCAGTCGAAAGTAACTTCTGTCTTCTCAAATTTTGGATTTCGTTTGCCATGGTCGGTGTTATGTACCGCAACTGTTACCAATTCCAGTTTTGAGCCAAGCCGCCGGCATGCAAATCGTCCGATACCCTTTGAGCCGGCTCGCGGTCTGCCATACATGGGAGATCTATCGTTAGCAACCTTATTGGTGGTCGCTATCCTCATCCAGTAACTCTTAACTTGTTCGAATGTCATTCCCAACCCAGTATCTATTACATGGATTTCGGGGCCACAACTTGGGGTTGGCTTAAAGCGAATTGTAACCTCTTTTGCATCTGCATCATACGCATTCTTAACGAGTTCAAGCAAGGCGAGATGAACGGTTTCTACAAGTTTTTCACCTAACTCGTTAAGTAAAGCACTGTCAACGGTAAATGTGAAATATTCCTCTTTCATCTTCTTAATATCCAAAATCAAAAATTAAAACAAACTAATCAACAAAACCCCAACAATCATGATACTTGCTCCCAATAAGCGATTTCTTAAACCTTCTTCTTTGAAAATCAAATGCCCCCAGACGACGCTCATCACCGTGCTCGTGCGTTTGATGGCGATGACGTGGGCCACGAGCGTCAAGCTCACGGCGAGCATTTGAAAAATAACCGTCAACGCGCAAAAGAATCCGAGGGGAAGCAGTTTTTTAAAAACCACCGGAATTTGTTGGACGGCGCGCGGCGATTTGTAAAGCAAGATCGGAATCAACGCGAGCGACATGAATACCGTCGCGGCGAGGCTCCAAAACAACGGCGAAGAATTTTGGATGCCGATTTTGTCGAAATTGGCGCTGATGCTCCACAGGAACGCGGTGAGCAGCATCAACTTTGGCCCCGGCTCTTGCAACAACGCTCGAAACGGCGCAAAATAGCCGCGCGTCGCCGTTTTGAAATTCAAAACATACGAGCCGCTGACGATCAACACGATACCGATGACGCCGCTTAGATCGGGAAACTCGCCGACCATGAAAGGCGAAGTGAGCAGCAGGAACATCGGCGTCAAGGCGACCAACGGCACCGTGAGCGAAAGCGCGGATTGCTTGATCGCCTTCATATACAAAATTGTGCAAATCGCGTTGATCCCGCCGCCGAGGAACAATGCGAGCCAAAAATCTTTAGTTAAAGTTGGCGTCTTGACAAAGAACAGCACCGGCAACAAGAACGGCAACGCAAAAAACCGCAACGACCAGGCAATGACGTATTCATCAATGTTGGCGAGGCCTTTTTTGCTGAAGACATCTTTGAGCGATTCGCAAACGGCAGTTAAAAGAGCAAAGACAATCCAAGTCATCGAAGCAAAAATAAATTGTCATTCTGGAAGAATCCTTTTTGAACTCAAGGTAAACTTTCGAATCAAAAAGGTCTTATGTTTAAAAGTCAGCATTTCTTGACTTTTTGCATCACTTCGGTTCTTTGAAAAATTGACGCTCTTGGCGTTTCTAAGCGCTTTTAGGTTTTCTAAGGCATCACAACAAG
>Ga0187892_10002180_pt1 | contig 40901 bp, 53 predicted proteins | sample MA1701073metaG_FD_139345 | JGI IMG/M metagenome (GOLD analysis project Ga0187892, IMG submission 139345) | Bio-ooze microbial communities from a basaltic lava cave in the Kipuka Kanohina Cave System on the Island of Hawaii, USA - MA170107-3 metaG ... | reverse complement strand
GGGCATCGTCGCCCTGCCGCTGCCGTTCGCGTACGCGGCGGAATAAAGTTTTTTCAAAAAAATGGAGGAAGAAAATGACTGCAACATTCAATGAAATCGTCCAAAACCTGAAAGCCTGGGTCGTATTCAGCGGGCAGGCCGACCGGCCGTGGCTGCGCTTTTTGCGTCCCGGCTTCCGGCACTGCTTCGTCATTCTCAATGACGGGCGGCACTGGCTCTCGTTCGACCCGATGCTCAATCATATCGATTTGCGCGTGCACGACCATGTGCCGCACGATTTCGATATGCCGGGCTGGCTGCGCGCGCGCGGGCAACGCGTGGTCGCGGCGCCCGTCGATCATACGCGCAAGGAGCCGCTGCCGCTCGCGGTCTTTACCTGCGTCGAGGCGGTCAAGCGCGTGCTCGGCCTGCACAGGTTTTTCGTCCTCACCCCGTGGCAGCTTTATTGCCACCTCGCTAAATTTCACAGGAGTAAAGGAGAACTAGCATGGGTAGTCTGACTTCCAGACCCGAACTGCCGCAGGCGCAGCAGCCGGTAATCATAACGATGCCGTCCGTACCTCTTCCTTCCCCCTCTCCCCAAGGGGGAGAGGGCAGGGGTGAGGGGGGCATGGAGTCCGAAGGCCAAGAGTCTTCTTCCAATTCGTCCCAGGCTATGCGCGAGGAAAATCTCCTGCAGCGCAGCCGCGGCGCGCTCAGCACCGTGCTGACCGGCTTCAGCGGCATCCTCTCGCAGACCGTGGCGCCGTCTGCGCGCAAGACGTTATTGGGAGAATAAGCATGGATAATCTTGCGAACATTAAAAAGAGCGCGCAGCCGGAGACGGATATTCCGGCTCTGCTCCGCCGTTTCGATGCGGCCCGCGCCCGCCGCGCCGACTGGGAGCCGTTATGGCGCGAAGCCTATGAATACGCGCTGCCCCAGCGCAACAGCTTTTCTTTCAGCGGCGCGGGCGGCAGGCACGGCGATCTGTATGACGCGACGGCGCTGGACGCCATCGAGCAGTTGGCCGCAAGCCTGCTCGGCAATTTAACGCCCCCCTGGTCGCAATGGTTCGGGCTCAAGCCCGGCCCCGATTTAAGCGCGGCGGAAGCGCAGGCGCTCGCCCCCGTGCTGGAGCAGGCGGGCAAGACCATGCAGGCGCATTTCGACCGCAGCAATTTCATCATGGAAATGCATCAGTGCTATCTCGACCTCGCCGTCGGCGGCACCGCTTCCATAGCATTTGAGGAATCCGCGCCCGGCGATCTGTCCGCGTTCAAATTCACCGCCATTCCCTTAAGCGACATCGTGCTGGAGGAGGGCGGCGACGGAACGCTCAACGGGTCTTTCCGCTCTCTTAATCTCACGCTTGCCCAGTTGCGCGGGCGTTATCCGCTGGCGGAACTCCCCGTTTCGATTATGCGCGAAGGAACGAAAGACCCGCAGTTGCGCTTTGAAACGCTGGAAAGCATTCTGCCGAATGAAACGGGGACTTACGATTTCATCGCCTGCCTGTCCGGCAATTCCGCGCCTTCGCTGCTGCAATCTGCCCGCTTTGCCCGCTCGCCGGTGATCGCTTTCCGCTGGCTTAAATCGCCGGGGGAGATTTACGGGCGCTCGCCGGTCATGAAGGCGCTGCCCGACATCAAGACCGCGAACAAGGTCGTCGAACTGATTTTAAAGAACGCTTCCATCGCCGTGACCGGCATCTGGCAGGCCGACGATGACGGCGTTCTCAATCCCGCGAACATCGAGCTAAAACCCGGCAGCATCATTCCCAAGGCGGTCGGTTCGCGCGGACTCACCCCGCTCGACATGCCGGGCCGCTTCGATATTTCGCAGCTTGTCTTGCAAGACTTGCGCGCCCGTATCCGCCATGCGCTTCTCGCCGACCGCCTCGGCCCCGTCGTAGGGCCGAAGATGACGGCGACCGAAGTTCTGGAGCGCTCCGCCGAAATGGCGCTTCTGTTAGGGGCGACATACGGAAGACTGCAAAGCGAAATGATGACCCCGCTGATCCAGCGCGCTTTCGCGATTCTGCGCCGCCGCGGCGAAGTGCCGGACATCAATATCGACGGCCGCCTTGTCGTACTGGACTACCGCGCCCCGCTCGCAAGGGCGCAGGGCCAGCGCAATATCCAGAACACGCTGTTCTGGATTGAATCCGTCCTCGCCATGGGCGGGCAGGCGTCGGGAGCGATCGATCTCAGCGCAGCCGCGCGGTTTCTGGGCGAAGCGCTCGGCGTGCCGAGCGACCTGATCCGCGGCGCGCAGCAACCCCTTACCAATGGAAAGGAGATCGGTCATGTTTCTTAAAACAGCGCCGCACAGGAACCGGCCTGTATTTGAAATGCCGGACGTCTCGCGCCTTGAAAAGCGCGACATCGAACAGGCCTACGCGCGCCTGTTCGGAACGGATGACGGCAAAAAAGTCCTCGGCCATCTGCAGGCCGTCGCTTTCGTTCGCGCCTACAGCGCCGAGAGCAGCGATGAACAGATCCGCTACGCCGAAGGCCAGAGGGCGCTGGTCGCGAACATCATGCGGCTGATTAATGCCGGACGAGTTGGATAAATTAAAAAAGGAGAAAGAAAATGAATGAAGCATTACTTGAACAATCGCAAAACGTAATAACTATCCCGGAAAAATTCCGCGATCCCGAAACCGGCGAACTGAAAACCGACGCGCTGCTGCAATCCTATCAGGAGCTTGAGCGCAAGCTCTCCACCCTGCCGCGTCCGCCCGCAAGCCCGGATGAATATGAAGTGGACACAAGCCACGGCCTGTTCCAGCCCGACGGCGATGTCAACAAGCGCCTGTTTGAAAAAGGCTTCACGCTGGAGCAGGTACAGGCGGTCTACGATCTCGCGGCGGAAAAATTCGTGCCGATGATTCTGGAGCTCGCGCAGGAATTTCGCGCCGACCGCGAGGTCGAGCGCCTCGTCGCCGCGTTCGGCGGCGAGGAAAAATGGCAGGAAGTCTCCCGCCAGCTTCTCGCCTTCGGCAAAAAGAACCTGCCGCCCGAAGTGCTGGCCAGCCTCTCCGGCTCTTTCGAGGGCGTCATGGCGCTCTTCCGTATGATGAAAGGACAGGAGCCCGGCATCGTCCTGCAGCCCGATGCCGCTTCATCCGGGGCAGGCGAAGGCGACCTCACCGCCATGATGCGCGACCCCCGCTACTGGCGCGACCGCGACCCGGCCTATGTCGCCAAAGTGACCGCCGGATTCCAGAAGATATATGGCGGATAGTAATAAGCCCTCTCCCCTCGGGGAGAGGGTTTGGGTGAGGGGGACATGACCCCTCAGACCGCAGGCTTTATTTTCCCCTCACCCCTCCCTCTCCCCAAGGGGAGAGGGGGAAGATTTAATTTGTATAGACCAAAATCCCATGATAAAGCTGCCTCTTACAAGGGGACTAGCCATGAGAAGTTATCTATTGCCTGTACTTTTTTTACTAATGGCCTTCCTGATCGCCGCATCCCCCGCGCTGGCCGAAAGTGTCGTCATCAAGGCCAACGATGTCCATGAGCTTTGCTTCAACATGAAAGCGGGAGAGGAGCTTTCCTATGATTTCAAGGCATCCACGAAGCTGGATGATTTCAACATCCACTACCACGATGCCGCCGATAAGACGCATTATATTGAACAAAAAACGGACGTCGCCTCCGGCAACGGGGTATTCACGATTCCGGCCGATGAAAATTACTGCCTGATGTGGCTGAACGATTCATGGCATACGGCCACGATCGAATATAACTACACCTCTGCGAAAGGCACTCTGATCCCGGCAGGGATGCCGGAAAGCGGGAAGTAGGATATCAGACCTGTGAGTTCGCGAACTCGCCGGCGACGTAGTCATCGACGACTTGCTGGAACTGGCGGTTGATGGCCTGGGTGAGGGGTTCGAACTGAATGGCGACCTTGCCCGGAGCTTTGCGCACCACGCGTCCCTGATGGGCCACATCGAGAAGATTGTTGCGTAGCTTGAACTTGATCATGAAATCGACATCCTGTTCCTTTCCGAACAGGCGCTCGTCTGCCTGCAGGAGGACGCCGCCGAGGCTCCAGTTCTCGACCGGGAAGGTTCTGCCGTGAACCACGGCAACACAGCGGTCAACGTCGCGCCTTGCGTGCCGGCGCGATGCCGGCTGCTTGTCGTTGCTCGCTCCCGCTTTCAGCGAAGAGAGTAGGTTTTGTAACATAGGGTTGGCTCCTTGCTCATAAAAATACCGAATTCGGTACTTTTTTGAATTATAAGCTCACACCCGTCTTTCGCCAATGAGAATGGCTGTTTTTCCTTATTTTGGCATGGGACAGTTTTTTTTACAAATTTAAGCCCATGCAAATTGCGGGTTTGAGAGGATTTTTCTTTACATAAAAGAAAACAGCATGCTACGTCTGTCATGCTTGGACGGAGTTAAAGTTATGAAATTAGCCGATATCGGGATCTTTTTGACGCAAATCTGGAAGCGTGCGGCGCAGGACGTAAACGGTCTGCCCGCTCAAAATGGCCACGCCCTGTTATACGTACCGCTGGGATGAACAGGACTATCTGGTGCGCTGGACCATGACTTCCAGACTCTTCGAAGGGGTGTGCGGATACCAGCCGGCTTTCTCGGTCTATAAAGCCACGGATGATGTCGATAATGCATCCCCGCTCTTTACTTATTCGCCGCTGGGTTTTTTGCTTCCTGCAAAAGTTGTCGAATCTCTCAGCCAGCTTGACCGGGACATGGCCGCTGAATTGCCGCGCTCTGACAGTGCAAAAAATACTTCCGGGCCCGGGAAGATCATTGGAACTGCCCCCTATGCCGCCCTCGGCCCGTTTTATCAGGACGGCAAGGAACGGGAACTGGGCGAGTTGATTGACATCTGGCTGCGCAGGGAAGAAGCCCAGGCCCGCCGCCGCGATCCAGATATGAACATCATTATGTAGAAACATAAAAGAACAAAAATAAGACTTGACGGCATAGGAATTTTGTCCTAGTATAATCTCATCAAGGCCCGAAATGCGTCTGCATTCCGGGCTTTTGTTTTCCTCCCTTGCTTATAACTCGCGGCCGGAGAACGGGGTTGCCTTTGCAGCCCCGCCCGGCCGCGTTTTTTTTTGCCTATGACGGCCGCGCCAGCGACAACCGGAAAACGGGCATGTTTTTGTTTCAACTCAACCAACGAGGTAAAATCGTCATGGCCACAACCATCGACCAGGCTTTCGTCAAGCAGTTCGAGCGCGAAGTGCACGAAGCCTTCCAGCGTCAGGGTTCCAAGCTGCGGAACACGGTGCGCGTCATCAACAACGTCAACGGCTCCGAAGCGATCTTTCAAAAGGTCGGCAAAGGCGCCGCCTCCACCAAATCGACCCACGGCATGGTCCCGGTGATGAATCTCGACCACAGCGCCGTCACCGCGAGCTTGCAGGATTTTTACGCGGGCGACTGGGTCGACCGCCTGGATGAGCTCAAGATCAATATCGACGAGCGCCAGATTATTGCGAATGCCGGCGCCTACGCGCTCGGCCGCAAGGCGGATGAACTCATCATCACCGAACTTGCCACGGTCAGCGGCGGTCAGGAAATCGCCGACGGCAATGTCGGCATGACGCTCGATAAAGTGCTCTCGGCCCTTGCTATTCTCGGCAATGCCGACGTGCCCGATGACGGCGAGCGCTACGGCGTCGTCGGCTGGAAACAGTGGAGCGAATTGCTTAAAATCAATGAATTCGCAAGCGCCGATTTCGTCGGTCCGGACGAACTTCCCTTCCGCGCGACGATGCAGGCCAAGCGCTGGCTCGGCACGCTCTGGATCCCGCATTCCGGCCTGCCCGTCGCAAGCGATATCCGCTCCTGTTTCTGGTACCACAAGAGCGCCGTCGGCCACGCGTCCGGCTCGGATGTCGTCACCGACATCACCTGGCACGGCGACCGCGCCGCGCACTTCGTGAACAACATGATGAGCCAGGGCGCAAAGCTGATCGATTCCAGCGGCGTCGTCGAGATCAAGTGCGACGAAACGCCGGACTAATACAACCACTGTCGTCATCCCGTTGGTGAGGCTGCATAGCAGCCGAACTTAAACGAACGGGATCCATGCCCCACGCGCTACGCGCTTCGGGGCTTGGTGGATCCCGCTGTTTAAGCCCGCTGCGCGGGCCGAGGGGATGACACCTTTTTAATTTTTCATGGAGAAACCACAATGTCCTTCACCCAATCCGACCTGAGCGTACTCGCCTACGCCAACAACTTCACCCTCTGGCATTACACGAGCGTCGATGCCGCCGCCACCATCGAAGGCGCGGGATACTTCAACAACGCCGTCGATATGCTGCGGCTCAACGACCTGATGATTATCAACATCGACACCGACGGCACTCCCGCCACCAAGTTCTATATCGTCACCGGCAACACCGGCAGCGCGATAACGGTTGCGGTCTACTCGTAACCGGCCGCGCGGCCCCCGTACCCCCTGCGGGGGCCGCGCCTTTATTCTTCACTACAGAGCGCACAGAGATCACGGAGTTTTCTCTGTGGTTAAAAGAAAAGGTAAATAAAATGGCTTTATCCGATATTGCTCTTTGCAGCCGCGCGCTCATCCGCATCGGCGCGGCGCCCATCGCATCTTTTAATGACGGCACCGCCGAATCCGAAATCGCGGGCGCGCTGTTCGCCCCCGTGCGCGACGCGCTGCTCTCCGCCTATAGCTGGAGCTTTGCCACCGGGCAGGTGGAACTCACTCAGCTCGAAGATCCTCCGCTCGCCGACTACGCAAACGCATTCCAGCTTCCGAACGATTTCCTGCGTGCTATGTCCGCTGGGTCGGGGGGCAGGGGCCGCGGCCTTAATTTCCGCATAGCCCGCAACGCGGTGCACACCGACGCGGGCGAAGTGCTGCTCACATATATATTCCGTCCCGGGGAAGAGGAATTTCCGCCCTATTTCGACGCGGCTCTCATCGCGCGCCTGACGGCGGAATTCACGATCCCCGTCACCGAAAACACCTCCCGCGCCGAAGCGATGTTCCGCCTCGCCGAACTCGAATTCGGGCGCGCGCGGCAGATCGACGCCCAGCAGGACACGCCGGGCCGGATCGAGGATTTTTCGCTGATTAATGCAAGGAAGTGATTTTATCCCTGACGGGGCTGGCACTCTGCATGAACGCGTCTTACGACATCGCTGTCTTCCGCGGAAAAGGCCAGAGCCAGTTCATCGTGGGGCAAGTCCAGTTCATTGCCCCCGACCGGCAATTCGAAAGCATTTATGCCGGCTGCGGAAAAAGACAACCGGAGAAGAGACAGCGAGCCCCGGTTCGCTTCTCCACGATCAGACGGGATCACCAGAACCGCGTTGCCCTGGGCGTTGGCGGCAAGGCGGGTCTGGGCAATCGTTTTGCTGATTGCCCTGTTTGCCGAAAAATTTGATCCTGTATCGTTCATATGTTAAGTGCTAAACATAGTTCGATCCATTGTCAAGAAATAATTGACATAATTTTAATGATGGTGCTATAAGGCCGTCATGGAACAGGAAGACAGGGAAGCGGGAAGTTTAAGAAGCCTGAGCGGCGGCGAGTTCGCTTCAAGGCTGCTTTGCGCAGCTTTTGGAATTGCCGCCATGGCCGTCGTTTCCCACATGGGCCTTGAGCGGTACGAAAATGAACGGGAAGCGCTGTTTCGCGCTGAAATGCAAAGGCGGGTCTGGGCGGAGCAAAAGCAGGACGCCGACCGTCTGATGGGCTATCTGCATCCCGGCTGGGACGCGAAACCGTAAGCGATGAAAATTATCGATTTTTAAAACCCGCCCTTCCGGCGGGTTTTTCGTTTTTGGAGAAAAATTAATGACCAGAGTAAGACAAGTCAAAACGACTTTTACTGCCGGAGAGGTGTCGCGCTCGCTGCTGGGCCGCGGCGATCTGCGCGCTTACGAGAACGGCGCGCTCGCTCTGCGCAACGTATTCATCCAGCCGACCGGCGGCGTGACGCGCCGCGCGGGGCTGCGCTATGTCGGCACCGCCGCGGGCGACGGGCGGCTGATCGCCTTCGAGTTCAATACCGAGCAGACCTGCCTGATCGTTCTGACCGATGAACAGGTTTCAGTTTACGCGGACGGCGCTCTTGTCACGGAGCTTGAAGCGCCGTGGACGGAAGACCAGATCGCCAATATCGCCTTCACCCAGAGCGCGGATACGCTGCTGCTGGTCCACCCGGGCATCGCCCCGAAAAAACTCACCCGCAACCCCGGCGGCGTCTGGCTGCTGCAGGACTGGAGCTTCTTTACCGAAGGCAACGTCATCCGGCAGCCTCATTACAAATTCGCGAGCCCCGAAGCGACGATCACACCTAGCGGGACGACCGGCTCGATTTCTCTCACCACATCGGAAGCGGTATTCGCGGCGGGCCATGAGGGCGCGCGCCTGCGCGTCGGCGGCAAGGAAGTGGAAATAACCGATTTCGACTCGCCGACCGTGGTAACCGCGACCGTGATCGAAACGCTCTCCGGGACAAGCGCGACCATCGACTGGCAGGAACAGGCCTTCAGCGAAGTGCGCGGCTACCCGGTCTCCGTCGCATTCCATCAGGATCGTCTTGTCATAGGCGGCAGCCGCGATTTGCCGAACCGCCTGTGGTTCTCGAAATCCGGCGATCTGTTCAATTTCGATCTCGGCGCGGGCCTTGACGATGAAAGCATCGAATTCGGAATTCTGTCGGATCAGGTCAACGCGATCCGCGGCATTTTCTCCGGCCGCGATCTTCAGGTTTTCACCAGCGGCGCGGAATGGATCGTCACCGGCGAGCCGTTGACGCCCGTGAGCGCGCAGATCCGCCGTCAGACCCGCATCGGCTCCGTCACCACGCGCTATATTGCCCCGGTCAGCGTCGACGGCGCGACCTTCTTCGTCGCCCGCAGCCAGGAAGAAGTGCGTGAATTCATCTTCACCGATATCGAGCAGGCCTACAGCGCAAGCGAACTTTCCGTCGTCTCGCGCCACATCGTCAGCAAGCCGGTGGATCAGGATTACGACCAGTTGCAAAGGCTTTTATTCATCGTGCGCGAGGATGGAAAATTTGCAACCCTCACCAGTTTTCGCGCCGAAAAAGTCGCGGCATGGACGCTGCACGAAACCGGCGGCCTTGCGAAGTCGGTTTCGGTGGTGGGGGAGACGGTCTATATGCTGATCGACCGCGGCGGCGCGTTCACCATTGAAGAATTCGATCCGGCCCTCAATCTCGATTCCGCCTTGACCGGCGAATCCGAAACGCCTTCGGAAACATGGTCGGGCATGGACCATCTCGAAGGCATGACGGTGTCCGTTGTCGCCGATGGCGTAATCCTCGGCAATAAAGTGGTCGAGGACGGCGCGGTCACAATCGACACGCCCGCGAACGAAGTCGAGATCGGCCTTGCCTACACGCATATCGTTGAACCGTTGCCGCCGGGGGCGATGGACGGCGGCGGCGCGGGCCGGGCGACCCGTCTGGTTGAGGCGATCTTCCGGCTGGAAAATACCGCTTCGCTGCGTCTTGATGTCGGGCGGGGTCTGCGGGACGTTTCCCTGCGCCGGTTCGGCGAGGAAGAAATTCTGGACGAACCACCGCCACGGGTAAGCCGCGATGTAAAAGTGCGCGGCCTCGGCTGGCAGCCGGACGGCACCCGGCCGCTCTGGCGCATCGAACAATCCGCACCGCTGCCGTTCACGCTTTTGTCGGTGACGACGGAACTTAAAGTTAACGATTGAAATATTCACCACAGAGCGCACAGAGGACACAGAGGATACAAAGCGCTATTCCTGCTTCCCCCGCGAAAGCGGGGATCTGCCGGAGCAATCCCGGACCCCCGCATTCGCGGGGGAAGCAGGATTGGATTAATCCTCTGTGTTCTCTGTGCGCTTTGTGGTGAAAAAACTTTTAAAGGAGAAAGAAAATGGGCGCGATTGTCCCCACGATTACCAGCCTCACCAGCACCATCGCCGCGGTCGATTCACTGGTAAACCAGGTCGAGAACTTTTCCGGAAGCGCCCGCGAGGACCAGTTGCGCGGCCAGCAAAACCTCGCCCTGCGGCAGTTGCAGGAACAGCAGGCGGCGCAGGAACGCAACCTCGCCACACAGACGGCGCTGGAGCGCGAGAAAATCCGGGCCGGCTCCGAAGCCGCGGAACAGCAGCGTCTCTCCGCCTTGCGCCGCGCGGTCGCCCGCCAGCGCGCTTCTTACGGGGCGCAGGGCATCGGCGCGGACGACGGCTCCGCCGAAGCGGTTTTGCTCGGCCTGTTCGAGGAAAGCGATGAAGCCCGCGCCGAGCGCGAACGCCTCGACGACATCCGCAACCGCGCCCTTGAGCAGGACTTAGAGAGCCGTCAGGCCCTCAACGTCCTGCAACTCAGCCAGTTGCGCGAGCGGCAGAAACTGGAACGGGCGGCGGAAGGGTTTTAAAAATGGTCTATATAAGCAGCATTACGGGTGGATTGATCCGTTCTTCCGTGGGCAACAATCTGTTTAACAAACAGGATGATGTAACCAGCGTCAAACGCGCATTGTCAGCGCTTGGCCGCTTTGAAGAAGATGAACCGAATGGATATATCACCCGCGAACTGGATGGTTCGATTAGGAAGTTCCAGAAGGATAACGGACTTGAAACAGACGGCCTTCTCTATCCCGGCGGCGAGACGGAAACGGCTCTCCTGCAAAATTTGCGGCAGCGCGGGGAGGAAAGAATAAAGGGATATCGCCGCGCCATAGCGCGCAGCCAAAGCAGTTATGCCGGTGAAGAGGAGGAGCCCGAACCGGAACTCGATCCGGTCCCGCCCGTTCCGGAGCCCAAACCGGAACCCCCGCCGGAAACAGATCCTCCGGAAGAGGAAGAACCGGTACGGCCCGTACCTCCGGTCCCGCCGCCGAAGCCGCCGGGAGACGATCGGAATCCTGATAAACCGCCACAGGAAAAAGATTGTTCTGGTCTTGAATTTTCTTACGAAATGGCGTTAAGAGAGGCTGAACAAGCAGAGATTGCCCTTGACGCGGCAAGAGCTTCATTAGACGCGTTACAAAATGAACTCGATTCTATCAATGATTCTCTTGAAAGAGAGAAGGAGCAAAATACTAAATCCAGAATCGCTGGCGGCGCGGCCGGTGCTGCCACCGGCGCCATTATTGGCGGTGTGATCGGCGGTGGTATTCCGGGAGCTATAGCGGGTGTAATACGGGGATTCCCTGCGGGAGGAAGCATTGGCAGCGGTATAGAATGGGTCGATGATATTGTTCCCGGCACTTCAAATTCTGCTCTTGAGGCGAAAAGAGAAGAGGTTGAGAAAATGATAGCTGAACTGGAGAGCAGCATAGCAAGTGAACTGGAGCCGGCTATGGAAGAAGCTCAAAGAATGGCAGCGGAAGCGGAACAAAGGCTGTCTGAGTGCCAAAATAAACATTAATGGATTTTTTATCTAGAGAAAAGTTGAAGTTTTTGGCACGATGAAAGGAATATTCAGGAAGCTTTAAATGAAAAAAACGGACATAAATGGCAACCCTGTTGACTTTCATTTCAGGAAAACAAAAGAAGGCGAAACGGTCTTTTGCCCTTGGGGAGTGCTTTACAAGAATTACCTGCTGAAGACGGATGACGAAGAAAGAGAACTTCGTTCTTTGGTCCGCAAAATGCAGACCATATGGGCGCCTCTGCTTCTGGCGGGATATATATGCACGATTCAGTATCTGTGGATAAGCGCTTTATGGTTTATTTTTATGACTTTGGTTTACGGATATTTCGTCTGGAAAACATTAAAGATATTGAAAATTACACAAGCGCTGGCGGAAGAGGATGGCATTCGCTATTACGCTGAAAACACGAAAAGATCGTTTTTGGAATTTGCTGTTGCGGGTTCCGTTCTTGGCGCTTTGCTGGGTATTTTTTTCACGCTTTGCGGTTTAGCCGGTTTTTTCATTCCGTATATTGCCGATGGGGGGCTTGCGCTGTTGCTTTTCGGGCCGTGGAGTAGAAAATTCTGGCTGGCCCTTTCTTTAAAAAAGAAAATGCAAAAGGAGGAATTCATTAAATCATTATCTAAATGAACAGGGAGATAATTGGACTGTTATAACCCGCCCCCGGCGGGTTTTTTATTGTCTCAAATCAAAGGAGAAACCATGACCGAACACATTAAAATGCCCGACGTGCCGCCGCTGGTGCGCTATCTCGCGGACGGCGAAGAAACGGAATTCACTTACCCGTTCCCCGTATTCGCAAGCGAGGACATCGCCGTCTATTTCAACGGCGCGCGGCAGTTCAGCGGTTTTGACGTCGCGGGCGCGGGCGCGACCGAAGGCGGAACCGTGACGTTCGACGGCCCGCCCGCGGAAGGCATTATCGTGATGCTGGAGCGCCGCCTGCCCATCGAGCGCATGACGGATTTCCTCGAAGGCGGCGATTTCTCCGCGCGGGCGATCAACAACGAACTAGACTTCCTGATCGCCGCGATTCAGCAGGTCGGCCGCGACCAGGCGCCGATGCTGCGTTATACCGACGACGAGGAGCCTTCGGAAGTAAATCTTCCCGGCAAGGCTCAGCGCGCGAACAAGGTGCTGGGCTTCGACGGCGATGGCGATCCAATAGCCGTCAGCACTGAAGGCGTAATGGCCGCTCCCGATTTCACCGCAAGCGGCACCGGGGCGGCAACGCGCTCCAGCGCCTCCAAATTCTCCGACATGATTTCCATCAAGGATTTCGGCGCGGCCGGCGACGGGATAACGAACGACACGCTCGCGATCCAGCAGGCGCTCACCGCGCATGATGCCGTTTACGTCCCGCCCGGAACCTATCTGATTGCCGCGCCCATAACCCTCGCGCACGGGCAGTCGCTCTGCGGCGCGGGCCAGTCCTCTGTCATTAAATGCCAGTCGGACAGCTTCAACGCGATAGACGTCCCCGCGTCCTATACAAATATCGCGGATCTGCGGATTGAGGACGGCGCGATAGGAATCGCCTTCGCGGGCGGCGTCAATGAATGCGTGCAGAACGCCGTAACCGACGTGGTGATTGCCGGGGCGCTCACCGGCATAAAGCTCGACGGCGGCGATGACGCCGCAAAGCCCTGCTACTGGAACAATTTTTCCCGCATCCTCATCGAAAGGCCGGGAACGCACGGCGTCCACCTGACGCTTTCCGGCGGCGGCGACACGCCGAACGCCAATCATTTCTACAGTGTGCGCGTCTACTCCAAAGGCGCGGGCACGACCGGCAGCGGCTTTTATGTCGAGGACGGCGGCAACGCGAACACCTTCATCGATTGTGAAGCCAACGTCAATGGCCCGACGGCGGATAGCTGTTTCCGTGTCGGCGCGAACGCGAATAAAACTCTTTTAGTCAATCTTTATACCGAAAGCACGAACACAGTGCCCAACGTCAAGCTCGACGCGGGATCGGCTGAAACCTCGATCCTAAACCTGCACGCCCAGAGCGACGGCGCGGCGATCTACGATTTCTCCGGCGGCGAATACGACGCTTACAGCGCGGGCTTTCCCGATAAAAACCGGATGCGCAAAACGACGGTGACGGACCTCAAGGCAACGCTGATGCGCTTTGACACCGAATTCATCGACGATGCGGGAACGACGGAACTCGATCTCTCGCACTCGGTGCACATTGCCGACGCCACCAACGGCGCGATCAGGATCGAATTGCCCGATGCCGCCGACGCGCCGGGCGTGACCATGACGGTCAAGAAAAAGGACGCGACTTCAAATATCGTGACGGTGGCCGAAGTCTCCGGCGGCACGGGCGGCCCTGACGGCGCGGATCTTCTGCTCGGCGGCGAGGACGATTACGTGACGGTCATCTCCAACGGCGCGGGCTGGTTCATTACCGCCTCGAACCGCATCGCCGGGAACACCCGCTTCATCGACGGCAGCGGCACGGTCGATATCGACATGGCGGTCGACACCTATCTGCTCTCAAGTTTCGGCGGCGCGATGACAGCGCGTTTGCCGCCAGCGAATGCGGCGGAAGCGGCGGGACGGACGGTAACGCTGAAAAAAACCGATGTCTCCGCCAACGCCGTCACCGTGACCGAGCAGGGCGGCAGCGGCCCCGACCAGTCGAGCCAGTCGCTGAGCGGCCAGTACGACGCGGTCACGGTCGTTTCCGACGGCGCGCAGTGGTTTGTGGTTTCTAAATATTCGTAACATGGAGATGTAATGAACGATAAAAAAATTACGGAAGATATACAGCGGAAAATCGCCCGCTTCCTGCCTGACGCTCTTGCCCGCGCGCTGGATTCATATCGGATATTTTCGCAGAATAAGCCGAAAGAGGATGCCAATGCCAAAGACTTTGCCGCCCATCACAACGCCTGCAAGGTGGCGATCGCCCATATCGAGCTTTTGATAAAACTCGCGCAGTGGGCCGATCTGCCGGATTCCAATGCCGAAAACCACAACCGGCAAATCGTGCTGGCCGGTTTGCTCAAGGAGGCCGAGGAAGAGGTGGAAGCTTACGGGAAAGTCAATGACAAAGAACAATAAAAAACATATGTACATATATAAAAATATAGTATATATATAAAATTATTAACAAAGTTATATAAAGCAGGAATTGCCTATGAGCCTAGCTAATTACGGAGAAGCCGGTTTAAAGAGATGGAGAGATCTAAGAAGCGACTGGAACGAGTTCGCAGATACAAGAAGTCTTAAATCCGCGTTCAAACTCGCAGCCAATCTGCCGGTCGTACTTGGAACCCTTGCAGTCGGAGGGATTTTTTGGAAACCTGCGCTATTGGGCGCTTTGGTCGTTGGAGGCATTATGGGTTATAAAGACTGGAACACCCCCGCGCAATCCAGCAGCGGAGCATCGCCGCCCGCGCCGCCGTCGCCGGTCTCATAACGGCGAGTTGCTAGGGAGGAACGCATGAGCACAATCGATGCCGAAGAACCGGCAGCGCCGAAAGAAAAGTCCGTGCTGGGAAAGGCATGGGAAGCCGCAAGAAACGGCGCCATAGGCGGCGCGGTGATCGGCGCGCTGACCATGAGATTCCAGAACGTCGCCGTATTCGGTCTCGTCTGCGGCATACTGGGCGGCGGCGCTTCGCTCTATAATTCGTGGCGCGCGCGATCGAAATCGCCGTCCCCGTCCCCTGAATAGGGACATAACTTTAACAACGGAAAAACCCGCCTTGATGGCGGGTTTTTTATTTAATCCTCCCCCTCCCATGAAATGGGAGGGGGAGTTAGAGGGGGAGGGCGGGTTGAAGCTGCGCGCGTAAATTTTCCCTCCCCGCTTTATCCCTCCTCCCGCTACGCAGGAGGGGGGAAATAATTTATTGCATGGAGATTTGAGAGGATGAATGACCGGACAAGCGGATTTCCCCCTGTTCCTCGCGCTGTGGAACCGCAAGCAGGAAATGGATACGCCCGCGCTGCACTTCCGCATGGCCTGCTGGCTGGAGGCCGCATGGCGGGAAAAACGCACCCGCCTTCTGCTCCAGGCCTTCCGCAGCAGCGGCAAGAGCACGGTCGCGGGCCTGTTCGCGGCGTGGCTTTTATATCGGCATCCGGATTTGCGTATCCTTGTTCTGGCGGCGGACCTCGCGCTCGCCCGCAAGATGGTGCGCAACGTTAAAAGGATCGTCGAACGCCATCCGCTCACGCTTCACCTGAAACCGCAACGCGCCGACCAGTGGGGAGCGGACAGGTTCACCGTGAACCGCGCTCTGGAACTGCGCGACCCGTCGATGCTGGCAAGGGGCGTAAGCGCGAACATCACGGGCAGCCGCGCCGATATAATAATTTGCGACGATGTGGAAGTGCCCAATACCTGCGATACGGCGGGAAAACGCGCCGACCTGCGCGAGCGCCTTGCCGAAACCGGCTACGTTCTGGCCCCCGGCGGCACGCAGCTTTATATCGGCACGCCGCACACCTGGTACACGATTTACGCGGATGCGCCGCGCGTGGAAATAGGGGAGCAGAGCCCGTTCCTCGCGGGATACGAGCGCTTCACCCTGCCGGTGATCGATGCAAAAGGCCGCAGCGCATGGCCGGAACGCTTTGCGCCGCAGGATATAGAGCGAATCCGGCGCAGCACCGGGCCGAACAAATTTTCATCGCAGATGATGCTGACGCCCGTCAATATCGCCGAAGGCCGCCTTGATCCCGCCGCCTTCCGCAGGTATGAGGCCGGGCTCGCATATATAAAAGAAATAAACCTGCTGCAGATCGGGGATCGCAAAATAATCTCCGCGAGCGCATGGTGGGACCCCGCTCTCGGAGGAAGTAACGGCGACGGCAGCGTTCTGGCGGTTATTTATACAGATGAAGCAGGTTGCTTCTGGCTGCACCGTATCGAGTACCTGAGGTCCGGTAATGGAGAACTGGACGAGGCAACGCATCAGTGCCGCATCGTCGCGCAGTTGGCAAAGGAGCTTTACCTGCCCTCGGTCGCCATCGAAACCAACGGCATCGGCCGGTTGCTGCCGAACATCCTGCGCCGCGAACTTGCGCAGGCCCATGCGCCCTGCGCCGTGCTTGAAATCAGCAACTCGCGGCCCAAGGACATCCGCATTCTCGAAGCCTTCGACACCGTGCTCGCCGCCCGCATGCTCCATGTCCACGCCTCGGTCTACGCAACGCCCTTCATGGCCGAAATGCAGGAATGGCGGCCCGGCGCGAAAGGCGGGCGGGATGACGGCCTCGACGCCGTGGCGGGCGCCCTCTCGCAGGAGCCGGTGCGGCTGAAACGCTATTATGCGGGCAACCGCCAGAGTTGGCAGGGCGGGGGAAAAATTCATCAGGCGAAGACGGATTTTGATATTGACATATGATGAAAAATTATATTATGGTAAAAAACTTTTAAAAAAGGACAGGAAATGCCGCAATTTACCCAAGACCAGCTACGCGTCTTTTGCGACGAGGAAGCCGACCAGGAAACCATTCTCAGGCTCTGCATGACGCTGGAAAATCTGGATGAGCGGGCGGTTGCGCTGGCCGACGAACTTTATAAATTTTGCACTTATACCGCCGAGCAGCGGGTAGGCCTGCCTGTCAGGGATACTCAGGAGCAGGCGGACCGCGTTTTATATACAAGCGCCGAATACTTTCTTTCCGTGCTGAAAAACGCCGCCGCCGTCATGGGCGGAAATTTTCCTTACGGCGCGATTAATGACAGGCTGCGGAAAATGCAGATGAAAGTTCTTGCGCCGGAAAATCCGCAAACGGCCCCCGTTTGCGGCCTTCACTAACCACGGATAATTCTGAAACGCATCAAACCTCCCGGACGGGAGGTTTTTTTATGGGAGACGATCATGGAATTTCTTGAAACCGGCCTTGCCTGGTGGATCACCGTTTTCGATCTGCCGGCGATGGCCGGGCTGTTCGCCTTTATCTGGCGCACACGCCGCGAATCCGAACAGGGCCAGCGCCGCCTGCGCGACATTATCGACACGCGCAACAGCCAGCTTCGCGACGCGCTCGCGTCATTCAAACTGGAGGTCGCGAAAAACTACGCCTCGATCTCCGACATGCGCGACCTCGAAGACCGCCTCGTCGGCCATCTGCTGCGTATCGAGGCAAAGCTGGACACGACGGCGATGAAGACGGAGGCGTTAAGGGCAGAGAAAAATTTCAAAAACTAATTTAACCGCCAAGGCGCAAAGACGCCAAGGAATCAAGTTCTTGGCGTCTTTGCGCCTTGGCGGTTTAAATGAAAGAGAAAAAGACATGAAAAAACTAAAACCTGTTCAAAAAGAACAACTGAAAGAAAATATTATCTTCCAGCGCGAACTCGAAGCCGATGTCCTCGCCCGCACTATCTGGGGCGAAGCGCGCGGCGAAGGCTCCGCCGGGATGATGGCTGTGGCGAACGTCGTCATGAACCGCGTCAAGCGCGGCGGCTGGTGGGGAAGCAGCGTAATCGAGGTCTGCCAGAAACCGTTCCAGTTCAGTTGCTGGAATAAGGACGATCCGAACCGCCGCGCCGTCATGGCAATCGATGGAGGCGACATTCACTTCGCCACCGCCCTGCGCATCGCAAGACGCGCGGTGCACGGCGTTCTGCCCGATATGACTGAAGGCGCCGACCATTACCACGCCGCCGGGGTCTACCCGGAATGGAGCAGAGGCGAACGCCCTGTCGCCGTGATTGGCTCTCACATATTTTATCGTCTGAAGAACATTTGAAACTAACCGCCAAGACGCCAAGGCGCCAAGATTCCAGAAAACTTGGCGCCTTGGCGTCTTGGCGGTTAAAAAACAAAAGGAGACTCACATGCTTGAATCGCTTATTGCCTTTACAACCAATCCCGCCTTCCTTGAAATTCTGCGGCAATGGCTGCTCGCTCTCACCTCTGTCGTAACCGCCGCAAGCGCCATCACCGCGCTCACGCCGACGAAGAAGGACGACAAAATCAGGACATGTATATTGTCCGTCCTCAACTTCCTCGCCCTCAATATCGGCAACGCGGGCAGCCGGGATAAAGAAAATGATTGAAGCCGCAATCTTTTCGCTCCTGCTCGCCCTGCTGGCGGGGGCATGGATCACGTATGGCAAATGGCGCGAACGCGCCCGGTCCGCCGGAAAACGCAACGAAGCCAACAGGAAAGCCCATGACATACAAAGCCGCGTTGCTATTGATCCCGCTTATCGCGAGCGGGTGCGCCGCTTTTTCGACGGGACCTGATTTCTGCGCAATATATAGGCCCGTTCCAACCCTTCATTGCGGATCGGATTACCAGCAGATGAGCGTCGACCAGAACAACGCGGTTTATCTTGATTTCTGCAAGGGGGGTTAGGAAACGGCGCTCAGTCCCAGCCTGTGAATCCTGTGCTCGCGCCAGATCACATAAAGGCCGGAGCCGATAATGATGGCCGCCCCCGCCATCGTTGTGGCGTTCGGGGCATCGTGAAACAGGATATAGCCGAACAGCACGCCCCAGATCATCTGGATATAGTTGAACGGCATAACCACCGCCGTTTCCGAAGCGCGCGAAATTCCCATCGAGCAGGTCATCAGCGCCGCGAGCAGCAGCGGCCCCACGGCAAGGAAAAGCAATAGATCGGCCGCCTCCGGCATTTTGAAACCGGGAATCATCAGCGGCGCGTTGAGGGCGATATTCCAGAGCGCCGGGTAGAGCGCGAAAAGCGGCAGGATTTTTTCTCCGCTCATCTTGCGCAGGATCAGGCTGTTGGCGCACACGAAAAGAACGCACCCGAACGCGTATAAAATCCCGGTGTTATACGTGTTGAATTGCGGCCCCGCGAGAATGATGACGCCGCCAAAGCCGATGCAGATCGCGCTCAGCCGGTGCCAGCCGATTTTCTCCTTCAGCAGCAGGTGCGACAGCAGAGACACCAGCAGCGGCGCAAGAAAATTGATCCCGTAAAAATCCGCAAGCGGAATAAGCGCAAGGGAATGGACGACGCAAAACGCCGTCGCCGCAACGCAAAAGCCGCGCACCATATGCCATTTGAAATGGGGCGTTATGAATCCGCGCATCCCGTGGGCCGCGATGATCCATAGCGCGGAAATCAGCAGCGTGGGAATGGAAACAAGAGCAATGACTTCCGAAACCGGGTAATCCTGCGACAGCCACTTGGATGCCGTATCGGTCAGTGAAAACGCGGTCCAGCCGAAAACGCACAGGCCGATGGCGGCAAGATTCTTTCTGAAAAGCGGGACGGATGAACTCATAAGGTCATCCGTTCACCAGGAAGTGAACATAAATCGCGGCGGCGTATGAAAGGGCGATGACCGGCGTCCATTTGAGGTGCGAAAAAAAGGTGTATTGCCCGCGCGCAACGCCCATCAACGCAACGCCGGCGGCGGAGCCGATGGACAAAAGGCTGCCGCCGACGCCGGTCGTCAGCGTGATAAGCAGCCATTCGAACTGGTTCATCTCCGGGTCCATCGTCAAAACCGCGAACATGATGGGAATGTTGTCCACCACGGCCGAAAGAAGGCCCATGGCGATGTTGGCGCTGTTCGCCCCCCACCCCTCGTACAGCGTTGCCGAGGTCAGTTCCATGTAACCAAGGAAAGACAGGCCGTTGACGCTGAAAATGATCCCGAAAAAGAACAACAGCGTGTCCCACTCGGCGCTGGCCACCAGCTCAAGCACGTCGAATTTTTCATCGCGCGGCTCGGTCGTCTGGAGATAGTAGGCCGTAAACAGCAGCAGGGACAGCCCCGCCATCATGCCCATGAAAGGAGGCAGGCCGAGAAACTGCTCAAGGCTGACCGCCAGCGCGATGGTGAACAGGCCCAGAAAAACGATGAATATGCCGCCGCGTTTGATATGCTCCTGCTCTTTCAGCGCCGGGGGGCTGTCCTTTGGCACGAACGGGGTCATAATCAGCGCGGGAATAAGAAAACACGCGACCGACGGCAGAAAGAGCGCGAAAAAGCCGAAAAACTCGACTTTCTCCGCCTGCCAGACCATCAGCGTCGTAATGTCGCCAAAGGGCGAGAACGCGCCGCCCGCGTTCGCCGCGCTGACGATATTGATGCAGGCAAGAGGAATGAACTTCGCGTTGCCGTTGCCGAGCGCCATCGCGACGGCCCCCATGACCAGCGCGGTTGTCAGGTTGTCGGCGATCGGCGAAATGAAGAAGGCGAGAATGCCGGTGATCCAGAAAAGCTGCCGCAGCGAGAACCCGGCCTGCACCAGCCGCGACCGCAGCGCGCCGAACACATTGCGGTCCTGCAGCGCGCTTATATATGTCATTGCCGCCAGCAGGAACATCAGCAGGCTGCTGTATTCCTCCAGCCCGTGATTGACGGCCTTATGCAGGACATCGTGGCCGACGCCGGAATCCTTCGCGATCAGCCCTATGGTGACCCAGATAATTGCCGCCCCCAGCAATACCGGCTTTGACTTCCGCAGATGGACCTTTTCCTCGAAAAACACGGCGATGTACGAAGCGACAAAAACGACCACCGCGAGGATCGCCGCGGGATGCGTGGTCAGCCCCGGCATCTCGACGAAGTCCGCCGCCATGGCTTGCAGCGACAGCAAAAATGCGGCCATTGCCGCGATTATGGACAAAAGTAAAACCATTTTTCGATGATGGCAGATAGCACCTCAAAGTCAATGAAAACAGGAAAAGCCGCCCGTTGATAACATGGATTCAAAAACAGGGAATTAGCATATATAATGCTCTCTCGTTGTAGCGTAGCGGCAATTAGGGGGACTTATAGTATGAAGAACAAAACGGCGATCACAGTGGCGCGGGGCGACGGCATCGGCCCGGAGATTATGGACGCGACGCTGCGCATTCTCGATGAAGCGGGCGCGGCGCTCGATTTCGAGGAGATCAAGGTCGGCAAGGAAGTTTATGAAAAAGGAATCAAAAGCGGCATCCCCGATGACGCCTGGGAGTCGCTGCGCCGGACAAAAGTTCTGTTGAAAGGCCCGATCACCACGCCGCAGGGCGGCGGTTATAAAAGCCTTAACGTCACCATCCGCAAGACCATCGGCTTGTTCGCGAACGTGCGTCCCTGTATTTCTTACGCGCCGTATGTCGAAACCAAGCACCCGAATATGGACATCGTCATCATCCGCGAGAACGAGGAAGACCTCTACGGCGGCATCGAATACCGCGAGAGCCCGGAAGTGATGGCTTCCATTAAACTGATCTCGCGCCCCGGCACCGAGCGCATCGTGCGCTACGCTTTCGCCTTCGCCGAAGCCTATGGCCGCAAGAAAGTTACTTGCATGACCAAGGACAACATCATGAAGCTGACCGACGGGCTGTTTCATAAAATCTTCGATGAAATCGGCAAGGAATATCCGCATATCGAGCAGAACCACATGATTATCGACATCGGCACCGCAAAGGTCGCGGCGGCGCCGCACCTGTTCGACGTCATCGTCACGCCGAATCTTTACGGCGACATCATTTCCGACGTCGCCGCCGAAATCACCGGCTCGGTCGGTCTGGGCGGTTCAAGCAATATCGGCGTCAACTGCGCGATGTTCGAGGCCATTCACGGCTCCGCCCCCGACATCGCGGGCAAAGGTATCGCGAATCCGTCGGGCGTACTGCTCGGCGCGGTCATGATGCTGGTGCATATCGGCCAGGGCGAGGCCGCCGCGCGCGTGCATAACGCGTGGCTGCGCACGATCGAGGACGGCATGCATACCGGCGATATTTACCGCAAGGATCTGAGCCGCGAGAAAGTCGATACCAAGGGCTTCACCAAGGCTGTCATCGACCGCCTCGGCCAGGTGCCGGAAAAATTCAAGCCCGCGAATTATAACGGCGTTGCGGCGGGCGGCATCGAGATTCCGCACCTCACGCCCTACAAGGATGAGGAAAAAAAGCGCGTCGGCGTCGATATCGGCCTGAATTTCGACGGCACGGCGGAAATGCTCGCCGCGAAAGTCCTGCCCTGCGCCGGTGAAAATCTGGAATTGCAGCATATCTCCAACCGCGGCGTGAAAGTCTGGCCCAACGGCCAGCCGGACACGTTCTGCTCCGACAACTGGCAGCTCCGCTTTATCAGCAAGGACGGCGGCAACGTGCGCACCTCGCAGGTCATCACCCTCATCAACCGCCTGAACAAGGCCGACATGAACTTCACAAGGGCCGTGATGCTGCATACTTTCGATGGGAAGCCGGGATTCAGCGCGTCGCAGGGGGAGTAAAATATAGTTTTTTCAAATATTTAAGCCATTATTAATTCATACATGAATTAATAATAGCTTTTTTAATGCATAAATGAATTATTCTGTGATATATTTAATTCATAAATGAATTAAATAGAAGTGCCATGAAAAAAAGAAACCGCAGACTCCCCTCTGTGACCCAGCTTAAAATGGGTCCTATTTTTCGTCTGCTAAGTCAGCGGCGGGAACAACTAGGTATGAGCGATTACCACATAGCGCAGCGTAGCGGGGTATCCCAGCCGACAGTGCACAGGATTTTATCCGGGCAAAATCCACAAGCGAGTTTCGAAAATGTTATGGCCATCGCACTTTCTATGGGGATCACACTAGAAGCAAAATCAGTTACGAGTGTCGGAGAACTTCGCGAAAGTCGGGCTAAATGGAAAGCGGAGAAAATCGCCAATATGACGCAGGCAACTTCTGCTTTAGAAGGGCAAGGATTTGACCCATTCGCTCGCTTGAATATTGTGGCGCGAATTAAACAGAAGCTTCTGGCAGGTCCCGCGAAGGATCTGTGGTCGGAGTGATCCATGAAATGGATAGTTAGACCGGGTGAAACGCCGCTAGACGATGTGTCTGGGTTAAAGGTCAGATTGGCAAATCCAACTCGTGAGCAGATAGAATTGTTTGAGGCAGAAAATATAGCTCGGGCTCAAGAGAAATATTTTGGAAGACGTATCACGAAACGTAGCGCCCCCTTCGATCTCCCATGGCTCAAAAAACTCCACCGCGAAATGTTCGGCGACGTTTGGCGCTGGGCGGGCGAATTCAGGACAACCAATGTCTCCATCGGCGTCGACAAGCATCATATCCAGATGCAGCTTCTACAACTGCTAAACGATCTTCACGCATGGCCGGAAATGAAAATGGACTGGGTGGAGCAGGCGGCGCGGCTGCACCACAGGGCTGTTCTGATCCATCCTTTCATCAACGGCAATGGGCGCTGGGCGCGCATGCTGTCCAATTTATGGCTGCGGCGGCACAGGCGGCCCGTCATCATGTGGCCCGTCACCGATCAGCCCGAAAGCCCCATCCGGCAGGATTATCTCGCAGCGTTGAAAAAGGCCGACGGCATGGAATATGAACCGCTGATCGCGCTGCACCGGGATTATGCGTCGCAGGGCGAGTAACCCTCACGGCGGCAGCGGCGGCGGGAGAGGAAGCCGGAGCATCTGCCGCGCGAGCGCCGCATGCACTTCCTTCGCGAACATCTCTCCCTGCCGGAAGGCGTCCTGTTCTGACGGATGGCTGCGATAAACGGGTTTTCCGCTCCGGAACTAAGGCTTTGCCTGGGAACGATTAAACGCGGCCGCCTCGCGGATGAAAGCTTCCTGCTCGCCGTAAGCCAGTTTTTCTTCGCTGTCGCTTTCATACAGGCTGGCGATACAAGAACTTTCTGCGGGGCCGAAATAAAGGGAGGCCCGTCTTATTCTGGCGTCGTTATAAAGCGGGTGGGCGGGGGGAATGTCTCCGTTATTAAGATCCAGCGCGATCTGGTGCGACACGATATGCACGGATTCATGATAGGCAAGAATAAGGGCCCTTCTATGTGTCTGGCTTCCCAGAACTTTCTTGCTGAATTTGACTGCCGCGCCGGTGCGCTGGATTCCGTCTTCGCGCTTGCTGATTTGCAATAGTGAACGGGCATACGGGCGGGCATGGTTTTGATCGTCGAGGAGCGAAATTATCCGGTTTTCGCCTTTGACGAGGCTGTGTATCTCCACGCTGCGCTTCATGAATTCATTGAGCAGAGAAAGCTTCGCCTGCTCGCTCAGGGTATTCCACGGCGGCGCCACGGAAAAAATCGGTTTGCTATTCAACGATTGGATCAGGCTGCGCCGCCTGCCCTCGAAATGATTCGCCATTTCATTTGAGTATTGCAGCGTTGCGGATATGCCGGTCAGGATGCCGGTCTCTTCCGGGAATTTTTCCTCATCCACCACGAAATCGTCCTGGGCGTAAGGGCTGGGGCGCTTGTAATCGTTTTGATGGGCAAGATAAGTAACCGCCCGCTGCAGATAGCCGGCCGCCTGAAAACGGGTCGTCAGGGAAAGGGCGGAAGGTTCAAACTCCTTCAGGGCGGCAACGATCCGGCCATGCAAAGCGGGGTCGAAATCATCGCCCCCCGCTCCCGCGCGGATCAGTTTTTGCAGCTCCCGTTCCCTCATCTGCTCTTGCCTGTGTTCCCGTAATCGGTTATTTTACAGATAAACTACAACAGGGAGACGGAAATGACAAGCGAACAAAATATCGTACCCGTAGCATTTGCGCGGCGACGGCATCGGCCCGGAGATCATGGATGCGGTGCTGCGGATCATAAAGGCCGCCGGCGCGCGGATCGGGCTCAGGAAAGTCGTCGTCGGCAAGAAGGCTTATCAAGGCCGAATTCTATATCGCCGATATCGGCATCGCCCGCACCCGGCGGGCGCGCGAGGGATTTCGACGTTGCCGTCATGCAGAATTTGTATGGCGATATCGCCTCCGACGTGGTCGGAGAAGCGCTGGGCTCCGTTGGCATCAGCGGCTCTGCGAATATCGGCTGGTCAGTTACGCAGTCAGCGGCGGCGCTTTCAGCCTTTCCCGGTACACGCCGCCCGCGCGGGTTCCGGAATTCGTCATGACCGGCCTCGATATTGACGCCGCTTTCACCGGCGATCCGGAAGTTTTGGCGCAGGCCGTGCAGCCTCTGTTGCCGCGGGACGCAAAACTCAAGGAAATCATAAATGTGCGCAACGACAGGATATGGCCGGAAACGGCGTCCCCTTTTTACAGCGACTGCGTGACGTTGCGCATTGAGTTCGATAACGCGAATGAGCGCCCCGAGCAGGAGAAAAAAGCCGCCGCCGCGAAGATGCTTTCCGATTTCACCGCGGCATCCGCCGTTAACTGGACCGGAACGCGCGCGCTGACCCGCGTCCGTCTTCCGGCCGGGGAACTCGGGATGAACAATTACCGCTGATTACAGGCGAAGGTCGATAAAAACGGCTTTCGCTTTTTCATACGCCTTGCCAAGGCCGATCCTGTCCATCGCCCGCGCGAAGGCGCTTTTTGCGTAGCCGGCAAGAAACGCTTCATGCGCCGGGTGGGTTATATTTTCTTCGGGATCGGCATTGTAGGCGCTTTTGATGAGCGCCGTTCCATAGGCGAAATATTTGTGGCGGGAGAGAAGTTTCTTCGCGTCCTCCGCCATCGGGTGCGCCTCCGGCATCTGCCCAAGATGCGCGGCGATGGCAAGTTGCATGCACATTGAATGAATCTGCTCATGCACCGCCGCCTTGGCGGCTGTCTCAAAAGAGGCGCGGGAATAAATATTCAGGGGCGGAATGGTCAGGCTGTAAATGTAAGAGGATCTGGCCTCGACAAATCCCGCAATCGCAAGGCCCGACTGGAAACGGACGGGAGAAGGCAGGAAATCGATTGCGCCCTTGCGGAATATTCCGCATTGCAGTTTAACGATGTCTTCGAGAATTACTTTTTTATGGGCTAATGAAAGTCCCGGCCATGCCCGTTGCACATCTTTGTAGGGAAAGATTTTTTCCAGCTCGCCGCCCAGTTCCTTCGCCCGCCCGGCCGCCCACTGGCTCATGTAATCCGACAGCCTGAAAGATTCCAGCAGCCTGATGATCTGCCGGATTTCCCGCTCGAACGGCGGCTCGTAAACATGGGCAAACCGCGTTTTCGGGTTCCAGTAAAAAATTCTTTTTTCTTCGGCCTCCCTGTAAACGGCGTCCGTGAAATGCTGCAAGAGTTTGCTGCGCTGGTCATAGGGCAATGCGCCGATGTCCTGCTGTTCAAGTTCGGCAAGCATGCGCTCAAGCCGCTCGGGCCTCTTGGCCCGTTCGCCGAACGCAGTTCTGATCGTTTTTACCGTTTTCATCGTTTCGGCCCCAGGAGCAGGGATAACACGACGCCGGCGCCAAGAGCAAGCAATCCGGCCGCTCCCGGCCGCGGCGGCGGGAAAGCGGACTCTATTGTATTTTGGGCGGCATAGGAATCGCGTTCGTGCGGCATCTCCCGGTAGGCAAGGCCGTATCGGGGAGGAAGACAGGCCTGGTGGCGGAAGATATTGTACAGCATTTCCGCATCCTCCTTGTATGGCGAGTCGGAAAGAATGCCGCCGGTGTGATGGGCGTGTCCCAAAGCCATCTGCATATAATGCTGCTGCTCGTGCGCCATCGTGCCGAGCGCCTTCCCCAGGCCGCTGAGTACGCTTTGCCGGTTGAGAATGTTTATAAAATAAGTGGAAGGGGGTTCCTCGACCACGCAGACGGTTTCCGCGAGGATGTCCCCGGAATAATCGAACCACGCAACGGAAGCGGGATCGAACCGCACCCCGCCGGTCGATTGCAGCGACGCATGGACTCTCTGGAATTTTTCAAGGAAATCCTGCTGACCGGGCAGGGCCACCCTGTTCCATTTGTGGCAGAGCCTTCGGAAATTCGGCAGGTTGTGAAGCTTGACAAGCTGATCCATGGTTTTCCGCTGCAGGGCTTTATAAGCGTCGGAAAAATCCATGGAGCGGGCAAGCCGGACGATCAGGTCATATTCGCGCGGAAAGGCCTTCTCCATGGCGGACTGCTCCGCGTCCGCGGGACACCCGGTTTCTATGATGTGCCTTAATATAGAGATCGCCTTGCACTTATGTTCGACGCTAAGGAAAGGCAGTGTGTCCTCGATCTCATCGAGAACGGGCCGATAGTCCATTTGGTCTCTCCCTGTTCTTTTCTTTTTTTATTATTTATGCGTGAAGGATTGCGAATGGGGAAGGAAGAAAATTCCTGCCTCAGGCATGCGCCGCCTTCACCGTATTCATCAGCAAACACGCAATCGTCATTGGCCCGACGCCGCCGGGGACCGGGGTGATCGCGCCCGCGGCTTTGGCCGCTTCTTCAAAATCGACATCGCCGGTCAGCTTGCCGTCATCGCCCCGGTTGATGCCGACATCGATCACAACAGCGCCGGGTTTGATCCAGTCGCCTTTTACCATCTTCGCGCGCCCCACGGCGGCGACGAGAATATCCGCCTGCCGGCACACGCCCGGCAAATCGCGCGTTTTGGAATGGCACTGCGTCACGGTGCAGTTCTCCGCGAGCAGCAATTGTCCCATCGGCTTGCCGAACAGCAGCGAGCGGCCTATGACCACGGCATGAAGCCCGGTCAGGTCTTTTTGAATCTCCTTAATCAGCAGCAGGCTCCCCTGCGGCGTACACGGCGTCATCCCCGGCAGCCCCGCCATCAGCCTTCCCGCGTTGAGCGGGTGCAGCCCGTCGACGTCCTTGTCCGGGTCGATTTCATTGATAAGCGCGCTGCTGTCCAGATGACCGGGCAGCGGCAACTGCATCAGGATACCGTGCACCAGCGGGTTGACGTTGAGGTTCCTGATGACGTGCCGCACTTCCTGCTGCGTGGAAGTTGCCGCCATTTTATGCTCGTAACTCTCGATCCCCGCCTGTTCGCAGGCCTTGATCTTGTTGCGCACATAAACCTGGCTCGCGGGATCATCGCCGACCAGAATGACCGCAAGGCCGGGTTTGGTTCCGCTCTTTTTGATCTCTTCGGCAAGGCCCGTCCGCAGCCTTTCCGCTACCGCCTTGCCGTCGATGATCCGTGCCTGCGTCATGAATGGTCCTTCCGGTTCAATACATCAGTCTGACAACGAGATTCCGGGCGAGATATATCCCGAAAATCACGATAATCGGCGTGATGTCTATGCCGCCCAGCGGGGGAATGACCTTGCGGATCGGCTTGTAAACCGGCTCGGTCGCTTTTTCCAGCATCCTGACGATGTTCGCCGCCTGCGGATTGCGGGTATTGATGACCTCGAAGGCGATCAGCCAGCTGATGACCACGCTGGTAATAATGATCCAGAAATAGACCTCCAGCGCGAATAAAAGTAAATTTGCTATTAAATCCATGTTCTTAACCCTGTTGAATTGCTTTGAACCAGACTGGATTCCTAGCATAATGGCAACAGCCTGTTAACGGAAATATGCCATCATTAGGAAATAAAGGGCATTAAAAGCAAGGCGTTATGTTAGAACTGGACACAATAGCAACGGGATTGCTTGTTCTGGCTGCGGGCGGCGCGGTTCAGTGCGGCGTGCCCAAGGCCCCGCATATCAGCGTCACGCCGTCATCCGCCCCCATCCAGTATGAATTTTCCCTTTCGGCGCAGGAGCTTAGCCGCTTCCAGACCGGCACCGTCAGCCCCTATGCCCCCGGCGCGGACACCACGACCGGCGGCCTGCGCCACGACCAGCCGGCGGTAAAAACCGAGGTGCGCTGGGGCCTGATGAAATACGATGACCGGCAGATCGCCTGCCTCTGGTATGAGGCCATCAACGTAAAGATCGACCTGAGCCCCAAGATCTACATCGCCAAAGAGCATGCAAACAGCCAGGTTTGCCGCCAGGCGATCATCGCCCATGAGATAAAGCATGTCGATGTCGACCGCGCCGTCATTAATAATTACGCGATGAGCATAGGAACGGCCGTCAAGCAGGCCGTCGACGGGATTGGCGCAATGGGCCCGTATAACTACCATGAGCTTGAAAATGTGCAGAAAGAGCTCGTGGGGCATATCGAGTCGGCGGTGGATTCAAGGAAATTCCTGCTGGTTCAGGAAATGTCGCGCCGGCAGGGGCAGGTCGATACCCTGGAGGAATATGAACGCGTGAGCAAAATGTGCGAGGAGAGTAAGCGATGAGTGTGACAAAAATAAAAATGCTGGCCCTGCTGGCGGCGGCGTTGTTGTTTACGGCCCAGCCCGCGATGGCTCAGAGCGGCTCGGCGGGCAGCGTCGACATCAAGGAATGCCCGCAATACGACCCGCCGACGATCACCGTGGTGCAGATGAGCGGCCGCCTTTACCAGAGCCAGACGAAAACCGCGTTCCAGCTCGCCCGGGAAAAAGCCGTGAAATACGGCCATAAAATGCCGATGCGTCAGGGAAGTATCGGCGAATCCACGCTGAGGCCTGAAATAAAGCTCAAGCTTGAAGCCTTTCCGGAGATCGGCTGTATCGTAATCAAGGACATTAATGTCCAGGTGTTCCTCGACCACAACATGGAATTCGCATCGGAACATGCGACCGGCTCCTGCATGCAGGGGGAGTTCTTCAATCTTGAAATGGAACTGCGCCAGCAGGACGAGGAAATCGTTAACAATGACATCCTGAACATGCGCCACGTTCTGCGGCAGGACATAGGCACCAACTACGTCTACGGCCCCGTCAAGGGCGTCAACCTCGATGCGGCCAAGATTGAAAAGACGAAGGAGATCGAGGCGCTGATCGCAGGCCGCATCAAGGGCCTTGACGATAAGATCGGCAAGATTCGCCAGGAAAGCGACCTCGTGGAATTCTACGACGAAATTGAGAAGGAATGCTCCGGCGGCGTGGTGAGCAAGAAGAAAAAGAGCGCGGCTAGGTCAGCTCAATAAAGATTAATAAAAAAACCGCCCGGGTTCATTAATGACCGTCAAAACCTTGACGGCCATCAATTAACGATATGTAAAAATTTATTTCCATTCCTCTGGAGAGTTTGCTAGTCTGCGCCAATCTTACGTAAAGAGAGGCGCAAAATGCGCGCGATTGCAAAACTTCTGGGTTTGCTGGCCCTCATAATGTTTTTGCCGGCCCAGGCGAATGGTTGCGACCAGGCGCCGTACCCGGTCGTGCGCATCAGAGTCGCGGAAACCCCCGCCGAATTCGACCTGACCCGCTCGGTGCAGGAACTGAGCCGGATGCCGGTCGGCGCGCCCTCGCCGTACCCGTCTCATTACCACACGGAAGTGGGCGGCGTGATGAACGGGGAAATCGCCCTCGACCACAAGGAAACCTTCGGCGGCGCGCAGGCAGGGGACAAGGCCTGCGTCATGCTCAAGCAAATCGAGATAACGCTCACCATCAGCCCGACGATCTATATCGCCAGCGATTTTCAGGACCAGACCTGCTGGTTCAGGGAGATTTTCGAGCATGAATCAAAACATGTCGAAACCGACCGCGCCCTGATAAAAAAATATCAGGCCCGCATTACCGACGGCCTGAACATGATGCTGATGATGCCCTCGGACTATGCTTCCGGCTGGATCGAAACGTCAGCCGTCGAAGGCGCGCAGTACGATATGCAGGCCGGCATCGAAAATGCGCTGGAAGTGCTGTTCAATACCATGATGCGCGAACGCGCCGAAATGCAGCGGGAAGTGGACTCGGTTCACGAATATAACCGCATCGCCCGCGCCTGCCGGGCTTCGTCCTGAGCTTATCCCCCGCTGGGGCTGCCCGGCTCTCCCTTTTTTGTCTGCTCCATGTCCCGCAGCATCTTGTCGCGGTACGGCGCGTTTTCCGGCGCGATCTTGAGCGCCTTCTCGAAATGCTCAAGCGCCCGCGACTGGCTGTTCTCCAGCAGGATTTCGGACAGCGCGGCGGCGTAATGCGCGGCGCCAAGCTTGAGGCGGATCTTTTCCGACCCCGGATCTTTTGTGAGCGCGGCGCCCAGCGTGGCGATGGCTGTATCAAGGCGCCCGTTCTGAAGCTGAATCACGCCAAGTTCGAACATCAATGCCGCATCGTCCGGTTTCTCCGCAAGCTGCCGCATCAGCGCCATTTCTTTTTTGACAGCCGCGCGCTGCTCGAACGCGGGACCGGAGGTCTGGAAAAGCGCGGGCATGGAAGGGATGTCAGGCGAGCCGCGCCACAGGTAAATCCCCATGGCCGAGAGCGTCATAATGGCGAGCAGTGCCCATCCCTGCATCTGCCGCGCAGGGCCGCCCAGCATCATTGGCGCGAGCAAAATGACGATGACGATAACCGTCATAATCGCGGCGGGAATCATCACCATCATGATCGCGCCCTCCTGATAACCCGCAGGCACATAAGCCCGCCGCCCAGAAGAACGATCACCGGCGCAAGCCACAGCGCCCATGTATGCGCCATGAACGGCGGCTTCATCAGCACGAAATCGCCGTAGCGGGAGTGAATGTAATCGACGATATCCCGGTCGCTTTTGCCTTTGCCGATTTCCTCGCGCACAAGGCGGCGCAGGTCGGAAGCGATGTCCGCGTTCGAATCCGCGATGCTCTGGTTCTGGCACACCGTGCAGCGCAGCTCTTTATATATCGTCTGCGCCCGCGCTTCCTGCACCGGGTCGGCCATGCGTTCAGCCGGGCGGACTTCAGCGAAGCCGGAAAAAGAAACTAAAACCACAGATGCACACAGATACACATAGATCAAGAATCTTATAATCTGTGTTAATCTGTGTGCATCTGTGGTTAAAAAAAACTTCACTTCAAATATCTCCGCGCTTCCTCGATATCTTCCTCCATCATCGGCCCGTCGTGGCGGTAGATGATGACGTTGTTCGCATCGATGCCGAAGGTAGTAGGGACGCCGTAAACCCCGAACGCTATCGCCGCCGATCCGTCCATGTCGCTGCCGGTCCTGATATAGGGATTGCCAAGCCGCGCGAGGAACTTGTCGCGCTCCGCCGGGGGATTGTTATAGGCGATGCCGTAAATTTTCGCTTCGCTCGATAATTGTTTCAGCAGCGGATGCTCCGCTTCGCAGGGGATGCACCAGCTCGCGAAAAAATTAATCAGCGCGGGGCCCTGAATATCCGTATGCGCCATGCCCTCGATCGAAAACGCAGGCACAGCCTGTCCATTGACCGGGCTTTCAATTTCAAGCGGGTCCTTGCCGCTCAGCATGTAGGAAGCGGCGATGATTGCGAAAACAAAAAAAACAATGGCGGGAAGGGTCTGCAAAAATTTTCTCATGGCTTCCTTCCTCCCGCCAGCGCCATGCCGCCGCCGAGCGCGATAAAGGCGAAGCCCAGCCACAGCAAGCCGATTAGCGGGTGCGTTTTCGCATTGACCACCCACGCCTCGCCGTCGCGGTCGCCGAGCGTGACGTAAAGGTCGCCGCCCGGCATCGTGCGGATCGCGGCTTCAGACGTGTTTTTCTCGGCCACCGGGTAAAACCGCTTTTCCGGCGCAAGGGAAAAACTCTCGCCGCCCCGCGTGTCGCGGGCCTCGATATCGGCGCGCAATGCGCTGTAATTGGGGCCGAAGGCGGGCGTAACATTTTCAAGCGTCAGTTCGTAATAACCGACGCTCATCTTCTGTCCCGGCCTGAGCATTTCGGCGCTCTCCTTAACCCAGAGGCCGCTCGCCGCCATGCCGAAGATGGCAACGCCAAGCCCAAGATGCGCGGCGCTCATGCCCCACTGGCGCAGGGGAACAAGGCGCGTAAAACGCTGCCGCGCTTCCCACAATGTTCCAAGTGCAAGCCAGCTCCCGAGTCCCATCCCGAGCGCGGAAAAAAACATATGGCTGCGCGCCATGATCGCGGCAAGAATTGCAATCCCCATGGCCGTCCCCGCCACGATCTTCAGGCGTCCGGCCAGCGTTGCGATCTCGACCTTTTTCCACGGAATGAACGGGCCGATAGCCATGAGGAAGACGAGCGGCACGGCCAGCGGCACAAACGTTGCGTGAAAGAACGGCGGCCCGACTGAAATCTGTCCCGCATCGAGCGTGGCAAGAATTAAGGGATAGAGTGTCCCTATAAGCACCGTCGCCGCCATCGTGGTCAGGAAAAGATTATTGAGAATGAGAGCGCTCTCCCGGCTGACCGGGCTGAAGGCAGCAATGCCCTCAAGCCGTGAAGCGCGCCACGCGTAAAGAACGAGCGCGCCGCCGGTATAAAGCGAGAGCAGGATGAGAATAAAAATCCCGCGCATCGGATCGACCGCGAACGCGTGCACGGATGTCAGCACTCCCGAACGCACAAGGAACGTGCCAAGCATCGACAGGCTGAAAGTGAAAATGCACAGCAGAACCGTCCAGCGCTTGAGCGCTTCGCGCTTTTCCAGCACGATGACGGAATGCAGCAGCGCCGTCCCCGCCAGCCACGGCATAAGCGAGGCGTTCTCGACCGGGTCCCAGAACCACCAGCCGCCCCAGCCAAGCTCGTAATACGCCCAGAACGAGCCGAGCGCGATCCCGCAAGAAAGCGCGGTCCAGGCGAGCATGATCCACGGCCGCACCGATGCCGCCCAATCCTTGTCCATCGTTCCGTTCCACAACGCGGAAACCGCGAACGCGAAGGCAACCGAAAACCCGACATAGCCCATATATAAAAGAGGAGGGTGAATGGCGAGCGAGGGATCCTGCAGCACCGGGTTGAGATCCATCCCGTCGAACGGCGGCGGGTCGATGCGCTCGAACGGGCTGGACGCGAACAGCGTGTAGGCGATGAAGCCTAGACTCAAAAGGCCCATGATCTGTAGCACTTTTATTCCCTCTCCCCTCGGGGAGAGGGTTAGGGTGAGGGGGATATCACCGCTTTCTGCATTATTGGTCCCCCTCACCCCATCCCTCTCCCCGGCGGGGAGAGGGGGTTTAAGCGCAACCAGCGCCCCGAACAGCGACAGCATCAGCAGCCACAGCAGCATCGATCCTTCATGATTGCCCCACACCCCGGCGATCTTGTAAACAAGCGGCTTGAGCGTATGGCTGTTCGCGGCCACGTTCACCACCGTAAAGTCGGAAGTCACATACGAATACATCAGCGCAAGAAACGCGATCAGGCATAGCCCGAACTGCAAAAATGCCGCCTGCCGCGAAAGCAGCGGATGCGCCTGCGCCGTCGCGACGAACAGGGCGAGGATAAGCGCGAAATGTCCAAGCTCGGGTATCATCGTTTTTTCACCGCGAAGACGCGAAGGCGCGAAGAAAATAAACGCGCCGCAGGCGTAACAAAAAATTTCACCGCCAAGACGCCAGGACGCCAAGATAGCGAAGAAAACTTGGCGTCTTTGCGTCTTGGCGGTTTAAAAATTTTCTCTCCGCTTCGCGGACAAATAACTTCGCGCCTTCGCGTATCCGCGGTAAAAATCTTATTTATGTTCATCCGTGTCCATCCGTGGTTTAAGCGCCTTCGCCACTTCCGGCGGCATATAATTCTCATCGTGTTTGGCGAGAAGCTGCGTCGCCACGAACACGCCCTCATCGTTCATCTGCCCGGTGGCGACGATCCCCTGCCCCTCGTGGAACAGGTTGGGCGGAATGCCGTCATAGGTAACGGGAATGTCATTTAAATTGTCGGTGACGGTGAATTTGACCGTCTTTCCCTGCCGCTCGACCGTGCCGTAAACGACAAGCCCGCCGAGGCGGAACGGGCGCGCGGGCGCGATAAACCGGACGTCATCGCCGACAATGTCGGACGGCGTATAAAAAAACGTGACGGTATCGCGCAACGCAAACAACGTCAGCCCCGCCGCCATGACGGCGCCGGCGAGCACGAGAAGGACGGCATAGATGCGCTGCTGCTTACGGGTCATTTTTTACCTTTGCTCCCCCTCCCTGAGGGAGGGGGCAGGGAGAGGGTTTACGATGTTGAAAATAACCCACCACCGTAAACCCCCACCCTGACCCTCCCCCTCAGGGGGAGGGAAATTTATGTTTATTCGTGTTCATTCGTGGTCAAAAGCGATTCTTCCGCTTCCTTCAATCTTACTTTTTTCCAAAAGCTCGCGCCGATCATCGCCAGAATAATCCCAAGCGTGATCCCGTAAGCGGACCACACATAAGCGGCATAACCGGCCATGTCGAAATACTCAGCCATTCGCCCGCCTCACCCGCAGCGTTTCAATGCGCCGCGCCGCGATTTCATTGTCGATGCGCACAATCGCGAGCGCGATGAACAACCCGAGATAGGCCGCCGCCATCACCAGCAGCGGCACAAGCATGGAAGAGTCCAGCGACGGCTCCGCGATCTTGGCAAGGCTGGTAATGCTCGCGGGCTGGTGCAGCGTGTTCCACCAGTCGACCGAAAACTTGATGATGGGCAGGTTGATAAGCCCGATCAGTGACAGCCACGAAGCCGCCATCAGCCCCTTGTCGCGGTCATCGTAAGCGTCGGCGAGCGCGATCACGCCTGTATAAAGGAACAGCAGGATCAGAACCGACGTCAGCCGCGCATCCCACACCCACCACGTCCCCCATGTCGGCTCGCCCCAGATGGAGCCTGTAATCAGGCAGATCGCCGTAAACCCCGCGCCGACCGGCGCGATGGCGCGGATATAAAGCCCCGCCAGCAGATGCTTCCAGATGATCATCCCGACCGCCGCCATGCCCATGCTGCTATAGGCCAGCATCGCCATCCACGCGGCGGGCACATGAATATACATGATGCGCACCGTTTCCGACTGCTGGTAATCCGGCGGCGAGGCGATCAGCGCAAGATAAAGCCCCCACGCGAAAAAGAGCGCGCTGGCAACCCCCGCCGCCCACAAAACCGGGCGGCTGATTTTCTCAAAGCGTTTCGGGTTGGCGTAATGGAACACGGTTATCCTTTCAACTGCCATTTCAGTATCGCCCCCGTCACCAGCGGCGCGGCGGGCAGCGCGAAGGCCAGCAGCGCCCAGAGCAGCAGCAGCGGCGTCGTGGCGCTTTCGCCGCCCCGCGCGCAGTCGATGGCGCTCGCGCAGAAGATCAGCACAGGAATATAAAGCGGCACGATCAGTAAAGCCAGCAAAACGCTGCCCTGTTTCGCGCCCAGCGTCAGCGCGGCTCCCAGCGCCCCGGCAACCCCGAATAGCACCGTAGCTGGAATAAGCGCCCCGGTTATGTAACCGGAATAACCGGTCAGGCCCAGCATGACCGAAAGGGCAGGGGCGATCAGCACCAGCGGCATCCCCGTCAGCAGCCAGTGCGAGAGCATCCGCCCCGCGACGAACAGCGCGAGCGGCTCCGGCGAAAGGACCAGCGCATCGAGCGTGCCGTCGCGCCGGTCGTCCTCGAAAAAACGGTCGAGCGGCAGCAGCGCGGAAAACAGCGCGGCGACGCTCAAGAGCCCCGGCGCGGCCAGTGTCAGCAATTGCGCTTCCGTGCCGATAGCAAGCGGGAACAGCACCGTCGCCAGCACGAAAAACACCGGCACCATCAGGAAATGCCCGATATGGCGCCATGCCCCGGTCAGGTCGCGTTTGACTGTGGCGGTGAGGGCGTTCATGGACGCACTTCCCTTGGGGAGAGGGTTAGGGTGAGGGGGAAATAACCCGGGTAAGCTGGCATTAATCCCCCTCACCCAACCCTCTCCCCGAGGGGAGAGGGCTATTCATGTTAATCTCCGCATCCGCCCCCCAGAACTCCGGCCTGTGCGTCGCGACGACCGCGATGCCGCCGGCTTCCGCATGTTCCCGCACCAGCCCGGTCAGCTTTTTCGCCGTCTCCATATCAAGGCTCGTCGCCGGTTCATCGAGCAGCCAGAGCGGGCGCTGCGCAAGGAACAGCCGGCACAGCACCGCGCGCCGCAACTGCCCCGCCGACAGATATTGCGCCCGCGTTTCGGCAAGCCGGGCGATGCCGAGCCTATCGAGCGCCGCCAGCACTCTCTCCCCGTCGTCCGGCGCCCCGGCCCGCGAAAAAGCCATCGGCTTTTTCGCTTCTTCTGCAGAAGAATAAACAAAACCGTTGGTTTTGTTTATGGCCGCCCAGAACCTTAAATTCTCCAGCACGGTCAATTGAGGTTTAAGCGGGCTCACGGGCGCAACCCAGTGGATTTTTTCCTGCAGATGCGCGGCTTCCGCTTCTTCCCCGTCCCAGTACAGCGCGCCCTCCGCCGGTTCCAGCAAGCCTGCCATGAGGCGCAAAAGGCTGGTCTTGCCGCTGCCGTTCGGCCCGGTCAGCGCCAGCATCTGCCCGCCCCGCAAGGCAAAGGACAGCTTTTCAAAGACGACGGACTGCCTGCGGATGCAGGTAAGGGCCTGGCCGGAAAATTCAGTCATGTCAGGGTTGTACAAAGAAAAAACCGCCGTCGCAAGGAGAGACGGGCGGTTTTAAAATTTAACAGGACCTTTGCTGGAAACCGTCACTGAGGAGGTCTTGTCCTATTCTTAGCTTGCCGTCCAAAGATGGCGGAAATATGGACAAAACCGTCAGATTTAGGGGTTTTTTATTAAGAAAGAGTTAATGGCCTCAAGGGCTTGCAGGCGCAAACAGCCGGCTGGATACGGCGCAGATCCGCAATTTCCGCGGCATTCCGGTAAAAAAGCGTAGTGTTAATGGTTGCGGGGTTGTGAAGGGTCTTGGTAAAAAACTTGTGTCCTTCCATGTCCCGCCCTGCCGGTTCGAAAGGCTCGTAAAGCAATGTATGCAGGCGCTCCGCCGACCGCACGGCGGTAAAGACGGGGTTCGGGCTGTCCGCTATGATGTCGATAATTTTCTTCTTCGCCGCGTCGGGCACAAGGCTCGCAACGAACACAGTTCCGTAATCGTCGTAATCAAGGTATTCCCCGGCGGCGCGGATCACCGGCATGGCATCGGACAGGCCAAGCTTTGCGATCAACGCCTCCGCCTTGTCGCAGGCCTCGGGATCGTTGTCGATGCAGGCGACTCTCATCCCGGTTTTAAGATGCAATATGATCGCCGTCAGCGGCAGCGCCCCCGCGCCGATGAAGGCCGCCCCGCGTCCCGGTTCAAAAGCGTCAGGCGGCAGGCAGGCCATTTCAAGATCAACGAGACTCTCATAACAGCTCCAGTACCAGAATTCTTTCAGGTATTCGGTCGTCAGGCTGTCCTTCGCAAGGAAACGATCGGTCCAGTATTTTTCCATCTCCGCTTCCGCGACGGAAAGCTTTTCCAGCAGCAGCGGCCGCGCCTTCTCGATACGCGGGTCGGACAGCACGGCCCGGTATTCCTCTTCCAGGAATTCAAACGTCCCCGCCAGCGTCTCTACCAGATGAGTGAGCGTACTGTTGATGATCCCGTTGCGCGGCGACAGGTCGCTTTCCCGGCACAGCACATCGAGCACTTCAAGAACCGTGGCGATGACGAATTCGGTGCGCAGCATCAGGCGCTCCTCTCAAACCGGAACAGAACCTTGTCGTTATCGTAATAACGCAAACTGTCCGCGACCTTGGGGAAATAGGGGTTTTTCGGCTTGAGCGGGAAAAACCCTTCCATGCGGTAAGGCTGCGCCGAGACTTTGAATCCCGCGTCGAAAAAAGCGCCCGCATAATCGTCAAGGCTGTAATCCTGCACCTTGACGTTGGAATAGGAGGAGATATGCACTTTCCACGACGGCCACAACGGCTGGTCGGTATGGCAGCCGATGGCCGCGAAATAAACCCCGCCCGGCTTGAGGATTTTTCTGAGCAGCGCCGCATGCCCCGCAAGGTCCGGCAGCAGGTAAAACACTTCATGACTGAAAACGGTATCGTAATGCGCGCTCTTTTTCTCAAGAATGTCCGGGGAACCGAGCGTCACGGGAAGCTTCGCAAGCCGCTGTTTCGCGACGGCAACGGAAGATGCCGCAATGTCGACGCCCGTGCCTTCCTTATAAGGCGCCCGCCTGTAAAGCATTTCAAGAAAGCCGCCCTGGTTGCAGCCGAAATCGAGAACGGCCTTGTCCTGAAGGTCGCCCGCCGGAACGGACAGCGCGATCATCCGCCGCCACAGCGGCGCGTGATCGTCGTTCATCGCGTCTTCCTCAGCCGTAGTATCCGCCCACGTCGCAATGCTGCCGCTCATTTGTAACTGCCCCACACCTTGAGAATGATTATCAGTCACGCAGGTTGTAGTCCAAATGAGAATGGTTTGCAATAGGGGATTTTTTCTTTCTTCCTGAGCCCTTTTAAGAAATTAAGACGCTCTATAGTATGCATTTATGGATTTGTATTTTTTAATCAAAACTCTTCACATTATAAGTGCCACCATCCTCTTCGGAACGGGGCTGGGAACGGCCTTTTTCTTTTTGTGCTCCCATTTCACCGACAATATGCAGGAAAAGTTTTTTGCGGCCCGGACAACCGTTCTGGCAGATTATCTGTTCACGACTCCTGCTGTCATTATCCAGCCACTGACAGGCCTCTGGCTTGTCTGGCAGGGAGGCTTCGGCTGGATGGATGCGTGGCTTGCTTGGACATATGTGATCTATATCATTGCTGGGATCTGTTGGCTGCCTGTTGTCTGGATTCAAATTCAGCTTAAGAAAATGCTCGCTCATAGTATTGCTACGGGCGAGGCGTTACCCGAACGGTATCACAAACTTTTCCGCGTCTGGTTTATGCTTGGGTGGCCAGCCTTTATCGGGCTGGTCATTGTCTTCTTCCTGATGGTAATGAAACCCGCATGAATGATCCCATTTTTAAAAACATCTTTGGCGAAGCGTGGGAGAGCCTGCCTCCGGTTATCAGGAAACACTATGCCAATCGCTCTTATACCGATGATCTGGTAACAGTGGGAGGCAAGCTTGATGTTATGTGCGCTGGCCCGATTAAAGCTCTGTGGCCGCTCTTTGTCTTCATGGGCAGCGTGCCGCCCTTTTCCGAGAAAGAGGTGCCCGTAACTGTTAATTTCCAAAGCGCCAGAGACACGCAGGCTTTTCATTTCAACCGCGTCTTTAATTTCAAGACCCGTAAGCCCTATGCGTTCCGGTCGCGAATGGTGCAGATAAAGGACAACGATATTGTCGAAATTATGCGCTTTGGCATCGGCTGGAGGATGCTTTATCTCTGGGAAAACGGTAGAGTGATTTTAAAGCACAAGGGTTATATTTTGAACTGGTTTGGTCATTATATCCCTGTACCGCTCACCTTCATTCTTGGCAAAGGCCATGCCGAAGAAATTCCGGTTGATGACGATACGTTTGATATGTTCGTTGAAATGACCCATCCGTGGTGGGGAAAGTTTTACGAATATAAAGGCCAGTTTAAAGTGATCAAAGAAGCATAGGGCGCCAATGAAGAAGCTTATCCGCGTCCTAATCATCGGAGGCTACGGCAATTTCGGCAGCTTTATCGCCAAACATTTAGCGAGGGAAGAGAATATTCAGCTCATCCTTGCGGGCAGATCTGTCGAAAAAGCCAAGCTTTCTGCTGAAACATTAAGCGCAAAAAATTATCCCGAAGCCTGTGTTATTGATATCAGAAAAAATCTTTGCCGATCTCTTGCCACGATTAAGCCGGATATCGTTATTCATACCTCCGGTCCATACCAGTCGCAGGGATATGAGGTAGCCAAGGCCTGCATAGATCAGGGCTGCCATTATATTGACCTTGCCGATGCCAGAGCTTTTGTGGCGGGTATTTCCGAACTGGATAAGACGGCAAGAAATAAAGGTATTCTGATATGCAGCGGAGCGAGTTCGGTTCCATGCCTTACCAGCGCCCTTATCGATCACTACAAAGTTCAATTCCGGAGCCTGAACAAAATCAACTACGGCATTGCCACAGCCCAACTGACAAACAGGGGGCTTGCGACAACTTCGGCAGTTTTGAGCTATGCAGG